>Ga0182739_1000036_pt1 | contig 345040 bp, 341 predicted proteins | sample eDN5th30CBELigBY_FD_128873 | JGI IMG/M metagenome (GOLD analysis project Ga0182739, IMG submission 128873) | Enriched backyard soil microbial communities from Emeryville, California, USA - eDNA 5th pass 30_C BE-Lig BY (version 2) (version 2) | ecosystem: Environmental > Terrestrial > Soil >... | reverse complement strand
CGGCTTCGGCCTGTTTAAGAATCGCCATGATCTGGCTGTCGGTGAATCGGGATTGCTTCATTGCGAATTTCCTTGTTATGGAAATTCTACCTTCGATCACTGCGGTTATACGGGGGGATTACCCCCCAACCCACCGTCCAGATACCTAGGAGCAGTGCGATACGGCGACGTTTTGAAGTTTTGCTGTGCTTTAAGATGGCTAGCAACAGCACAGCGCTTACTCCCACGACCAGAGAAACGCCATACACGCCGAATACCGGCGCATATCCGGCCAGCGGACTCGTGGGTGTCTGCGAGTAGCCGGCGGCGAGCCAGGGAAAGCCGGTAAAGATCACACCACGCAACCATTCAACTGCAACCCAGCAGGAGGGCAGCACAATGCCGCGCAACAGCACGCCACCATCTCGGCAAGACCACGCCGTGGCGCCAAACAACGCAGGAAACAGTGCGAGAAAACCGCAAAAACTGGCGGTAGCGATAGTTGCAAGCGGTCCGGACATGCCGCCATACACATGCAAGCTGATATAAATCCAGTTTACGCCGACGCCAAAAAGGCCGAGTCCGAAGCAGAATCCCACCACGGCGGCACGCCACGGCGTCGCTTGATTTAACACCAGTCCAAACAGTGCGGCTAGCGTCAAAATCGGTAGCGGGTAGAGCTGGAACGGCGCATATCCGAGCACTGTGAGTGTGCCTATCACCAGTGCAGCGGCGCCGGACAAGGCCGGGGCGTGCGCAATGGCAGCGGCGCATTGGCACAATTTTCCGCACCAAGCACTCACCAGATTGAGCGCCGGGCCTAAACGACTCGAACGATAGTGGTCGATCATCGTTACCTTTTCCGTTTCGAATGGTGTTTCGTGGCCGGCCTGCTGTCTCACAAATGGAGGAGCCATCTAGTTACTGGCTGGCCGCTTCCTTGATCGCTTTCAGCAACGCTGGATCCGCACGTGGTCGCAGCGGCGGCGTGGACACCGGTCAGCGCTGGGCCGCCACCTTGACCGATTTCGTTTTTGGGGGCTAGCGGACGGGCCATCCGAGTGCGAAATCAACGCAACGGCTGGTATAGACTTCCGACCAACCAAACGTCGGCTTCGTCATTATCGGCGGATATTTATCGCGCACGATGCATACGCCCGGTGCATCCTTAAACGCCATGGATAGGGGAGCCTTGTATATGTAATAGCCAGGACACCGCAGAGTCGACCGCGATACACCATGCACCGATGCGACATGCCTTGACCGGGAGCGCTTGCTCCGCCAACGCTGGCTCGGCGACCTTCTAGGACACTTTTTCGAGCAAGCCCGCACCCTTTGCCGATGTAGGCAAGCATGATGAACGGGCCGGCCATGCTAGACATAAGGCACTGCCACAGCGCCGCATAGCGACGGAGCACAAGGCTACCCACTTGGGTTCTCCTTCATTGCATCACCAGTTTGGCGTAGGCTTGCCCACAAGAGCAGCGCTGCGCCGCTCACGATACCGATATCCGCAATATTGAAAGCCGGCCAATGCCAACTGGCGACTTGAAAGTCGAGATAATCAACGACATGACCGCGCAACAAGCGATCGACGGCATTGCCGAGCGCGCCGCCCAGAATCGCGCTGTACGCCCATGCCTCCAACGATGGCAGCGGCTTTCGCAGTTCGAGGATCAGCCAAATCGAGATGCCGAACGCGAGCGCGATGAGGGGATATCGCTGCCAGCCCCCGGCGTCGGCTAGAACGCTGAATGCGGCACCGGTATTCCAAACGTGCGTTAGGTTGAAGAAGCCGGTCAGCGGAATAGACTTCCCATAAGGCATGAGCATGGATATGGCGGCCTTGGAGGCGACATCCAGTCCCAGTACCGCCATGGCAATCGACCACCAGCGCAAAGGATGCGCACGAAACGGAAAGCGTGCACTAGATTGAACGAGCTTATTCATCATATTAGTTCTCCAGTATTTGAGCCCGATCGGTACCGACATTTGCTGGAATGCGGTCACGTTCGCATCCCTAGTGTTACCTGTAGGCAGCCCCCCCAGGTGGCTGGAGCACATGCGTCAGAACAGGATTCGCTATTACGTGCGTGAAGGCTTGCTGCCGACGCCGTCGCTTAATAGCCATTCGTAGCACGCTTATTAATGCTGGTGTAATACTGATCTAAGGGACCTCAGTCTTTCTTGCCGCCGCTAGCCCCGTTTCTTGCCAGCAATCCTCTTCAGTGAATGAATTAACGGATCTGCATCGGAGCCAGTGGGCGAATTGCCTGACCTTTTTCACCAACATTACTCGCCGCTTTTGCCCCCTTGAAGCGCAGCAGACGCAACGCATTGAGTGTGACAATCGCTGTGGCGCCTGTGTCGGCCAACACTGCCACCCACAAACCAGTGAAGCCCAGCACCGTGGTGACCAGGAACACACCCTTCAAACCGAGCGCGAAAATCACGTTCTGATGAATGTTCGCCATGGTCGCGCGCGAAAGTGCAACCAGGTGGGCCACGTCTGTGACACGACTTTTCAGCAGCGCTGCGTCGGCCGTTTCGATCGCCACGTCGGTGCCGCCGCCCATCGCGATGCCGACATCCGCCGTTGCCAGCGCTGGCGCATCGTTGATGCCATCACCCACCATGGCTACCTTGACGCTGTGCTTCATCTCATCAATCAGGCGCAGCTTGTCCTCAGGCAAGAGTTCCGCTTCCCATTCCATGCCCAAATGGCCAGCGATGGCTTGGGCGGTACGGCGGTTGTCGCCGGTGAGCATGACAGAGCGCACGCCCATCGCCTTGAGCTGGGCCACGCCTTCTTGCGCGTCGTCCCTTGACTCGTCTCGTAGCGCCACCAGCCCAAGCGCTTCCCGGGTCTGCTCGTCGAACAGAACCGAAACGGTCTTTCCGTCATTCTGCATCGCCTCGATGTATGCGTGTTGTCCAGGCGAAAGGGCCGCGGCCTGAGAAGCGTAGACAGGCGATCCGATTGCCAGAGCGCGGCCGGCCACAGTCGCATGCACGGCTTTACCTGCGGTAGCGGAGGCATGCGAGGCAGCGGGGATGAGGATGTTCGCAGTTTCCGCGTGGCGCACAATGGCTTTAGCAAGCGGGTGATTGGAGCCGGCCTCTACGCTTGCGGCGAGCGCCAGAACTTCATCCTCGTGTCCTTTTGCAAAGGCGACAACGTCGGTGACTCGCGGCTTGCCTTCGGTCAGAGTGCCGGTCTTGTCGAAAGCAATCGCACTTACCCGTCCGATGGTTTCCAGGGCGTTGCCTCCCTTGATGAGCAATCCACGGCGCGTTCCCACTGCCAGGCCTGAAGCGATAGCGGCCGGTGTTGAGAGCACCAGAGCGCACGGGCAGGCAATCAGCAGCAGCGCCAGACCTCGATAAAGCCATTCCCCCCAGTCACCCCCCATGGTCAGTGGCGGAGCGACCACGATCAGCGCGGCAATGGCCATCACCGCTGGTGTGTAGTAGCGGCTGAACTGCTCAATGAAACGAGCGGTGGGCGCTTTAGATGCCTGCGCTTGTTCAACCAGTTGGATGATGCGCGAAATGGTATTGTCGGCAGCGGTTTTCTCCACGCGGACCCGGAGCACCCCTTCGACGTTGATCGAACCAGCGTACACACTGTCACCTGCCGCCTTCGCAAGAGGGATGGACTCGCCGGTCACGGGCGACTCATCAAGGCTGGACGTGCCCTGGATAATCACACCATCGGCGGACACCCGGTCGCCAGGGCGCACGAGCACATGGTCATTCACACGCAGCGATGCCGCGGGAACCTCGCGCTGCCCATCTTGCGCATCGAGTAACACGGCGGTCTTTGGAACCAATGAGGCCAAGGCTCTGATGCCGGCGCGCGCATGATCGGCCGCCATACTTTCTAATAGTTCACCGACGGAGAACAGGAAGACAACGGCTGCCGCTTCTTCAGCTTCACCAATGACAAGGGCGCCAAGCGCGGCCACGCTCATCAGTGTCTCAATCGAGAAGGGCGAACCAGCTTTGGCCAGCGAAAGCGCTTTGAGTGCGAACGGAAAAACCCCGGCAATCACCGCTGCCGCGAACACCCAGCTTCCATAATCGGGAACAAACAGCGCCATCGTGTAGGCAACGCCCATTAAAATACCGAGGCCGACGACCTGTTTGCCCTTTTTGGTTTGCCACCAACGCTTGGGGGGTGCGATTGGTTGATTGCCGCCATCAACGCCCGGTGTAGTCTTTGAGCTTGTGCTGGCAGATACGCCAAAGCCAAGGCTCTTGATGGATTTCTCGATATCGCCGACCTGAGTAGTTGAATCGGGCGCGAGCGTTAGTTCCAACTTTTCTGTGGCGAAATTCAGCCGAATATCAGAAACGCCAGGCATGCGTGCCAGAGCCGTTTCAATTTTACTGACACAACTTGCACAGTCCATGCCTTCTACCTGCATGGACACGCCCGCAGGCATGTCCTGAGGGGCGTCGATATCCGACGCAGTCTTTTGGCTTGTGCTGGCCGATACGCCAAAGCCGAGACTCTTGATGGTTTTTTCGATACTGCTGATCTGTGTGGCCGAATCGGGTGCGAGCGTCAGTTCAAGCTTCTCTGTGGCGAAGTTCAGCCGAATATCAGAAACGCCGGGCATGCGTTTCAGAGCTGTTTCAATCTTGCCGACGCAACTTGCGCAATCCATGCCTTCTACCTGCATGGAGACACTCAGAGGCATTTCCTGGCCGCGATCGGAGACCACGCTCTTGGCGGCTGGAGCATTGCTTCCACGAGGCGTGTAACCCGCCTGGCACAAAGCAGCTTCGAGCTGTGCTCTTGTGGCCGACGAGGCGACTTGCACGCTGCGCGTGGGCGGGTCTGTGATGACTTGCGCGTTCGGATCCACCAGGTGGATCGCTTTGACGACCTTCCCCGCGCAACCGCCGCATGTCATGCCTTCGATATGAAACTGCATGAGAATTTCTCCTTTGAATGGCATCATTAGAAACCCTCAAGCGGCTTCAGAGTCAAGCGCTAGGAGAAGACTAGTCCCAATCCGATCATCTTGATTTCCCTGTGGCAAAAGTCTATAGTAGCTATAATGTTTTCGATTGATAGGATCATCATGCCAATCAAAATCGGCGAGCTTGCCAAACGTACAGAATCTACGGTGGAAACCATTCGGTATTATGAAAAGGAGGGGCTGCTGCCCGAACCTTCTCGTAGCAACGGCAATTATCGTTTATATAGCGAAGAGCACATTGAACGCCTACGATTCATTCGACACTGTCGTACGCTCGATATGACGCTGGACGAAGTGCGGACGTTGCTTAAGCACAGGGATTTTCCCAATGAAGATTGCGGCGACGTAAATACCTTGTTGGATGACCATATCCACGCCGTGGAGGTACGCGTCGCAGAACTACTGCAACTAAAGCGGCACCTCATCGCTTTGCGCCAGAAGTGCGCAAGCGCGGCACCCACTGCGACGTGCGGGATCTTGCGTGCTCTTGGCGACCATTCTTGTCATGTTTAAAAAACGCCGATTTTCGCTACAGCCATTAGCTAAGCATTAGCGATGAGCGAAGAGCGTTATCACCGCCAGTTCGGCTCAGCATGCTGCCGGTCGACCAGACCGCCTAGGATGCCGGTTACAGCGATCCGGGGAACCTTTCTTAAGCGTGCTGCAGCAAGCGGGGCAGGATGTGTCTGAAGGACGTCAAATCTACTGCAATGTTGTTGCATGGCTGAATCGACGGAGAATCGCTAGAATCGCCGTAACATATGTATTGGGTGCCTTGGCGCCTGTGGAGTATTGAGTGATAAGTTTGTCCAGCGGCATCATACTGGTGGTCGCATTTGCGATAGCTCTTGCTATTTCCCGCCTTATCGTAAAGAGACGTGCGGCGAGTGCCGCTACGCAGGAGCGACTGCGCAATGAACAGATCAGGCGAAACATGCCGCCACCTGTGCCGTCGAAGAATAAAAGCAAACGGCGCAGACAAGAGCGTGCGAAGCGCTAACCCTTCGTTAGCGTGGCGAGTATCGACAACAGCTCAGGCACGTTGCTTATCGAAGCGCTCTGCAATGCGTGCAATTCGCAACTCATATCGGTGAAACTGGAACCGCGCTTCGGCGGCAGACGTTTTCGGACGCAGTACCATGCCAACTCGCTGCAGGTCCGTCCTGGCAGAAATTGGCGAAAGACGACCAGATCGGAATAGTCGGGTCGCCTAGTCAGCTGCGTCGCTCAACTAATTCACAGCGTTTTCGCCGTCAAGGGCAAACCGTGCTCGCACGCTTGCGACCCCGCGAATAGAAAAAGAGCGAGACCGCCCATAGGCGGTAGCGGCGCTCGCCGCGCGGCCGGTATCCGCAGTTTTTCTCTATCGCCAGGGCAGCCATTGCCCTGAGTGCGTCGCCCAAAACGCCGACAGTATCACTGCACTCCTTCTTCAAGGGGTGCGCTTCGCCGGGTACTCACCCGGTCTCTCCGGTTCTCTTCGTTCTCCTGCGAGCTGCGGCTTGCGTGCCCGCCCCTTTCCGGTCGTCATTCCTTGATCCAGCGCGGCAAGGCGACGAACTCACGGCAACGGTGGCACTCCGGGCCAGACGTAGTACTGCGGACACCGCAAAACCTACAGAAGGCTCGGAATCTTCGGCCCCGGTAGCCGGGCAACCCTGTAAGGAGAAAGCACCCATGAACAACAGCACCGCCGCGCTGAGCTATGACAACATGAACAACGAGCACGCTTTGTACGTGCGCAGTCCTGCCGGCCGCTACAAGCCGGCCACCGATGAGCAGATTCTTGCCGCCGGCCGAGTGGCAGCGGAAAGCCTTATTTCTCGTTCTTTGCCTCTGGATCAGCCGGCCAAAGTGAGGGCGTTCTTTCAGTCCAAGTTGGCAGGTCTGGGGCATGAATGCGCAGCATTTTTGTACCTCGATTCGCGATTTAAACCGGTTCGCTACATCGAGCACGGGTCGGGCACGCTGAACCAGGCGAGCGTATACCCCCGCGAAATCGTGAAAACGGCGCTACGGTTGAATGCCGCCGCTTTGATAATGGCGCATAACCATCCGTCGGGATCGCCGGAACCCAGCATGGCCGATCTGAATCTCACGAAGCATCTAAAGCAAGCATTGACGCTGATTGACGTGCGCTTCCTTGATCACGTCATCGTGACTGCGACGGAAACGACTTCACTGGCAGAACGTGGGCAAATGTAGAAATGACGGGTAGGGCGGCGGTTGTGCCGCCCTTTCTTGTCTGTACGGAAATCGGTAATAAGCATGATCTGGCGATCATGAGGGAAGCCATGCCGAGAGCCGAATGGTTCAGCCCCCCCTGTGCGCCGGTGCCGCACAGCGGGGGCTGAAGAGGAAGAACAAACATAACGGATAACAGACAAGGCTGACCGGGTCATGGTGATCCCGATCAACCTTGTTGCTTGGTGCCGGTCGGCAAGGGAAGAGGGTAGGCGGCCTGCGGCCAAGTTGGAGCCCCAAAAAAAGGGGCTGCGGGCGCTCGCCGCGCGGCTGCCGTCCGGGGTCATCGCTTCGGGTGGGCCGCTTTTCCGTCTTCCGTGAGTTCCGTCGCCAAACACACCGACGTGTATCACTACGCTTCTTACTCCAAGGAGTTCGCTTCGCCGGGTACTCACCCGGTCCCTCCGCTGCGCTACGGGCTGCGGCTTCCGTGCCCGCCCCTTTTCCGGTCGGCGCTACGTGATCCAGATCGGCACGGCGACGGAACTCACGGAAGACGGCGGCAAGACCGGAGAGCCAGCGTAGACCCCAAACGGCGGATGTACGTTCCGGCTCAAGAATCTTCGGATTCGGTCAGCTGAAGAAGCCCTAACCCTCATTTGGAGATCAGACCATGAACGCCTACGAAGCCAAGCAAGCAGCACGCAAGGCCAGTTATGAAGCCCGCGCAGCACAGGCGGAACGCCAGGCCGAAGCCGTCCACACGCAGGCGCAGAGCATGGCTCAGGCGATCCCCTTCGGTCAGCCGATTCTGGTGGGCCATCATTCCGAACGCGGCGACCGTCGCTATCGGGAGCGGATCAGCCGAAGCTATGAAAAATCCTTTGAATTGCAGAAGAAGGCCGAGCATTACGTCGATAAGGCCGCTTCAGTGGGCAAGGGCGGTATTTCCAGCGATGACCCGGCCGCAATCGAGAAGCTGAAGGCCAAGCTGGGGAAGCTTCAGGCAGCGCAGGACGCTATGAAAAAGTTAAACGCCCTTGTGCGCCGTTATGCTAAATCGGACACCGAAACCCGCATTGCTGTGTTGGTGACTTCCGGGCTGATTGACGAGGCGCGGGCTCGGCAGCTCATCACCCCCGATTTTGCAGGCCGGACCGGCTTTGCTTCCTACCAACTGCAGAACAACAACGCCAACATCCGCCGCATTGCCGACCGTATCAAGGCACTGGAGAAGGTCGCCGACAGCCCGGAACTGGAGCGCAGCGGCACCGGCTACACCTACCGCGAGGATCCACAAGAAAACCGCGCCATGTTTCTGTTTGACGCCAAACCGGCCAAGGGCACCCGCGACGTGTTGAAGCGCCACGGTTTCCGCTGGAGCCCGACGCGCAGCGCCTGGGTACGGCAGTTGACGGGAAACGCCCAATGGGCAGCCGGCGACGTTATCCGTTTTCTTGAAGAGGCAGCAACCCAGCAATAACCCCCTTCGCCCTGAGCGAAGACCGCCCGGGGCATCACTCCGACTCAAATCACAGGAGAAATCACCATGGCATCCTTGAACCGCGTTACCTTGATAGGCAACTTGGGCAAAGACCCCGAAATCCGCTACACCGCAGACGGTGCCGCTGTCTGCAACGTGTCGATTGCCACCACCAACCAATGGAAGGACAAGGCCAGCGGCGAGCGCCGCGAAGAAACGGAATGGCATCGCGTCGTTTTCTATGGCCGCCTGGCTGAAATCGCGGGCGAATACCTACGCAAGGGCCGCACGGTTTTTGTGGAAGGGCGCCTCAAAACCCGCAAATGGCAGGACGCGGACACCGGAACCGACCGTTACAGCACCGAGGTCATTGCCGATCAGATGCAAATGCTGGGCAGCCGTGACAATGGGCAGAACGACGCCCCCAAGGCTGCGCCTGCAAGCCGCCACAGAGGTCGAAGCGGTACGGGCACGGCCCCCGTCGCTGCACCTGCAGAGGCAGATGCATCGGATATCCCCTTCTGATTGATTGCTAAATGCCCAGGCCGGTGATACTGGCCTGGATTTCCCACCATGAGCCCGACACTGTCCGGGCTTTGTCGCGTCATGAGTTCCCGGCTGCTGCTGTTGATTGCCTGCTGTCTTGGTAGCTTGTGCTCAGCAATCCGTCAGTGTGCTTCAGAGCAGCTTGCGCTGCTGGTTGTATGGGTAGTTCCCAGGCTGCGCCTGGGGCCCTGTCCGGTGACGATGCCAGCCCGGTTCCCGATCTGGCTGGGCCTTTCCGTCCTCAAATTCGCATACGCTCATTTGTGGCCTTAAAAGTCCCACACATGACGCACCCCTGGCGGGGTGGGAAAAGGGTTTATGGATCAATCGTTTGCGGGCAAGCGGCCGCTTGCGCCGTCGTCGGACAGACAGAGCAACAAACCGGCGTAAGACTTTGATTTGGCAGGCAGGATTGCGACCACGTCTGTGGCCTTTTGGCGCGTAGACAGCGTAGTGCCCCTATGGCCACAACACCATGACTACAGACCGGCAGCCTTCATTCTGTACTTTGACAGCATGAAGACTGCTTGGGCAATACACGTTGACTGCATGCAGGCTGCTATGAATTTACAGGATGGCAGCAATAGAGCTACCAGAGGGCTACGTCGGAGAAACTCCTACCTCAGTGAGGCGGCAGGTTGTCTGGGTTTTCGCTCAACGAAGGATCAGTACAGGCACTTTGCTTTGCCGCAAAATGGCCGTGGTAGTGCTACCCACAACCAAGTGCCGGATCCTCGAATGCCCGTAGGCACCCATGATCATCATATTGATGCTTTGCTGCTGCGCATAGTCAGCCAATGCATTGGCTGGCTCTCCGTCAAGCTGGTGAGATGTCACTTGGAACCCCGCCCCATCCAATCTCTCAGAGGCCCAGCGCAGCGCTTCCACGGCATTGCCTACCGTCACGACATGGCACTCCAAGCCGCGCAACAGCGGGCTGTCTGCCACCATCTCGACTGTTTTGCGGCCTGTCGCGCTGCCGTCAAAGGCAATCATGAAGCGCTGGGGCTCACCGAATTTTGAATTGGCTACCAGGATCGGGCGGTGCAGCGTGCGCACTGCACTCTCCAGGTTGTGATCCAATAAAAAGCGCTTGGGCTTCGCCTCATGATCGTGCTGACCGAGTACATACAGACGAGTGTCTGCCTCGATCTCGACCAGCGTTTCGATGAGTTCTCCATGACGCTGGCGTACGCTGACCTGTTGTGTACCGGCTGCTATGGCCCGCTGCTTGGCGCCTTCCAGCAGTTGCCGGCCATGTTCCCGCGCAATGATGCTGCGACGCTCATCCAGATCGGACAATTCCTGCAGAAGGGATTCTTGGGCGCCCAGCCCGATACTGCCGCTCGCATCGACCTTCGCATCGTCCTGACGAACGAGCACATGAAGGAATTCAAGCGGAGTACCCAGCCTCTTTGCCGCCCAGGTCGCATAGTCGCAGACGCTCTCGGTGTAGCTCGCGCCGTCAATACAAGCAATCACGTTGTTCATGGTGTCTCCTTAGTGTGCGGCCAGGTCGTGGTCAGCGCCGGCCTTGTCATGAACGGCATATCGGTCGACCAGAGTTGCGCTGGCCTCGTTCATGCCGATGATGTCAACGGTGGTGGCGTCCCTCCGGAACTTCAAAACAATCTTGTCCAGCGCATTGATTGCGGTGATGTCCCAGAAATGCGCGCGGCTTACATCGATCGTGATGCGATCGACGGCTTCCTTGAAATCGAACGCCGATACGAACCTGTCTGCAGAGGCAAAGAAAACCTGACCAGACACCACGTAGTTGCGACATTTGCCCTCGTCCACGAGCTCGGACTTGACCTGAAACAGCCGGCTGACCTTGGTGGCGAAGAAGAGGGCGCTAAGCAGCACACCCACGAAAACACCCTTGGCCAGGTCATGCGTCGCAACGACCACGATGACGGTTGCCACCATGACGATGCTGGAGCTCTTGGGGTGAGCGCGCAGATTACGGATAGATTCCCAACTGAAGGTGCCGATGGACACCATGATCATCACGGCCACCAGTGCAGCCATGGGGATTTGTTTTACCCACGGCCCAAGGAACACCACCATAATCAGCAGAATTACGCCGGCCGCCAGCGTGGAGAGCCTGCCGCGGCCGCCGGATTTAACGTTGATGACCGACTGCCCGATCATGGCGCATCCCGCCATGCCGCCCAGCAGACCGGAGGCAATGTTGGCGACGCCTTGGCCGGCGCATTCCCGGTTCTTGTTACTCGGCGTGTCAGTCAGGTCGTCCACGATGGTGGCGGTCATCATGGACTCGAGCAAACCGACGATTGCCAGGGTCAGCGAGTACGGGAAGATGATGGCTAGCGTTTCCCAGTTCAACGGCACCTGCGGCAGCAGGAAAACCGGCAGGCTGTCTGGCAGCTCACCCATATCTCCCACCGTACGGATATCCAGGTCCAGCATCATTGCGACTGCGGTGAGCAACACGATGCAGACGAGAGGAGAGGGGACAGATTTCGTGAGGTAGGGGAAAAGGTAGATGATGCCCAGGCCTGCGGCGGTCATGGCATAGACCACCCAGGTGACATTGGTCAGCTCGGGAAGCTGGGCCATGAAGATAAGGATGGCCAGCGCATTGACGAAGCCGGTGACGACCGAGCGCGATACGAAACGCATCAGGCCGCCCAGCTTCAGTACACCGGCCAGAATCTGGAACACGCCAGTCAAAAGGGTCGCGGCCAACAGATACTGCAGGCCGTGCTCCTTGACCAGTGTGACCATCAGAAGCGCCATGGCACCGGTGGCAGCCGAGATCATGCCCGGCCGGCCGCCAGCAAAAGCGATGACAACTGCAATACAGAAGGAGGCATACAGACCCACTTTGGGATCTACGCCGGCGATGATGGAAAACGCGATGGCTTCAGGGATCAGCGCGAGCGCGACGACGATACCGGCGAGCAGGTCGCCACGGACATTGGAAAACCAGTCCTGGTGCAGGGATTTAGTTAGCATGGGCACAAGAAAAAGCATCGCTCTGCCGCAAGCGTGCAGCAGAGCCGACATAAGTCGGAAATATTGGGGAAGACGAAGGTCGAACCAGCAGCGCTTGGTGCTGGAACGCAAACGAAACTACCGACTTAGGGCGGACTCAGTCGTTGCCGAGCTGCCTTGTAAATGGCATGATCCGCTTGGCGGGCGATGTTTGCTTGAGAAAGAGGCACGGACAATCCCGCCCACGCAGGGGCGACATCTCGAACGGATGAGGAAAGACTGTTGTGCATAGCGGCATTATACCTTGAGGATAAAGGCGGTTTCTAATTGACCTGTACCAGGGTGCATGCCGGTTTTGCAGGCGCAGTTGGCAAGAATCCGCTTTTTAGGAGATCTCCGTCAGGATGAACTCCATTGGCTGAGCGCATTCCATCAGGTCTTATGTGCAGATTCATGACGACCTATGGGCAAGCGCCACGTCACCACTACCCCGACTAACGCCAAGGTGGTGAGTGTGGTCAACAGGATCGTCGGCCGCAGTTCGCTGAGCAGCATCGCCATCATCAGAGGAGCAATGGCTTGGGCAAAAAGCATGGGGCGCGCCAGTAGGCCCATACGGGTGCCATATCCTTGAGGCCCGAAAAGGACTAGTGGAAGCGTGCCGCGCACGATGGTAAGAAGGCCATTGCCTGCGCCATATAGAGCCGTTGCAACAAACGCCAGAGCAAGGTCCGCCGCAGCCAGGAGGGCGAGGCCGAGAAAGCAGAGCAACACGGCACCACGCGCGGACCATGTCGGATGAAGCGATCGCCAAAGGGGAAAACTCCAACAGTCTGGCGACCACCTGTGATGGACCGATCATCATGCCGACGGCCAATGCCACAGGCGCAGCAAAGCCGAGCTGGCCAAGGGCATCGAGCAGATGCACGGAAAGGCTGGACATAACGGATGACTGCAATGTGAAAAGGATGGCGACTAGCACGAAAAGGTATCTGGCTTCCTTGATCACCTCGGCCGGCTGTTCAGCTTGTTTTGTGGGCTCGACTTCGCTATTGCGCTGCTGCTCGCGAGGGATCAACAGTAAATACAGCGGCAACCCTACCGCCAAATGCACACCAGCCAGCGCCAAGCAGGTATCGCGCCAACCCAGTTCAGCCTCCAGGCCCGTGGTGGCCGGCCAGGCCACCGTACTTGCAAAGCCGCCCATCAGCGTCACGCCTGTCATGGCAGTGCGAGAGTTATCCCCAAACAGCCGTCCCAGCGTGGAAAAGGCGGCGTCATACAAGCCGCTGGCCATGGCCGTTCCCAGGATGGTCCATGCGAGGAAGTAAACAAGCAGGCTTGGCGCCAAGCCCATCGGGGCCAGTCCTGCTGCCAGCAGTAGAGAGCTGGTGGCTAATACGGGACGGCCACTGAATCGATCGATTAGCCGGCCCGCGCGGGGCGCGCTGAAACCGGCCACCAGCAGCCCCCAGGAAAGCCTGCGACTACGCTACCAAGCGACCATCCGCTTTCACGTGCAATCGGCGCGGCTAGTACAGCAGGCAAGTAAAACGTGCTGCCCCAGGCCAGTATCTGGGTGAGGCCGAGCACGCTGATCAAGCGAACAGGGGCGGGCGAGAGAGTAGGTAAAAAGAATGCGCACAAAGCCTGCCTTGTTGTTAGGACTGGTCACGTCAGCTGTCACTGCCACTCTTCGTGATTTGATGAGCTAGTAGGGGCGCCAACGCTGCTTTTACCGCGACGGTAGCGCTCGATGATGCGTCGCTTGACGGATGATACTTGTTTGGATTCCATATTTCCACGATAATGAAAATATGGAATCCGAAGACATCATCCGGGTGTTGTCGGCGCTTGCGCAAGAATCGCGGCTGGCCGTCTATCGACTTCTGGTGCAAGCCGGCCCTGAAGGCCTTCCCGCTGGGCGCATTGCCGAGCTCACCAACATTCCTCCCTCGTCGCTGTCGTTTCACCTGAAGGAGCTCTCCCATGCGGGGCTGGTGTCCTCGCGCCAGGAGAGCCGTTTCGTGATCTATAGCGCCGACTTTTCCACAATGAACGCAGTGCTGGGATACCTTGCTGAGAACTGCTGCGAAGGGGTCTCCTGTGTGCCAGCCTGCGTTCCTCCTGACGAGTCAATTCAATGAGCGACAAGATCTACAACGTCCTGGTGTTGTGCACAGGCAATTCCGCGCGAAGCATCATGGCTGAGGCTTTAATTAACACCATCGGCAACGGGCGGTTTCGCGCCTACAGCGCCGGCAGCCACCCCGCGGGCGCCGTGAATCCCTTTGCCATCGAGCAAGCCAAGCAGGCGGGATACGCCGCCGACGATCTGCGTAGTAAGAGTTGGGATGAGTTCGCCCTGCCTGATGCGCCGCACATGGATTTCGTCATTACCGTGTGCGATAACGCCGCAGGCGAAGTTTGTCCGATATGGCCGGGTCACCCGATTACGGCTCATTGGGGATTCGAAGATCCGGCAAAGGTCCAGGGCTCTGACGAAGAAAAGCGCCACGCCTTCGCCAAGGTGTGCCGCCAGATTTCCACACGCGTGCAGCTCTTCTGCGCCTTGCCGATCGATAGGCTCGATCGCACCGCCATCAAGCGCGAAGTAGACCAAATTGGCCAGCAACCCAAAGACTGACGCAGGAATTCCCGTGCAAACCCGTCGTCTATCATTTCTCGACCGCTATCTCACGCTCTGGATTTTTGCCGCCATGGCGCTGGGGGTGTTTCTCGGCACGACCCTCGAAGGGCTGCCGCAGTGGCTCGACAGCCTTTCGGTAGGAACCACCAACATTCCGATCGCCATCGGCCTCATCCTGATGATGTACCCTCCGCTTGCCAAGGTGCGCTATGAGGAGCTGCCACTGGTGTTTCAGGACAAGAAGGTGCTGGCGCTGTCGCTGGTGCAGAACTGGCTGATCGGACCCGTCCTCATGTTTGCTCTGGCGGTGATCTTTCTGCGTGACTACCCGGCTTACATGACGGGCCTCATTATGATCGGCTTGGCCCGCTGCATTGCTATGGTCTTGGTTTGGAACCAGCTTGCCTGCGGCAGCAACCAATACGTCGCGGCACTGGTGGCCTTCAATTCGATCTTTCAGATCTTGTTCTTCAGCATCTATGCCTGGTTCTTCCTCGATGTGCTGCCTCCCGCCTTCGGGGTTCAGGGCAGTGTGTTCGATGTCAGTGTCTGGACGATTGCCAAAGCTGTGTTTGTTTACCTGGGGATTCCTTTCCTGGCGGGGTATCTGAGCCGCCGCTTCCTCGTAAAAGCCCGCGGCGAAGCCTGGTACCAGAACACCTTCATACCGCGCATCAGCCCGATCACCCTGATCGCGCTGCTCTTCACCATCGTGGCGATGTTCAGCCTGAAGGGTGGCTCGGTGGTCGAGCTGCCGCTGGATGCATTGCGTATTGCCGTGCCGCTGGCGCTGTATTTTGTCATCATGTTCGTCGTCAGCTTCATGATGGGCAAGCTCATCGAGACCGACTATCCGCGCACCACAGCGCTTGCCTTCACTGCAGCGAGCAACAATTTCGAGCTTGCCATCGCCGTGGCCATCGCGGCATTCGGGCTGGCGTCCCCGGTGGCGTTTGCCACGGTCATCGGGCCGCTGGTCGAGGTGCCGGTGCTGATCGCCTTGGTGCATGTAGCATTGTGGCTCGGCAGACGCTACTTCACCTCCACGGCGCCCCTGCAAGGCAAGGCATGAACGACATCGACGTCGTGATCATAGGCGGTGGGCAGGCAGCACTGGCCACCGCTTACTTCCTGCACCGCACCGGGCTGTCCTTCGTGTTGCTGGATGCCGAAGAGGCGCCGGGCGCGGCGTGGCGGCACGGCTGGGACTCGCTGACATTGTTCTCGCCGTCACAATGGAGCTCACTGCCGGGCTGGCCCATGCCGTCTACCGACGGCTATCCCTCGCGGGACCACGTCATCGACTACCTGGCGCGTTACGAGGCGCGCTATGAACTGCCTATCGTGCGGCCGGTCTGGGTGCAGGTTGTCCGGCGTGATGGCGGCTTTTTCCTAGTCGAGGCCGATGACAGCCGTACCTGGCGCTCGCGCGCAGTCGTCAGCGCGACCGGCACCTGGCGTCATCCCTACGTGCCCGCCTATCCCGGCCAGGACAGTTTTGCGGGAACGCAGATCCATTCGGCGCACTATCGGCGCCCACAGGCTTTTGCGGGGCAGCGTGTGGTCGTGATCGGTGGCGGCAATTCCGGTGCGCAGATCATGGCCGAGATGGCGGGCGTGGCGCAGGCTACCTGGGTGACGCCTTCTGACCCGGTCTTCTTACCGGAAGAGGTGGACGGGCGCGTGCTGTTCGAGCAAGCCACCGCGCGCTGGCAGACCATGCAGCAAGGCTTGCCTGCACCCGAACGGAGCGCAAGCCTCGGAGACATCGTGATGGTGCCTCCAGTGGCTGCAGCGCGACAGCGAGGCGCCTTGCAGTCCGTCCGGCCCTTCGCAAGCTTTACGCCATCCGGTGTCGTATGGCCCGATGGCAGGCAAACGGATGTCGATGCCGTTATTTGGTGCACTGGCTTTCTGCCGGCGCTCGGGTACCTGAGCCCGCTCGGAGTGCTGGGCGCCGATGGGAGAATCGCCGTCGACGGCACTCGCGCAGTGACCGAGCCAGGATTATGGCTGGTGGGCTACGGCGACTGGACTGGTTTTGCTTCTGCCACCCTGATTGGTGTCATGCGTTCGGCACGCAGCACTGCACAGGAAATCGGGGCGAGGCTGTCGATCGACAGCCATCTTCAACCACAAGGAGTCTCGCTATGAGCGATGTCACCATCTATCACAACCCCAAATGCGGAACCTCGCGCAATACGCTTGCACTGATCCGCAATGCCGGCATCGAGCCGCAGGTGACCGAGTATCTGGTCACCCCACCAGACCGCGACACGCTCAGGTCACTGATCGACCGTGCGGGTCTGACGGTACGCCAAGCGCTGCGCGCGAAAGGTACGCCTTACCAAGAGCTCGGCTTGGATGACACATCGTTGACTGAGGATGCTCTTCTCGATGCCATGATGGCGCATCCCATTCTCATCAACCGACCATTCGTCGTGACGCCAAAGGGCGCGCGCCTGTGTCGGCCATCCGAGCTGGTGCTCGATATCCTCGAGCAGCCTCAACGTGGCCCGTTCAGCAAAGAGGATGGCGAAGTGGTCATAGACGAACACGGAAAACGTGTACGCTGAACCCGCACGCTGGAACACTTATCATGAAGCAACTCACCTCGCTACACGACGCCTCGCTGCCCGCTCTCGACGAGTCATTGTTCGATATCCCCACCCATGAAAAGCTTGGTGTCCCAGTCGACGCCGACCATCCTCCGCGCATTTTGTTGCTCTACGGCTCGCTGCGCGAACGGTCGTACAGCCGGCTCCTTGTCGAGGAGGCCGCACGCATCCTGCAGCGCCTGGGCGCCGAAATCCGAATCTTTGATCCGCAAGGGCTGCCGCTGCCCGACAGCGTGCCGGCCGACCATCCTAAGGTGGCAGAGCTGCGCGCCCTGTCCCAGTGGTCCGAGGGGCAGGTGTGGTGCAGTCCCGAGCGCCACGGCGCGATCACCGGCATCTTCAAGAGCCAGATCGACTGGCTGCCGCTCGAAGTCGGCAGCGTCCGGCCAACGCAGGGACGTACGCTGGCCGTCATGCAGGTCAGCGGTGGTTCGCAGTCGTTCAATGCTGTAAATGCCTTGCGCGTGCTGGGCCGCTGGATGCGCATGGTGACGATTCCGAATCAGTCGTCGGTAGCCAAGGCGTTCCAGGAGTTCGACGAGGCAGGCCGCATGAAATCGTCGGCCTATTACGACCGCGTCGTGGACGTGATGGAGGAACTGGTGAAGTTCACCCTGCTGGTGCGCGGTCGCTCTGACTACCTGGTCGATCGCTACAGCGAGCGCAAGGCGGCCGAAGCGAAAGTGCTGCGTCTGGCAGAGGCTGCGATGGCACACGAGCGCGCGACCGAGCAGACATAGTTCAACAAGGCATAAGCAAGGGGGTGAGCAAGGTTTTGGCTGGCGCCAAAACCTCGACTTGCCAATGTGAGGTTGAATGAGATAGGGCGCGGAGGGCCGGAACTGATGGGTGTTCTTGGAAATCATCCGATGTCGAGCTCAGATTCCGCTTTCAGGGTGACGGTGCCAAGCTCGGTCTTTCCATGCTCCAGAGCGTGTCTCGCCATTGGCTGCAGGTCATGCGCGAGCCCTTTGTATGTCAGCCGATCCACGCGTTCAGGCAGTTTGGATGCATCATCCGTGAATACGACGATCTCGTGCCGCTCGCGTGAAATGCTGACGTAGTAGGTATCCTGGGCAGTAGTGCGGCTGAAGCTTTCCGCGTTGTACAGCACTTGATCGCAGGTCAGGCCTTGAGCACTGTGCGCGGTGGTCGTGTAGGCATAGTCCATGTTCAGCGGTCGATCTGTGGGCAGCTGAACGTGGCGGCCGGCGGTTTCGATAGTGACGCTTGCCGCATCGACGGCCACGACTTTCGCCAGTTGGCCGTTGACGAGATCGTTGCTGGCATCGTTGCGCGTAATGCGGACATGATCGCCCACAGACAATTCTGCCTGGTTCACGTGGTAGACCGACAGTTTGCTCATCGTCTTCGGAATGATTTCTATGGGCAGCATATGTGACGGACCGGCCTGGATCGGTTCGACGGTAATACGGTCGTGGCATGTGCTGCCGGTGACCCGGTACAGTTCGCCGCGCTTTAGCCCGCACTGATAGTCCCGTTGAGGGACGACAATATCGCCCACGGTGTAATACCGAGCCACGCTCCGTTCCGCGCGCGTAGTGTCATGGCGAGACAACAACTGGCATTGACGTCCTTTGCCCTCGAGGCCGAGCAGAGCGTGGATCCGTTCATTGATGGCGGTGCGCGAAGCATTGGTGCCGGTCACTACGATGGTGCCCGACTGTTCGGCCGCCGAAAGCTGCGTATAGGCTTGAGCGATGGTTTCATATCGTGCGGAACTGTCCCGGCTTTTGTGACCATGCTCATCGGTAATGAACTGATCCGGGATGGTGCGTATTTGATCGAGAAGCGGCAGAGAACGGCTCGCCTTGCCTTCAGCCGCGAGCTGCACCGCCTGGCGGAGACGTTCTGAGCGTTGCCGCTGAATGTCGGCCATCAATACGGTTTTCATGCCGTGTTCCTGCAGCATGGCAAACGAACGGCCCGCCTCTATGGCCTTGGTCTGGGCTGTATCTCCCAGCAAGACCACTTTGGCGCCTGTCGGCTGAATGAGGGCCAGCAGCTTGTCTATCTGCCGCACGGGCACGACACCTGCTTCATCAATGACGACAACGGTTTTTGGCCCTAGGGTGTCGAGGAAAGGGCGCTTGTCGGAAGCGGCCAGCACCGATGCGATGGTGTTGGCCGGTATGCCATCTTCTCGCAGGTTGCGAACCATGTTCCCGTAGGGAGCGAGGGCGGTCATGGTGTGTCCTTGCTCTTGCAGGATGGTCTGGGCGTTTTGCAGAGCGAAGGATTTGCCAGTGCCAGCCAAACCTTGGATACCGGCGATTTGATCAGAGCCGGTTGCAATCAGCATGACTGCTTCGCGCTGGCCTGGCGTCAGGTGCGGGTACAAGCCGCTTTCGGCACTGGTGCTGGCGATCGTGGCTTGCCAGGCGGTGCGGCCCGCTTGTTCGGCGGCCAGTATCCTCGATTCTGCTTCAAAGTCCTTGCGGGTCGCAAAGCGCGGGCCTTCCATTAACAGGCGTCCTTCGGTGATGGCCTCGTCAACCCGTTGCAGGGCAGAGCCTTGGGGCATGCCAAGCAGCCGCGCAACTTCGTCTGCCCAGCCTTCGCGCGTCAAGGGGACGGCATCCCTGTCCTGCGTGCTGCGGTAGTGTGGTGCTTCCCGGATCAGTGCGCCGGACGCCACACGGCCCTGGATGGCAGCCTGGATGGCTGTAATGTCTGTATGGCCGCCTGCATGACGGACGGCGCTTTGCAAGAGATCGGCGAGTGGCATGACGGATTCCCGTTCGGCTAGGTGCTGGATCGCCCAGTCCAACGACGCGTGGGCGACAAGGTCTGATGGCTGTTTGAGTGGCTGTGGTGACTGTCGATCCACCTGATGCTTGGCGTGATCGAACTGCATTCCGATGGCTGCAGCGGCGTCACGCCATTGCTGATGTAGTTCCGTGCGGCTGAAAGCCTCAGCCTTTTCCTGCCGTTGGGCCAGGGTGATTCCCTGCCGCAAGGCGTGTGGTGCCCGGGCACGGCCGGTGCCGCGAGCTGCCAGTTCAGCCGTGATACCGGCACTGCGCTTACTGAAAAACTCGATCTGCTCACGGCTGATGTGGGCCAGTTCAATATGGTTTTTTTCATGGCGAACCGCGTACCCCAATGCCCGAACATTGCGTTCCAGCTCTGCCTGATAGATCGAATCGGTGACGCGCAGCAGCTTGAATATTTCTTCGTTGGACAACGACACCCAGCTGCCATCGGCCCGCTGGGTCAGGTTCATCAGTAGAGCGTGGACATGTAGATGGGGATCGGGTGCAGCGCCTTCGGTGGGGCGTGCGGTCTCGTGACGGAACTTGGCAATGATGAGATTGCCCGTCTGCTCCACCCTGGATTTGCCGTTTTCCTTGCGTCGGCCCATAGTCAGATGCTGCTCGACATAGGCGAGGGCTGCAGCGACCGCTTTATCATTAGCGTGAATCAGGCGTTCGTCGCCGCCAATCAGGGCCTGCAGAGTGATGCTCTTGGGTGCGCCGAAGGTGAGATCAAGCGCAGCCCGCGCCTTGGCATCCTTGCGGATCGACCGGCCAGCCGTGATTCTGTGGCCAAAGTCGCCCTGCAGCATGGCTTTGAAGCGTGCGGGGTCGATTTCACCGATGGCACCCAGGCGCCGAGCACCCTCGCCCTGCCAGCTGGCGGCGCCGCCGTCTCGGCTGTAATAGTCGTCGGCCTGGTCGGCGTAGTAATGGGTCGCGAGAGACGCGCGGGCACGATAGATCTGGCTGTGCGAGATCATGGGGACTCCGAGAGAGGGAAGGTGGTGAGAGATGAGCCAGCGAGCGTTAGGGGACTTCAATGATGGATATACATACGGTTGTTCATCAATTTTTGAGTGGGCGCGCGAACGGCCTGCTAGGGTCCATCTGCATCGTGTGATGGACGGCCGTTTCGTGGCCAGTCGTTACATAATGTATACTCAGCGGATTTCCCGTGTAAGAACCTGACCTAGGACACTATCCAGAAGTTCACAACAAGGGAGAGTAAACGGGCATCCTGAGAGCCCAGGAAGGGGAGCGGTCAATGACGACCAACGTCGCGCGGCTGTCCGGAGACGAGTGGGAAGCATGGGCAAACCGACTTTTGTCTCACCACTACGGTCCGACAGACTATCAGAGGGTCCCTGCCAAGGATCGAGGAGACGCTGGTATAGAGGGCTTCTGCGTGTCGAAGCGGGAAGCGTTCCAGTGCTATGGCTGCGAAGAGCCGATCAGCGTCGATGAACGCTATAAGAAGCAGCGTGACAAGATGACGGCTGACGTTCAGAAGTTCATCGATAACCGGAGTACGCTGCAACAGCTGTTTCGGACACTCAAGATGACGCGCTGGGTATTCTTCGTTCCCCACTTCGACAGCAAGGAAATCGTTGCGCACGCCGCGAAGAAGACTCAAGAGATCATCCACGCCGCTCTTCCATATGTGGACGACGACTTCCGTGTTGTAGTCTGTCAAGAAACCGACTTTGCAGTTGCGCGCGACCAACTCATAAACGCCACATCGCAGGGATTGAGATTCAAGACTTCTCCCATTACCGCGGAAGAGGTAAATGCATGGACTCAATCAAATGACGTAATGCTTGGTGTCCTCAAGGGCAAGATTGGAAAGCTGCCGACTCTGCATACTCAGGCACAGCGTGACACCTTCGTCATCAAGGTGTTGCAGTGGTACCTGTCAGGTCAGGCGCTCCTAGAGCGGCTTCGAGACTACCCGCAGGTCTATGAGAAGGTCATCGAAACAAAGTCCCACCGGGAAACCTTCCTTGCCATGGGCTCGCTGCATGGCTCTGCGTCGAATGTAGTCGTAATGGAAACCCTAACGGATTTCAAAGAAACGCTGAAACGTGAAGCGAAGGAGCTCCATGACTTCTGTGCAGAACAACTTGCGTATGAGGCGGTGGCCGACTGGCTAATTCGCTGTCCGTTGGAGTTTCCGGAGGCCGCAAGTGAATGAGCACGATGAAGGCCTAGTCGTCCCCGAGCTTGATGCCGCGTTTATCTTCCGGGGCAGACCTGCCGCCTTGCCGGGAGACCTGCGACCCACTTGGCGCATCGGACTCTTAGTACTGCTCCTCAGTCAGTGTTGCCGCCAACAACGGTCCAGTCTCACGAGACTTCACGTGCTGAACTGGGCCGTGCGTTCCGAGGCGAATCATGAGGATCTGAGTGCGCTGATTAACGGCAGGCTTTCGCCTGATCGACTCATAGTGCGATTTGACCCGGCGTTCAATCGAGCAATTGACTTCGCTATCGGCGAGGGACTGGTCAAGCGAGTCGATGGCTCTCGTATTGAGCTCAGCGAGGCGGGCAAAGCCTTTGCCGAAGAGATATGTGAGGATGCAGAGGTTTACATCACCGAGAAGAAACTGGCCGGTGCGATTAAGCAGAAGGTTACAGAAACGCTGGTGGACAACATCTTTGGGGCGAGATAGGCAATGCGGCTGCGACAACTTAAGATAAACATTAGCACTGTAGACGGCCCTTACGGCGCGACGATGCCTTTCCCTGATGGTCTAGTGGTGATTTGGGCCGATAACTCGATGGGGAAGTCAACATGTGCTAGAGCCATCTTGGTGGCTCTGGGAATGGAGGCCATGCTGACCACATCTCAGCAGGAGCTTCCACTTCCTCCCGCAATGACGGCAAAGCTTGACGGCGGGACGCTCGAATATGCGGTGCTTGAATCCGAGGTCTGGCTTGAGATCGAGAACTCGGCGGGAAAACGAGTCGCCGTCCAGCGGACGGTGAAAGGTGGCCGTGACAAGAACCTCATCACGGTGCATGACGGACCGGCATTGACTAGGCCCGGTGCTTATCCAACCGCCGACTACTTTGTGAACCGCTCGGGCGGAGCTACGCGTTCCGTCGGCTTCCACTGGTTTCTCTCCAATTTCCTTGGGTGGAGCCTGCCTGCGGTCCAAACCTACGATGGGAACGAAGTACCTCTGTATCTCCAGTGCATTCTTCCCTTCGTGATGACTGAGCAGACTCGGGGCTGGTCTAGCATCCAGCCGCCAGTTCCTACGCAGTTTCGGATTCGCGACGTACACAAGCGCGTGGTCGAATTCCTGCTTGGCATGGACGCTCACAAGATAGCGCTCGCCCGCCAAGAACTTCAGTTGCGCAAGGCTCGCCTCGAGACACAATGGTCCATACAGGTCCGTCAACTGAAGGAGATTGCAACCGCCGCTGGCGGTGTTGTGCATGCGCCGCCAGGCGAACCGGCTTCTGCGTGGCCCCCGCAAGTTCCTCCCTCTATTAACGTCCCCGAGCAGAAGCGTTGGATTGGATTATCCGAGCGTATAAAGCAAAGACTTGAAAAGAAGCAGGCCCTTGAGGAGCAAAGCATTCCACGGGTCTCGGACGTGGCAGAATCGGTAAAGCAAGAATTGGTGGAGGTCGAGTCAGCCGTCATCGATCAACAGGCTGTTCTATCTCGGCTTATTGACGCTCTTGCGTCAGAAGAGCAAGAGGTCGCTCGAGTTCGGGAGCGGCTCGCTGCAATCAAGGAAGACATCCAGAGAAACAAGGACGCGCGTACACTTCGCAATCTAGGATCGAGAAAGGATTCTGAGCTCAATCATGGCTCTTGCCCAGTCTGCCATCAACGCGTCGCAGACTCGCTCGTGCCCCTTGCGCCGGGGCAAGCAGTGATGTCGCTGGACGAGAATATCAAGTTCCTGCAAGAGCAGAGCCGTACGTTCGAGGGCGTCTTGGAGCAGGGCAAGCGGGTTGTATCAGCGCGGCGACTCCAGGTTCAGGCAGCGCGTGATGAGATTGGGCAATTGCGTGAGCGCGTCCGCCATCTCCGTCATACGCTCGTCTCCGACGACCGCAGTCCCTCGGTTGCAGCGGTGTACGAGCGGGTGGAGCTTGAGCGTAACCTCCAACAAGATCTCCGGTTTAGCAACTCCTTTGCCGAAGCCGCTTCCGGCTTCGTGACCCTAGCGAACGACTGGAGGGTTCTGCAAACATCATTCGAGGAATTGCCAAAGGATGACCTCTCAGCCGGTGACCGCCGGAAGTTAGAACTTTGGGGCGACTCCATTCGTCAACAGCTTAAGGAGTACGGCTTCCGAAGCGTGTCCTGGTCCGAGATTGAGCTTTCTCCCTTCACCTACAGACCGGAAATCGAAGGCTTCGAACTGCAGACGACTATCTCCGCGAGCGATCTTATCCGTACAATTTGGGCTTACCAATCCGGCTTACTCGAAGTCGCGCGCGTGACGGAGACAAATCACCCAGGCATGCTTGTCTTTGATGAGCCGCGCCAGCAGTCCACACGCGATGTTAGTTTCGCAGCATTACTAGAACGCGCCTCTCAGGCTTCTGCGTGTGGTCAACAAGTCATTTTTTTCACAAGTGAGGAGAAAAAACGACTTAAAGAGCACCTCAGCGATTTGAGCCACACGCTGCATGAAATCGATGGACGGGTGATTAAGAAAACAGAGAAAATCATCGATGAGGGCGCGAAGTTGTAATTCGCCTATCGGAAAGGCACGTCTGCATGTGTTTCCAATCCGTTCTTTCGAGTGATGGAACCGGAGTGTCCTTTTGGCCCGATTTCGGTCTCCCGGGTGTTATATCTGTTTGATGGTGTCGTCGCGGCTGCAGCAGTTTTAAGTGTCTTGCCCGACTCCTGAAACGCCATCGCAGACGATCCAAATTGCCTGAATGGCAGGCTTACCTTAGCAATTGGAAAATCCCCGGCCAAGGCCACATATCCGCCGAGCGCCGGCAGCGCTTGTATTTGCGCCGCCGTTACCACGTCTTCCGTTGTGCGATCCATGTTATCCGACGTGTTGCGATGGTCCGCACTGCGGCTGATGCTGAACTTGGGTCGCTCAACTTCATGCTTACCCAGGCTTTCACTCATATCTTTCGCTGTCTGCGGATCGGTGCGGGATCCGCCCAGCACTGCCAGGTTGCGGAAGCTCGCACGGATGGTGGTGGCCATGGTGCGTCCGTAGATGTGTTCCAGCTGGGATGTGCTCTGCAACCCGGCTACGATGCGCAGGCCGTTTTTTCGCCCTTTAGTCAGACCGGCTTCCAGTGAAGGCAGGGCTTCCAGGCTAGCTAGTTCATCAATGAAAAGCCACCAACGGCGGTGAACGCTTTCAGGCATGGACAGAATCGAAGTGATGAACACGTCGGCCCAAGATGAGACCAACGGTTTCATGGAACTCATCATGTCTTCGCGCCAGTTGATATACAGGTTGCCGCCGTCTGCCGTGGTTAGCCAATCTCGAATGGAAAATTTTCCCGGCTTCATGCCGGTGTGCTCCGACAGCTTATTCGACAGCACGAAGCGCGCGGAAGACAGCGCTTTGCTGGCTTCGCTGGAGCCGACAAACAGGGATTCGGCCAAGGTGCCTTCCAGGAACTGTTTCAAGACTTTGGGATCCTCGATCGTGCAGAGGCGAAACAAGTCCATGATGCTCGCTTCGTCGCCTTGCATCTGATGGAGTTTCTTGGCGGTCTCGCGCAGTAACAGCCGTCCGAAGTCGTTCCATTCTTCGGCGTTCTTGTCCTGGCTCATGGGAACCAAGGAATGCGCCAGGCGCTTCCAGTCGTAGTCGGCGCGAACTTCATTGAAGAATGACCAGCCCTGGCTGCGGGCATCGTAGGGGTTGAGGACCACATCGTTGGGTTGCCAGAACTTGCTGAGCAGATCGCCGTTGGGGTCGATCACAATCATGCGATCATTGCGGTCCGGCGTTCGGCCTGGCATACCGCCGGTCATGCGGTGCTTTGAACGCTTAAGTACGGAAGCGGCCATGTTCCGCAACAGCACCGATTTACCGGAACCAGTGGCACCGCTGATGAGCAGATGCAGGTTCTCATTTGCGGTCGGCATGGGGATGCCGCCGACGTCGACCTGCAGTTTGCCGCGCTCTTCGCACTGGCGGGCCAGGCCTTTTGCAGTGGTGGTGCGGGTGCCCCGCACGAAGCGTTTATAGCCCGCACCCTCGAACCCTTCCGTACTTGCAGTGCGCCCAATAAACAGGATGAGCATCAGGGCCAGGGCTAAGCCGATACCCAGCGCGCCGTAGAGCAATGGATACTGCGGTGTCAGCATCACGAAATGCCGGATGGTTCGGGCGTTCCAGTCACGCCAATGCATGTGGCTGCCCCAGGTGGCGGCCACCATCCAAGCCACGGTAGGGAAGAGGACCAATGAAAAGGCGGCAATGCGCCGCCGGATGATGGGGGAGATCAGGGTGGACATGGTGCCGGTTCTCAAGAGATCAGAATCTGGCCCAGGGCCAGGCCTGCCAGCAAGCCTCCGAGAACGCCTGCCGCGCCACCCACCATTAGGGCGATGAGCGCCATGCGTCGTGCAGATCGGTGGGCGATGCTGGCGTACTGCGCGGCATCCCGGGCCAATTGGTCCAGTCGGGTGCCGGTGTCGTCCAGCATGGTCTGAATGGCGTGTTGAGCCTGCTGATTGATGGGTTTTGCCGACGCTTCCATCGTGGCGGTCAGGTGGCGGCTGAGTTGCTGGGGCAAGACTTGCTGCGCCTCGCCCATGGTCTGCATGTGCTTGTGCATTGCATCCAGGCTCTGGGTGGCGGCTTCCAGTCTATCCACGAGCCCGGCCACTTCGCCTAGCACCTCGTGGTACAGCAAATCGAGTTTGGTACGTGCGCCACCAGAATTCGAGTGTGATTCCATGGTAGACGGGCTCAGGAAAACAGAGCGACGAACGCCGCGTTCATTTGCCTGTCTACCGGCTTGGCCAGGGCGCGCAGGGCGTGCCGGTTGCTCAACTGTGAAATGCGGGCATAGTCTTCAGGGTCAGCCGCCCGAAGTAGGGCTCGGTAATCGGTCTGGTCAGCCAGCACATCGGCAATCGTGGTGCGTTGGTCGGCCAGCAGCTCGAAGACTTCGTTTTCGTAAATGGCGGCCTGGGGGTTGGCCTGAACCTCCCCAGTCTTGGCTGCATAGGCCAAGATCGAGGGAAATTCATCGTGCACGCTGCTATCGACGCGGTTGAAAAGGATCCGAACCCGCTCTGAATCAACTCCTAGCTCTGCTAGGGCCGCCACAGTCTTGATGGTTTCGCGCTGGGCTTTGCCGGTGTTGATGACCGGCAGCACGAAGTAGCTCATTTCCTCGTGGGCACCTTCGTAGCGCATCATGTGTGTCAGAAAATCCTCGATGTTGCTTGCTCCTACATCGACAATCGCGTCTTCGCGGGTGAGCAATTCACGAAACAGTCTGCCAAAGTGTTCGCCGCGCAGTTGATCGACATTTAGGCCGAGGTCGGCGCCGGTTTCATTGGTGGATTCCACTGCAAAGATCTGTGCACCGTTCATGCGCGGTGCAAGTAAATGGGAGGCGACTACGGTCTTGCCAACAGATCCGGTGTAGTTGAGGACGGCGACTTTCATGATTTATTCCTTCTCTTGAGGGTTGGAGTTGTCTTCTACTGGCTGATGGCGATCTGCTAAGCCTTCACGGCGTAAGGCCTCAAGGTCGATCCGCATGTCGCGGATCTTGCGAAGATCGCCTGGGGTTTGGATGTTGCGCGGCCGGCCTTGGATGGCGTCGAGGGCCTGTGGCGGGTTCGACTTCGTCGGCGCGGTCTGCTGCTTGGTGCCGTCGCTGGGTGCTCTGTCATTGGCTGGCGGCTGGCCAGCTTGTAATCGCTGAGCCTTTCGCCAGCGGTACAGCGTGATGGCGTAGGTGCTGCGCTGTACGGTCAAGCCGGCTGCAGCCAAATCGTCCAGCACGGCGGAATGTGGAACACCTGCAGCCAGTTCGGCCTCGATCAGGGGGAATAGCGCACGCAGCTGCGCGGCGATGCTGATGCGGGGATCCAGGGTCGCGAGCGCGGCCCGGTAGCGCGTTATGGGTGGAGACTCATTCATAGGTTTCCTGGGGGGAAGATGAACGCGGTGCCGCTCAGTGCGACAGCTCGGGGAAGATGGCGGCCTGCTTGCCTGCCAGCCAGGAACGACCGGTAGCAAGGGCTTCGTTGTAGGCAGATTGCTCATCGGTGAACTGGGCGGATTCACTTCGTGCGGAGAATTGTCCGCCGCCGACTTCCTGGCCTGCATCCAGCAGGCGCAGGGTGTAGCCACCGGTATCGGAAGCGTGAGGAACGATCTCGAAGGAAAACCGCAGTCGGGTCTGGGTCGCTTCGTCACGAAACAGCCTGGCGACTTCGGAGAGGCGAGCCGCCCAGTCCGGGCCGATACGATCCAGGGCTTCGGCGATGCTGTAGCCGCGTTCGCGCAGCCAGTCGCCACGATCCAGCACCAGAGCGGCGGTCAGGGCTTCGCCCAGGCTCATGCCGCTGATGCCGAAGTGGGCGGCTTGTTGAACGATGGCAAGCATGCGGGTGTCGATGTTCGAGTGCATGAGTTCTCCTTTGCCCTTGTGGCTTGAAGGGCAGTGACGGGGGGTGAGAGAAGCAGGTGCCCGAAAGGGCGGGTGTGGTCCGTTGCTGACCGCAGCAGCCGCGGTGCGGCTGCCCGGCGTGACGATTCAAGACGACCTGAGTTGTGCAGGCAGGGTGCGGCGTGTCAGGCAGCTCGACTTATTAACAGGCCGGGTTGGTAGAAGTAAGGTAGAAATAAGGTAGAAGGCGTTGAAATGGCTGGAAAGCCCCTGTTCATGCAGGTCTTCAGAAATGATGCGCGATGCTATGACGAGAAAGCGCGGTGTTGTGACGAGAAACCGCGATCTTATGACGACTTCGCCGCGATGCTATGACGACGGTGAAAAGCACTTATCCACAGCCCGAAACAGGGCCCGAAACCAGCTGTTTTTCGATGCCTGGCGCGATGCTATGACGATGAAAACCTAGCGATCCAGCCGCGTCCAGACTGCTTGTTCATGCCCGCGGGTGGCGGCTTCGATGCGCGGTTCGCCGATGACTTTAAGGGTTTCCAGTTCGGTCAGGCTGCGCTCCAGGCTCGCCCGGAAATCACGCATGCGCCCCGTGTATTGGGCGCGTTGCTTGAGAATGTCCAGGCTGTACTTTTGCTGGATGTCGGCGGAGGTGCCGATCAGGCGCTGCAGGCTCTTGGACAGGTCATGGCGCATCTGCAGGCGCTTTGCCCAGTCCACCAAGGCATATTCCCGGTTGCCGAATATCTGTGCCCAGCGTGGGTCAGCGTAGAGGGTATAGCTGCCCGTTGGCTCGTGGTAATCAAAGCCGCCCAGCATGGCGAGCACGCGCGTTGAAGGGTGTTTGCCGTAGCTGTACTTGACGGAACCGTCTTTTCTGCGGGCTTCGATGCACAGGGTAAAGCGGGCCAGGTCTTTCATGCCTTCATGCAGCCATTCATAGGCACTGCCGCCCGTGGGTCTGCCCATGCCGCGCAGGAAATCAGCCCGGTTGATGATCGGCGCTTCGCCTAGCAGGGCCGTGGTCTGCAAGTACATGGCGTGCATCCAGATGTCGGCGTGGTCTTCGCTCAGCTGTTTGCCGGATCCTTTGAGCAGGATGTGGCTGCCTTCCAGAAACACGGTGTCGTCGTGCAGGGGGCGCCAGCCCCTTCGAACCGGCGCAAAGATGGCGCTGCGGGCGATGTAGTTCGGAATGGCGCGCGCCGTTTCATTGATGCCCGGCAGCATGAAGGGTGTGGGTGTCACGGCCTGCTTTTCTGCAGCGGCGGCGATGGCTTGCGCCGCTTTCTGCTGGGCGCGTTGCATGGCAGCCGACAGGCGCAGCAGGTTGCTGTCCTGGTGGAAGGGCGTTCGGGTGGATGCAGTCATAGGTAAAACTCCAGACGAGCCCATACAAGGCCTGCCTGGAACGCGTGCAGCGCCTCACACGGGTTCAGGGGTAGGGACGGCCGGGGCAAAATGCTGCCAGGCCGAAAGCTGGGGCAGGTTGCCGCCAGGTATTGTTCGCTGCGATTCAAGCGCTGATTTGTCGCCTGGGTTCAAACCAAAGCTCTGTCAGGCGGAAACGCTCGAAATGCAGCACGATGTCTACCGTCTGACGCAGAAATGCCTGAATGGTCGGCAGATCGAGGTTGCCGCCGGTCGGCGATTGCTTGATGAGCATCGCGAGGCGGTCAAAAGTATCGGCTGCGCCATTGGCGTGTGTGGTGGTGACCGATCCCGGATGGCCGGTATTCAGGGCGGCCAGATAATCCCAGGTTTCGGGGCCACGCAGTTCGGCAAGGAATATCCGGTCTGGCGACAAGCGCATGCAGGCGGCCAGGCTTTCAGTGGCCGAGACGCGGCCGCGCGTGCCGCCATACATCAAGTGGATACGGTTTCTGTGCCTGGGCAGGATCAGTTCATGTACGTCCTCGATGGTGACCAGACGTTCATTGACGGGCACCCGGTCAATGAGCGAGCGTGCAAAGGTGGTCTTGCCGGAGCCCGTCGCACCGGAAATGACCAGATTCTTGCGTGCATGGATGGCTGCCTTCAGGAATCGGGGAATATCGCCGGTGGCCTTCAGCTCCATCAGTGCCTGATCGGTTTTCGACAGACCGCCTGCCGTGTATTGGACGGCGGCGTCGTGGGTGGCTTCAAAAGCGCCTTGCGCCTGCAGTTCCTCAAGGGAAAGCGACACTTGAGCGTGCTTGCGGATGTTGATGGCGAGGGTGTCATCGATGCAGGCCGGGGGCAGGACGATCTGGCCGCGCTCCCCATCCGGCAGGACGACAGACTGAATGGGGTTGCGCGCCATGTGGTTGTACGCCGCCAGGGCCGTGGCCAGCGCTTCCAGGTGCGGATAGGAAAGTTGGGGGCATTCATGCAACTGCCAGGCGCCGCGTGTGCGGGTGTAAAGCTCACCCGCCCGCACAATGGCGATTTCAGTGACGCTCGGGTCTTCCAGGTGTCTGGCCAAGGGCCGCAGGAACGTGCGAACGGCAATAGATCGGTCAAAAGGGATCGGTTCAGGGGATGGGCTCAAGCTCATAGACGTGACTGAAATCCAGATCGCGGGCGACCATGATGCCGATGCGCTCGCCCTGGTTCTTGTAAAGGGTGGGGGGGATGTCCAGTGACTTTTCCAGAATCTTTGCGACTGCTTCCTGGCCGCCTTCTGCGGTGTTGTCAAAGCGTATGTTGTTGCTGCCTGATTGCCCCTGATTGGATGCCCAGTTGCCGAAGTCACCCACCAGAGACAGCAGGATGGCGTTGCCGAAGCGTTCCCAGAAATGATTGTCGATTTGCCCGTCCAGCCCGGCCTCGCCCAGGGAGCCGGTGCCGGGGGAACCCAGGTTTACGATGACACCGGTAGGCGTTTCCAGCCGGTTCCAGGTCACGAAGGCGCGGGCCTGGCCCGGCCGTATGCCGCCGGACTGATAGCCCGTGAATTTGGTGCCGGCGTCGATCAGCTTGACCTTTCCGTTGGCGCTCATGACATCGTGCGTGGCCAGGCAGGTCAGAAGTCCGGGCTGGGTACTGACGAGTTTCGTCTGCAGGGTGCAATCAATCATGGTGCCTTGTGTCAGCAGGAAATTGCGGTCGCCCAGGTGACCGGCCACCGAAGGGGCGAGTTCCAGCGGACGCAGTTTGTCGGCCAGGGGGCCTGCATCGCTATAAGGGCCATGGGGGTCGCTTGGCTGGCTGGTGGCCGTGCCGTTCCCGCCGGTGCCGCCCGCCTGAAGGGGGCTGGCCAACCGACGTTGCGCAAGCTCATCGACAGGAGGCGGTGCGGCGGACCTGGGTGGCGGCACATGGAAACTGGGTGGCGCTGTGCGCTCGGGGACAGGGGACGGGAGAGCGGGAGGCGGTGCGGGGCGTTCTACCTTTGGGGCTTTGAGACGATTGGTGATGCCGCTTTGGTCTGCTTCCAGGCCGCTGTCGGATTTTTCTCTGGGTTCGCGGCTCCAGGCCTTCATGAGCACGCCAGCAGCGACCGCTACAGCGACCAGGATAGTGAGCCAGAGAAAGGCCCGGGCACCGCGTGGTGCGCTGCGCCCGGTTGTCTCTAGATTCAGCGTTTCTCGTTCCAGACCTTGTACTGTGTGGTTGGTCTCTTGCGGGGCTGCTGCTTGCGCCCGGCCTTGTGCCTTTTCCGTCATGGGGAGTTCCTTCATTGCGTGGCGTCGCGTATGCGCAGTGTTGGCACGGGTACTGCAGTGGGCGGTTGCGCGGTGGCTGCGCCTTTGATGTTGCGCCTGACTGCCGGTGAAGCCGTTCCGGTATGGGCTGGTACGGGTGTGCTGCCATACGCTGCGTTGTGGATGGCCAGCACCTGGTCGCCCAGGCGCAGATGCCATCGGGCGGATGTGCGATGCAGCACCATGGTCCGTTCATCAGCCATGTGGTGATTGGTGATTACTTCCTGACCGTCTGGTGTGACGCGGTACACAGTCGGAATGTCGGCTTCGGGGGCAAACTGCAGCCAGGTCTGACGGCCATCGTCCCAGGCGTGTACCGGGGCGATGGCTGCGTGACCGCTGCGGGTGTAAGCCTGCCAGTTCACGGAGGAGCTTGCGGCTCGCAAGGCTCGTTCGACCGCCGCTTTCTGCGCGGCCCGAGTTCGTTGCCTAGCTTCGACTTCCGGGTAACGGACCACTAGTTTGTACAGGGCCGGAGAGCTGCGGTTGTCGCTGTATGAGAGTCTGAAGCTGTAATCACGCCGGTCGGTGATGACGATGAGGTTCGTGTCGGCGTCCTCTGCCGTCGGCTTGAAGAACAGGTGATTGTTCTTGTAGGTGAAGGCATAGGCCTGGCTATCGCCAAAGACGTGATACAGGTAATTTTCACCGGGCTCCAGCACGATATGCGTGGCCACGCCGATGACGGCGTCAAGCTGGATCACATCTGCAGGGTTGTAGTTCACATAGCGCACACGATGATCAAGTCGTGACGAACGGGGGTTTTCCAGCGCCAGGGCGCTGATAGGCACGGACAGGTACAGAAGCAATGCCAGCGCCTGCCGGTTGAGGGCGTGTTCAAACATGGGGATTCCTTCTGATGCTTGCCGGTCAGCGCGACAAGTCGGCGGCCAGGTCGTAGCGCATGACCTGAAAGCCCAGCGGGTTGCGGCGGGCGACTTGTTCGGTCAGCGGCACATCGGCGTACTGATAGGCCATGGTGGCGATCAAGTGTCTGACCTTGGTGATGTTGCCGGTGGTGACTTCCCGTTCTGTCTTGGTGAACCGGACAATGGCCGATTGGTTCGCTCCAAGGGTTATGGAATGAACCTGCACATCGACCGTGCTCAGGGTGCCAAGGCGGGTGGTGACGGCATTTGGCCCTTCAAACCGCTGGCCGTATTGTGTCTGGATGGGGATGGAAGACAGCAGGGCGCAGGTGTCGAATTGCTCCTGAATGGTTTGCCAGCTGTAGCCTTCGCAGTTCAGCACATAGGTGTTCAGGAAATACTTGGCGATGCGTTGGCCATAGTCTTCCATGGGCTGGCCCAGGGTGCTGACATGCTCAATGGTGCCGGTGGCGTTATCTACCCGCACCACATACATTTCCGGTGGTTGCTTCAAGGGGGTGAGACCGGCCACGGCCAGGACGGAGGCTAAGGCGATGACGCCAGCGCCAATGGCAACCTGCCAAGCGCGTTTGCGGCTTTTAACGAGTTCGCCGAGGTGGTCGCGCTCTAGGCCGCGCGATTGCTCCAGCCAGGCGGCGATGTCTTCGGATTTAATGGCTTCTGACACGGCTCAAGCTCCTTGGATAAGCGGTGGCGTGGCGTTGACTGGAACGCGCGGCGCATCGGCAGGCTGTGGCGGTGGCGGCGCATGAAAGGCGCAGCCAGCCAGCATCCCGGCCAGCGCCAGGGCGGCAAAGAGTTTTTGCATGGGAAAGGCTCCTGTCCTGCCGGGCTGGCAGAACGATGGGAAGGAAAAGGGGCTGGCCTGATAGGGGCCGACAGACGGTTTGCTTACTTGGCGCGTAGCCGAAGCATGCTGCGCAACCGCATGATGGAGAATGCGCCACGGGCAGCGGAGCCTACGCCAAGCTGAGCGCCGAAGCCGTTGGAAAGGCCGGCGGCGAGGCCGGGAACCATGACCATGATTACAAGACTTGCTGCGCCCACCAGCACCTGAGCACCGAACAGAGAGAGCACATCAGCCATACCCGTTTCTATTTGGTCAGCGATCATGCGGATTAATTGGATGTTGAGCTGCAGAATGAGGCCAAAAACAAGCCCGGCAAGCAAGGCCAGGAATACAAAGTTCAATGCTTGCGATACCCAGCTATTGAACAGCTGCCGCGTAGGTTCAAACAAGGTAGCTGCAATGAAGAGCGGGCCTGCCGCGACAATCAGCGCAATGCCCACTTTGCAGACCACGATGATGACCATGATGATGCTGCCCACTACGGCGGCGTTGATCCGTAGCAGCGTTGCCAGGATGCTGACTAGCACTTCCTTCGTCGAGGGCATGAAGTTGTACCAAGGCCGGTCACTCGCACCCAGCATGGCGTTGGACGCCTCACTGGTTTCGTTTTGTAGTTTGTCTACTTCCAAGGCGACGTTGCCTGTGCCGAGCGCCAGTTGGCTTACGTCGTCGGGCAGACCGATCATGGTGTTGGCAATATCGCTCTGGTAGAGGCCGCCCACACCAAAAATCATGGAAATGATCGCAACCAGAATTGCTTTGCGGAAGAACTCTGTCACGGTCATATTGCTCTGACCGTGCATGAGGGCAAAGGCGTACACGACAAATTGAAGCGTGAGGCCCACGACGATGACGGGCATGAGGGCTTCAAACAGCGCTTGCATGGGGCCATTCACTGCATCGGCCAAGACGCTTTCGGTTTGGTTCATAACCCATTGAGCGATGTCGCTCGGGGCTGAGGGCGGCGCGACGGCGGGGGTGAGATTGGCCATGATGCGCAAGCCTATTCAGTGGTGTCGGCGGCAGTGCTCTGGTCAGATTTGTTCCCAAACCAACCGCCGTAAACTCGTTCCGCCCTCGCTTGCAGAAGATGCCTTTCTGCATCCAACTGCTGGGAAGCTAGTTGGACACGCGTCTGCTCTGCTGTGATGTTGGCTTGTTCGATCTGAATGCGGGCCTGTAACTCGGCAATCTCCTTGGGATTGGTGGTCTGGTTGATTTTGTCTTGTAGTGCATCCACATTGGCCAGACGTCGCGTCATGGAGTCATAAGCGCGTTCGCTCATGGCCTTTGCGGTGGCTTCAATGTTCAGTGCGCGCTTCGAAAGTTGCTGGCGATCTTCCTGGAAATTGACAGGGGCCATGACATCATCAGTGATCTGGGAAACTTCTCCGTTCAAACCTGAGCTACCCGCACGGTTCAGAAGGTCGTCGGCGCTGGATGGTAGTGCGGCGCGAAGCTGGTTGCGAATGTTGTAATCATTTGCCAGATTGCCGTAACCGCTCGATTCGGTGAAAGCGGCCAGTTGGCTTTTAGCCGTTGCCAATTGTTCGGTCAGGTTCTTCAATTGGTCGCGGGCAGTCAGCAGTTGCTGTTGCAGCTGGGCAATAGTGGCCGCATCAACCGTCGGGATTCCGCTTGCCTGAGCGGGATTCAGAAAGGCAGCGGACAGGGCGGCGCCCGCCGCAAAAAGCTTGTAGCGTGTCATGGGAGACTCCGGGAAAAGGGTGACGGCGAGCAGAGTCGCCGTATTCAGGTGCCGCGCTCGGTGCAAGCGGGAAGGGTCTACTTTTTCGAGATGGCGGCCTGGTATTCGGCCTCTGTGATACGACGAGCCTTCAGACTGTTGGAGACAATTTCATCATCCGCTTCTTTGTAGGCAATCTGCGTGTCATCGGCCACCACAAGGATGTTGTTGGCACCCTTGAGCACAGCCGGGGCGCTGTTGGAGCGATAGCCGACCTTGCCTAGGTTATTCCATGCGGTTTCCGTGAACAGAAAACTGTCGCCGTTACGTTCGATATGTACCAAAGTGGGGGGATAGCGTCCGTTATCGGAATACCAGTGCCCGATGAATTTCTCACCGTCCGGTTCCGTCTTGCATCCGGACAAGACGGTGAGCAGGGTGGCTGCGCCGGCAGCGGTGATGAAATGTCTTCGATTCATGGGGTCTTCCTACGGTGAGCGGTTATTGGGATGAGCCTGGTTGCGCTTGAACGCTGCCCAGGCGTCGGCCACGCTGCAAGTGGCCCCGGCCTTTGTAAGCCAGTAGACACGCTCTAAAGGTTTCAGAATGTTCCACCACGCCATGCCTGCGGCCTCATCGGGAGTGAGGCTGCGTTGCAGTTCGTCGGGCTTCACAGGCATAAGTCCGGCCCCTCTTGTTCCTCTCGTTGAGGCAGATCTAGCGCGCGATCGAAGCGCACGCCAATCAGGTCGGCGACTCGTTGATAATCTTCCGGGCCGGGTGGGTGGTCATTCACTTCGTGCACATGCAGGCTGTAATATTTCTCTACACCTTGCTCAAAATTGGCACGATCTTCGCTTGGGAACGTGGAGCGAAACCAGATTTCCGGCGTCATCCGTGGATCGGTGCACGAGGGTTCATAAATCCCGTAATCCCGTGCATGGCGCACCAGATCATCGGCATCAAGCGTGACACGGTCGTGCTCGACGTCGCGGGTATGGGTTGCGCCTGCCTCCAGGTCTTCATACGTCCAGTGTTCGGCGTGAATGGAGATGATGAAGACATCCTCTGGTGGATGCGCTTCCGGGCTTTCCAGCCCCAGGCGGGCGTAGAAGTCCTGATTCTTGGCAGCTTGTAGATCATCGCGGGCCTGTGCCTGTCGCTGCTTGCCTTCAAGCGCGGCGCGTTCCTTGTCCCGGTCGTGGGTGGCTTGTTTCATGGCTTGTCTTCCTATGCGGTGGTCGTGCTCTGGCGGCTTTGCCGGACGGTGTCGAGATAGACGGGCAGCCAGGCGGCAGGGTCTGTCCCGGCCTGGGCGAAGGCCTGTTCTGCAATCTCCGCCATGTCGGGGCTGCCGGAGAACACCAGCAGTTGGTCGTCGCAGCCGGATAAATCCAGCTGGGCGACGGTCACACTGGAGCCTTGCTTGACCAGAAACTTGCGGCTGGCCTCGCCCAGCGTTTTCAGGAGCTCGAACTCGGCGACGGTCAGGCCAAAGCCGTCGATGTAATCGCGGGCACGGGCCTTGGGGTTGGGCAGCAGAATTAAGGTGGCTGTCTGCTGCACCAGGGATGGGCCGACGGGGTTCTCTGTGATTGCGCCGGGCTCCTGGGTGGCCAAGGCCAGCACGCCGTTTTTCTTGCGGATGGTACGGCTGGCGTCTTGCATGTCCTCCTGGAAATGCCGGTCTTTTAGCGGATGCTGGCACTCGTCGTACAAGTTGATGATGCGTCGGCCATCGTGCAGGGCGTCGATGCGGTGCTTCAGATACATCGTGGCCGCGCCTCGCACTGCGTCGTCGTCCAGAAGCTCGGTCAGGTCAAAGCCGAAAAGGGCGGGCGTGCCACCGTCGCTGGCCAGACTCAGTTCGTCGGCAGGGTTATCGAACACCCAGCCATATTCCCCGCCCTGGCACCAGGGGGCCAGCCGGGCGTGAATGGTGCTGGCGCTGTCATCCTCGCTGTAGGGGTTGGGCAGTAGGGTATTGAGCGTCGAGAGCGTGCGGGCCTCCCGGTCGATGAGCGTGGTCAGTTGCTGCACGGCCTGGGTAATGTCGGCATGTTGGCGTGTGCTGACGGCTTCGCCGCGGCGCTCGGCCAGCCACACCACCAGGCGCACCATGAACGCGACATTGCCCTTGGTGGGTTCCATCTGGAACGGGTTCCAACCGGTCGCTTCGCCCAGGCGGATATTGAAGTAGTGGCCGCCCAGCGCCATGATGAGCACCTGCATCCCCTGGTCTTTGTCCCAAACCACGCAGGTTGCGCCGAACTTTTGCGCCTGGGTAAGCAGCATGCCCTGCAGCACAGTCTTGCCGGTGCCGGTCATGCCGATAATCATGGTGTTGCCCGGGCGGCGCTTGCCGGTTTCATCCAGGTCTTCGATGGACGCATGGAAGTTGAAAAAGAACGGGCTGCCGGTCTGGGTCTTGAGCAGGGTGACGGCCGGCCCCCAGGGGTTGCCCGCCGGTTTGCCGGTCAGCTGGTTGTGCAGGCTGGAGAAGCACAGGAAGTTCAGCGAGGTGATGGGCACCGGGCGCGGCCGCCAGTGCCAATTACCGGGCAGTTGTGCCCAGAACCCGGCTTCCAGCGCCCGTTCCAGCGGCCTGAAGCCGATGGCGTCTTCGGCCAGAGCCGTTGCGGTCTGCGCCAGCGCCTGGCGCACCCCTTCGGCGGTGTCGCCATAGAGCAGCAGGGTCGCGTGATGGTCGCCCAGCCCCAGACGGCTGGAAGTCAGGTCGTCCATGGCCTGAGTCAGCTGGCTGATCTGGCTGTCGGCATCGTCTCCAGAATCGACTAGCAGCTTGTGATGCTTCTTGACCAGCTTCTTGGCGGCGGCTCCGGTATGGCTGCCCCATGACTGGGTGAGCACAAACTCATGCGGCAGGCCCAGCAGCCGGTCAAGGTGGCCGGGCTTGCTGGCTTCGGGGTAGTCGCGCAGTTCCATCATTCCGAACAGGCGCGAGTCGGCGACGGTGCGCAGTTCCCCCAGTTCGCCATGGCGTCCGAAAATCGGTCTGGCGTAGGGCAGGGTGTCGCGCAAGCGATCCCGGCTGACAGGCACAGGCCGATGCCGACCAGACAGCAGGAAGCCCAGGAACTCGGCGGTTTCACTGAAAGCAAAGCCCTTGCGATCTGCGATTCCCAGGGTTTGCGGGTCATAGCGATACAGGCCCGCCGTCAGCGTGCGCAGTATGCCGCCCAGACGCTCGATGGATTCCGCCTGCCAGTGGGTGATGCGCTGGGCGTCGGCTTTCTCCAGGCTGGCGAAGGTGCCAAGGACGGGATCCTGCACTGGGTGAACCAGAACGCTCAGGTACAGATCGTTGACCATTAGGCCCGAAGCGTCGAACGTGGCCCGGTAAGCGGCGTCAAAGCGGGCGGCGAAAGGCTGGCTGAACGTGCTTTGCGGGTACTCGGTGACGCGGCGGCGCACGGTATGCGAGTAGAGGCCGACCGAACCCATGGGCAGACCGCGCAGCACGTTATGCAGGGCTTCGATCCAGTCCTTCAGCTCGGCTTGCGCATAGGCGTCGGGCGGGCGGCCCGCGACCTTGATGACGGCCAGGTACTCGTGGTTATCGCAGGCGATGATCTGATCGGTGACATGGTGGGAATAAGGCAGGTAGCGTGAAACCCGCCGTTCATCCATGGCGAAGGTGGCGGCAGCAGTCATGGGGGCATCCTTTATTTGATGAGCGTGCGCCAGGGGCGACGGCGGTGATAGCCCTGCAGGGCGTAGCTGGAACCCTGCCAGAAGCGTTGATTGCGATTGCGGCGGCGGGTTTTCAGTTCAAGCCAGATCACATCCAGGGCTTTGTCGTCGTCGCGAGTGAGGATGGCCAGGGCGGGCATGACCACGAACAGCAGGCCCCACCAGGCCAGGCCCGCCGTCATGGCGGTCATGGCCACGCAGGCAAAGGCGCCCAGCAGCAGCTTGGTCGGGATGCCCATGAAGGTGGCCTTGCGCCCCAGCCCCTTGAAGACCGGGTAGGTATTCTCTGTCATGGCTTACTTCCAGAGCAACACCACCAGTTCGGCGGCGGACCCGGCCAGGAGCACGCCGATCCCCCAGCGGATGGCGTCGTCCTTGCGCATCACTTCGGCTGAATACAGCACGAAGATGATGATGCCGATGATGATGGCGGCAATCGGCAAGATGACATCCAGGTTGTCGCGCAGCGTCTCCAGCGTGGTGCGCGCTCGTGAAAGCCCGCCGATGGATTGGGCCGATGCAGTCTGATGGATGCAAAACAGTAGTGCGGCGGTAGTCAGTTTGTTGATGAAGTGCAGGAACGGCGCAGCGTTCTTGATGCGTTTCAGTAGAAACATACAAAGACTCCTGCCCCGGACGCCGGGCAGCGCGGGGTGTTGGGTGAAGAAAGAAGGGCGTGAAGTGGCCTGGGCGTCAGGCGTTCGGGCGCTGATCGGCGGCGTCGTCGCTGTCGCGTGGTTGGGAAAAGCCGTCTGTGGTCGGGTTTGCGCTAAACCCGTCTGGTGTGCCTTCGGCCTGGGGCTGCGGTTCCTGTTGGGGAGGCTGTGCCGGTTTCGTTGGCTTGTCTTGTGACGTTGAGCTTTTCGGCTCGCTTTCCAACGGCGCCAGTGCCGGCACTTGAATCCGGGCTTGGGTCAACACCTTGCCGACATAGCCATTGCTGAAACCGCGACTGAAGTTGCCGGTGTTGTAGCAGGACAGGGCTGCGCGTAAGGCTTGCTGCGGGTCCTTACGGCCGGGCAAAGCTCTGGCATAACAATCAGCCAGCACCGTTTGCGCGGCCGCCAGATTGCGGCAGGGGTCAAAGACGGTCATGGCATCCAACTTCAGCCAGGCCCAGTTGCGCACGTTGATCTGGCCCAGCCCGGCATCAAAGTCTATGCCCTGCTCAATCAGGCGTTGGGCCGCTGCGGTGGCTTCGGCCAGTGTGCGGGGTTGCCTTGGCAGATGTCGGCCCTTGTGGTTCACGCCGATGGCGTACTGTTGGACGCGAGATTCATGACGAATGAGCGCATGCAGCGTGATGGGGTGAATATCGGGCGCGCAGCTCAGGGCCAGGGCGGCAAGTTCTGCGATCATGGCGCGTTTCCTCAGTATCCGTTTCGTCGCCTGGGGTCGGTCAGCGAGAAATTCCAGCCGCTGGCCCATACCCCGTCGTGATCGGCATCCCACTTGGCCTGCGCCGCCTCGTAGCCCTCGGCCTTGACCCAGCGCCCGCCCATGGCGGGCTTGCCCACATAGCGAACGGACAGCTCATGCGTCCAGGCGTGATCGTTGTAGACGACGCAATAGGTGGGTAGTTGGGTGAGCGTGACCGTGGGTAGCGGATAGACTTCATAGACGGTCTGCCCGCTGTCACCTCCGTATTCGCGCTTGCGCCATTTGTACGCGGTGGCGGCATAGGTGTGGTTCAAAAACTCGGCATCACATTTCCCAGCACCGCGTGAAATCGCCTCCACGCGCTCAGGCATGCCCGGGTCGCTGGCTGCGGGGCATTCGGACAGAAAGGAACGTCTCGCCGCAACCGTCGCCGCCCAATCCAGCCCATGCTTGTTGTATTTCTTGATGTCGAAGTAGTGATTCAGGGAAGGGCTGCATTCACCTGGGCGCAGACTGGACGACAGGCAGAGCGTCGCTTCGCAGGCTAGGCGCGGAATGCCGGTGAGCAGTTCCAGGGTGCCGCTGGCATGAACGGCAGGAGCCAGGACGCAGGCAAGCGCCAGCGCCCCGGCCCGCAGGGCGGGAAGGGTGTACATGGGGGGAGTCTCCGGGAAGGGGTAAAGCAGATGGCCGTAGGGCAGGCCCGGGGGAAGGGTCAGCGTTGCTGCAGAAGCGTTTGCTGTGCGATGGCGATGTGTTCAGGTTTGGCCATGGCCCTCAGCAGATGCGCAGATTCAATGGCGGCCACACGGGTATCGCGTAGATGGCCCAGATCGGCCACGATCTGACGTAGTAGTGTCAGTTCTTCCTGTAGCGTGTCGTCGGCGGACAGTCGCCGCCTTATATAGTTAGAGAGGGATAGCCCTGACAGGGCGGCTGCCTCGCCCAGGCGCGCGGCATGAGACGGGGTCACCCGGATGCGGATGACCTCGGATAGAGGTTCGTTCATAGGGTTCCTGTGCACGGCAAGACAGCGCCGCTGGCGCGGCACTGAGACTGAAGGATGGGAAGGCAGAACAGCCAGGGAGGGGGTATCAGGCGTGGGTCAGCAGCAGATGGCCGACGGTTTCCGGTGTTTTGCGCAGGCGGATTTCTATGTCGTAGCCCAGGCGGTTCAGGCAGTCCATCAGCTTGCGTTCAGAGAAATTCGAGAACTCGCCGCGCAGCAGGCTGGAGACTTTGGGCTGTGTCAGGCCCATGCGTCGAGCGGCTTCGGCCTGGGTGAGCCCTTGTTCACGAATCGTTTTGGCAATCTCTATGGTCAGCCCTGATTTGATTTGCAGTTTCTCGGCGTCGGGCAGTTCCAGATCGGCGAACACATTGCCCGAGCTGGTCTCGACTTCGACTCCTGCAACAATGCGTTTAGTCATTCTTTAACTCCTGCGCGATGATGGCGGCGGCTTTCAAGCGCTGACGGATGATATCCATATCTGGTTTAGGCGTTTCTATACCGCGTTTGCTCTTCTTCTGAAAGACATGCAATACGAAGACGGCTTGAGCGTAACGGACGGTGTAGACGGTGCGGTAAGTGCCGCCGGTGTCGTCTTCGACAATTTCCAGCACGCCTGCACTGCCAAAGCCCTTCAGCACTTTCGCCGCTTCGTGCTGTTCGCCACGCTGGGCGAAATCAAGCGTATGGCCGAAAAACTTTCGTACAGCGGTGGGAAGGGCCAGCAGGTCTTTCTTGCTGCTGCCAAGCCAGAAGAGCGGTTTTGTGGGTGAAGGCTTCACGTTAATATACCATTTCCGGGATGAAATAAGTGCGTCATGTCCCAAACCGTGTCTCAGACCGGGGCCGGCTTCGGATGAATTGCAGTATGTTGTCCTCGGGCATAGGCAGTTTTCCGCCCTCTAGTTCATCCAGAAAGTCGGCCCATTGCTGCACCATCTCTTTGCGTTGAGCAATGAAGGCTGCGCGGTCATAGCTGCTGCCAAGTTCTTCGTCAGAGGCGTGAGCCAGATGCCGCTCGATGACATCCGGGTCCCAGCCCAGATGCTCCCGGATCATAGTGCGCGCTGTCGCACGGAAGCCGTGCCCCGTGATTTCTTCCTTAGTGTCATAGCCCATAGTGCGTAGCGCGACATTGATGGTGTTGTCGCTGATATAACGGCTTGTCTCCGAGCGGCGCGACATGCTGCGAAATACGGGGCCACTTGGGCCGGTCAAGGGGCGCAGCTCTTCAAGAATTTCCAGCGCCTGGCGCGGAAGCGGGACAAAGTGCGAAGGGGTACGGCTATCCCGCTTTTGCCACTCACGCATCTTCATTTTCTCGGGCGGGCAGCGCCATATTTCAACCTCGAAGTTGATGTCCTCCCAATCAGCGAGCCGAATCTGGCCTGGGCGCTGGAAGAGCATCGGTGCCAGACGTAAGGCACAGCGGGTGATGAAGTGACCGTGATAGTTGCGAATATCGCGCAGCAAATGCCCAAGCTGTGCCGGTTCCGTGATGGCTGCGTAATGCCGGCTGCGGGGTGAAGGCAGGCCGCCGGTGTTCTTGTTGACGAAGTTCTTGGCCGGTTCCAGGGCGCCTATGTCTACGGCATACTGGTATACATGCTGGACAACTTCCCGCACACGCTGGGCGGTTTCCAGATTGCCGCGATCCTTGGGACGGTGCAGGCACTGGACAATCTCTGTGGGCAGAATTGTTTCGATCGGCTTGTGACCGACCCACGGAAAGACGTGAATCTCCAGATGTCGTATTACCTTCTGACCGTAATCCTCTGACCATCGCCGGTCCTTCTTGGCGCTGGCGTGCCAGGCGCGGGCCAACAAATCGAAAGTGTGCAGACGAGCGATACGCTCTTGCTCTGTTTGTTGAGCTTGGACTTCCCTCGGGTCTAAGCCGTTGGCTCGTTGACTGTTGGCCTCATAGGCCTTGGCTCTGGCCTGTGCGAGGGTGACTTCCGGGTATGGCCCCATGCCTATCTTGATGGTTTTGCCATTCCGCATGTAGCGGTAAATCCAAGCTTTGCCTGTCGCCCGCACGCGCAGGTACAGGTTGTCCCCATCGTTCAGCATGTATTCTTTTGGGCTAGGCTTGGCCGCTTTGATCTGAGTCTCGCTCAGCAAACCCATGACTTGTACCCCCAGAGGCTGTTTTTCTTGAAACCATTGTGGGGGACAAGTGGGGGTACAGGCAAACGTGGGATATAGCGAAACGCAGTGATACGTCCTAGGTGTCATTTATCACCTAAGACATTGATTTTTCTGCGTTTTGGGATGTTTTGAAGCGTGCTGGAACAGCGGGGTGGTGGCCTGGGGCGGAATCGAACCACCGACACAAGGATTTTCAATCCTCTGCTCTACCGACTGAGCTACCAGGCCATCAAGAAGGCGAAATCATACACGAAAAACAAAATGTGTGCTTTCCGCCACGCAAGCCCGCTATTCTTGCACAAGTTTGCGCCAAAGCAAACCGAAATTTCAGGAAAAGTTCAGGGGCGACTATAATCCTGTTTGCATATGCACAGCTTCCGACTTTTGAACGATACATGTCTGTCGACGTCTTGACCTTCGGCTTGAACCACGTCTCCGCCCCGGTTTCGGTGCGGGAACGCGTGTCGTTCCCGATCGACGTCCTCAGGCCCGCGCTGGACGGACTGCGTTCCGCCTTCGGTGCGTCGGTCAAGGAAGCCGCCATCCTGTCCACCTGTAATCGCACCGAAATCTACTGTGCGGCCGAGCCGCAGGTATCCGAGCATCTGCCGGCCTGGCTGGCGGAGTTCAATCGCCTGGAAGCCGGCAGCCTGCAGCCTCACCTGTATCAGTATCAGCAGAACGATGCCGTCCGCCACACCTTTCGCGTGGCCAGCGGTCTCGATTCCATGGTGCTGGGCGAGCCGCAGATCCTGGGGCAGATGAAAGACGCGGTGCGCGCGGCCGAGCAGGCCGGGGCGTTGGGTACCCTGCTGCATCAGCTTTTCCAGCGCACGTTCTCGGTCGCCAAGGAAGTCCGCTCGCAGACCGCCATCGGGGCGCATTCGGTGTCCATGGCGGCGGCGGCCGTGCGCCTGGCCGAACGTGTGTTTGACGACCTGTCCCAAGCCAATGTGTTGTTCATCGGCGCGGGCGAGATGATCGAACTCTGTGCCACGCACTTCGCCGCCCTGAATCCCAAGCACGTTGTGGTGGCCAACCGCACGCTGGAGCGCGCCGAGCTGCTGGCCTCGCGCTTTGTGGCCAAGACCATGAAGCTGTCCGACATTCCCGACAAGCTGGCGGAATTCGACGTCATCGTTTCCTGTACGGCCAGCTCCTTGCCCATCCTTGGATTAGGGATGGTCGAAAGGGCTACGCGCTCGCGGCGCCATCGTCCCATGGTAATGATAGACCTGGCCGTGCCGCGCGACATCGAGACCGAGGTCGGACGGTTGGCCGACGTCTACCTGTATACCGTCGACGATCTGGGCCGCATGGTTCAAAGCGGCACCGATGCGCGTCGCGCCGCGGTGGTGCAGGCCGAAGCCATCATCGAGACGCGCGTGCAGAATTTCATGCACTGGCTGCAAAGCCGCGAAATCATACCGGCCATCATGGACTTCCAGCAGGCGGCCGATCAGGTCCGCCGCAACGAACTGGAACGCGCGCGCCGCATGCTGGCTCGAGGCGAATCTCCCGAACAGGTTCTCGAGCAACTGGCCCACGGCCTGACGCAAAAGTACATGCACGGTCCGCTGGCCGCGCTCAATCGCAGCGAAAGCGACGACCGCCAGCAATTGCTGGCCTTGCTGCCGCGTCTGCTGCCCACGGTGGACCGCCGCCGTTAGCGACGCTCTCTTTCGGGCTTTGCCCGACTGTCTTGCCGCGTCCGCTTTCTTCAACTGCCTGATTTTCTTTTTTCTATGAAAACATCCATGCGCAATCGGCTGGAGCAGCTTGCCCACCGATTAATCGAGGTCGATGCCTTGCTGGCCGAGCCGGAGATCGCCGGCGATATGGACCGCTACCGCAAGATATCGCGCGAGCGGGCCGAGCTGGAGCCGGTGGTGACGGTGTTCAACGCCTATGTCGCCACGGAAGGCGACATGCAGGCCGCGCAGGAGATGGTCGCCGATCCGGAAATGCGCGCCATGGCCGAAGAGGAGCTGAAGCTGGGCAAGGCCCGGCTCGACACCCTGGCCGATGAGCTGCAGGTACTGCTGTTGCCCCGCGATCCGGACGATGGCCGCAGCGTATTCCTGGAAATCCGGGCGGGAACGGGCGGCGACGAAAGCGCGCTGTTCGTCGGCGACCTGCTGCGCATGTACAGCCGCTATGCGGAGCACAATGGCTGGAAAGTAGAGCTCATGTCGACCAGCGAATCCGAGATAGGCGGCTACAAGGAAGTGATTGCCCGGGTGGATGGCGATGGGGTGTATGGCCGCCTGAAGTTCGAGTCGGGGGCGCACCGCGTGCAGCGCGTGCCCGAAACGGAAACCCAGGGGCGCATCCATACCTCGGCCTGCACGGTCGCCGTGCTGCCCGAGGCCGATGCCCAAAGCGACATCGTGATCAATCCGTCGGACCTGCGCATCGATACCTTCCGCGCCAGCGGCGCCGGCGGGCAGCACATCAACAAGACCGATTCGGCGGTGCGCATCACCCACTTGCCAACCGGCCTGGTCGTGGAATGCCAGGACGACCGTTCGCAGCACCGCAACAAGGACAAGGCCATGCAGGTGCTGGCGGCCCGGCTGAAAGACAAGCAGCAGCAGGAGCAGCACGACAAAGAGGCGGCGCAACGCAAGAGCCTGGTGGGCACGGGGGACCGCTCCGAGCGCATACGCACCTACAACTATCCGCAGGGCCGCGTAACGGACCACCGGATCAACCTGACGCTGTACAAGCTGGGCGGCATCATGGAGGGTGACCTGGACGAGCTGACGGGGGCGCTGCTGGCCGAGCACCAGGCCGAGCTGCTGGCGTCCCTGGGACAGGACTAGCCGCCATGGAAAGCCTGCGCAGCCTGTCGCGGGACAGCGCGCTGCCCCGGCTCGAGTTCCAGATGCTGTGGCAGCATGTGCTCCAGGTGCCGCGCGTCTGGCTGATCGCCCACGACGGCGACCCGGTCGATCCGGCAAAGGCGGCCCGCTTCCGCGAACTCCAGGCGCGCCGCCTGGCCGGCGAGCCCATGGCGTATATCCTGGGCGTCCGCGAATTCATGGGCCGGGATTTTCACGTTTCGCCCGCCGTCCTCATACCCCGTCCCGAGACCGAATTGCTGGTGGAGGCCGGCTTGCGCCACCTCGAGGGGCTGAAGTCGCCGCGAGTGCTGGATCTGGGCACGGGGACCGGCGCCATCGCCATCTGCATCGCCCTGGACCGTCCCGATGCGCGGGTGGCGGGATCCGATTCAAGCGCCCAGGCGCTTGACGTGGCCAAACACAATGCGCAAACCCTGGGCGCCGCGGTCGATTTTTTCCATGGCAGTTGGTACGATGCCCTGCCGGCCATTGGGGGCTTTGACCTGATCGTCTCGAATCCGCCGTATATTGCAGCGTCCGATCCGCACCTGAAGCAAGGCGATTTGCGTTTCGAGCCGGCTTCGGCGCTGACCGACCATGGCGATGGGCTGGCCGCCTTGCGCGAGATCGCGCAGGGAGCCGGGCAATGGCTGGCGCCGCAGGGCGCGCTGCTCATGGAGCATGGCTGGGACCAGGCGGCGGCGGTACGTGGAATAATGGAGTCGTCCGGCTTCGGCCGGGTGACCAGCCTGCCCGACCTGGCCGGCGTGGAAAGGGTGACAGGCGGTATCTATAATGAAGGATAGCCATCCAGGCTGTCCGCAACTTTTTTTCTGAAGACGAGAGCACCATGAGCGAAGTTCAAGATTTTATTCGTGAAACCGTCACGGCCAACCCCGTTGTGCTGTTTATGAAGGGCACGGCCCAGTTTCCTCAGTGCGGCTTCTCGGGCCGTGCCATACAAGTGTTGAAGGCATCGGGCGTGACCAAGCTGGTTACGGTCAATGTGCTGGACGACGACCTGGTGCGCCAGGGCATCAAGGACTACTCCAACTGGCCGACCATCCCGCAGCTGTACGTGTCGGGCGAATTCGTCGGCGGTTCCGACATCATTGCCGAAATGTATGAAAACGGCGAACTGGTCACCGTGCTGAAAGAGGCCGGGGCGCTTGCGTGATCCCGAAACGCCGGCTGGTCGTCGGGGTAACGGGCGCCACGGGCGCCATTTACGCCGTGCGCATGCTGCAGGCGCTGCAGGCTGTTCCCGATGTTGAAACGCACTTGGTGGTGTCCCCGCCGGGTGTGCTCAATATCAAGTACGAGCTGAACCAGACCCGCCAGGACGTCCATGCTTTGGCGGATCGCGTCTACAGCTTCCGCGACGTGGGCGCCACGCTGTCCAGCGGCGGCTTTGCCACCGCGGGCATGGTGGTGGTGCCGTGTTCCATGCGCACGCTGGCCGCCGTGGCCCACGGCCTGTCGGATAACCTGATCACCCGCGCGGCCGACGTCACGCTCAAGGAACGCCGGCGCCTGGTCATGATGGTGCGCGAGACGCCGCTGAATCTGGCGCATCTGCGCAATATGACGGCCGTGACCGAAATGGGCGGCGTCATCTTCCCGCCGCTGCCGGCCTTCTACCATCATCCCAAGACGCTGGATGACATGGTCGATCACACCGTGGCTCGCGTGCTCGAGCTGTTCGATATCCATGTTCCTGGGCCCCGGTGGGACGGCATTGCGCCTGAATCGGGGGGGAAGGCCGCCTCCGAATAGATGGAACCGCCAGGCCTACGGCCTGGCCGCTCCGGTCTGCTGCCTCAGTCAGTTGCCTTCGTCCAGGGCCGGCCGCATGGTCTGTCCGGGCGCGGGTGTCGTGCCCGCCGAATGCTTCAGGGCATCGACCCCCCGTACGTCCACCGGCGCGGCATAGCCCAGTTTGTCGCGTCCGAAATGCAGCACGGTTTGCGGATACGGCAGCTCGATGCCGGCGGCGTCGAAGCGCTGCTTGACCAGCCGGTTGAAGCCGCGTTGTATGGCCCATTGGTTGCCGGGAGTGGTCTTGATCAGTACCCGTATGGTGAAGCCGCGCTCGGTCAGGCCGGTCACGCCGGGTATGGAGATGTCTTCCAGCACTTCGCGCGACAGCTCCGGGTCCTGCATCAGATCCTTGAAGGCCAGCTCCAGCTGCGCAATGGCCTCATCGACGTTCTCCCGGTGCGCGATGTTGTATTCGCCATAGTGGTAGCCGAAGTCGCGCGTGTGATTGGTCAGCTTGTCGATGGTCGAGAAGGGGATCAGGTGATAGCCCCCGTCCAAGGTGCGGATCACGACCGAGCGGATGGTTATCTTTTCCACCGTGCCGAAAATGCCGGCCAGCTCGACCACGTCGTTCTGGTTCATGCCGTTTTCAAGCTGGATGAACACGCCGGTAATCACGTCCTGGACCAGCTTCTGGGCGCCGAAGCCGATGGCCAGGCCGGCCACGCCCGCCCCGGCGATCAGCGGACCGATGTCGATGCCGATTTGCGACAGCACGATCAGCGCCGTCATGGTGGCGATGACCACCGCCGCCGCGTTGCGGAACAGCATGAGCAGTGTTTTCTCGCGCTCGCTGGGACGATGGATGCCGCCGGACAGGCTCAGGCGATGTTCGATGAGGCTGGCCAGCACGGTCCAGCTCAGCGCGGCCATGGCCAGAATGATCCCTACCCGGAAAACCAGCGCGACGGTGGCGCGGCCGTTGGCCGATTCCAGCCAGGCAAGCAGATCGAAGGCGCGCCAGGCATCCAGGACGACCAGCGACACCGTGATCAGGATCAACAGGCGCAGGGCTTTCAGGGTGGCGGGCACATAAGCGTTGATGCGGGATTCCAGCAGGGGCAGGGCGCGGCGCCAGTCGTCGGGCAACTGGATGCGGCGCGACAGCAGGGATGACAGTGTCGCCGCCAGGGCCAGTCCGATCACCACGGCGGCAACGGTTTGTATCGTGGCGCGCGTCATGAAAACCAAGGCCTGGTCCTGGTCCGCCTGGCTGACCGCCAGCAGCATCGTGAAATAGGCCAGCGCTATCAGGTGCCAGATCCGGCCCAGGACGCGAAGCAGGGTGCCGAATACGGCGGTGCTGGATTGTTCGGCCCGCCGCACCAATCCCGCCCGCACCGCATGGCGGTTCTTCCAGACCACGCGGACGCCGTAGATGTAGACCCCCAGCATGATGATCAGGCCAAGCACCTTGGCGGCCGCGGGCAGGAAGACCGCTTCGGCGACCGGCACGGCCACCATCAGCCCGTAGCCGGTCAGGCCGATCAGCAGCGTCAGCCAATGGTTCCAGTAGGCGGCCGCCTCGGGCGACAGGGGCAGCAGCCGCAGTTGATCATAGCGGGTGGCGAATACGCCCCGCGAGACCGCCTTGGCGATTTCGATCATGACAAAGGCGGTCAGGAATTGCAGTGCGAACAGGGTTTTGCCGCCGGCGCCGTCCGCCAGGATCGTGGACAAGACATAGCCGGCCAGCGCCGCCGACAGGCTGGCCGCCACATCGATCAGGAAGGCGGCAAGCACGCCAAGCAGCTTGCGGCTCAGTGTCAGCGAGGCATAGCGGTAGCGCTTGGCGGCCGGTCCCGGATCGGGCTGCGGGCCGGCCTTTCCTTTGCTGTCGTCAAGGATCCAGGCATTCAGGCGGGCAAAGCCGAAGCCGGCCAGTACGCGAAAGGCGGCATAGGCCAGCAGCGTGCCCACTATGGTGAACAGCAGCACGCTCAAGGCCGGCAGGGATGCGCGCAGGCGGTTGCCGGGAACGGGTTCGCCGCTGAGGGCGGCGCGCACGGCCGTCATGGTCGCGGCCGTGTCGTGCAACAGGCTGGCCGTAAAGGTCTGCAGGTCTATGGCCAGGCGTTGCGACAGCGGCAGGCCGGCGGGATCCCGGCTGGGCTCGGCCCGGGTCGGCGGGGCGACGCCGGTCGCCGGGGCTTGTGCGCCTTCCGGCGCCAGGCTGCGCAGCTGTTCAATGAGCTTGTCGCGCGCCTTGTCGTTCTCGAGCAGGTCGGCCAGCGCAGCATAAGAGGGAGTGTTGTCCGCCGGCGCTGTGGCCGGGCCGGTCTGGGCGACGGCGCGGGTGGTGAACACCGCGCCGGCCAGCAAGATCAATACAGCGTAAAAAGAAGAGAAGAAAACGTGATGGATGAAAGAGTTTCTGTTTCTTGGCGCCACTAGGCAGACTCCTTGCAGGCAGTGGGCGGCGCGATGCCGCGCCTTACGGTTGGGGTATGGTCCAGATCGGGATGCAGGCCGATGGGCGGTTCAAGCGGTTCTTCATCGAAAGCCTTGTCGCCATTGTCGTCGGCCTGGCCCGTGGCGACAAGGCCCGCAAAGTCGAACAGGTCCTTGTCCATCAGGTGCGTGGGCACCACGCGCGACAGGGCGCCGAATACATTCCATGAGCGCCCCGGGAAGTGCTTGTCCCATTCGGCGATCATGCGGCCGACTTCCTTGCGCTTCAGGTTCTCCTGGGACCCGCACAGATTGCAGGGAATGATCGGAAATTGCTTCAGTTGGGCATAGGCGATCAGGTCTTTCTCGGGCACATAGGCCAGCGGGCGGATCACGATGTGCTTGCCGTCGTCGGACATGAGCTTGGGCGGCATGGCCTTCATGCGCCCGCCGTAGAACAGGTTCAGGAAAAAGGTGCCCAGGATGTCGTCGCGATGGTGGCCCAGCGCGATCTTGGTGGCGCCCAGCTCGCTGGCGACGCGATACAGAATGCCCCGGCGCAGCCGGGAGCAGAGCGAGCACATGGTCTTGCCTTCCGGTATGACCCGGGTGACGATGGAATAGGTGTCCTGCGTCTCGATATGGAAGGGCACGTTCAGCGAGCGCAGGTAGTCGGGCAGCACGTGGTCGGGAAAGCCTGGCTGTTTCTGGTCCAGGTTGACCGCGACAATGTCGAAGTCGATGGGCGCGCGCGCTTTCAGCGTCAGCAGGATGTCCAGCATGCCATAGGAATCCTTGCCGCCCGACAGGCACACCATGACCTTGTCGCCATCCTCGATCATGTTGAAGTCGGTAATGGCCCGGCCCGTTTCGCGCACAAGGCGTTTGGCCAGCTTGTTCTCATTGACGCGCTGCTTCTGCGCGCGGCGGCTGTCCGGATCGGGGTCGTGTTCCAGGGTTTCGGGGCGGATGGTGTCGGTTTGCATGGTAGGGATAGACAGGTTCAGCGGCTGCGTTGCAGTTCGATGCCCACGGCGGCGCAATCGGAAAATGCCGATGGCTTGCTGATGCGGATGCGCGCGGACATCACTTCGGGGAACTCCCGCAGGATGCGGTCGATCACGCGCTCGCTGAGCGTTTCCAGCAAATTCACATGCGCCCGGGTGCATTCGTCCACGATGGCGCTGCGCAGCATGCGGTAGTCAAGGACGGTCGCAATATTCTGGTCGTGCACTTCCTGGGCAATGTCCACGTCGAACTCGGCATCGATGTGCAGCGGCTGGGTGGCCCGCAGTTCGTGTTCCAGGATGCCTATGCGCGCGTCCAGCGCCAGTTGATTAAAGAATATGCGTCGGGTGGGCATAATGATGGCCTTGTAGAATTGTTGGAATTGTAGTGCTTTAGCATGGCAGGTATGGAACTGATGACGAATTTCCCGAAACCGGTCCGCGCCGGCGGCCCGAACTACGACGCCGCGATCATCGGCGGGGGGCCGGCCGGCGCCTCCTGTGCCGTATGGCTGGCGCGGCTGGGGTTTTCGCCGGTGCTGCTCGAAGGCAGGGATGTGCTGGGCGGCCTGTGCCGCGTCAATCCCTTCCTGGACGAATGGAACGCCTCGCTGCCCGGCATGACCGGTGCGCAGGTGGCCGATAACCTGGCGCTCAGCCTGCGGCGTGCCGGCGTGCCCGTATACCTCTCCTGCACGGTTCAGCATGTCGAGGCGGCGGACGGGGGCTTTGCCTTGACCGGATCGGGCCTGGCCGAACCGCTGTGGGCGAGCCACCTTGTGCTGGCGACCGGCGTGCGGGCGCGTCCGCTGGCTCCCGGCATGGACGGCGTCCCGTCGGGGGATGCCGCTGCGGCGGCGGGACGGTGGACCGAAGGCGTGCTGACCGGTCCGGGCGAGCATGTCGTGGCGCAGGACTTCCGCGGCAAGCGGGTGGCGGTGCTGGGCGGCGGCGACAACGCCTTCGAGAACGCCCTGTATGCGCTGGAAAAAGGAGCAGCCAGTGTCCGGCTATATGCCCGCAATGTACGGGCCCAGCGGCAATTCGTCAGCAAGCTGCCTGGGGACTGCGTCACCCTGGGGCCTTATTCGGTGGATGCGCGGGCGCGCACGGTCGACGGCCGGGCCTACGACCTGATCATGGTGTTTTACGGATGGGAGCCTTGCGTGGACTTCGCCGATGCGCTGGGGCTGCAGCGCGGCGCCCAGGGCTTCATCGCGACCGACATGCGGACGGCGCAAACCGGATGCCCGGGCGTCTATGCCATAGGCGAAGTCGCGCAGCGCCAGCATCCCTGCGTGGTCACGGCCCTGGCCGACGGGGTGGCGGCGGCCAAGGCGATCCAGGCCAGGATAGAAGCCCGGGCCCGGTGACCTGGCCGCGCCTCATCCGGCCGCCGCCTGGCGCTCCAGCACGCATTCCGTAGCGCCCGGGGCATTCAGCACAAGCTGGAAGGCGCGCAGTTCGTCGCGCCGGAATACATGGACGGCCACGGTGTCGCCCGGCTGGTAGGCGGCCAGCAAGCGATCCACTCCGGCGGCGCCGTTTACCTTCAGGCCGTCGATGGCCACCAGCGCGTCGCCGGCGGACAAGCCGCCGCGATGGGCGGCGCCGCCTTCGTAAACTGTGGCGATCTGTGCTTCGCCATGGCTGTCGCGCAGCCGCAGGTCCAGCGTCGGTCCGCCCGATGCCGGCTTCCAGTTCAAGGCAATGCCCAACAGGGGCAGCAGGCTTTCCAGCGGCACGTCTTCCCGGCCGTAGGCATGCCGCTCGATGAAGTCCCGCGTATCCACGCCGGTCGCTTCCCGTATCAGGTCCGCCATCGCGTCCTCGGGCACGCCCGTTCCCGCTCCGGTATAGAAGTCGCGGCCGTAGCGTTCCCACATCAGCCGCATGACATCGTCCAGCGAACGCCTGCCGGCACTGGCATGGCGTATCGTGATGTCCAGGCCCAGAGCGACCAGCGAGCCCTTGGTGTAGTAGCTGACCAGCGCATTGGGCGAGTTCTCGTCCTGCTTGTAGTAGCGCGTCCAGGCGTCGAACGAGCTTTCAGCCACGCTTTGCTTGAATCGTCCGCCGGCGCGCCGCACGCCGCTTATGGTCTTGGCCAGCATGCGCAGGTAGTCGGCCTCGTCGATGACGCCCGAGCGCAGCAGCATCAGATCGTCGTAATACGAAGTAAAGCCTTCGAATACCCAGAGCAGGCGGGTGTGGTTCTCGCGCCCCAGGTCATAAGGGGCAAACGCGGCCGGCTTGATGCGCTTTACGTTCCAGGTGTGGAAGTATTCATGGCTGACCAGGCCCAGGAAGGTCTGGTAGCCCTCGCCCGCATTGTCGCGGCCCAGCACGGGCAGGTCGCGGCGCGAGGTCATCAAGGCCGTCGATGCCCGATGCTCCAGGCCTCCGTATCCGTCGCCCGTGACCATGGTCATGAAGACGTAGCGGCCGGCGCTGTCCAGGAAGGGCGCGCGTCGGGTCCGGGGCTCGAACAGGGCGATTTGCGCGGCGCATATCTTCTGCACGTCGGCGGCGATGCGCTTCAGGTCCAGATTGGGCGCCACGCCGGTAAACACCATTTCATGCTCGGCGCCATGCGCCTTGAAACGCACGACCTGCGGTGTGCCCATTTCAATCGGGTGGTCGATCAGCGCATCGTAATCGGGCGCAAGATACATGCCGTAGCCATGGCGCCGGGCGCAGCGAGGGTGGCCGGCGGCTTCCGGAAGACTGGTGTACACCTTCCAGTTCCGGGCCTGCGGGGGAGGGCAGAGCTCCACATGGCAAGGCTCCTGGCTTCTTCCGTCGGGGCACAGGAAGATGCTGGTCCCGTTCAGGAAGGCATGGGTCTCGTCGACATGCGCGCCGCGCACGGACAGATCCCAGGCGTATACGGTGTAGTCGATGTCGAGTTCGGCCTTGCAGGGTTCGCACAGCCATGTGTGATTGGCGGTCTTCCTGATGCCGACGGGCTTGCCGCGGCTGGATGCCTGTATGGTTTCTATCTGCCGCGAGAAATCTCGAATAAGATAACTGCCTGGAATCCAGGCAGGCAGGGAAAAGGACTGCCCGCCGGGGTCGGGATTGCGCAGGGTCAGGCGGACCCGGACTCGGTGACCGGAAAGATCGAAAGGCGTTACGCTATAAAGTAAGGGTTCTTTTTTCATTCCACTATATTACTGTGCAACAAGGAGACGGCATGGAAGCCCCATTGGTGAAAGTAGAGGTTCATGGCCGCGTTGGCGTACTGACGCTGGACCGGCCCAAGGCATTGAACGCGCTCAGCAACGAAGTCATCGACCAGCTGGCTGAAGCCATGAGGGCATTCGATGCCGACGACGGCATCGGGGCCATCGTGCTGACCGGAAGCGAGAAGGCGTTTGCCGCCGGCGCGGACATCGGCGCCATGCAGGGCTGGTCCTACATGGATGTGTACAAACAGGACTACCTGGGCGGCAACTGGGAGTCGCTCAAGCGCATACGCAAGCCCGTCATCGCGGCGGTGGCCGGCTATGCGCTGGGCGGCGGATGCGAATTGGCCATGCTGTGCGATTTCATCATCGCGGCCGAGAACGCACGCTTCGGCCAGCCCGAAATCAAGCTGGGCGTCATTCCGGGCTATGGCGGCACGCAGCGCCTGCCGCGCGCGGTCAGCAAGTCCAAGGCCATGGACCTGGTGCTGACCGCCCGCATGATGGATGCAAACGAGGCCGAACGTGCCGGACTGGTCTCGCGCGTGGTGCCGCTGGAGCGCCTGATGGACGAAGCCATGGAGGCGGCCACCATCATCGCCTCCATGTCGCTGCCGTCGGTCATCATGGCCAAGGAGTGCGTCAACATGGCTTACGAAGGTACGCTGAACGATACGCTGATGTTCGAGCGGCGCAATTTCCATGCCCTGTTCGCCACCGAAGACCAGAAGGAAGGCATGAAGGCCTTCGTCGAGAAGCGCAAGCCCGACTTCAAGCATAAATAGGGTGGCGGCGCTGCCGCGATCCTACAAAGCGACAGCCCCTGGCCGGATGTTCGATCCAGCCAGGGGCTTTGTCGGGTGCTGCGGTCGGGCGCCGGTGCGCCTCAATACAGCCAGCGGGCCGGCACGGTGATCAATTGCGGTACAAAGACGAATGCCGTCAGCAACAGGATGAAGGCCAAAAGGAAGGGCCAGACGCCGACAATGACCTGGTCCAGGGTCTGCTTCGACACGCCCGCCACCACGTTCAATACGGTGCCCACTGGCGGGGTCAGCAGCCCGATGGCATTGTTCATGATGAACATGACGCCGAAGTAGACGGGATCGATGCCCGCCGCAATGACGGTGGGCATCAGCACCGGCGTCATGATCATGATGGTCGGTATAAGGTCCAGGGCGGTGCCCACGACCACGATCAGCAGCATGATGATGAACATCAGCAGGATGGGGCTGTCCATGAATGGCGACAGCAGGTGGGTGACCTGGTCCGGAATTTCCGCGATGGTGATCAGCCATGCCGAAGCCAGCGAGCAAGCCATCAGGAAGAGCACGGCGCTGGAGGTCTTGGCGCTGTCGAGCATGGCCTTGTAAAGCGCGCTCAGCGTCAGTTCGCGGTGCACGAGCATGCCCGTGACCAGTGCGTAGATCACGGCCACGACCGCGGCTTCCGTAGGCGTGAAAAAGCCGAAACGCATGCCGCCGATGATGACGATGGGCAGCAGCAACGCCCAGATGCCGTCGGCCAGCGCGGCAAACAGCTCCGTCTTGCTGAATCGCCCCACGGTGACCGCTGTTTCTTTCTTGGCGCAAATGGCCCAGGTGACCGTCAGTACGACGGCCATCATCAGGCCGGGCGCGATCCCCGCCAGAAAGAGCTTGGTAATGGAAACTTGCGCGGTCACGCCGAAGATAATGACTGCAATGGATGGCGGGATCACGGGGGCGATGACGCCGCCCGACGCAATCAGGCCGGCGGCTCGTGGGACCCGGTAGCCGGCATCGCGCATCATGGGGATCAGCAATGCGGCAACGGCCGCGGAGTCGGCGACGGCGGAGCCCGACAGGCTGGCGATGAAGGTGGCGGCCAGAATGGCCACATAGCCCAGGCCGCCGCGCACGTGGCCCACCAGCGCGGTTGCGACGCGCACGATGCGGGACGACAGCCCGCCGGCGCTCATCAGGGCGCCGGCTAGAATGAAAAAGGGCACGGCCATCAATGGGAAGTTGTTGACGCCTTCCAGCAGGCTTTGAGCCAGTATCTGGGAATCGAAATTGTCCAGATGCCACATAAGGGATACGCCGCATACCAGCAAGGCAAATGCGATAGGCATGCCCAGGGCCATGGCCCCCAGCAGCGAAAGGGTGAATACGAGGATTGTCATTCAGATTGTTTCCTACTCGCCAAGAGAAGAATCTTGGGGGACCAGCTCTTGGGCGCTCATGCGGCCGGTCAGTTGACGGTAAAGAGAATGCGCGAACATCAGGGCCATGCCCACGCTGCAGATCAGCAGCGACAGATAGACGATCCCCATGGGGATGCCGGTTACGGGAGCCCGGTTGTCCATGGCAATCCCCACCAGGCTCCAGGTTCCCTGCGCAAGCAGGACGCAACATGCCAGCGCGATGCCGTCGCTGAGGAAGCGGCAGATGCGCTGGCCGCGCAGGCCCAGAAGCCTGACGACCAGATTCATGCCCAGGTGTGCGTTCTCGCGCATGACCACCAGGGCGCCAATCAGGGTCAGCCACATGAAGAGAAAGCGGGAAAGCTCTTCCGACGATACGAACCCGGAATTGAACGCATAGCGCAGCACGACGTTGCCGAACACCAGAACGATCATCAGGGTAAACAGGAAGACAAGAAAATACTCGGATAATTTGACGAAAAGCCGATTCAAGCTGGGTGCTCCTTGATTGACTGGGGTGTGCCGGTCTACAGCGAAATCCGGTAGAAGCGGGCGGCGTTGCCGGACCAGATGGCCGTCAGGGCCTCGGATGGCAGGCCGCGTGCGCCGAGCTGGATGGTGTCGATCAGCGTCGGAAAATCCACATTGAGACCCGAGACCGGCAGATTGCTGGCGAACATGCAGCGTTGCCAGCCGAAGATGTCTATGGTTTCACGCAGGAGCGAGGCATTTTCCTGAATGTTCCAGTCCGCATCGCGCAGGCCCAGCTCGGACAGCTTGACGTACACCTGATCGCACTTGGCCAGCGCGGCCATGCCGCGGCGCCAGTGATTCAGGCCCGCTACGCTGCGATCCCAGGGCAGGCCGATGTGGTTGAGCACGATGGGCGTGTCGGGAAACATCGCCGCGACCGTGGCGGCCTCTTCGAGATGCCAGAACGGCACCCGAAGATCCCACGACAAGCCGTGGCGGCCCAGTTCGGACAGGCCCCGCAGCCATTTGTCGTCCTGCATGGTGCCCGCCTGGCCGTGAATGCTGACGTCCGGACTGTGACTGGTGCGCGGCTTGCACCGTATTCCGCGCAGCAAGGGGTAGGCGGCGTGCCGGGCCAGGGCTTCCCCGACGTCGGGTGATCCGAAGTCGACGTAGGACACCACAGCGGCCGGAAAGCCGCTGTCCTTCGCATGCAGCTCATGCAGCCACCGAACTTCGTCTTCGGCTTCGTCGCGGGCCCGCTCCGCTTCGACGTGGACGGTGGCTTTTACCGGGTAGCCGGCGGTGCGCTGCTTGTAGACGTCGGGATCGAAATCCGAGCACATGGCGGAGTAATCGCCCAGGAAGAACTCATTGGGGTCGTACGCCTCTTGAAGCCAGGGGAAATGTCCCTCGTTCAAGTGCCAGAAGTGGTGGTGTGCATCGATGATGACGTCGGGGATGTTCGTGCTCATGGTTTGTGGCTGATAAGGATGTTATGGCTGCGCAGCAACGATCGCGTTCAAGATCTTGTCGCCCTGTTTTTTGGCAAACTCCGCATGGACGGGGCCTTTTGCGATTTTGCGTATGCTGTCGACATCCGGGTTTTCATTGACTTCGACCCCATGTTCCCTCAGCTCCTTCAATGCCGTTTCCTGGTGCTTGGCATTCAGGTCGCGTTCATGGTTGGCGGCAGTCAGGGCTTCTTCAAGCAGCATTTTCTGGTTCTCGGGCGAGAGCTTGTCGAACTTGCGCTTGTTCATGAAGAGCAGGGCGGCGGTATAGGCGTGACGGGTCATCGAAAGGTATTTTTGAACTTCATACATCTTCGAGGACAGGATCAGCGTGGCGGGATTCTCCTGGCCGTCCAGGGCGCCCGATTCCAGGGCCGTATATACCTCGGTGAACGCCATGGGTTGGGGATTCGCGCCCAGCAACTCGAAGGCTTTGATATGTGCCGGATTGGGAGTCGTACGGATCTTCAGGCCCGAGATGTCGGCTGCCGTTTGGATCGGATGCTTGTTGTTGGTGATGTTGCGGAAGCCGATGTCCCAGAAGGCCAGGCCCTTGAGCCCGTAATTGTCCAGGTCGTCCAGCAAGCCGCGGCCGATCGGGCCGTCCAGCACCTGAAAGGCATGCTTTTCATCGTTGAACAGGTAGGGCAGGTCCAGCACGTTGAGATTGGGCGAAATGCCGGTCAGGAAGGGATTGCCCGTAACGCCGATATCGATGGTCCCGCTACGTACACCGGTGACCAGTGTGTTGTCATTGCCCAGTGCGCCATTGGCGAATACGCGGATCTTGATTTTGCCGTTGCTGCGTTCTTCGACGCGTTTGGCGAACTCCTGGGCGGCCACGTGTTGCGAGTCGGTGGCTGGATGAGTGTGCCCGAAGCGGAAGGTGACGGGTTTTTCCTGGGCCATGGCGGCAGCGCTGCCCAAGGACGCGATCGCCAGCAATGCGGTTGCGAAATGGTGTTTGATCATGATTGTCTTGAGGAGGCTGAGGCCTCCAAACCTCCTTTGTTTGTGTATGGGCGGCAAATGCCCGGGGTGCCGCAGGCCAATTGCCGACGTGCCGCGGGCACGGGACGGGCATGGCAAGCAGGCTCGATGGCAGCCTTGCCGCATGACATGTATGCGTTTGGATATACACAGCGAGCCGTTCGAGGGTGACGTCAGGTCGTTGTGGGGCAGATCGCGCAGTTTGGGTGTCTCCGGGCGTCTGTTTTTATGTGCCGGGAGTGATAAAGTTCCGCTGGCACATTGTTGTCGGGCCAGTTTATCGTTCAGCTTTGTCGGGTCGCAAGGCAGAAATATTCACGCTATTGCATAGAAAAACTTGCGCTGGCCCGAATCCCCCGCCACGGCTTGGCTGCACGCGTTTTTTGCCATTGGCCGTCCAAAAAAAAGCCCCTGACAACTTGCTTACATATAAAAAATAAAGCTATACTCTATGAGTTTGACGCCACGTGGGTAATTCATCTTCGGGCAATGGTCTACGGACAGTGATCTACGGACGTCGGGCGGGGGATGGCATAGCAGGTTCGCCGGCCGCATGTTTGCAGTTACCGGGTATGCAACGAATCAAGACTATGAATCAAGATCAGGTGCAACTCGTGCTTACGGATCGGGATCGCGCAGCGATGAACCGGCGTGCAAGCGGTGGAATCGTCCGTACGCTTGCCGCGCAGGCGGTCATGCTGCTTGTGGCGGTGCTTGCGTCCTGGCTGGTGTCCGGCGCAGCGGCTGCGGTTTCCGCCCTGATTGGCGCCGCGGCCTATTTTGTACCCAATGCGTTGTTCGCTTTACGTTTGCTGCTGGGCCTTTGGGGTCCGGTAAAATCCAGCCCGCTTACTTTTTTTGTGGGCGAGGCCTTCAAGCTGGGGTCGGCCATTCTGGTAATGGGTCTGGCCGCATGGCTGGGGCGTAGCTGGCTGGTGTGGCCCGCCATGCTTTTTGGCCTGGTATGTGTTTTAAAAGGCTATGTGCTGTTGCTGGTGTTTCGCAGGCTGCCATAGTTTTTTTGTATGTTAATTTCATGGGCTTTGCACGCTCGTCAACAGGATAAGGGTTCAGATGGCTGCTAGTGATATTTCGCCACAGTCTGAGTATATTCAGCATCACTTGGTTCACCTGAATAACGTTGGTGCCAAGCAATCGGCCATCGCCAACTTCAGCGTCGTCAACTACGATTCCCTCTTCTGGTCCATACTCATGGGCCTGGTGGTCGTCTTCATGCTGTGGCGCGCCGCCAAGCTGGCCAGCGCCGGCGTTCCGGGCCGCTTCCAGGCTTTCGTCGAAATGATGGTCGACATGGTCGAGGAACAGGCCAAGAGCATCATCCCCAGCGAGGTCTCGCGCCGTTTCGTCTCGCCCCTGGCTCTGACGGTGTTCCTGTGGATCATCCTCATGAACGTGCTCGATCTGGTGCCGGTCGATTTCCTTGCATGGGTCTTCAAGCTTACCGGTCTGGGCGCCGAGCATGGCGATCCGCTGTATTACCACCGCATTCTGCCCACGGCCGACCTGAACGTGCCCATGGGCATGTCGCTGGGCGTGCTGCTGCTGATGTTCTATTACGGCATCAAGATCAAGCACCCGGGCGGTTTCGTCAAGGAACTGTTCACCGCGCCCTTCCATGCGCACGGCCTTGCCGGCCTGGTTCTTGCCCCGTTCAATTTCCTCCTGAACTGCATCGAATACGCCGCCAAGTCGGTGTCCCTGGGCATGCGGCTGTTCGGCAACATGTTTGCCGGCGAACTCATTTTCATGCTGATCGCCCTGCTGGGCGGAGCATGGACCGGATTTAATGGCGCAAGCCTAGGCTTGGGTGTCGGGCATGTCCTGGCGGGGTCGGTGTGGGCAATCTTCCACATCCTGATCGTGCTGTTGCAGGCCTTTATCTTCATGATGCTGACCCTGGTGTATGTGGGGCAGGCTCACGAAGGCCATTAATAGTTTTCGGCTCGGGCCGTCAGGTCCGGCCGGGGTACAAGGCTTTTCTTGTAAAGCAGTTTTTTTGACTTTTTGATTACACGGTTATTAACCAAGGAGTTGTCATGACCAACGTTGCTTTCGTTGCTCTAGCTTGCGGTCTTATTATTGGTCTGGGCGCTATCGGTGCTTGCATTGGTATTGCTCTGATGGGTGGCAAATATCTGGAAGCTTCGGCTCGTCAGCCCGAACTGATGAACGCTTTGCAGACCAAAATGTTCCTGCTGGCCGGTCTTATCGATGCTGCGTTCCTGATCGGTGTTGGTATCGCCATGTTGTTCGCATTCGCCAACCCCTTCGTCGGGTAAGCAGTGCAGCCTGCCGCATGGCGGGTCAAGCAGCCGCAGTCGGCCGTATGGCGCCGGCCTGCGGCATGGACATTAGGTGTCATGCGGCCAGGCCGCCTGGCACGAGTGGTATTAAAGGGAAACGACCGTGAATTTAAACGCGACTCTCTTTTTTCAGATGATCGTGTTTTTCGTGCTGGGCTGGTTTACGATGAAATTCGTATGGCCGCCCCTCACGAAAGCAATGGATGACCGCCGTCAGAAAATCGCCGACGGCCTGGCGGCCGCCGACAAGGGCAAGGCCGACCTGGCCCAGGCCCAGGCGCGGATCAGCCTGATCGAGGCGTCTGCAAAAACGGAAAACCATGCTCGCATGGTCGAGGCCGAGAAACAGGCTGCGGCTCTTATCGACCAGGCTCGTCGCGAAGGCGAGGCCGAGAAAGCGCGTATCGTTGCACAAGCCCAGCAGGACGCGGCCCAAGAGGTTCAGCGTGCGCGCGAAAGCTTGCGTGCCGATGTCGCCGTTCTGGCGGTCAAGGGTGCAGAGCAGATTCTCAAACGAGAAGTTGACGCACAGGCACACGCCGAGCTGCTTAACCAGCTCAAGGCTCAACTTTAAACTCAGGGCAAGCCATGGCTGAACTATCGACTATCGCCAGACCCTACGCCGAGGCGCTGTTTGCGACGGCGCGCAACGACCAGGCTGGCCTGGCGTCGTGGTCGGATCTGGTGTCCGAGCTTGCCCAGGTGGCAAGCCAGGACGACGTGCGCGAGGCGCTGACCGACCCAAGGCTGAACACCGCTCAGCGCACCGAGCTGTTTACGGGTTTGATCAAATCCCCGCTTTCAGCGCAGGCAGGCAATTTCATCGAACTGCTCGTCAGCAACAACCGCATTCTGGTGTTGCCGCAAATCGCCGAGCAGTTCGAGCAGCTGAAGAACCAGCAGGAAGGTACGGCGCTGGCCCAGATCATCAGCGCCTATCCGCTGGCCGACGATCAGGTTCAGCAGCTCGTGTCCGGGCTGGAAAAAAAGTTTGGCCTCAAATTGAAGCCGGCTGTCACGGTGGATGCCGATCTTATCGGCGGCGTGCGCGTGATCGTTGGCGACCAAGTACTTGATACTTCTGTGCAGGCCCAGTTGGCCCGCATGCGCGACACTCTGGCCGCCTGACGCGCGCCAGATAACAGGATTCCAGGAGTCTGAACATGCAACTTAACCCGTCAGAGATCAGCGAACTGCTCAAGAGCCGCATTGAAGGCCTGGGCGCGTCCACCGACGTACGTACGCAGGGCACGGTCGTTTCCGTGACCGACGGTATTACCCGCATCCACGGCCTGTCCGATGTGATGCAAGGCGAAATGCTTGAATTCCCGAATAACGTGTTCGGACTTGCGCTCAACCTCGAGCGCGACTCCGTCGGCGCAGTTATTCTGGGCGACTACACCGGCGTTTCGGAAGGCGATCCGGTCAAGACCACCGGCCGCATTCTCGAAGTGCCCGTCGGTCCCGAACTGCGCGGACGCGTGGTCGATGCGCTGGGTGCGCCCATCGACGGCAAGGGTCCCATCAATGCCAAGGCCACCGACATCATCGAAAAAGTGGCGCCCGGCGTCATTGCGCGTAAATCGGTGTCGCAGCCCCTGCAAACCGGCATCAAGGCCATCGACTCCATGGTCCCCATCGGCCGCGGCCAGCGCGAGCTGATCATCGGCGACCGCCAGACCGGCAAGACCGCCGTGGCCGTCGACACCATCATCAGCCAGAAGGGCAAGAACGTAACCTGCGTTTACGTCGCCATCGGCCAGAAGGCGTCCACGATCAACAACGTGGTCCGCAAGCTCGAAGAGCACGGCGCGCTTGAATACACCATCATCGTCGCCGCCGCCGCATCCGATTCCGCCGCCATGCAGTACCTGTCGGCCTACTCGGGTTGCACCATGGGCGAATACTTCCGCGATCGCGGCGAAGACGCCCTGATCATTTACGACGATCTCACCAAGCAGGCTTGGGCCTATCGCCAGGTTTCCCTGTTGCTGCGCCGCCCGCCCGGCCGCGAAGCCTACCCCGGCGACGTGTTCTACCTGCACTCGCGCCTGCTCGAACGCGCCGCCCGCGTGAACGAAGAGTACGTCGAGAAATTCACCAATGGCGAAATCAAGGGCAAGACCGGTTCGCTGACCGCGCTGCCCATCATCGAAACCCAGGCCGGCGACGTGTCCGCCTTCGTTCCGACCAACGTCATTTCGATTACCGACGGCCAGATCTTCCTGGAAACCGACTTGTTCAACGCCGGTGTCCGTCCCGCCATCAACGCCGGTATTTCGGTGTCGCGTGTCGGTGGCGCCGCACAGACCAAGGTCGTCAAGAAACTGTCGGGCGGTATCCGTACCGACTTGGCCCAGTATCGCGAATTGGCCGCCTTTGCCCAGTTTGCCTCCGACCTCGATGACGCAACGCGCCGTCAGCTGGAGCGCGGCAAACGCGTCGTCGAACTGCTCAAGCAGCCGCAGTACCAGCCCTTGCAGGTCTGGGAACTGGCCGTGACCTTGTTCTCGGTCAACAACGGCTACCTGGACGACCTGGAAGTCGACCAGATCCTGGCATTCGAAAAAGCGCTCAAGGATTACCTGAAGTCCAAGCACGAAGGGGTGATCACGCGTATCGAAGAGACCAAAGAGCTGTCCAAGGACGACGAAGCGGAACTGGTTGCAGCCATACAAGAGTTCAAAAAGCACGGTGCTTTTTAAGTTTGACTGGCGAGGGTGATGAAGCGGCAGCTTCAGTATCCAAACGTACGGTGGGGCTGGCGCAAGCAGCCCCGCTATAACGCCCTTTCAGGAAAGAGCGATGGCCGGAATTAAGGAAATTCGAACCAAGATCAAGAGCGTGCAGAACACGCGCAAGATCACCAAAGCCATGGAGATGGTCGCGGCATCCAAAATGCGCAAGGCGCAGGACAGGATGCGTGCAGGCCGCCCCTATGCAACGAAGGTGCGCGAGATCGCCGCCAATCTGATGCAGGCGCATCCCGATTATTCGCACCCCTACATGATCGAACGCAGCAACGTGCGTGCGGTCGGCATTGTCGTCGTCTCGACCGACAAGGGCCTGTGCGGCGGCTTGAACACCAACATCATGCGTCTGGTGCTGGCTCGTCTCAAAGAGTTCGAGCAGAAGGGCATCAAGGTGCAGGCCACCGCCCTGGGCAACAAGGGTGCCGGCGTGTTGTCGCGCATCGGCGCCAACCTGGTTTCGCAGGAAGTCCAGCTGGGCGACAAGCCCAACCTCGAACGCCTCATCGGCGCCATCAAGGTCCAGATCGACGACTTCATCGATGGCAAGATCGATGCCATCTACCTGGCCACGAACCGCTTCGTGAACACCATGAAGCAGGATCCCAGCTTCATCCGCTTGCTGCCCTTGCCCAGCGGCCTGGCCGATCCGTTCCAGGCTGGCGACAGCACGGAAGGCCAGGATGCGCCCAAGTCGAACTATGGCTGGGACTACATCTACGAGCCCGATTCCAAGACCGTCATCGACGAACTCTTGATGCGCTATGTGGAAGGCCTGGTGTATCAGGCGGTGGCGGAAAACATGGCGTCCGAGCAGTCCGCCCGGATGGTCGCCATGAAAGCGGCATCCGACAACGCCAAGAAAGTCATCGGCGACCTTGAGCTGGTCTACAACAAGACCCGCCAAGCCGCCATTACCAAAGAAATTTCAGAAATCGTGGGGGGCGCTGCCGCTGTTTAAGGTTTAACAGAAAGGCATCTCGTCAAAGATATTTAGCAAGGACTAAACATGAGCAACGGTACCATCGTTCAGTGCATCGGCGCCGTGGTGGATATTCAGTTCCCCCGCGACCGCATTCCAAAAATCTACGACGCGCTCAAGCTCGTCGACACCAGCTCGGACTTCGCCGAAGCCGGACTCACCTTCGAAGTGCAGCAGCAGCTGGGCGACGGCGTGGTGCGCACCATTGCCATGGGTTCCTCCGACGGCCTGCGCCGCGGCATGGAAGTGGCCAACTCGGGCGCGCCCATCTCGGTGCCGGTCGGTGAAGGCACTCTGGGACGCATCATGGACGTACTCGGTCGCCCCATCGACGAGCGCGGTCCCATCCAGAGCGAAGAAGTGCGCGCCATCCACCAGGACGCGCCCAAGTTCGACGAGCTCTCGCCTTCGGTCGAGCTGCTGGAAACCGGCATCAAGGTTATCGACCTGGTCTGCCCGTTTGCCAAAGGCGGCAAGGTCGGCCTGTTCGGCGGCGCCGGCGTGGGCAAGACCGTGAACATGCTGGAACTGATCAACAACATCGCCAAGGCGCACAGCGGCTTGTCCGTGTTTGCCGGCGTGGGTGAGCGTACTCGCGAAGGCAACGACTTCTACCATGAAATGGCTGAAGCCGGCGTCATCCAGATGGACAACCTGAAAGAGTCCAAAGTGGCCATGGTGTTCGGTCAGATGAACGAGCCTCCCGGCAACCGTCTGCGCGTGGCATTGTCCGGCCTGACCATGGCCGAGAAATTCCGCGACGAAGGCCGTGACATCCTGTTCTTCGTCGACAACATTTATCGCTACACCCTGGCCGGTACGGAAGTTTCGGCTTTGCTGGGTCGTATGCCTTCAGCCGTGGGTTATCAGCCTACGCTGGCCGAAGAAATGGGCAAGCTGCAAGAGCGCATTACCTCGACCAAGACCGGTTCCATCACGTCCATCCAGGCCGTTTACGTTCCTGCCGATGACTTGACCGATCCTTCGCCCGCCACGACTTTCCAGCACTTGGACTCCACCGTTGTGTTGTCGCGTGACATCGCCGCCCTGGGTATTTATCCCGCCGTCGATCCGCTCGACTCCACCAGCCGCCAGCTCGACCCGCAAGTCGTGGGCGAAGAGCACTATGCCGTGGCCCGTGGTGTGCAGCAAACGCTGCAGCGCTACAAGGAATTGCGCGACATCATCGCCATTCTGGGCATGGACGAGCTCTCTCCCGAAGACAAGCAGGCCGTTGCCCGCGCCCGCAAGATCCAGCGCTTCCTGTCGCAGCCCTTCCACGTGGCCGAAGTCTTTACCGGCTCGCCCGGCAAATACGTGCCCCTGACTGAAACCCTGCGTGGCTTCAAGATGATCGTCGAAGGCGAATGCGATGCCTTGCCCGAGCAGGCCTTCTACATGGTCGGCTCCATCGACGAAGCCTTCGAAAAAGCCAAGAAAATCCAATAAGGAACCAACATGGCCAACTTGCATGTTGACGTCGTCAGCGCGGAAGAATCGATCTTTGCCGGTGAGGCAAAGTTCGTGACCCTGCCTGGCGAGTCGGGCGAGCTGGGCATATTGCCCGGCCACACGCCGCTTATTTCGCGCATCCGGCCCGGGACCGTCAAGGTCGTCCTGGCCGACGATTCCGAGGTCAGCATTTTCGTTGCCGGCGGCATACTCGAAGTCCAGCCTGGCGCGGTCACGGTATTGTCCGATACCGCCATCCGTGCCGAGGACCTCGACGAGGCCAAGGCCCTCGAGGCGCGCAAGCAAGCCGAAGAGGCTTTGCGCAATACCAAGGACAAGGCCGATATCGCCGTGGTCGAAGCCGAACTCGCGATGCTGGCGGCCCAGGCCGCCGCTGCGCGCAAGCTCAGCCAGACGCGCCGGTCGCACTGACATCAGGCCGGCTCCGGCCGGTCTCGCCCCAAGGGTGCCCTTTTGTGGGCACCCTTTTTATTGTCCGCCGCATGGCTTGGGCGCCTAGGTAATTTCCGAGTTAAGAGAACTCCGGATTGTTGCCGTTCCGGCGTCTCACTACTCTTGCGCTATCTGTCCGATAACCTGGAGCACACCATGAGAGAACGTTTGGATTGCGCCATCCTGCGCACGGAATGCAGCGACGAATGGGTAGCGCCGTGGCTGGGGACCCATGCCGGCGGCAGGCTGCACTTGCAGGCACTGGGCGACTGCAGCGCCGATGTAGGCGCGCCCGGCTCCGCGCGGGCGCTTGCCGACCTGTCCATGCGCTTGCGGCGTTTCGACGCCTGCCTGATTCCCGTGACCGAGTCCAGCCTGCCCTGGGTGCGCACCACGCTTTCCACCGCCGGGGGCATCGTCCAGACTCCGCTCATGGCCTTGGTCCGGGGGCTGAAGGCTGCCGCCCTGAACGACCTCTACTCCCTGGGGCTGGCCGACTTCATGCGTGAACCGGTGTGTATCGAAGAACTTCGCGCCCGCATCGAGCGGCTGCTCGACACCCGGCGCTACTTCAGCTCGCAGCCGGCCGGAGCAAGAGCCTTGTCCGAAAGCGAAGCCGGCTATGGAATCGCCGCGGGCGGCGTGGTCAGGTCGGGGCAGGACGCCTTGTGCGACACCATACTCCAGCGCAGCGGCATGGAGCTCGAAGCGTTTGCCATTGCGTCGGCTTCCCGCTGCGCCACGTCGCGCGAATCCTTCCGGGCGGCCAAAAGCCAGGTCATCGAGCGTTTCGAACGCGCCTACATCACTGCGGCGCTGGGGCGCCATTCCGGCAATATCGCCATGGCCGCCAGGGCGGCCCAGAAGCACCGGCGCGCTTTCTGGGCGCTCATGCGCAAGCACGAAATCGATGCGGCTCCCTTCCGCCGCGAACCGACCCCCTCTCACCCCAGAGACGGGTAAAATCAATAGTCTTGAATAAGGATAGACGTGACTGCACCCACTTTAAAGAACGATGTCTTCTTGCGCGCCCTTATGCGCGAGCCGGTTCCCTACACGCCCATCTGGCTGATGCGCCAGGCGGGCCGCTATCTGCCCGAATACAACGAAACCCGGGCGCGCGCCGGCTCATTCATGGGGCTGGCGAAAAATCGCGAGTACGCTTGTGAAGTCACGCTGCAGCCCTTGCTGCGCTTCGATCTGGATGCCGCCATTCTGTTTTCCGACATTCTGACCGTTCCCGACGCCATGGGGCTGGGCCTGGACTTCCTGGCCGGTGAAGGCCCGAAGTTCGCGCATCCCCTGCGCAACGAGGACGACATCAGGAAGCTGACGGTGCCCGATCTCTCCCGCTTGCAGTATGTCTTTGACGCCGTATCGCTCATCCGCAAGGAGCTCGACGGCAAAGTACCCCTGATCGGTTTCGCCGGTAGTCCCTGGACGGTGGGATGCTACATGGTCGAAGGGCAGGGGTCCAGCGATTACCGTCTGATCAAGACCATGCTCTACAGCCGGCCCGACCTGCTGCACCACATTCTTGAGATCAACGCGCAAACGACCCGGAATTACCTGAATGCGCAGATCCAGGCCGGCGCGCAAGCCGTCATGATCTTCGACAGTTGGGGAGGCGTGCTGTCCGACGGCCTGTTCCAGGAGTTTTCCCTGGCCTATACGCAAAAAGTGGTTCAAGGCCTGATCCGGCATCACGAAGGGCGAGCCGTGCCGGCCATCGTATTCACCAAGGGCGGCGCGCAATGGATGGAAGGCATCGCCGCCAGCGGCTGCGATGCCATCGGGCTGGATTGGACGGCCAACCTTGCCCAGGCCCGGCAGCGCCTGGGCGATTCTGTTGCACTGCAAGGCAATCTGGACCCCATGGCCTTGTTCGGCGGCGAAGCCGCCATCCGTGCCCAGGCCCGCAAGGTCATCGACGATTACGGGATGGTCGGAAAGGGCGGCCACGTCTTCAATCTGGGTCATGGAATTTCGCGTTTCACTCCCCCGGCAGCCGTCCAGGCCCTGGTCGACGAGGTTCATACCTACAGCCGTTCCAAGCACTAAATCTGCTTGCAGACAATGGGTAAAACCCTTATTTTTTCCTGCCCGAGCATACAGGTTGTTCACAGTTTACGATGCTGTGCAACATCGCCCTTGGGCAGGCTTTCAGACGCCTGTGTTTTAGAAGCAAGCTATTGTTTTAAATAGAATATTATCTTTGTGTGCCACCCGGTTTCAAGAATTTCCTGTTCCGGCCGTTGACTTTTTGAAAGTTGTCATCCGCATTTTCCCCAAAGTTATCCACAGCCTGCTTGGCGGGATATCGAAATCTCGCGGCGACAGGTATTTAAGACGCTAAACAAGAATTTACTTTAAGTACTGATGCCTACATCCAGCCCATCTGAACCCCTGACCTCGCCGTCCGCCGACGTAGGCGACCGGCCGGCGTTCTGGATCCAGGTGGCGCTGGATGTTCCCTTGCAAGGGGTATTCGACTATCGGGCCGGCGCGCAGGTCGCTGTGGGCACCCGGGTCATCGTGCCGTTCGGACGTCGCAAGCTGGTGGGGGTGGTGGTGGGACTGCCGCCCCAGCCCGAATTCGATCCCGCTCAGGTCAAGGAGATCGACCAGCTACTGGACGATACGCCGCCTTTGCCCGCCGATTGGCTGCGCCTGGCGTCCTTCGCCGCGCAGTATTACCAGCGTCCCCTGGGCGAAGTCATACTGCCCGCATTGCCGCCGAGCCTGCGCAAGGTTGCCGCCTACCAGGGCAAGCGCTCCGCCGGCGGCCCGGTCCAGCGGCTCGATCGCCGCAAGCCCGCGCCGGCGGCCGCCGTGGCGGCCGACCAGCCCCCTGAGCTGAACGCCGAACAGGCCGCCGCCGCCCAGGCGATTGCGGCGCTGCATACCCACAAGACCGTGCTCCTGCACGGCGTGACCGGCAGCGGGAAAACCGAGGTCTACCTGCATGCCATCCAGGCGGTGCTCGGGCGCGGGCGGCGGGTTCTGTTCATGGTGCCCGAGATCAACCTGACCCCGCAGCTTGAGCAATCCCTAAGGGCCAGGCTGGCCGGCCTGGCGGGGGCCGATGCGCTGGCCGTGATGCATAGCGGCCTTGCCGACGGCGAGCGCCTGCAGGCCTGGTTGCGCATACAGCGCGGGCAGGCCCGGGTGCTGCTGGGCACCCGCCTGTCCATTTTTGCCCCCGTACCCGATCTGGGCTTGATCATTGTCGACGAGGAGCACGACACATCCTATAAGCAGCAGGATGGCTTGCGCTATTCGGCCCGCGACCTGGCCGTCTGGCGCGGCCGCGACCTGGATATTCCTGTGGTCCTGGGTTCGGCCACGCCCTCGCTCGAAAGCTGGAAGCACGCCGACAAAGGCCACTACCTGCGCCATACCCTGGCGCAACGCGCACGCGACGTGGAACTGCCCTCGGTGCGCCTGGTCGATACCCGCCGCCTCGCGATGCAGCAGGGGTTTTCGCCTCAACTGATCGAAGCCCTGGGTCAGCGGCTGGACAGCGGGCAGCAATCGCTGATCTTCCTGAACCGGCGCGGCTATGCCCCCGTCCTGAATTGCGCCTCATGCGGCTGGGTAAGCCAGTGCCCCCGCTGCACCGCCTATACGGTCTTGCATCGCGGCTCGGGCCGGCGCAATTATCTTCAATGCCATCATTGCGGCCATCAGGCACGCGTGCCGCATGCCTGCCCCGACTGCGGCGACCAGGACTTGAAGCCCATGGGCCGCGGCACGCAGCGCATCGAGGAGCACCTTGCCGAGCTTTTCCCCCAGGCGCGCATCGCGCGCATCGATGCCGACAGCACCCGGCTGAAGGGCAGCGCGGCCGCCTTGTTCGCCAAGGTCCACGCGGGCGAAGTCGATCTGCTGGTGGGCACCCAGATGGTCGCGAAGGGACACGACTTCACGAATCTGGGCCTGGTGGGCGTGCTGAATGCCGACGCCATGCTTTTTGCGCAGGATTTCCGGGCGCCGGAAAGGCTGTTCGCCCAACTGATGCAGGTGGCCGGGCGGGCCGGCCGCCATGTAAAGGGCGGCGAGGTCATCATCCAGACCGATTATCCTGAACAGGCTGTATACCAGGCCCTGATACGGCACGACTATCAGGGCTTTGCCCGTTATGCCCTGGATGAGCGCGAAGCCATCGGGCTGCCGCCCTACGCCCACCAGGCTTTGCTGACCTCGGAGTCCCGGAAGCTGGCGGACGCGCTGGAATTCCTGGCGCGCGCCCGCGCCTTGCCGCAGGAAGACGCCGCCGGCTATCCCACGGCGCCCTCTCTTACGCTTTACGATCCGGTACCGCTGCGTGTTGTCCGGGTGGCCAATGTGGAGCGCGCCCAGTTGCTGGTGGAAAGCGCCAACCGACCGGCTTTGCAGGCGTTTCTGTCGACGTGGGCTCCCGCGGTGGCCGACCTGGCGCGCGCGCACCGCGTGCGCTGCAATCTTGAAGTCGATCCGCTGGAAATATAGGAAGGCCGCCATTGAACACCTCGCGAGGCCACACCGTTGCTCCCGACCTGAATGCCGCGCAGCGCCAGGCGGTGCTGTACCTGGACGGGCCCTGCCTGGTCCTGGCCGGCGCGGGCAGCGGCAAGACACGCGTGATCACCCAGAAGATCGCCTATCTGCTGCGCGAATGCGGCTACCAGGCCAGGCAGGTGGTGGCGCTTACCTTCACCAACAAGGCCGCGCGCGAAATGAGCGAACGGGTCAAGCTGTTGGTCGATTCCAAGCTGGCGAAGGGGCTGACGGTCAGCACCTTTCACTCTCTGGGCTTGCGTTTTTTGCGTGAAGAAGCGGCCCATGCCGGGCTCAAGCCCAGTTTTTCGATTCTGGATTCCAACGATGCCCTGGCCATCATCCAGGAGCTTCTGGCCACGACCGACAAGGCCCGGCTGCGCGCCGTCCAGCAGAACATCTCCTTGTGGAAGAACGCGCTCATGGATCCCGACGCGGCGGAGCGCAGCGCATCGTCGCCCAGCGAAGTGGAGGCGGCCAAAGTCTATCGCAGCTACAGCGCGACCCTGGCGGCCTATCAGTCGGTCGATTTCGACGACCTGATCCGTTTGCCGGCCATGCTGCTGGAGCGCAACGAAGAGGTCAGGCGGCGCTGGCAGGCTCGTGTGCATTACCTGCTGGTGGACGAATACCAGGACACCAACGTCTGCCAGTACCGGCTGGTGCAGTGGCTGACCGGGCAGCGCGCCATGTTCACGGCGGTGGGCGACGACGATCAGGCCATTTATGCCTGGCGCGGCGCAACGGTCGAGAACCTGGCCAACCTGACGACCGACTACCCGGGCTTGCAGGTGATCAAGCTGGAGCAAAATTACCGGTCGGTGCAAAGAATATTGGCCGCGGCGAATCAGGTCATCAGCAAGAATCCCAACCTGTTCGGCAAGAAGCTGTGGTCCGACCTGGGGGTGGGCGAAGCCATACAGGTCACGCCCATGGACGACGAGGAGGCCGAGGCCGAAGCGGTGGCGGTGCGTCTGTCGGCCGCCCGCTTCGAGCGGCAGGCCGAATGGCGCGACTTCGCCGTCCTGTACCGCAGCAATCACCAGGCGCGCATCCTGGAGCAGGCCTTGCGCAACCTGCGTATTCCCTACACGATATCCGGCGGCCAGAGCTTCTTCGAGAAAGCCGAAATACGCGATATCCTGGCGTATCTTCGCCTCATTGCCAACGATAACGACGACCCGGCCTTTATCCGTGCGGCCACGACGCCGCGGCGCGGAATAGGGCAGGCCACTTTGCAGGCCCTGGGGCAGTTCGCCGCCGAGCGGCAGCTATCCCTGTTCGAGGCGGTTTTCGAGATCGACGCGGCGGAGAAGCTGGCCGGCAAGCAGCTGGAGCCCTTGCTTGTGTTTGCCGAATTCATACAGCGCGTACAGGCACGCGCCGGGCGCAAGGCGGGGGCGGTGCTGCTGCGTCCCGTCCAGGCCAGCCTGATCGCCGGAGGCTCCGACGACTCCGGCGCGACCGGCGTGGACGGCGCGGTCCAGGATTCCGCCGGCGCCATCCTGGACGATTTGCTGAACACCATCCAGTACGAACGCTATCTGTACGACACGCTCGAAGAGCGTCCGGCCCAGAATCGCTGGCAGAATGTGCTGGAATTTGTCGGCTGGCTGAAGCGCAAGGCCGATGAAGACGATATGGGCCTGCTGGAGCTGGTCCAGCACGTCGCCCTGGTGACCATGCTGGAACGGGGCGACGACGACGAGCCCGATGCGGTGAAGCTGTCGACCCTGCACGCCTCAAAAGGCCTGGAGTATCCCCATGTCTATCTGGTGGGGGCCGAAGAGGGCTTGCTGCCCCATCTGGGCCGCGAAGAGGAAGATCTGGACCCGGCGACGGCGGCCGAGGCGCTGGTCTTGCGTGTGCAGGAAGAGCGCCGCCTGATGTATGTGGGCATTACGCGCGCCCAGCGCAGCCTGCACCTGACCTGGTGCAAGAAGCGCCGCCGCGCCCGCGAATATGTCGTACGCGAGCGCTCGCGCTTCATCGAGGAAATGGGATTGGGCGACGCTGCCGTGACGGAAGATCCCGCCACTCAGGCCTTGAGCCCCAAAGAGCGGCTGGGCATGTTGAAGGCCATGCTGAACAAGTCCTGACCAGGACTCGGTCGCCCAAAAACAAAAGCCTACCCAGATGGGCAGGCTTTTCGCCTACAGCGCCAGGATCAGCGCTCGATCGAGATTCCTGGGTTTACCACTGCGCCCGGGAAAAACGAGCATCTTTGGCACGGGCCTCGTCCATGGCCTGTGTAACAGCGATCATGTAGTTGGACATGGCTATTACAAACTTCTTCACGGACGCCAGCGCCTTCTTGCCCGCGGTAACGATCGAAATAGACTCTCCATCAGTCAATGCTTTGCGCATCAAGTCGCGCTCGAGAGAGTCACTCAAACGGCTGTACTGGTTGAAAGAAAGATCCGACATAATTACCTCACCTATTCAGGTTGTGTGCTGACAGAACAGAATGTTATGTGCTGACAGAAGTAATTATAGGGTTAACCCTAGGTAAAAGCTAGGGGTAAACCCTAATCTATCGGGAAGTGTGGTTTATAGGTATCACTTGGCAGCGAAAGTCCCGGATTTCAGACGTTTTCCTTGTCCTTGAGCGGAGCCGACCCATCCGGCGCCTACTTTCTTTTGTCGAAAAACCGCTGGAAGGCTGCTTGAGCCTCGTCCGAGCGCAGCCTTTCCGCAAAGAGGTCTCTTTCCGCATCAAAGGCCTGTTCAAGCGCGATCCGGCCCGCCCGGCGCAGCAGCCGCTTGGAACCGCGCAAGGCCTGTCCCGGCTGGGTGGCCAATTCCTCGGCGGTTTGCCGGGCGCGCTCCAGAGCCTGTCCCGGCGGCGTCACGGCGGTGATGAAGCCGCTGTCGCAGGCCTGGCCGGCGGTAAACGGCTTGCCCAGCAACAGCCATTCCGCCGTCCGGCGCGGGCCGGCCATCTGCGCCATCAACAAACTGGAGCCGCCTTCCGGGCAAAGGCCCAGCGAAACGAAGGGCAGGCTGAACAGGGCGTCCTGGGCGGCATAGACAAAGTCGCAATGCTGGAGCAGTGTCACCCCCACGCCGACGGCCCGGCCTTCGACCGCCGCGATGACGGGCACGTCGATGCCGGCCAGCCGGCGCAGAAAGGCCAGGGCGGGGCTGTCCCCGTCGCCGCGCGGGGACTGGAATTCGGACAAGTCGTTGCCGGCCGTGAAATGGCCATCCGAGCCGGTCAGGATGACCGCATTGCAGTCCGGATCCTTCTGCGCCGCCTGCAACGCCAGATCGAGATTCGCATACATGGCATTGGTGAGCGCGTTGCGCCGCTCGGGGCGATCGATGACCAGCGTGACGCAGGCGGGGCCGGGAATGACGCGGATCATGCCTGGCCGCCCTGGAAACGGTCGTTCAGCTGGGCGTGGGCCTGGCGGTACTCGGCCTTGAGGTTTTCCACGATTTCCTGCACGGGAAGGATGCTGTCTATGCTGCCCACGCCCTGGCCCGCGCCCCAGATGTCGCGCCAAGGTTTGCTGCGGCTGGTGCCGAAATTGGTGTGCTCGGCGCCCGGAGCCGGCAGGTTGTCGGGATCCAGCCCCGCCGCGGCAATGCTGGGCTTCAGGTAATTGCCGGGAATCCCGGTAAAGAACGGCGTGTAGACGATGTCGTTGGCCTGCGACTGGACCAGCATCTGCTTGTAGGCCTCGTCGGCCCGGGCTTCATGGCTGGCGATGAAACGTGTTCCCATATAGGCGAAGTCGGCGCCCATGGCCCGCGCCGCCAGGATGTCCTGTCCGCGCGCGATGGATCCCGACAGGGCGATGGGGCCGTCGTATATTTTCCGCACCTCCGCCAGCAGGGCGAAGGGGCTGAGCGTGCCCGCGTGGCCGCCGGCCCCGGAACACACCAGGATGAGCCCGTCCACGCCGGCATCCAATGCCTTGCGAGCGTGGCGCAGGGTCGTCACGTCATGGAAAACCTTGCCGCCCCAGCCATGCACGGTATCGACCACGTCATCGGGCGCGCGCAGGCTGGTAATGATAAGCGGCACTTTGTGATGCGCGCATACTTCCAGGTCCTGGGCCAGCCTGTCGTTGGACTTGTGAATGATGTGGTTGATGGCATAGGGCGCGATGGCCCGTTGCGGGTCTTGCGCCTTCAACCGGGCCAGCGCGGTTTCTATCTGCGTAAGCCACTCGGTCAGGACGCCCTGGGGGCGGGCGTTCAGCGCCGGCATGGACCCGATGATGCCGCTGGCGCACTGCGCGATGACGAGTTCAGGCCCCGAAACGATGAACATGGGCGCCGAGATGACGGGTAGCGCAAGATGGCGGTAAAGCTCCTGAACCGTGCTGCGTGGCATGCTGGGTATCTCCTTGGTATGGTCGCCTGTCGGCGTATTGTCCAGTCGTATTCTAGGGCCAAATCACGCTGCGGCTGGGCGTGTGCCCGATGGGCTTGAAACATGTCCGCGCCAGATGAGGCAAAATACCAGTTTTACTTTTCGAGCACGCAGTCGCCATGTCTTTACGTCCAGCACCATTGACCGGAATCCGGGTTCTCGATTTGACGCGTGTGCTGGCAGGGCCCTGGTGCACCCAGAACCTGGCCGACCTGGGCGCCGAGGTCATCAAGATAGAACGCCCGGGCGCGGGCGACGACACCCGCGGCTGGGGGCCGCCCTATATCAAGGACGCTCAGGGCCGCGATACCACCGAAGCTGCCTACTATGCGTCGGCAAACCGCAACAAGCAATCGGTGGCGCTGGACATCTCCAGCAAGCGGGGGGCTGAACTGGTGCGCGATCTGGCCCGGCAGTGCGATATTCTCGTCGAGAACTTCAAGGTCGGCGGCTTGCGCAAGTACGGCCTGGATTACGAAAGCATCAAGGCGATCAATCCGGCGCTGATCTATTGCTCGATCACCGGTTTCGGCCAGACCGGCCCTTATGCCAGCCGCCCGGGCTACGACTTCATGATCCAGGGCATGGGCGGGTTGATGAGCATCACCGGCGAACGCGATGACCTGCCCGGCGGCGGCCCCCAGAAAGCGGGCGTGGCCGTGGCCGACCTGATGACGGGCATGTATTCGACCGTCGGGATACTGGCCGCGCTGCATGAGCGCAGCCGCAGCGGCCTTGGCCAGCACATCGACATGGCGCTCCTCGATTGCCAGGTCGCCATGCTGGCGAATCAGAACCTGAACTACATGACCACCGGTACCGCGCCCAAGAGGGCCGGCAATGCGCATCAGAACCTGGTTCCGTATCAGGTGTTCGCCGCCGCCGACGGCCACCTGATCGTCGCCGTGGGCAACGATACGCAGTTTCAGGCCTATTGCCGGGTCATCGACCGGCCGGGGCTGTCCGATGACCCCCGGTTCAGGACCAACTCGAACCGCGTCATCAATCGCGAGGTGCTGGTGCCCATGCTGGCCGAGGCGATGAAGGCCCAGGCGCGCGATCATTGGCTGCAAGCCCTGGAGAGCGCGGGTGTGCCGGCCGGGCCCATCAACACGATAGACCAGGTATACGACAACCCGCAGGTGCGTGCGCGCGACATGATGCGGACATTGCCTCACGCGGCCGCGGGACAGGCGCCCGTGGGCGCCAGCCCCTTAAGGTTTTCCGACAGTCCGGTCAATTATCGGCATGCGGCTCCGCTGCTGGGCGAACACACCGAAAAGGTGCTGCGCGAACGGCTGGGGCTTTCGGATGAAGAAATCCGCGAAGTGACCTCTTAAGCGGCCTTTTAAGCGAATCCGCGCGGCGCGCAATAAAGAATCAGGAGCAGACGAAATGAAAAGCATCAAGACGGTAGGCATAGTGGGCGCGGGCGCGATGGGGCGCGGAATTGCGCAGATCGCGGCGCAGGCGGGCCTGGATGTGCTGTTGTTCGACCTGAACCCCCAGGCGATCGAGGCCGCCAGGGAAAATCTGCGGCAAATGTGGGACAAGCTGGTCGCCAAGGGAAAGCTGTCGGAACAGCTGGCGGCGGAATCGCTGGCCCGCATTGCTGCCTGCAACGATCTGCCGGCCATGGCCGGCGCCGACCTGGTCATCGAAGCCGTTGTCGAGCGACTGGACGTCAAGTGCGATCTCTTCCGGCAGTTGGAAGGCATTGTCGCGCCCGACTGCATCCTGGCATCGAATACCTCGTCCTTGTCCATTACCGCGATTGCACAGGCCTGCGAGCGCCCGCAGCGCGTCCTGGGCTACCATTTTTTCAACCCCGTGCCGCTGATGAAGGTGGTCGAGGTCATCGATGGCTTGCGCAGCGACCCTCGGGCCGGCGACGCACTGATGGACCTGGCGCGCCTGATGGGCCATACGCCTGTGCGGGCGAAGGACATGCCGGGATTCATCGTGAACCATGCGGGGCGCGGCATGAATATCGAAGGCCTGAAGACGGCCCAGGAGTCGGTCGCCCCGTACTACCAGGTCGACGCGATCATGCGCGAGCAGGCGGGTTTCCGCATGGGGCCCTTTGAGCTCATGGACCTGACGGCGCTGGACGTGTCCCACCCGGTCATGGAATCCATCTACCGGCAGTTCTACGACGAGCCGCGTTTTCGGCCGTCGCCGATCGCGGCGGTGCGCACGGCCGGAAAGCTGCTGGGCCGAAAAACCGGCGAGGGCTTCTACGCCTACCCCGAGGGCCAGAAGCAAGTGCCCGCGGAACCGCCCGTCCCCGCCTTGCCACAGGGCCTGAAGGTTTGGCTGGCTCCGTATCATTCGATAGGGCACAAGCGCGCGGCGGCCTTGCTGAAGAGCCTGGGCGCCAGCGTCGTTGCGGCCGAGGCGCCGCCCGCCGACGCGCTGATCATCGTAACGCCCTATGGCGAAGACACGGCCACCGTGGTCGGAGAACACCAACTGGACGGGGAGCGCACGGTCGCGCTGGATACCTTTTTCGGCCTGGACCAGGGCCGCCGCCGGGTGTTGATGTGTACGGTGGCCACGCAGCCGAAATGGCGCGACGCGGCCCATGCCCTGTTCGCCGGCGACGGCAGCCCCGTTTCAGTCATCGACGATTCGGCCGGTTTCGTTGCGCAGCGCATCGTTGCGGCCATCGTGAACGTGGCCAGCGACATTGCCCAGCAGTCCATCGCAACGCCTTCCGATATCGACCTGGCGGTATCGCTGGGCCTGGGCTATCCGAAGGGCGGGCCGCTGTCCATGGGAGACGCCCTGGGCGCCGCCCATGTGCTGGAGATCCTTCGGGCCATGCAGCGCGTGACCGGCGACATGCGCTACCGGCCCAGCCCCTGGCTCCAGCGCCGCGTGCAGCTGGGCCTGCCCTTGCGGGCCGAGCCCGCCTGCATCGCTCGTTGACGTGCGCAAGAGGCCCTGTTTCCACGGGGCCTTCCTTGCTTTCTTGTTGACTGGCCGGATTCGGCAGGCCATTCCATCAGTTTCAGGGCCGCTGAAGCAAAAAAGCCGCAGCATTTTCATGCTGCGGCTTTTTGCCGTGGATGCCGATGCCGGTTATTGGGCGGCGTGCACCATGTATTCGACAGCGGCCTTGACTTCGGCGTCGGAAGCTTGCGAGCCGCCGCGGGGAGGCATGGCGCCAACACCGTGAATGGCGTTCTGCACCATGGCGTCCATGCCGGTCTCGACATACTTGGCCCAGGCGGCCTTGTCGCCGAACTTGGGAGCGCCGGCTACGCCGCTGGCGTGGCAGGCGAAACAGACGGCCTTGTACAGTTTTTCGCCGGCGGGATCGATGGCGGCTGCTTGAGCGGCGGGTGCGGCGGGCGCTTCGGCCTTGGCGGCGGGGGCCGCGGCCGGCGCGGCGGGCGCCGCCTCGGCCTTGGGCGCCGGAGCCGCGGCTGGAGCGGCGGCGGCCGGTTTGGCGGCTTCTTCGGCCTTGCCTTCGGCGGCCGGTTCCTTGGGTTCGTCGAACGAAGCCCCGGACTTGTTGGCGATGTAGACGACGGCGCGAGCCACTTCAAAGTCGCTTAGCGAGGGGTTTCCACCCTTGGGAGGCATGGCGCCGATGCCATGGATGGCGTTCTTGACCATGTCTTCGTAGCCGGCCTTGACGAAGGGGGCCCAGGCGGCGGCATCGCCGATCTTGGGCGCGCCGGCCACGCCGGCGGTATGGCACGCGGTACAGGTGGATTCGAACACCTGCTGGCCGGTCTTGAAAACCTTGGGTGCGTTGGCGTCGACCAGGCTGAAGCCGGCGACGGGCTTGATGCGTTGGGCGATGGCTTCGTCCGTCTGGGCGTCGGAGCCGGTGCCCATCTGGGAGCTGGCGGCGACCAGGTTGACCAGCAGCATGATGATGAAAATCGGCACAATGAAGGCCAGAACCACGGTTACGATCAGTTGCTTGGGCGTTTTGATGAGACCTTCGTGCTCCTCGATGGTCTCTTCGACGTGTTCTTCCGTATTGTTCATAATCGAATCCTGCGTGTTCCTAGTCTGAGGGCGCCAAGGCCTGAATTCTGTGATGGTCTGTCTACAGGAGACTGGACTTTGCGCTTGCACGCGGGGTTTCCGGAAGCTCCTGAATAAACGATTATAACTAGACTACTGTTTCAATGCATGGATGGGTGCGCGGCGGCCGCGGCACCGTGTTGCCGCGCTTGTTTTCCGGCTTTGAAAAGTTTTCCCGCAAACACGCTACAATGACGACCCTGCGCCCGTAGTTCAATGGATAGAATGAGAGTTTCCGAAGCTCTTGATACAGGTTCGATTCCTGTCGGGCGCGCCAATGCCGATCCGGATCGCCCAGATGAACGCCGGCCAACGCCAGCCGCTTCATGGGCGCGCTCCTGACTTCTGTGTCGCCGGTTGACCGACGGCATTACTCTTTCCGGCTGTCTTCCGTCTGGATATCGTCGCCCGCCAAGATACGCGAGATGCTTGCAGCCTCTCGGCACACGATCTTGATCAACATGCGGCGGCCTTGTTCGTAGCGCCATGTGGGCGCACCCAGGTTGAGAGCGCCTATGACCCTTCCGTTGGGGCCGAATATCGGTGCCGAAACCCCCGAAGCGCCTTCGACATTTGCATCCATGACTTCAGCGTAACCTTGCTGGCGTATCTTGGCCAGCGACTGCCGGATGAGTGCCGGGTCGGTCTGCGTATGTGCCGTAACCTTGATCAGGTGCTTCGGTTGCAGCCACCGCGCCAGGTCGTGTTCGAGGGAGTGGGCCATGATGGCCAGCCCCATCGACGTGCAATGAATCAGTCGCGGATGCTCGAGCGAGGCGTCATACCTGACTTCGTTGGGGCTTACCGCTTTGGCCAGGTACTGTATTTTTCCTTCTCCCGTCAAGCTGCCGATGAAGGCGGATTCCCGGCTCTCTTGCGACATGCTGGCGAGGATGGGGGCGGCAATACCCAATAGCCTGGTGCGCAGTCCTCCTACCCATCCCCCCCGAAGTTCGAGCGGAAGCAGATAGCCGGCTTCGTCGCGCAGAAGATAGCCCCGTCCAGTCAATGTCAGCAATAAGGCCTGCGCGCTGCTTTTGGGGATATCCATTTTGCGCGCCACTTCGGTGACGCCCATCGGTTCTGTTGCGGCGGAAAACAATTCCAGCAGGTCGAGCACGCGGGTAGCGGATTTGACACGATCGTTCATGGCAATGGACACCCATTGCGAAAGGGATGCCCTGTCTCTATAATGTTTATGAACATATACTATAGTTCATGTATATGAACATGTCAAGCAGCCACCGCACTTCGACGTGGCTGGTTCAGATCACCATTCTTTTGAAGGACATTCAAATGGCATCCCCAAAACGCTACGCCCCGCAAGACATCGTCGGCATTCTTCCTCCATTGCTGACTCCTTTTGACGAGAAGGAAGAGATCGTGGAATCCGTCCTGCGCGACGAGGTGCGCTTCATGCTTGCCCAAGGCGTGCACGGTCTCGTTCCGGGCGGGAGCGCGGGCGAAGGCAACGCGCTCTCCACCGAAGAAGTACGGCGGGTCGTCGGCATCACCTGCGAAGAGGCCAACGGACGAGTGCCCGTTATCGCCGGAATCATCGCCAATAGCACGCGGGAAGCCATACAGAAGGCCAAAGCGGTATCGGATCTGGGGGTTTCAGCGCTGCAGATCACCCCTGTGCACTACATCTACAAGAATGACGATGCGTCCATGATCCGGCACTTCGCCGCCATCCGGGACGCGGTGGATATTCCCATCATCATCTATAACGTCATCCCCTGGAACTACCTTTCGGTGACGTTGCTACTGAGGCTCATGCGCGAAGTCCCGGGAATCTTTGGCGTCAAGCAAAGCGCCAGCGACGTGAAATCGATGGCCGATCTGCTTCTGATGGCGGAGCCCGAGATGCGAATCTACGCTGCGATCGACGCGCTGCTATATCCGACCCTTGCGATGGGAGCGCATGGTTCGATATCGCAAATACTGGCGGCGGTACCGGGTCCTTGCGTGGAAATGTGGAACCTGGTGCAGCAAGGCGAGCATGAGCGCGCCCGTGAACTGCACAACCGCCTGCTGAAGGTCTGGAATGCCATCTCGGCGGACAACCGATTGGCTGTCACCAAGCACGTGCTTTCGCTTCAGGGCATCCCGGTCGGCAAACCTCGCTCTCCGCTTGCGCCGGCATCGGCAGAGCAGCAACACAACGCGCGCGCTGCGCTCGCCGAACTGCTGGGAGCGGACAAGGTGACACCCGTTAACTGAACCAGGCAGCCGGGGTCCGGCATGTCGCCGGGCGCCGCAGGCTGTCAATGTTGAGGAGACTTCAATGAAAAAAATACTATCCACCGCGCTTATGGCCGCCTCGCTTTGCCTGACCGGCATCGCCGCGGCCCAAAGCTACCCGAACCAGCCCATCAGGATGATAATTCCATTCGCGGCGGGAGGCACGACCGATTTCGTCGGCCGTGTGATCGGAGAGAAGCTTGGTGAAATTCTGGGGCAGCCTATCGTCATCGAGAGCCGTGGCGGCGCCGGCACCATCATCGGGACGGGGGTGCTGGCCAGAGCCCCTTCGGATGGCTATACCATCATGCTGGCTACTCCGGACTTCACCATCAATCCAAGCTTGCAGCCGGAGCTGCCTTACGAAACTCCGAAGGACTTCACACCCATCAGCCTGATCGCCACTTATCCCCTGGTGCTGGCCGCCAACAGCGAGCAGGGCATAAAGTCGGTATCCGACCTGATCTCGCGAGCACGGGCCAAACCGGGCCAGCTCAATTACGCTTCGGCCGGCAACGGCTCGATCCAGCATCTTTGCGGCGCCATGCTGGTCGACATGGCGAAACTGGAGATGACGCATGTGCCCTACAAGGGCGGAGCGCCCGCCGCCGCCGATCTGGTCGCCGGCCGCGTATCGGTACTTTGCAGCGGCGCGCCACCTCTCGATCCTTATGTCAAAAGCGGCAAGCTGCGTATTCTGGCGGTCAGTACGCCGACCAGCCACCCGGCGTTGCCGGGAGTGCCGAGCATCGCGGAAAGTGGAGTGCCGGGATTCGACGTCACCGCCTGGTTTGGATTCATCGGCCCGGCAGACTTGCCCAAGGATGTCGTAAAACGCCTGAACGACGCAATAGTGAAGGTCATGCAAGACCCTGATCTACGCAAGCGGCTGTCGATACTGGGTGCGGATCTGGCCGGGAGCACGCCCGAGGCAATGGGCAGCCTGATCAACGCTGAAATCGAAAAATGGCGAAAAGTAATAATCGCCAATGGCATCAAAGCCCAGTAAACCGCAGCATGCGCGTGGAAGCAGCCGCAAGGCTGCTTTCCTGTTACTGAGGTTCAAAGCGCCCTGGGCACCTTGCTTGCTGCACGCCGCCGGCAGCTTACTTTGAAAGGAGCCCCGGCAATGAAAGCGCTTCAATGGCAAGGCAAGCGGGATATACGGTACGACACGGCGCCGGATCCCGTCATCGAGCATCCACGGGATGCCATTCTTAAAGTGTCGTCCTGCGCGATCTGCGGCTCCGACCTGCATCTGTTCGATGGTTTCATGCCCGGCATGAAGTCGGGCGACGTCATGGGGCACGAGTTCATGGGCGAGGTGATGGAGGTGGGCAAGGAGAACAAGGCGCTGCGCCCCGGCGATAGGGTGGTGATACCCTTTACGATCTTCTGCGGAGAGTGCTTCCAGTGCCGGCGAGGCCATTATTCTCTTTGCGAGCGCAGCAACCGCAACGCCGAGGCGGCGGCCAAGCTCTTTGGCCACACCTGCGCGGGCCTATTCGGCTATACCCATCTGACGGGTGGATACCCGGGCGGCCAGGCCGAGTACGTAAGAGTGCCTTTCGCAGACACGACGCATATCAAGGTGCCCGAAGGCCTGTCCGATGAAAAAGCGCTATTCCTGGGCGACATCCTGCCGACCGGCTGGCAGGCAGCCGCCCAATGCGACATCCTGCCAACGGATACCGTGGCGGTGTGGGGCGCCGGGCCGGTCGGGCAGATGGCGATACGCAGCGCCGTCATCATGGGTGCCAGGCAAGTCATTGCGATAGACCGTGTTCCAGAGCGCCTGGCCATGGCGCAGGAGGGTGGCGCCATCCCGATCAACTTCGACGAAGAAAGCGTGCTCGACCGCCTGGGCGAACTGACCTCCGGCCATGGCCCGGAGAAATGCATTGACGCGGTGGGCATGGAATCGCATGTAACGCGGTCGTTCGACGCCATTTACGACCGCGTCAAGCAGGCCATGATGCTCGAGACGGACCGGCCCCATGTGCTCAGGGAAATGATCTACGTATGCCGGCCCGGAGGCATATTGTCGATTCCGGGAGTATACGGCGGACTGATAGACAAGATTCCCTTCGGCGCCTCGATGAACAAGGGGCTGACCTGGCGCATGGGGCAGACCGACGTGAATCGCTGGGCCGATGACCTGGCCCAACGCATCGTCGAGGGGCAGATAGACCCATCGTTCGTCATCACCCACAATGTGGGCCTGCGGCAGGGACCCGAGATGTACAAGACGTTCCGGGACAAAGAGGACGGCTGCATCAAAGTGGTGCTCAAGCCCGGCCAGGGCTGAAGGCGGGGGATTGCGGGGGGCGGGTATGCAATGTGCTGCGTGGCCGGCAGCGTTGCCAACATGGAGGTCCTTGCAATGACTGCACTTGATTCGAATACACCCGATCCGAATGCCAAAGCGCCGCGCCCGCGGAATGAGTCGGCCGACAAGGAACGCAAGCCCGATATGGATCGTCCTCCGTCCAGGCAATCGGGAGAGCGGCCTGCTTTCGATCGCGGCACGGCGGCGGCCGACCGGGACGCCCGCAGCGGGCAGCTCCCCGGCCAGGGCGACTACGCCGCCACACAGGCGGAGGGTACGGCGGATGCGCCGGATGTCGAGCGGGCAAAACACCCTGTGGATCCGGACCATGGAAATACGGCGGACGAGTCCGGCATAAAGAAGTAGCGGGGATTCAATCGGCCGCCGCCGATTGTGCCAGATAAGGCTCGACCACCTGCGCCAGCCAATCCAGGATGGCTTTTACACGAGGCGCCAGCTGGCGCCGCTGCGGATAAAGCAGCGACACCGGCATGGCCGGGGCGGTGAATCCGGGCATGACCTTTACCAGTGAGCCGTCAGCCAGCAGGCGCAGGGCGCCCAGAACAGGCGCCTGGATAAGCCCAAGGCCGGCCAGGCACGCGGCCTGGTAGGCGTCCGTGCCATTGACGACAAGAGTGCTTCGCATGGGATGCACGCGCACGGCGTCCCCGTCTTGCCATTCCCAGCCGGCCCCTTGCGCCCCGAGCGTGGCGGCATAGTGAATGAGCCGGTGCCGCGACAGGTCGGACAGGGTGCTGGGCGTCCCGTGCGCCTGCAGATAGGAGGGGCTCGCCAGATTGCACATGGCCATGGCGCCAAGCGGGCGGGCGATCAGGTCGGTGCTGGCCAGCGGGCCGACCCGCAACACGCAATCGAATCCTTCCTGCACCACATCGACATGGCGATCCGTGGTGCTGATTCCTATTTCCAGCAAGGGATGGGCGGACAGAAACTCCGGCAACCTGGGGATGATCAGGTCGCGGGCCAGGGTATTGGGCAGGTCGATGCGCAGGCGGCCCTGCAAACCGCTATGCGCCGGCTGAAACATGGCTTGCAGTTGCTCGGCATCGGCGATCAGGTCTTTGCACCGCGCAAGGAATTGCTCTCCGTCGGTGGTGAGCCTGACATGGCGGGTGCTGCGATGCAGAAGCCGTGCCCCCACATGCGCCTCCAGACGCCGCACGGCCATGGAAACGCGGCCTTTTGCCAAGCCCAGCTGGTCGGCGGCCTGCGTAAAGCTGCCGAGCTCGGCGACCCGGGCGAATATGCGCAAACTGTTCAGATCCATTCGTACATTGTACGTTTCAGGAGAACAGTTTGGTGTCGTTCAAGCTGTTTATCCTTTTTGGGAGAACGACTAAAGTTTCCTGGAACGACTTGAAGCACCACTCATTCAATCCAAGGAGAACACCATGACCGAATCCAGCACTCGCATTGCGCTCGTCACGGGAGCCAGCCGGGGCCTGGGCCGCAGCGCTGCCCTGAAACTCGCCGAAAAAGGGGTCGATCTCATCCTGACCTACAAGGACAATGAAGCGAAAGCGCAAGAGGTCCTGGAGCAGATCAGAAAGCTGGGCCGCCGTGCCGTGGCGCTCCGGCTGGATATGGCCGACAGCAAAGGCTTCGAGGCGTTCGCGCAGCGCGTGGAAAGCGCCCTGTCCGAAACCTGGCGGCGCGATCGATTCGATTACCTGGTCAACAATGCGGGGGCCGGCGTTCAGGCGTCCTTTGCCGAAACGACGGAAGATCAGTTCGATCTGCTCGTCGACATCCATCTGAAGGGCACCTTCTTCCTGACTCAGAAGCTCCTGCCGCTGATCGAGGATGGCGGGCGTATCGTGAACACGTCATCCGGCCTGGCGCGCTTCACCTTTCCCGGCTATGCGGCGTATGCCGCGATGAAGGGTGGCGTAGAAGTATTGACCCGCTATATGGCCAAGGAACTGGGGCCGCGCGGCATTGCCGTCAACACGATTGCGCCCGGCGCCATCGAGACGGATTTCGGCGGCGGCGTGGTGCGCGACAACGCACAGGTGAATGCGCAGATCGCCAGCGTCACGACCCTGGGCCGCGTCGGCCTGCCGGACGACGTGGGCGGCGCCGTGGCGGCGCTGCTCTCCGACGGCAACAGCTGGGTCACCGGCCAGCGCATCGAAGTGTCGGGCGGCATGATGCTTTGATCGAAGAGGCGAAGGCAAGGGCTGCCGGCGCAGCCCTTGAGATCAGACTTTTACCGGTTTCTTGAGCGCGCCGTGGTAGCGCGCCACATAGCTGTCGAAGTCCTCGGTGTCGCCGTCTTCCAGCCTTTTCTGCTCGGCGATCGATTCCCGGGCGATTGTTTCATACTCATCCTGCACAGCCGGTTCCAGCGCTTGCGCGCGCAGGGCGTCGCGGTGTTCGATGCTGCGCTTGAGCGAATAATCGTGCAGGCTAAGGTTCTGGTCGCGCAAGGCCTGCAACAGGCGGGCGGAAGGCGTTTTGCCGCTGTCGCGCACCTTTTCCGCCTGGATGGCCAATGCCTGGGCATATAGATCGCCGCCTTTGGCCTGGTCCAGCAACTGAGCATAGGGAGCGATGCCTTCGATGAGTTCGGCGCCCCATTCTTCGCGGGTGGTGGGCATGTTCTGGTTGATCAGTTCCAGGCCGGGCTTGCGGCCTTCCTTGACGACCAGGCCGAAGTTGTCGTGGCTGTCCATGCAGAAACCGTTGTTGGGAAACAGCTTGCTTTGCTCGGCGGCACAGAACAGCAGGAAGGCGTCCATGAAGCGGCTGGTGGCGGCGGAGATGCCTATGGGCGATTCGGGGTCGATATCCAGGCAACGGACCTCGATGTATTGCACGCCGCGCTCGGCAAGAGCCGTGGCGGGCCGCTCACACCGGCCGGTGGCGCGCTTTGGGCGAATGTTCGAGTAGTACTCGTTCTCGATCTGCAGGATGTTGGTGTTCAGTTGTATCCATTCGCCGTTGCGGTGCGTGCCGATGGCCTCGTACGCCGGCCAGGGCGTGGTGACCGCGGTCAGCATGCGCGTCAGGAATGTCTCCAGGTCGTTGTAGCAAAGCTGCAGGTCGGATTGCGCTTTATTCTGATAGCCCAGGTCGCTCATGCGCAGGCTGGTGGCATAGGGCAGGTACAGCGTGTCGGCGTCCAGCTCCTGCAAGGGATGGGGCAGGCCGCGCATGAAGCTCTTCGATACGGCGGGAGAGGCGCCGAACAAATACATCAGCAGCCATGAATAGCGGGTGAAGTTCCGGATGAGCGCCAGGTAGCCTTTGGAGCGCTGTTCGCTTTTGCTTGCGCCCGGTATGTCCATCAGGTCCCAGAAGGCATCGGGCAGGGAGAAGTTGTAGTGCACGCCGGCAATGCACTGCATGGCTTTGCCGTAGCGTTCGGCCAGCCCGCGCCGGTATACGTGCTTGAGCATGCCGGTATTGGACGTGCCATACCATGCGATGGGAATTTCGGGCTCGGGCGGCAGCTGCGCCGGCATGGACTGATTCCATATCAGCTCGTCGGTCAATTGCTGCGCGACGTAGCGATGCGTCTGTTCCAGCTCCTGCACGAGGCTTTCGGTAGAATCGTGCGTTTCCGTGATCAGTTCGAGCAGGGCTTCCGAGTAATCGGTGGTGATGCGCGAGTTGGTCAGCGCCGAACCGAGGACTTTGGGATGGGGCGTCGCCGCCAGCATGCCTTGCCCTGTGACGCGCAGTCCTTCTTTTTCAATACCGCGCAATATGCCTTGCAGCACCGGCAGGTGTGAGCCCAGCACGGCAAGGCGTTGGTTACTTGAAGTCATTCAGGGTATCTTTAAAGAAGTCTTTGTCGCAGGCGATTTTACCTGAGGTGTGGCCGTGATACGTATAGGTTTGATTATGCTGCTGTCCAGTCTGTTGGCGGCCTGTTCGCCCCAATATAACTGGCGCCAGCTTACCGTGGCGGGCGGCGCCGTGACAGCTTTTTTTCCCGACAAGCCGGTGACTCAAGAACGCAGCCTGCCCTTTTCGGGGCATGCCATTGCGTTCAGCATGACGAGCGCAACGGTGGACGGCGCCCTGTTCACGGTGGCCTATGCGGCGCTGCCCGAAGCCTTGCGGGCGGACGAGGCCGTCCGCAAGGAATTCGCCGCCGCCGTGGTGGGCTCCCTATACAGGAACCTGGGTCAGGAACCGCCGCAAACGATACCGGTATCGGGGGAATCGTTCACCATCGAGGGCGAATCGCCCGACGGCGCCATTACGCTGCAGGCCCGGGCCTGGTTGACCGGACAAGGTTTGGTGGAGGGCATCGTCACCGCCGCGCGGGACCGCTTTCCCGAGCCGCAGGCGGCCGAATTTTTGCATGGCGTGGAACCGAGCCGATAAGTCCCGGCAGCAAGCCCGCCTGCAAGGCGGCGGTGATGGCGGCCTGCCGTCCATGGACACCAAGCTTTCGGCACGCATTATGAATATGGAAATTGACGGTTCTTTCGGTCAGGCCCAGGATCATCCCCATTTCCCAACTGGTCTTGCCGAGCGCCGCCCATTGCAGGCATGACAGTTCCCGTTGCGTGAGCGGCTTCATGGGCTACTCCTCCTTGTCCCCGGTATTATTTACATTTATTGATGGAATGTATCAAGTTTTATCACTAAGGTAAAACCGATACGGACAAATGCGCAGCAGCCGGCGGGCGGCTCCCGCGCAAGCCGCCTTTGGCAGGAGTGATAAAATGGCACCCGAAACAGCGCCGATTTGCTTGATCTGCTTGCGGGCGCCTCATAAATCCAGCTAAAGAGGTCCATATGGCCGAATTTTCCGCAACCGTTATTTCCCCGACCCTTCCAACCCCTGCTTCGGCAATCCCGCCCGCGGCGCCAGCCGGATCGGTGGGTATCGTATCCCCCCAATACATTTCATTCACCGAGCCGCTTGCCCTGACCAGCGGCCAGGTCCTGCCGGGCTACGAGCTTGCGGTGGAAACCTATGGCGTCCTGAACCAGCAGCGCAGCAATGCGGTATTGGTCTGCCACGCCTTGAACGCATCGCATCATGTGGCCGGCATCGCCGCCGACAATCCCAAGGATGTCGGCTGGTGGGACAATATGGTGGGCCCGGGCAAGGCCGTGGATACCGATCGATTTTTTGTGATCGGCGTCAACAATATCGGCTCATGCTTCGGCTCGACCGGTCCGGCCAGCATCAATCCGGCCACCGGCAAGCCCTGGGGCGCGGCCTTTCCCATGCTGACGGTGGAAGACTGGGTGCGCGCCCAGGCGCGGCTCGCCGACCACTTCGGCATTGAAAAATTCGCGGCGGTCATGGGCGGGTCGCTGGGCGGAATGCAGGCCTTGAGCTGGGCCATCACTTGCCCCGAGCGCATAGGCCACTGCGTCGTGATCGCCAGCACGCCGCGCCTGTCGGCGCAGAACATCGGCTTCAACGAAGTCGCGCGGCGCTCCATCATCAGCGACCCGGATTTCCATGGCGGCGATTACTACACCCACGACAAGGTGCCGAAACACGGTCTGTCGGTGGCCCGGATGGTGGGGCACATCACGTATCTGTCGGACGACGACATGGCGACGAAGTTCGGCCGCACGCAGCGCGCGCCGGCCGACAACGGCGAGTTCCACTATGGCTACGATGTGGAGTTCGAGGTGGAGTCCTATCTGCGCTATCAGGGCGAGAAATTCTCCACTTATTTCGACGCCAATACCTATTTGCTGATTACTCGCGCGCTGGATTACTTCGATCCCTCGCGCAATCACGGCGGCGATCTGGCGCGCGCCCTTCAAGGCGTGCAAGCCGACTTCCTGCTGGTGTCCTTCAGCACTGACTGGCGTTTTCCCCCGGCCCGTTCACGCGATATGGTGCGCGCCCTGCTGAAAAACAAGCGGCCCGTAACGTACGCGGAAATCGACGCGCCCCATGGCCACGACGCTTTCCTGCTGGACGATGCCCGTTACCATGCCGTCGTGCAAGGCTATTACGACCGGATCGCCGCCAAGCTGGGCCTGGCCGAGCGTGCCCGGACAACAGGAGTGCTAGCGTGAGCCAGTCTACCGTGGCGCCCCGGCATGTGCGCGCCGACCTGCGGCGCATTGCGGGCTGGATAGAACCCGACAGCCGCGTCCTGGACCTGGGCTGCGGCGACGGCACCTTGCTGGCTTATCTGCAGACCAACAAGAATGTGGTCGGCGCGGGTGTCGAGCTGAACGACGAACACGTGATCGCCTCGGTGCGCCGGGGCGTGCAGGTCATACAGCAGAACCTCGAAGAGGGCCTGGCGCTGTTCGACGACCAGCAGTTCGACACCGTCGTGCTTTCGCAGACCTTGCAGTCCATGCACCATACCGAGCATATCCTGCGCGAGATGGCAAGGGTGGCCCGCTACGGCATCGTGTCCTTCCCGAATTTCGGCTACTGGCCGCACGGCTGGTCGATATTGCGGGGGCGCATGCCGGTCACCGGCGAAATGCCTTACCAGTGGTTCGATACGCCGAACATCCACTTATGCACGCTGAAGGACTTTGAAGCGCTGGCCGCAGCCTTGCAGCTGCGCATCACGCATCTGGCCACCTTCAACGGCAACAAGGAAATCAAGCTATTGCCCGGCTGGCGCAGCACCCTGGCGGTGTACCGCTTCGAGTCCCCCAACCGATAAAGAGGTTCGTCATCGCTACATTTACCAGCGTCTATGCCAGCCCACGCGTCATTCCCCTGCTGGTGCTCGGATTCGCAAGCGGCCTGCCGCTCGCCCTGACCAGCGGAACGCTGCAGGCCTGGGCCACCGTCGATAATGTATCGCTGCAGAACATAGGCTTTCTGACCCTGATCGGCACGGCGTACACGCTCAAGTTCCTTTGGGCGCCGCTGGTCGACAGGTATGCGCCGCCCATCCTGGGGCGTCGGCGCAGCTGGATATTCTTTACGCAGCTCATGCTGGCGGCGGCCATCGCCGGCATGGGCCTGTTTTCCCCCGGCAATCATCTGGGCCTGCTTGCCGCGCTGGCGGTGCTGGTGGCCTTTCTGTCGGCGACCCAGGACATCGCCTTCGATGCCTACAGCACCGATGTGCTGCGCAAGGAAGAGCGGGCGGCGGGGGCGGCGGTCAAGGTACTGGGATACCGCCTGGCCATGATCGTGTCGGGCGGGCTGGCGCTGGTGCTGGCCGATCAGTGGCTGGGCTGGCGGAACACCTACTTCCTGATGGGCGGTTTCATGGCGGTGTGCGCCATCGCCACCGTCCTGGCTCCCGAACCCGAGGTGGTCGCGCGCGCGCCGCGATCGCTTGCGGTCGCCGTGGTCGAGCCGCTGGTGGAGTTTTTCAAGCGGCGCGGCGCCATCACCATCTTGCTGCTCATCGTGCTTTACAAGCTGGGCGATGCGTTCGCCGGCGCGCTGTCGACCACCTTCCTTTTGCGCGGCGCGGGCTTCAGCGTGTCCGAAGTGGGCACCATCAACAAAGTGTTCGGCCTGGCGGCCACCATTGTGGGGGCGCTTGCGGGCGGCTCCATCATGTCGCGGCTGGGCCTGTACCGGTCGCTGATGCTGTTCGGCCTGTTGCAGGCGATCTCGAATTTCGGCTACTGGGTGCTGGCCGTGACGCCGCCCCAGGTCTATTCCATGGCGCTGGTCGTGGCGGTGGAGAACTTGTGCGGAGGGCTGGGCACGGCCGCCTTTGTCGCCTTGCTGATGGCCTTGTGCAAGCAGGAGTTCTCGGCGACCCAGTTCGCCCTGCTATCGGCCTTGTCGGCGGTCGGACGCACCTACCTGGCCGGTCCCTTGACGCCGCCCCTGGTCGAATCGATAGGCTGGCCCGGCTTTTTCGTGATCACCGTGCTGATCGCCTTGCCGGGCCTGATCCTGCTGCGCCTGCGCAGGGCCGAGATCGAAGGCCTGGATACGGCCCCCTGACATGCTGCTGGCCCTGTACCTGATCGCCATTACGGCTGAAGCCATGACCGCGGCCCTGGCGGCGGGCCGGCGGGATATGGACTGGATAGGGGTCTGCATCATCGCCTGCGTCACGGCGCTGGGCGGCGGAACCTTGCGCGATGTGGTGCTCGGTCACTACCCGGTCACCTGGGTGCTGCATCCCGAATATCTATGGATAACGGCGGGGGCCGCCCTGGTCACCGCCCTGATCGCGCCCGTCATGCGGCGCCTGCACAGCCTTTTCCTTTGGCTGGACGCCTTGGGGCTGGTGGTCTTTACCGTCATCGGCTGCCAGATCGCCTTGCGCATGGAGCTGCCCATTACGGTCGTGCTCATCAGCGGCATGATCACCGGCTGCGCCGGCGGCATGTTGCGCGACATTCTGTGCAACGACATTCCACTGCTCTTGCGCAAGGAGCTGTACGCCAGCGTTTCCGTGCTGACGGGCGCCTTGTTCCTTGGCGCGCAACACCTGGGCGTGGGCCTGAATATGTCCATGATTGCATCCATGTCGGCGGGGCTGGCCCTGCGCATGCTTGCGCTGCGCTTCAACTGGCAGATGCCCAAGTTCGTTTACCGGGACGAATGGCGGTAGGCGGGCATACCGTGCTTGCCGGCCGCTCGTGCCGGAAGCCGGTGTAATTGACCTGCAGAATTGATATGAGCAATAATGCGATTCATTCTCAATGTCAATTCCATCCGGATCCATCATGCCTACACGCCTCTTCCTGCACGCGGCGATCGTCGCCGCCTTTGCGGGCGCACCGGTTTATGCGCAGACCACTTCCTCAGACTCTTCCGTTGAAACCCTGGCGCCGGTTACCGTGCAGTCCAGCGCCGACGCGTCGGCCGGGGGCCTGCTGCCGGCGTATGCCGGCGGGCAGGTGTCGCGCGGCGGGCGCATGGGCCTGCTGGGCAATCTGGACACGATGGACAGCCCATTCAGCAGCACGCAATACACCAACCAGTTGATCAAGGATCAGCAGGCGGCCAGCGTGGCGGACATCCTGCAGAATGATCCCGGTGTGCGCAATGCGCGGGGCTTCGGCAACTTCCAGCAGGTCTATATGGTTCGAGGATTCCCATTGTTCTCGGACGACATCACCTACAACGGCCTGTACGGTTTGTTGCCGCGCCAGTACCTGGCCAGCGAGTTCATCGAGCGGCTGGACGTGTTCCGTGGGGCAAATGCCTTTTTGAACGGCGCGGCACCGGGCAATTCGGGCATGGGCGGTTCCATCAACGTGGTCCCGAAGCGGGCGCCGAACGAACCGCTGTCCGAGGTGACATTGGGCTGGGAAAGCGGCAACCAGGGTTATGCGGCGCTTGATCTGGCCAGGCGCTTCGGTCCCGACGACAGCACCGGCATCCGGCTGAATGCGGTGCGCCGCGACGGCGGCACGGCCGTGGATGATGAAAAACGCGAATTGAGCGCTTTCGGCCTGGGCCTGGACTGGCGCGGCGAGCGTGCGCGGCTGTCGGCGGACCTGGGCTGGCAGGATCACCGCTTGCAGGATCCCCAGCCCAGCATCAACGTCGATGCGGGCCTGCCCATACCGTCCGCGCCCAATGCCAGCACCAATCTGGGGCCGGGCTATATCCATTCCAACGAGCGCGACCTGTTCGGGACCATTCGGGGTGAGTTTGATATCACCGACAAGATAACGGCCTGGGCGGCGGTGGGCGGGCGCAGCAGCGACGAGTCTTCCTTCATGTCCACGCCCAAGGTGATCAACCAGGCGGGCGATATGACCGTGTCCGGGTCGAAGTTCGCACGCAAGGACATCGTAAAGACAGGCGAAATCGGCATAAGGGCCAAATTCAATACCGGCAGTGTCGGACACACCATCAACGCGTCCGCCAACCACTATCGCTGGGACAGCCGCAACGCCTATGTGTTCTATGCGGACAGCGGGAACTCAAATTTATACGATCCCTTGCGTGTGGCGCTGCCGCAAACGCCCAGCCTCGTCGGCGGAGAACTGGGCAACCCGCTGCTGACCGATAGCATACGCACCACCAGCTTCGCCATCGCCGATACCATGTCCTTCTGGGACGACAGGGTCCTGTTCACGGCCGGCTTGCGCCACCAGAAGATTTCCAGCAGTTCGTTCAACTACAACACGGGTGCGTCCAACGGTCCTTCCAATACTTCCAGCCGCGTAACGCCGGTGGCCGGCCTGGTTGTCAAGGCCACCGACCAGATCTCGTTCTACGGCAATTACATCGAAGGCTTGTCTCAGATAAGCGCGGCGCCCAATACATACGGCAGCAGCCCCGCAAGGCCTGTTGTCAACGGAGGCACCACCTTCGATCCCATCCAGACCAAGCAGAAGGAAGTCGGCATCAAGTACGACGGTGGAAAAATCGGCGCCAGCCTGGCGCTGTTCACCTCTGACCAGCCCTCCGCCTATGTCGATCCGGACTCCCTGGTATACGGCGTCTACGGCAAGCAGCGCAACCGCGGCGCGGAGCTGAGCGTCTACGGCGAGCCTGTGCGCGGTTTGCGGGTGCTGGGCGGGGTGACCCTGCTGGATGCCAAGCAAGTCACGACGGTGGGTGGCGCCAATGATGGCAATCGCGCCATCGGCGTGCCCAGGACCATGGCGAACCTCGGCCTGGAATGGGATGTGCCGGGAACCGGCGGCCTGACGCTGACCGGCCAGGCGGTGTATACCTCGTCGCAGTACGCCGACGCCGCCAACAAGCAGGAACTGCCGGCCTGGACGCGCTTCGACCTGGGCGCGCGCTACCTGACCGAGATTGACGGCCACCTGCTGACCCTGCGCGCCAACGTCATCAACGTCGCCAACAAGAATTACTGGGCGTCCGCGGGCGGCTATCCCGGCGCCGGCTATCTGGTCCTGGGCGCGCCGCGCACCGTCATGCTTTCCGCCACGCTGCAATACTGATCGGTATTTTCATGAGGCTGTTTGCAACACTGATACACCGCTGGGCCGGACTGTTCATTGCTTTGTTCCTGGTCGTCTCGGGCCTGACCGGGGCGGTGATCTCGTGGGATCACGAGATCGATGAATGGCTGAACAGCGATCTGTACAAGATCGAAAGCCAGGGCGAGTTTCGCTCGCCCATCGACCTGATCAAGGTGGTCGAGGCCGACGACCCCCATGCCCAGGTGGTGTACGTGCCCTTGCATTTCGAGGAGGGGCACGCCGCCACCTATCTGGTCCAGCCGCGCATCGACCCGGCCACCGGCAAGCCTTATCCGCTGGACTACACGCAAGTGTTCATCGACCCGGTCACCGCCGCCATTGTCGGCAAGCGCGATGCCGGCGAAGTGTCGCTCTCCAGGCGGGCGCTCATGCCTTTCCTGCGCGATCTGCATGAAAGCCTGCATGTCCCCGCGTTCTGGGGCTCGGACCGCTGGGGCTATCAGTTCATGGGCATCGTCGCCCTGGTCTGGCTGCTGGACAGCTTCGTGGCCCTGTACCTGACTTTGCCGCTGCGTCGCCGGCAGGCGGCGGTCGCCAGCGGCGGCGCAGCGGCCGGCGACGGTCCCGCGCCATCCAATGGGCGCAACTGGTGGCAACGCTGGATGCCTTCCTGGCGGATACGCTGGAGGGCGGGCGGCTACAAGCTGAACTTCGACCTGCATCGGGCCGCGGGATTGTGGGTGTGGGGCGTCATTCTCGTCATTGCCTTCACCTCGTTTTCGCTGAACCTGTACCGCGAAGTGTTCTTCCCGGCGATGTCGCTGGTGTCGCAGGTGACGCCGGGACCCTTCGAAACGCGGCCCAGGTCGCCGCTGAATCAACCCATCGAGCCGCGTATCGGGTTCGGACAGGCGCTGGAGCTATCCCGCGAGCAGGCCGGCCGGCAAAATTGGGAGCGGCCGCCCGGAGGAATCTTCTATGCGCGCAACCTGGGCTTCTATAGCACTGCCTTCTTCCATCCCGGAGCGGATCATGGCAGTGGCGGCATGGCGATAGCGAACATGTATTTCGACGGCTCGGACGGCCGCTACCTGGGCGATTACCTGCCCTGGAAGGGCACGGCGGCGGATATCTTCGTCCAGTTGCAGTTTCCCCTGCACTCCGGCCGCATCCTGGGTTTCCCCGGTCGCGTCATGATGTCGCTGATGGGCTTGGTGGTGGCCATGCTGTCGATTACTGGCATCGTGATCTGGGCACGCAAGCGCCGCGCCCGCAAGCAGGCGGCCTGGCGCGATGCCTCTTCCCCCGTCGCGGGCCGCAATGCCGCCTTGCCGGCACGCGACCCCGTCTAAGCAGCACGATGCCCCCACATGCGGGGGCGGCTCCTAGCGGTTTCTCGGGTGGCAAATCCGCCGGACTTGTGTTCATATATGTCGGATTATTTCGTCGGGTATATGCGATGGCCTCCTCTGTCCCCGCGACGATGGCGCGATGAATTTCAAGACCATCCGGTTTCGCATACTGGCCCTGGGCGCAGGGCTGATGATTGCGGACATTATTTTCCGGTTTGTCCTGGCGCTTCCGTTCGCGCAGGACACGCTGCACCGCCTGGTCGACGACCAACAGCTTTCCATCGCCTCGTACATCGCGCGCGACGTCGAACATAGCGTCGAAAGCCGGCGCGCGCTGATCGCCCAACTGGCGCGCACCCTGCCGGTGGAACTCCTTCACCGGCCCAAAGAGCTGGGCGAGTGGCTGGAAGAGCGTCGCCGCCTGCATCCGCTGTTCGCCGAGGGGATGTTGCTGATCGATCCGCAAGGCAAACGAATACCGTTCGACGGCGAGGCGGGGAGCCCGGACAGCAAGCAGAATTTTTCCGAAAGCGCCTGGTTCCAGGCCGCGCTGGCGGCCGAGGTGTCGGTGATCGGCCGACCCGAGCGCTCCTCCACCAGCGGCAAGCCCATCATCGTCATGAGCGCGGCGGTCCGGGACGCGAACCGGCAGCCCGTCGCGGTGTTGGGAGGGGTGGCCGATCTCAGCGCGGACGGTTTTCTGCGCGACATGCAGGAGAACCAGTTCGGCCATCGCGGCGGTTTCCTGCTGATTTCTCCTCAGGACCAGGTTTTCATCGGCTCCAGCGTGCCCGAAATGATACTGAAGCCCACGCCGCCCCCGGGAGTGAACCTGCTGCATGACCGCGCCATGGCGGGATACCGTGGCACCGGCGTAACCGTCAATGCGCAAGGGATTGAAGAGCTGTCCGCCATGGCCAGTGTGCCGGGCACCGGCTGGTTCGTCGTGGCCCGCATACCCACCCGTGAGGCGTTTCGCCCGGTGAACACGCTCAAGGCATTGATCGTGCAAAGCACCACTGTGGCCGTGGTGGCGATCATGGCGCTTTTGCTCTTGCTGTTGCCGCGCATACTGCGGCCTCTTACCGAAAGCGCGCAGGCCATGCGGGAAATGGCTGACGGGAAGCGCAAGCTGGAAGCGCTGCCCATCGAGCGCGACGACGAGGTGGGCGGCCTGGTGCGCGGCTTCAATTACCTGTTGGCCAAACTGCGCGAGAACGAGGCCGTGCTCAAGGAAAGCGAAGAGCGGCTGTCCTTCCTGGCGCATCACGATACGCTGACGGGCCTGTATAACCGGCAGATGCTGGAAAGCCGCCTGGATTATGCCCTGGATCTGGCCCGGCGCAATGGAACCTGTTTCGCCTTGCTGTTCTGCGACCTCGACCGCTTCAAGCCCATCAACGACGAGCATGGGCATTCCATGGGCGATGCCGTGCTGATCCAGGTAGCACAGCGCTTCCTGCTGGGCCGTAGAAGCTCCGACACGGTGGCGCGCCTGGGCGGAGACGAGTTCGTCGTGCTGCTGACCAATCTGACCGACCCTTGCCTGGATGCCGAGCGCCTGGCCCGGGAATACATGGCTTCCATCTGCGCCCCCTATAGCGTGGGCGACCATGCGTTCACCTTGAGCGTATCCATAGGCATCGCGCTTTATACGGGCGAGCCCGTGTCGGGGTCGCAACTGATGACATGGGCCGATACGGCCATGTATCAAGCCAAGCGGGCGGGCCGTTCGCGGATATGCGTCTTCGGCGAGACCAGCGGCGACATGGCCCCCGGCTCCGCGACGGTGCCGGTATAAATCGCTCGACAATGCCTTTGGCCTTCGTTATGCTGGTAGCTGATCTGTCATCCAGTCTGGAGCCGTCATGGATATGTCCGTCGAAAGCGCCGTCAGTGTCGCGATAAGCCTTCAAGGATTCAACGCCGCGCAAGAGCAGCAGAACGTCCTGTTGCGCAAGGTGCTCGACAGCCAGGCGCAGACCATCGCCAGCATCATGGATTCCATGCCCAGGCTGGCCACGTTCGGCCCGGTGGGAACGCAGTTGCACGTGACGGCCTAGCTTTCCATCGCTTCGATTCATCCGGGCGCCGTCTCCGCGGACGCCCGCTTGTCCGAATAGGCGGCGCAAGCATATCCTTGCGCCGTTTTGCTTTCAGGCGGCGTTATTTTTTCGCGAAGATGCGCGCGCCCGCCACGCAAGCCACCACTGCGATCGTCGCGGCCATCATGGCCCCGCTGACGCTTTCCCCCAGCAGGGCGGCGGCCAGGGCCAAACCCATGAAAGGTTGAAGCAGTTGCAGCTGGCCCACGGCGGCGATTCCCCCTTGCGCCAAACCCCGGTACCAGAAGAAAAAGCCGATCAGCATGCTGAAGAGGGATACATACCCCAGGCCTATCCAGGCGGGCAGGCCGATCTGCTGCCATGACTGCGGGTGCGTAACGATGGAAATGACCGCCATGAAGGGCAGCGATAGCACCAGCGCCCAGGAAATGACCTCCCAGCCGCCCATGTGCCGCGACAGGCGCCCCCCTTCCGCGTAGCCGTAGCCGCAGGTCAGGATGGCGCCGAGCATCAGCACGTCGCCGCGCCAGGAGGCGTCGGCATCCTGCGCCAGGGCAAAGCCCGCCACGCAGGCGCTGCCCAGGAGCGCGAACAGCCAGAAAGCGGGGCGGGGCCTTTCCCTGCCGCGTATGACGCCGAAAATGGCGGTGGACAAGGGCAGCAGGCCGATGAAGACCAGGGAGCGCGCCGCGGTGATGTACTGCAGCGCCAGCGCCGACAGGAGGGGGAAGCCGACCACCACGCCCAGCGCCACCGTCGAAAGGCTGGCCATGTCCCGCGAGGATGGTCGCCCGCTGCGTTGCATGCCCAGCAGGATCAGGGCCAGAATGCCCGCGATGGCGGCCCGCGCCGCCGTCAGGAATACCGGGTCGAAGCCGGCTATCGCCACGCGGGTGGCGGGCAGCGATCCGCTGAAAATGGCCACGCCCGCCAGTCCGTTCAACCAGCCTTTGGATACTTCGCCCATTATTTTCCTTGTGTCCATGCAATGCCTGGAATGATGATTCCCGCAGCCTGCCGCCGCCAGAGACACATAGGTACAATCATAAAAATCTGTACTGGTACGTATATGGGTACAGAAGGGTCGGCGATGCGCATAAGGGAACGATCTCATGGAAACAGGGACATTGACGGCGCAGGTGATGCGCGAAATCCAGCAACGGATTGCGGGGCGCCAATTGATCACGGGCGCCAGGCTGCCGTCCATAAGGGCTTTGGCCGGATACATGGGCGTGTCCAAGTCCACGGTGGTCGAAGCCTACGATCGCCTGGCGGCGGAGGGAACGATCTTTGCCAGAAGGGGATCGGGCTTCTACGTGGCGGCGCCCATGCCTCCCTTGTCGCTGGTGGACATCGGCCCCCGGCTGGATCGCGAGATCGACCCGTTATGGGTTGCGCGCCAGGCGCTGGATACGCAAGGCGAGCTGCTCAAGCCGGGTTGCGGCTGGCTGCCGCCATCGTGGTTGCCTCAGGACAGCATGCGCCGCGCCTTGCGTTCGCTCGCCAAGGCGGACTCCGAAGCCTTGGCGAGCTACGACACGCCTTTGGGATTCGCGCCGCTAAGGCAGCTGCTGGCCCGCCGGCTTCATGACAGCGCCATCGATGCCGCGCCCGACCAGATACTATTGGCCGATTGCGGCACGCAGGCACTGGACCTGTTGTGCCGGTTCCTGCTCGAGCCGGGCGATGCCGTACTGGTGGACGATCCCTGCTATTTCAATTTCCATGCCTTGCTGCGGGCGCATCATGCGAAGGTCGTAGGCGTGCCTTATACCCGGTCAGGCCCGGACCTTCAGCGTTTCGAGCAGGCGCTTGCCGAGCATCGGCCGCGCCTGTACCTGACCAACTCGGCCTTGCACAATCCCACGGGCGCGGCGCTGTCGCCCCTGACGGCCCATCGCGTGCTCAAGCTGGCGGAGCATTATGAACTGACGATAGTCGAGGACGACATCTTCGCCGATTTCGAGCCCGAGCCGTCGCCGCGCCTGGCCGCCTTCGACGGCCTGAACAGGGTGGTGCATGTGGGCAGCTTCTCGAAGACGCTTTCGGCCTCGGTGCGCTGCGGCTACATTGCCGCCCGGCCCGAATGGGTGGACGCCCTGGCCGACCTGAAAATAGCCACCACATTCGGCGGCAGCCGGCTGTCGGCCGAACTCGTTCACCGGATGCTCAAGGAAGGCAGCTATCGCCGGCATACCGAGGGATTGCGCCTGCGCCTGGCCCATGCCATGGGGCCCGTGGCCGACAGGCTTGCCGCTTTGGGCATACAGCCGTGGATGCGGCCCCGCGGTGGAATGTTCTTGTGGTGCGGCCTGCCGGGCGGGGTCGATGCGGTCGAACTCAGCCGCCGGGCGCTGGAACAGGGCGTTGTGCTGGCTCCTGGAAACGTATTCAGCCTGTCCAAATCGGCCGGGTCGTTCTTGCGTTTCAATGTGGCGCAGTCGGGCGACGCACGCTTGTACGACGTGCTTCGCACGCTGCTGAGCCGGCCGGCCGGGCAGGCGGAAGCGGCTGCGGGGCACTCCGCGGCCGCTTGATGCGCGCTACAGCGCCGTTTCGTAGTCGATGGTCAGCGGCGCATGGTCGCTGAAGCGCTGCTCTTTGTAGATGGACGCAGTCGTGGCCGTGGCGGCGATTTCAGGCGAGGCGATCTGGTAGTCGATGCGCCAGCCCACGTTCTTGGCCCAGGCCTGGCCGCGATTGCTCCACCAGGTATAGGCGTCCCCCGTGGCCTCGGGGTGCAGGCGGCGATACACGTCCACCCAGCCGATTTCGTCGAATACGCGTGTCAGCCAGGCGCGTTCCTCGGGCAGGAACCCGCTGTTCTTCAGGTTGCCTTTCCAGTTCTTCAGGTCGATTTCCTTGTGGGCGATGTTCCAGTCGCCGCACAGGATGACCTGGCGTCCGCATTTGACCAGATTGGCCAGGTGGGCAAAGAAGTGCTCCATGAACACGAACTTGGCCGCTTGCCGATGATCGCCGCTGGAGCCCGAGGGCAGATAGACCGATATGATGGAAAGCGTATCGTAGACGAGTTCCAGATAGCGACCTTCGGCGTCGATTTCAGGCACGCCCAGGCCCTCGATGATCTGCAGCGGCTGGCGGCGCGCATACACGCCCACGCCGCTATAGCCTTTTTTCTCGGCATAATGGAAGTAGCCGTAATAGCCGGGGGGATTGAGCATGTCGGCCGTCATGTTGTCGGCCTGGGCCTTCAGTTCCTGCAGGCAGATGAAATCGGCGTCCTGCACGGCCAGCCATTCGAGGAAGCCCTTGCTGACGGCGGAGCGGATGCCATTGAGGTTGGCGGATATCACACGAAGCATCGTATAGCGTCCCGGTATCGGTCAAAGCATAGACTTTAACCGATACGGCGCTATGGATGAGGGGTTTCTTGTGCGGCGGGGCGGCTTATGCGGCCGGCCCGAAGCGGAAGCTGGACGCGGTGATGCCGGCGAACGCCAGGGCTTCGTGGTACACGCAGGCGGCGGCTTCGTTCTCGGCGGCGCCCGCCGCGACCATGAGCGGGATCAGGTGGTCTTCCCGGGGGTGGGCGAGCCGGGCGGCGGGCGCGTTTTCCCAGTTGCGCAGCAGCTGGCCACGTTGTTCGACGGGGCTATGCAGCAGGGTTTGCTGCAGCCAGGCATCGAATTGCGCCGACGCGGCGGCACCCCCGCCATAAATCTGGCGCAGGTTGTGGTAGCTGAGGCCGCTGCCGACGATGAGCACGCCTTCGTTGCGCAAGGGCGCGAGGGCGCGGCCCAGGGCCAGGTGCCTTTCGGGGTCGTACTGCGCATCGATGGACAGCTGGACCATGGGCACATCGGCGTCAGGGTACATGACGAAGGCCGGAACGAAAGCGCCATGGTCGAAACCGCGCTGGCTGTCTTTTTGCACGGGCAGATCCGCGGCCCGAAGCAGCTGGAGGACGCGATCGGCCAGGCCGGGTGCGCCGGGAGCAGGATACCGGACCTCGTAAGTGTGCGCCGGAAATCCGTGGTAGTCATAGACCATGCCGGGCTTGGAGGCCGACATGACCTTGAACGTACCGGCAGTTTCCCAGTGCGCGGATACCATCAGTATGGCTTCGGGCTTGCGGCCGATCTGCGCCGGAATGCCGGCCAGCGAAGCGGCGAGCGCGGTGTTGCTGGCCTGCATTTCGGGCATATAGGGCCAGGGGCCGCCGCCGTGAGAGATGAAGTAAGTGGGCAGTTTCATGATCGAATCCATATCGTTCCCGGCCTGGGCCGGGAACGATGCCTTGGCGCAGGCGCGCGGGGCTTATTCCGATTTGCCGCGCAGTGCGTCGATGCTCCACGGGCCGGGGCCGGCGAAGATGAGATAGAAGAAGATGAAGCAGAACAGGACGGCCGCTTCGCCGCCGTTCATGTTGGGGAAGAGCAGCATGCCTTTCCCGGCGACGTGGCCGATGAAGTAGGCGGCGGCCGTGAAGCCGGAAGCGATGAATGCGGCGCTGCGAGTGAAAAGACCGATGATGAGCAGGACGCCGGCGACCAGTTCAATGAGTCCCGCAATGCCCATCATCGAGAAAATCTGCAGGCCTTCGATGGCATTGCCGGGCGTACCGAAATACTTGGAGGTCCCGTGCCACAGCAGACAATAGCCGGCCACGATACGCAAAATGCTCAATACGCGTGGAGCCCAGATCGTGCATGAATTGGTCGTCATAATTAATCCCCGTTAGGTTTGAAGGTGCCGCGTTGAAGTGATGCTGCTTGCAATGGCCTGCAGCCGGCCGGTTAAAAGGTTTTCCTTGAAAATCCCTTATGTCCATGATTTACGCCAAGAAAGTTTAATAGAATAATAATAGGAAATATATAGCCGATTTATTATTGATTACTTTCCTGTAAGGAAACGATGGATACCTTGGTCAGTTTGCGGGTGTTTCGGGAAATCGCCGACGCGGGCAGTTTTGTGGCGGCCGCCGAGCGCCTTTCCATGTCGGCGCCCATGGCCAGCAAGCATATGGCTCACCTGGAGCGTGAGCTGGGCGTGCGCCTGCTCAACCGCAGCAGCCGCAAAGTCAGCCTGACCGAAGCCGGCGCCCTTTACTACGAGCAATGCCGCAATGCCCTTGAAACGCTCGAGCTGGCGGCTGTCGCGGTGGGCACCGGCGTCGAAGCCCCGCGCGGGACGCTGAAGGTGACGGCGCCGGTCTGGTTCGCCAATCCGCGCATCGTGCATGTGATGGCCGATTATCGGCGCAAGCACCCCGAAGTCGTGCTGGATCTGCGTTTTACGAATCGCAAGGTGGACCTGGCGGCCGAAGGCTACGACCTGGCCCTGCGTGTTACCCGGGATCCGTCGCCGCAACTGATCGTGCGGCGTATTTGCGGGATACGTTTCTATCTCGTGGCTGCGCCCAGCTATCTGACGGCCGGAACGCCGGCCGCCATTTCCGACCTGTCCGCCTACCAGGGCATCGTGCCCAACTACCTGAATACCGATGCATTCGAGTTCGAGGGCCCCAAGGGCAAGGTGCGGATACGGCTGGATGCGGCGATGAAGTCCGACGATTCCACGTTTTCATACCATGCGGTTCGCGCGGGGGTGGGGATAGGCTTCCTGCCGGGCTGGCTGGTCGAGGACGACCTGAAGTCCGGCGCGCTGGTGCAGATCTTGCCGCAGTATCGCCAGTTGCCCTACGAGCTTTACGCCAGCTATATCAGCCGCAAGTACCTGACGTCGAAAGTGCGATCGTTCATCGATTTCCTGGCCGTGTCGTTGGGCAACGGCTCTTTATGACCGATAATACCGGTTTTCCCCTTTCTGGCTGAATGATGGCTGACTCTTCCAACCGCACGGATTTCGTGCGTTTCTCCCTGGATCAGGGCGTCTTGCGTTTTGGGCAATTCAAGGTCAAGTCGGGGCGGATCAGCCCTTATTTTTTCAACGCCGGCCTCTTCAATACGGGCCGCTCGATAGGGCGGCTGGCGCAGTTCTACGCGCAGGCCCTGGTGGATTCCGGCCTGGATTTCGACATGCTGTTCGGCCCCGCCTACAAGGGCATCCCGCTCTCCACGGCGACCTCGGTCGCCCTGGCCGGCCATCCGTCGCTGGCGGATCGCGATATACCCTTCGCCTTCAATCGCAAGGAAGCCAAGGATCACGGCGAAGGCGGGGTGCTGGTGGGTGCGCCCTTGCAGGGCAAGGTGGTGATCATCGACGACGTCATCACCGCCGGCACGTCTGTGCGCGAGTCGGTGGAAATCATCAGGCAGGCCGGCGCCGAGCCCGCCGCCGTGCTGATCGCCCTGGACCGCATGGAGCGCGCGGGGCCCGATGATGCGCTGTCGGCTCATTCGGCGGTGCAGGACGTTGCGGCGACCTACGGCATGCCCGTTGTCAGCATCGCGTCGCTGGCCGACATCATGGCGTTGCTTGACGGCGACGCCCGCCTGGGCGAGCATCGCGCGGCCGTGGCGGCCTACCGGGCCCGCTATGGCGTGTAAGGCCCGGGGCCCGTCGCGGGCTGGGGCCCCGGATGCCGGGGCTTAACCCAGCTTTTCCTTGAGCAGGTCGTTGACCTGCTGCGGATTGGCCTTGCCCCTGGCGGCCTTCATGACCTGGCCGACCAGGGAATTGAAGGCTTTCTGCTTGCCGGCGCGGAATTCCTCGACGATGGCGGGATTGTCGGCCAGCACCTGATCGATCATGGCGCCGATGGCGCCGCTGTCGCTGATCTGTTTCAAGCCGCGCGCTTCGATGATGGCATCGGGGTCGCCGTTGTTCTCGCCCGTCCACATGGCGGCGAATACGTCGCGCGCCATCTTGTTGGAGATGGTGCCGTCGATGATGCGCGCGATCAGCGCGGCCAGGGCGGCGGGGCGCACCGGGCTTTGCGCGATGTCGATCTCGTCGCGGTTCAGCGCGGCGGAAAGCTCGCCCAGGACCCAGTTGGCGGCCAGCTTGGCCTGCCCTTCGGGCAATAGGGCGGCGGTTTCCTCGAAATAATCGGAACTGGAGCGGGCCATGGTCAATTGCGCCGCATCGTAGCCGCTCAGCCCCAGTTCGGATTCGAAGCGGGCCCGCTTCTGCGCGGGCAGCTCGGGCATGGCTTCCCGCACGCGCCGTATCCAGTCGGGAGCGATGACAAGGGGAGGCAGGTCGGGATCAGGAAAATAGCGATAGTCGTGCGCATCTTCCTTGCTGCGCATGCTGCGTGTTTCGTCCCGGTCGGAATCGTACAGGCGGGTTTCCTGAACGACCTTGCCGCCGTCTTCGATCAATTCGATCTGCCGGCGGGCCTCATAGAGAATGGCGCGCTCGAGGAAGCGGAAGGAGTTGACGTTCTTGATTTCGCTGCGTGTGCCCAGTTCGGCCTGGCCCTTGGGGCGGACCGAGACGTTGGCGTCGCAGCGGAAGGAGCCTTCCTGCATGTTGCCGTCGCAAATGCCCAGCCATACCACCAGCCCGTGCAACGCGCGGGCATAGGCCACCGCTTCGGCGGCCGAGCGCATTTCGGGCTCGGACACGATTTCCAGCAAAGGGGTGCCGGCCCGGTTCAGGTCGATGCCGGTGGACGATTCGCCGTGCGGCCCGGTGAAGTCCTCGTGCAGGGACTTGCCCGCATCCTCTTCCAGGTGGGCGCGGGTGAGATTGACGGTTCTTTCCTGGTCGCCGACGAAAAAGCTGATGGATCCGCCCTGGACCACGGGGATCTCGAACTGGCTGATCTGGTAGTTCTTGGGCAGGTCGGGATAGAAATAATTTTTTCGCGCGAAAATCGAACGCGGCGCGATATGGGCGCCCACCGCCAGGCCGAACTGGATGGCGCGTTCGACCGCGCCCTTGTTCATGACGGGCAGGCTGCCGGGCAGGGCCATGTCGACTTCGTTGGCCTGCGTGTTGGGCGCGGCGCCAAAGCGCGTGCTGCTGTCAGAAAATATCTTGGACTCGGTGGAAAGCTGAGCGTGCGTTTCCAGGCCGATGACGATTTCCCATTCCATTATCGTTGTTCCGGTTTGCGTTGGTGCCAGTCGGTGGCTTGCTGGTAGCGGTCGGCCACGGCGAGCAGGCGGCCCTCGCTGAAGTAATTGCCGATGATCTGCAGCCCGATGGGCAGGGGGCGCCCGGCGCCGCCGAAGCCGCAGGGCACCGACATGGCGGGCAGGCCGGCCAGGCTGACGCCCAGCGTGTAGATATCGGCCAGCCAGTCGGCGATGGGATCTTCGCGGTTGTCGCCGATGTGCTTGGCGACGGAGGGCGTGACGGGACCCATGATGACGTCGCAGTGGCTGGAAAAAGCCTGCTGGAAATCGTTGACGATCATGCGGCGCACGCGTTGCGCCTGCAGGTAGTAGGCGTCGTAGTAGCCGTGGGACAGCACGTAAGTGCCGACCATGATGCGCCGCAGGACTTCGGGGCCGAAGCCCTCGGTGCGCGAACGGCTGGTCATCTCGGCCAGGTCGCGGTATTGCGCGGCGCGGTGGCCGTAGCGGACGCCGTCGTAGCGAGACAGGTTGCTGGACGCCTCGGCCGGCGCGATGACGTAGTAGGTGGGAATCGAAAGTTCGGTGCGGGGCAGGGATATGCCCACGCGCACCGCGCCCAGCGACTCGAAGGCTTGCAGGGCGGATTCGACGGCGGCGGCCACGTCCGGGGCCAGGCCGGCATTGAAGAATTCCGAAGGCACGCCGATGCGCAGGCCTTTCAGGGGCTGGCTGCCCGCCGCTTGCTGGCCGGCGAGCGCGGCATCGAAGTCAGCGCGGATGCGGCCCGGCGCGTTCGGGACGCCGTCGCATTGTTCCAGGCTGGTCGAATCGCGCGGATCGAAGCCGCTCATGGGGTCGAGCAGCTCGACCAGGTCACGGGCGTGGCGCGCTATGGGGCCGGCCTGGTCCAGGCTTGATCCGTAGGCGATCATGCCGAAGCGCGACACCGTGCCATAGGTGGGCTTGATGCCGCTGACGCCGCACAGGGCGGCCGGCTGCCGGACCGACCCGCCGGTATCGGTGCCGGTGGCGGCCATGACCAGGCCCGCCGCAACGGCCGCCGCCGACCCGCCCGACGAGCCGCCGGGCACGGCAGCGCCGTCCCAGGGATTGAGGGTGGGACCGAATGCGGAATTCTCGTTGCCCGAACCCATGGCGAATTCGTCGCAGTTGAGCTTGCCGATGGAGACGGCGCCGGCCTGCTTCAGCCGCTGGACCACGGTGGCGTCGAAGGGGCTGGTGTAGTGTTCCAGCATTTTGCTGGCCGCGGTGCTGCGCCAGCCCTGGGTGACGAACACGTCTTTGTGGGCGATGGGCACGCCGGCCAGCGGGCCGGCCAGGCCGTCGGACAACTGCTTGTCGGCGGCGTCGGCCTGGGCCAGGGTGAGCTCGCGGTCGATATGCAGGAAGGCATTCAGCCCGCTGCTGTCCAGCGCGGCGTCAAGCGCGCTGCCGGCCAGCTCGCGGGCGCTGACTTGGCGCGATTGCAGCGCCTGGCGCAGCGCGGCAATGCTGTCGAATTGTGTATGCAATGGGGTGCTGGGCATGGCTTACTCGATGACCGTGGGAACCAGGAACAGGCCGTTGTCCTCGGCGGGAGTATTGGCCATGAGGGCCGCGCGTTCTTCGAGCGTGCGGGTGGCCGAGGCCGTGTCGGGCCGCAGGCGCAGCGCGATGTCCTGGTGGGCGGCCAGCGGATGGGCCATGGGTTCGATGCCCGCCGTGTCTACGGCCTGCAACTGCTGGATCAGGCTCAGGATGCCGTTCAGTTCGTTCTGGGCCCGGGCGCTTTCGTCCGGCGCAAGCTCGATGCGGGCGAGCTTGGCTATGCGGGCCACATCATGTTCGGTGATTGCCATGGATGTCTTTACTGGAAGAGGGTTGCGGCCGGTAATGTATTAGCGTGTAACGCGTGGTGCAAGCGGCTGGTTACAGAAAATAATTTGCCGTTATTCGACCTTATCGAGAATCAATTATAAGTTATCATTGTCGGTTTAATTCGTTGGTGAATTCCGGCGCCTCGCGTTTGCGCTTGATGGCAGCACCGATCCGGCGAACTTTTTTAAATCATTGATCTCACTGGACGCCCATGTTCGGATTCCTTCGTAGTTACTTCTCCAGCGATATGGCGATCGATCTGGGAACCGCCAATACCCTTATCTATGTTCGCGGCAAGGGAATCGTGCTGGACGAGCCCTCGGTCGTCGCCATCCGCCACGACGGCGGCCCCAGCGGCAAGAAAATCATCCAGGCCGTCGGCCGCGAGGCCAAGCAGATGCTGGGCCGGGTGCCGGGCAACATCGAAGCCATCCGCCCCATGAAAGACGGGGTCATCGCCGATTTCACCGTGACCGAGCAGATGCTCAAGCAGTTCATCCGCATGGTGCATCCGCGCAGCATGTTCGCGCCCAGCCCCCGCATCATCGTGTGCGTGCCCTGCGGCTCCACCCAGGTCGAGCGCCGTGCCATCCGCGAATCGGCCCTGGGCGCCGGCGCAAGCCAGGTCTATCTCATCGAAGAGCCCATGGCCGCGGCCATCGGCGCCGGTCTGGCCGTGTCCGACGCCAGCGGCTCCATGGTGGTGGATATCGGGGGCGGCACCACGGAGGTCGCCATCATTTCGCTGGGCGGCATGGTGTACAAGGGTTCGGTGCGTGTCGGCGGCGACAAATTCGACGAAGCCATCATCAACTACATCCGCCGCAACTACGGCATGCTGATCGGCGAACCCACCGCCGAGCTCATCAAGAAGGAAATCGGTTCGGCCTTCCCGGGCTCCGAGATCCGCGAAATCGAAGTCAAGGGCCGCAACCTGTCCGAGGGCGTTCCCCGCAGTTTCACGGTCTCGTCCAACGAGATACTTGAATCCCTTACCGATCCTTTGAATCAGATCGTATCCGCCGTCAAGACGGCGCTCGAGCAGACGCCTCCGGAGCTGGGCGCCGACATCACCGACAAGGGCATCGCCCTGACGGGCGGCGGCGCATTGCTGCACGATCTGGATCGCCTGCTCCAGGAAGAAACCGGCCTGCCCGTGGTGGTGGCCGAAGACCCGCTCACCTGCGTCGTACGCGGCTGCGGCGAAGCGCTTGAACACCTGGAGCGGCTGGGCTCGGTATTCATTTACGATTGATTTTGGTTTCTTAAAGGGTCGGGTGCCCCCTTCGTGTGCGCCGGGCTCCACGGCGCAGGCACGACTATCCCATGCAAGAATCCGGCACGATCAGGCTGTTCAAGCGCGGTCCAACCGCTGAGTTCAGGCTGTTCGTGTTCGTCCTGCTGTCGCTGAGCCTGCTGGTGGTGGACGCCCGCTGGCAGGTGCTGGACCCCGCGCGGCAGGCCATCTCCGTCGTCATCTATCCCTTCCAGCGACTCATGATGGCTCCGCGCGAGGCGCTGGAGCATATCGACAACTGGACCGAGGCCGCGGCGCTGGCCCGCCGCGAGAAAGAAGCCTTGCAGCGCCAGCGCATCGAACTGGCGCAGATCTCGACGCATGCCGCCCAGCTGGCCGCTGAAAACGAACAATTGCGCCGCCTGCTGGACGTGGCCGACGCCGTGGTCCAGCCCTCGGTGGCGGTCGAAGTCCTGTATGAACCGCCCAATGCGTTTTCGCATCATCTGATCTTCAACAAAGGGTCGTCCAGCGGCATCCAGCCAGGCATGCCCGTGATCGACGAAGGCGGCATCGTCGGGCAGATCGTCAGGGTCACCCCCTTCACCTCCGAGGCGGCGCTGCTCACCGACGACAAGGTTTCCATCCCCGTGCAGGTGCTGCGCAATGGCTTGCGCCTCATCGCGTTCGGCGGCAATGTCTCGGGCAAGGTCGAGGTGCGCTACCTGACGGCCAATGTGGACCTGGCGCCCGGCGACACGCTGATCACCAGCGGTATCGGCGGCCTGTTCCCCGCCGGTCTTTCGGTCGCCACGGTCGACCGGGTCGAGCGGGACGTGGCCACGGGCTTTGCCCTGGCCGTCGCAACGCCTCTGTCCCATCCCGAGCGCCACCGCCATTTTCTGGTTCTGCGGGTCGATGTGTCGGCGCAGGAGTTCAAGCAGGAGGACGTGCCCGATGCCACGCAAGCCGGACAATAGCGTGCCGATGGCGGGGCTGGGGCGATCCGGCCTGAGTTCGCTGCAGCCCATCGATACATCTCCGTTCAAGAAGCCGTCCAGCCTGCTGTTCATCTGGGCCACGGTGCTGCTGGTCTGGCTGATTTCGCTGTTGCCATGGCGCCTGTGGCAGCCGGCCCCCGACCTGCTGTTGCTGGTCATTGCCTTCTGGTGCCTGAATGAGCCGCAGCGCGTAACCATGCTGGCCGCCTTCGTGTTCGGCCTGTTCATGGACGTGCACGACGCCGCGCTGCTCGGGGGCCAGGCGCTTACCTTTACGCTCACGGCCTACGGCGCCATCGTGCTGCGCCGGCGCCTGTTGCGTTTCAATGCCATTGTGCAGGCCATCCATCTGCTGCCCATATTCGTCGTGGCCAACGCCATTACCCAGTTCATTTGCGCCTGGCTCTCCGGGCAATGGGCCGGCTGGGGATGGCTGTGGTCCTCCCTGTTCACAGTGGCCCTGTGGCCGCTGGCCGATATCCTGCTGCATCTGCCGCAACGCCGGCTCGACGAAGCCGACGCCGGCTCGGTCTAGGGCCGGCCCATGTTCGAATTCAAGAAGACCACTCACCACCAGAAGCGGCGCATGCTTCTGCGCGTGGCGGTGGCGGGCGTGCTGGCCTTGCTGTGCTTCATGGGCCTGGTCGGCCGGCTTTGGTATCTGCAGGTGGTGCGCTACGACGGCCTGGCCGCTCGCGCCGACCAGAACCGCATCGCGGTGGTGCCCATACCTCCGCGCCGGGGCGAGATCCTGGACCGGAACGGCGTCGTGCTGGCGCGCAACTACCGGGACTACACGCTTTCGGTCGTGCCCGCCAACGTGAAGGGCGACATGAAGGAGCTGCTCGACGACCTCGGGCGCCTGGTGTACCTGAGCCATTCGGACCGGCGCCGATTCCTTCAGAACCTGAACCAGAGCGGCCGCTACAACCCCGTCCTGCTGCGTAACAACCTGAACGATACCGAGGCCTCGTGGTTCGCGGCGCATGCCTTCAAGTTTCCGGGCGTCGAACTGAGCGCCCGCTGGGTGCGCGAATACCCCGAGGGCGAGTCGGCGGCGCATGTCCTGGGCTACGTGGGACGCATCTCGGAGCAGGATGTCGCCAGGCTGGAAGAGGAAGGCCGCTGGGGCAACTATCGCGGCAGCAATATCATCGGAAAGAAGGGCATAGAGAAAACCTGGGAAGAGGCGCTGCACGGGCGCACGGGCGTCGAAGAAGTCGAGGTCACCGCCACGGGCCGTCCGGTGCGCACCCTTAGCCGCGTCGATCCGGTGCCCGGCTCCGACCTCATCCTGTCGCTGGACATCGGCCTGCAAAAGGTGGCCGAAGAGCAGTTCAAGGGCCGGCGTGGAGCGCTGGTGGCCATCGAGCCCAAGACCGGCGATGTGCTGGCCTTTGTGTCCGCGCCCTCGTTCGATCCCAACCTGTTCATCGACGGCATCGACGTCGAGAACTGGCGCAAGCTCAACGAATCGCCCGATCATCCCTTGATCAACCGTCCTTTGTATGGCACCTATCCCATCGGTTCGACCTACAAGCCGTTCGTGGGGCTTGCCGCCCTGGAACTGGGCAAGCGTACCGCGACCCAGCGCATTTCGGATCCCGGCTACTTCGAGTTCGGCGGCCAGCGTTTCCGCAACGCGGGCGGCGCCGCCTACGGCCCCACCGACATGCATCGCGCCATCGTGGTGTCGTCCGATACCTATTTCTTTTCGCTGGGGCCGGAGATCGGCGTGAACGCGCTGCACGATTTCAGCAAGCAGTTCGGATTCGGCCAGATTACCGGCATCGACCTGGACGGCGAGCGGCGCGGCGTGCTGCCGTCCACGGAATGGAAGCGCAAGGCCTACAAGAAGCCGGCGCAGCAGCGCTGGTATGCCGGGGAAACGGTTTCGGTGGCGGTGGGGCAGGGCTATAACGCTTTCACGCTGCTGCAGCTGGCCCAGGCGACGTCGGTGCTGGCCAATAACGGCACCTACATGAAGCCGCACCTGGTCAGCCTGGTCGAGAATCCACAGACCGGCCAGCAGGTGCGCACCGTCACCAAGCCTTCGTACACGATTCCGCTGAAGCCTGAAAATCTGGCCGTCATACGCAATGCCATGGCCGACGTGATGCGCTCGGGCACCGCGCGGCGCTCGTTTGCGGGCGCTCCCTACCAGGCCGCGGGCAAGACCGGGACTGCGCAGGTCTATAGCCTGAGAGGCGCCAAGTACAAGGCCAGCGCCGTGGACGAGCGTCTGCGCGACCATGCCCTTTTCATGGCCTATGCGCCGATGGAAGACCCAAAGATCGCGGTGGCGCTGATTGTCGAGAACGGCGGCTGGGGCGCCACCGTTGCCGCTCCCGTCGCGCGCAAGGTGTTCGACTACTGGCTTTCGCCCAAGCGCAAAGGCCAGGGCCAGCGGGCCGATGCCATCGCCAAGCCCAGGCCGCCGGCCGACATGCCTCCAATGGAAGAGGAGGGAGCCAGCGGCGAATCGCAGGATGCCATGGTGCGCCCCGAAGACCTGCCGGCCACCGACGAAGACGAACCCGGCGACGGGCACGAATCCCCGCTGGCCGCGCCCGGCCCGCGCCTTCCCTCGCGAGGTGTCCGATGAAACGCATCATGCAGTGGGTGATCCGGGCCGTGACGGCGTTCGACTGGCCCTTGCTGATACTTCTGGTGCTGATGACCATCCTGGGCATGACGGTGATGCATTCCGCGGTCGGCGGCACCGACTGGCGCTTCGCCGACCAGTCCCGCAATTTCCTGATCGCCTTCATCTTCATGTGGGCCGCGGCCATGGTGCCGCCGCCGCTCCTCATGCGCCTGGCCCCGTATTTTTATGTAATGGGCGTCATCCTGCTGCTGGGCGTCGAGTTCTTCGGGGAAACCAGCAAAGGGGCGACGCGCTGGCTCAATCTGGGGATAGTGCGCATCCAGCCGTCCGAGATGCTGAAGATTTCCGTGCCGATGATGCTGGCCTGGTATTTCCATCGGAACCAGGGCAACCTGCGGGTGCTGGATTTCCTGGTGGCCGGGATCCTGCTGGCGATTCCATTTTCGTTGATCGTGATGCAGCCCGACCTGGGCACGGCCCTGCTGGTATTCGCGTCGGGCTTTTGCGTCATTTATTTCGGCGGGCTGTCGTTCAAGCTGCTGGCGCCGATAGCGGTCGTGGTCGTGGTCGGCCTGGGCACCCTGGTGTATTACGAAGCGGACATCTGCCAGCCCGACGTCGACTGGGTGGTCTTGCATGAATACCAGAAATACCGCGTATGCACTTTGCTGGATCCCAGTTCGGATCCGCTGGGCAAGGGTTTTCATACCATACAGTCGATGATCGCGGTCGGTTCGGGCGGAGTCTACGGCAAGGGCTATATGATGGGCACGCAGGCGCATCTGGATTTCATCCCGGAACGCACCACGGACTTCATCTTCGCGGTCTATGCCGAGGAATTCGGCCTGTACGGCGGCGTAATGCTGCTGGTCCTGTACGGCCTTTTGATCGTGCGCGGGCTGACGATCGCCGCGCGGGCGCATACGCAATTCGGCCGGCTGCTGGCCGGCTCCATGTCGATGATGTTCTTTGTCTATGTCTTCGTCAATGTGGGCATGGTGACCGGCATCCTGCCCGTCGTGGGAGTGCCATTGCCTTTCATGAGCTATGGCGGCACCGCGCTGCTGACCCTGGGCATCGCCTGCGGGATACTCATGAGCATCGGCCACTACCGGCCGGTCAGGCAGTAGAGTCCGTCCAGTATTTTCTTCACGGGCGCCGGCAGGGCGGTGGCGGACAGTTCGTTGATCGGTATCCAGGCCTGGCCAGGCGCCGGTTCGGCAACGACGGGGGCGCCGGCCCGCAGATACCAGGGCTCTATATGCAGCCTGAAGTGGGAAAACACGTGCACCAGGCCGGCCATCTTGCGCGCCTCTTCGGGGCTCAGCCCCCAGTTCGAACAGGCCGTTGCCAGCGCCCGCTCATCCTCGTATTCCGGCAGGCTCCACAGGCCGCCCCATATCCCGGACGGGGGACGCTGTTCCAGCAGGATGGCGTCCGACGATGCCAGGATGAGCATCTTGCACTGGCGCTCGGGGCTGGCTTTCTTCTTGCGGGGCGCCGGAAGCTCGCCCTGCCTGGAGTGCGCATGGGCATAGCAATGGGCTTGCAGCGGGCAAAGCGGGCAATCGGGGCTGCTGCGGGTGCAGCGCTGCGAGCCCAGGTCCATCAGGCCTTGCGTATAGGCCGCCATGTCGAGGGCGGCGTCGGCTTCGGCCAGGGCCGCCTCGGCGGTCCGCCAGAGCAGTTGTTCGGTGGCCCGCTCGCTGGTGACGCCTTCTATCCCGAAATAGCGGGTGAAGACGCGCTTGACGTTGCCGTCCATGATGGGGCTGCGCTCGCCGTGGGCGAAGGCGGCGATGGCCGCGGCGGTGGAGCGGCCTATCCCGGGCAGGGTGGTGATGTCGGCCGAACTCTTGGGAAATGCGCCGCCCCAGTCCCGGCACAGCACCTGCGCGCAGCGATGCAGATTGCGCGCCCGGGCGTAATAGCCCAGCCCGGCCCAATACGGCATGATCTCTTCCTGGCTGGCGGCGGCCAGGCTGGCGATGTCGGGAAAGCGCGAAAGAAAGCGTTCGTAATACCCGATGACGGTGGCCACCTGGGTCTGCTGCAGCATGATCTCCGATAGCCATATTTTGTATGGATCGCGGGTGCCCTGCCAGGGCAGGTGATGGCGGCCGTGCCGTTTTTGCCAATCAACGATGGTGCCGGCGAACGCATCCAGGCGGGGGTCTGTATTCAGCAGCATCAGAATCGGGTATTGCGGGTAACGGACCACCGTGCTGACAGGGCGGCCAGTATCGCGACCAGCAGGAAAGCCAGCAGCAGGCTCAGGGTGTCGGGCAGTTGCAGCGTCATGTGGGCACCGTAGCTGCTGGCCAGGCGGCCCAGCGCGGCATTCAGGGGGTACAGGATCAGCGCGGCCAGAGCGAGCGCCACGGCGCTGGCCACTATGCCGGTAAGCGCCCCCTGGTACAGGAAGGGGCGGCGCACGAACGATTCCGTGGCGCCCACCAGGCGTGCGACCGCGATCTCCTCGCGCTGCGTAAGCGCCTGCATGCGCACGGTGTTGAACACGGTGGCCGGCACGACCAGCGCCACGCAGGCGGCCAGCATGCCCAGGCCGATGCGCACGAAGCCGAGTATGGCTTCCAGGCGCCTGACCCAGTCGCTGTCCAGCTGCACTGAATCGACCTGATCCAGCGCGCGCCACTCTCCCGCCAGGGCATTGGCATGCCGGGCCAGTTCGGGCGACTCGCGCAGGGTCACGATAATGGCGTCGGGCAACGGGTTGCCGGGCAGGACCGCCAGCGCATCGCTCCAGGATGGGTTGGCCTTCAGGTCCTCCAGCGCCTGCTCGCGCGTGACCACCTTGACGCTGGCGATTTCAGGGGCGTGCTTCTCCTGGAGTTCGTCGGCCAGCCGCCGCGCCTCGTCGGCCGTGGCGGAGGGGTTCAGGAAAAGGGTCAGTTCGGGGGAGACCGGTATCTGCCTGACGACGGGCTGGGCCGAGGCCAGCACCGATGCCGCGATGATGGGAATGGCCAGCGTCAGGCCGATCACAAGAATATTGGACAGGGACGAGAATGGTTGCGCCAGCAGGCGGCGCACTGAAACCAGCAATGCATAACGGTGTTGCCGCAGCCAGCGCTTCACGGGGCGACTCCTTGGATATCGAAAAAGCGGCCGGCGTCGATGCGCAGCGTGCGTGAGGCGTAAGAAGCCATGAGGGCGCGGTCATGCGAAGCAATCAGGGTGGTGACGCCGACCCGGTTGAAGTCGCGGAAGACCTCCATGATCTTGTTGGCGCTGACTTCGTCCAGGTTGGCGGTGGGCTCGTCGGCGATGAGTATGGCCGGCCGGTTGACGATGGCGCGGGCGATGGCCAGGCGCTGCTGTTCGCCGCCCGACATTTCGACCGGATTCAGGTCTTCCTTGCCCGACAGGCCGACCTTCTCCATGGCGGCGCGCGCGCGCGTGCCCGCCTGGCGCGTTTCCAGCCCCATGACGGCCAGCGGCAGCACTACGTTGTTGATGGCGTTGCGGTCGTACAGAAGGTGGGTGTCCTGGAGTATGACGCCCACCGCACGCCGCAGGTAGGGGCGGGCACGGCCCGGCATCTTGTCGATGCGATGCCCGTTGACATGGACGGAGCCGCGGCTGGGGGGCTCCAGCCCGCCGATCAGCTTGAGCAGTGTCGACTTGCCGGCCCCGGACGGCCCCGAGACGAATACGAACTCGCCGGGCTCCACCCGGAAATTGATATCGGCCAGGATATTGCGCCCGCGCCCATATGATTTGAAGACATGCTGGAATTCGATCATAGCGACAATGAAGTTGATACCCGAATGATAAATGGCGGAAGGCATCCCTGGACGCTACACATGGTAAACGGCGGAATGCGGCCGCGGTCCTGCGTGGGTGTTACAAAGAATGTCTCAAGGGATATCCCCCATGTTTTTAATGCTCTCCAGCAGCTACGATTCGACACCTGACGGCTCAATAGAGATTGTATGCCGTGTTTATAAACTCGAATCGATACGGAAGGGACCAATCATGAAACTCATCAAGGCGGCTGCTCTGGGAGCCTCGCTGTTCTTTATCGTCGCGGCGTCTCACGCCGGCGAAACATTCGACGCCGTGAAGAAAAAGGGTTTTGTTCAGTGCGGCGTGCATACCGGCCTGCCTGGTTTTTCCATTGCCGACAGCAAGGGTCAATGGAGCGGTATCGACGTGGACGTCTGCCGCGGCATTGCGGCGATGATGTTCGGCGACGCCACCAAATACAAGACCACGCCCGTGACGACGCAGCAGCGCTTCACGGCATTGCAGTCGGGTGAAATCGACGTCCTGACCCGCAACACCACGGCAACCATGACCCGCGACACCACGCTGGGCCTCATGTCCCCCGGCATCAACTACTACGATAGCCAGGGCATCATGGTCAGCAAGAGCCTGGGCGTGAAAAGCGCCAAGGAACTGGGCGGCGCGGCCGTGTGCGTGCAGCCCGGCACCACCACCGAGCTCAACCTGGCCGACTGGTTCCGCGCCAACAAGCTGGAATTCAAGCCCGTCGTCATCAACAGCCCCGACGAAGCCATGCGCTCGTACGTAGCAGGCCGCTGCGATGCCTACACGACCGACAAGTCCGGCCTGGCCACCATCCGTTCCACGCTGGCCAACCCCGACGATCACATCATCCTGCCCGAGGACTTCTCCAAAGAGCCGCTGGGTCCCATGGTGCGCCAGGGCGACGACCCCTGGTTCATGGTGGTGCGCTGGACGCTCAACACCATGCTCGAGGCCGAAGAGTACGGCATCACGTCCAAGAACGTGGATGAAATGACCAAAAGCGCCAACCCCAACATCCAGCGCATCCTGGGCGTGACCGGCGAAATGGGCAAGGGCCTGGGCCTGGACAACAAATGGGCCTACAACATCATCAAGCAGGTCGGAAACTACGGCGAATCGTTCGAGCGCAACATCGGCATGAGCTCGGCCATGAAGCTGGAGCGCGGCCTGAACGCCCAATGGAAAGACGGCGGCCTGATGTACGGCTGGCCCATCCGCTAAGCCTGCAGGGCCGATAAGGTAGGAAGGCCGGAGGCTTGGCGCCTCCGGCCTTCAAGCAAAGGGGGCTGCGTCAGAGCCTCCAAACGATTTAACTTCTATGACGAATAAAAAACCTTTGCCCCGGTCTCCCAAGCGGCGTCTATCCTGGAACGACCCCGGCCTGCGGTCGCTTATCTACCAAGTGCTGGTGCTGGGCATAGTCGGGCTTGGCGTCTGGTACCTGGTCACAAACACCCTGCACAATCTTGCGGTGCGCAACATTTCCACGGGCTTCGGGTTTCTTGGCCGCGAGGCCGGCTTCGCCATTGGCGAGTCCATGGTCGACTACACGCCGGCGGACACCTACGGGCGCGCCATCTGGGTCGGCATCCTGAATACCTTGCGCGTATCGGTGGCCGGCATTATTGCCGCGACCCTGTTCGGCACGCTGCTGGGCATTGCCCGGCTTTCAAAGAACTGGCTGGTTTCCCGCGTGGCCAGCGCCTACATCGAGATCATGCGCAACATACCCTTGTTGCTGCAGCTGTTCTTCTGGTATGCCATCATCACCGAGATCATGCCGGGCCCCCGCGATGCGCTGCATCCGGTGCCGGGCGTCTTCATTTCCAACCGCGGCCTGAAACTGCCTTCCGTGCAGGGCGATGCGCTGGACTGGATCATGGCCGGACTGGCTCTGGCCATTGTCGCAATTGTCGTGCTGGGCCATTGGGCCAAGAAGCGCCAGGACGCCACCGGCAGCATCTTCCCGCTGGGCCGCGCGGCGGTGGCGCTGCTCATTGCCTTTCCCGTGGCGGGCTGGCTGATCAGCGGCGCGTCGCTGACGCTCGAAATGCCCGTCCTCAAGGGCTTCAACTTTTCCGGGGGCATAACCCTGTCGCCCGAATTCGCGGCACTGCTGGCCGGCCTCATCATCTATACGTCGGCATTCGTGGCCGAGGTCGTGCGCTCGGGCATACAGTCGGTCAACCGCGGCCAATGGGAGGCGGCCGAAGCCATAGGCCTGCCACGCTCGCGCCTGCTGCGCCTGGTCATATTGCCCCAGGCCCTGCGCGTCATCGTGCCGCCCATGACCAGCCAATACCTGAACCTGACCAAGAACAGTTCTCTTGCCGTCGCCATCGGCTACCCGGACATCGTGTCGGTGGTCAACACCACGCTCAATCAAACCGGCCAGGCCATCGAGGGCATTCTCATCATCATGGCGGCCTACCTGACCGTCAGCTTGTCGATTTCCGTATTCATGAACTGGTATAACAAGCGCATCGCGCTGGTGGAGCGCTAATGAGCACGCACACTCCGACCGCGTCCAGCCTGCCTCCGCCCCGCCTGCAGCAGGGGGCCATAGGGTGGATGCGCGCCAGCCTTTTTTCGTCCCCGCTCAATACACTGCTTACGGTGCTGGTCGCCTGGCTTTTGCTGATGTCCATTCCGGCCATGGTCGAATGGCTGTTCATCCGGGCCAATTTCGACGCCACCAACGCGCAGGAGTGCCGTGCTTCGGGCGGCGCCTGCTGGGCCTTCATCGCCGAAAAGCACCGCCTGATCCTGTTCGGCGTCTATCCCTACGACGAACAGTGGCGGCCCCTGCTGGCCAGCGTCGTTCTTGTCGCCGTCATCGTATGCAGCTGCATACGCTGGTTCTGGAAGCCCTTTTTGGGCCTGATCTGGATCGTGGCGCTGGTCGCCGTCGCGGTCCTGATGTGGGGCGGGGTATTCGGACTTAGCTATGTCGAGAACGACCGCTGGGGCGGCCTGCCGCTGACGCTCATCCTGGCCACCTTCGGCATTGCCTTCGCGTTTCCCTTCGGCCTGCTGCTGGCGCTGGGCAGGCGGTCGCACATGCCGGCCATCAAGGCCCTGTGCGTCGTCTACATCGAACTCATACGCGGTGTGCCCCTGATCAGCCTGCTGTTCATGTCGTCGGTCATGCTGCCGCTGTTCCTGCCGGAAGGCTTCAGCATCGACAAGCTCTTGCGTGCGCAGATAGCCATCATCCTGTTTGCCGCGGCGTACATCGCCGAAACGGTGCGCGGCGGTTTGCAGGCCATACCCAAGGGCCAGTACGAGGGCGCGGATTCCATCGGCCTGAGCTATTGGCAGCAGATGCGTAAAATCATATTGCCGCAGGCGCTGAAGGTGGTCATTCCGCCTCTGGTCGGCATTTTCATCGCCCTGTTCAAGGATACCTCGCTGGTCGTCATCATCGGCATCTTCGACCTGACGCAGGCGGCCAAGACGGCCGTGGCCGATGCCGCCTGGCGGGGCTTCAGCACCGAAGCCTACCTGTTCATCGCCTTCATCTATTTTATTTTCTGCTTTTCGATCTCCCGTTACAGCCAGTCGCTCGAGCGGCATTTGCAGACGGGACATCAACGCTGATCAACACGACGCCCGCGGCATCGCGGGCAGATACAAAGGAGTACAGACATGTCTGAGGCCATCATCCGCCTGGCAGATGTCAACAAGTGGTATGGGCAGTTCCATGTGCTGCGCAATATCAACCTGAATGTCGCGCCCAGCGAGCGCATCGTCATTTGCGGTCCTTCCGGATCGGGCAAGTCCACCATGATACGTTGCATCAATCGCCTGGAAGAGCATCAGCAGGGCAGCATCGTCGTCGACGGCACCGAACTTACCAACGACCTGAAGCAGATCGAAACCATACGCCGCGACGTCGGCATGGTGTTCCAGCATTTCAATCTTTTTCCCCACCTCACCGTGCTGGAGAACCTGACGCTGGGCCCGGTATGGGTGCTGAAGAAATCCAAGGCCGAGGCCGAGGCCACCGCCATGAAATACCTCGAGCGCGTGCGCATCCCGGACCAGGCGCTGAAGTATCCCGGCCAGTTGTCGGGCGGACAGCAGCAGCGCGTGGCCATCGCCCGGTCCTTGTGCATGAGCCCCAAGATCATGCTGTTCGACGAGCCCACTTCGGCGCTGGATCCCGAAATGGTCAAGGAGGTGCTGGATGTCATGGTGGGCCTGGCCGAGGAAAGCGGCATGACCATGCTCTGCGTTACCCACGAAATGGGTTTTGCGCGCAAAGTCGCCGACCGGGTCATTTTCATGGATCAGGGCGAAATCATCGAAGAAAACACGCCCGACGCGTTCTTCGACAACCCCCAGAACGAACGCACCAAGCTCTTCCTCAGCCAGATACTGCACTAGCGCCCGCCGACGTCCCGAAAGCGGCCCCTCCGGCGGCGGGATAAGCCGGCCCGCCTCTGTTGCGCAGGGCGGACACTTTTCTCGCATCAAAGGCATTATTCGTGTACGGTAATGCCTTCTTATTATTTATGACAAGGGATTACGTATGTTGTCCGGCCTTAAAACCATATCATCCGTTGCGGTTGCCGCCTGCTTCGCACTGACGGCCTTTGCGGCGCCCGCCGCGGCGGAAGACTTTCCGTCCAAACCCATCCAGTTCATCGTGCCGTATTCGGCGGGTGGCCCGCTCGATGGCATGGCGCGTTTGCTGGCCGAGAAGGTCAAGCCCGACCTGGGCACCATCGTCGTGGAGAACAAACCCGGCGCTGGCGGGAACATCGGCGCCAGCATCGCCGCCAAGGCCAAGCCGGACGGCTATACCCTGGTCATGGGCGCGGTCGCCATCAATGCCATCAATCCCTGGCTGTACGAAAAGCTGCCCTTTGATCCGGTAAAGAGCTTCGAGCCCGTAACGCTGGTTGCCTCGGTCCCCAACATCCTTATCGTGAACAATGAATTCGCAACGGCCAACAAGATCAATTCGGTCAAGGATCTTGTCGCCTATGCCAAGAAGAATCCGAACATCCTGAATTTCGGCTCGGGCGGCAATGGCAGCGCCGGACACCTGGCGGGCGAACTGCTCAATGTGCGGGCCGATGTGAAGACGGTGCACGTGCCGTACGCCGGCGCGGCGCCCGCCAAGCTGGCGCTGCTGGCCGGCCAGATCAATTTCATGTTCGACAACCTGGCATCCGCCTCCAGCCTGATTACCGAAAACAAGGTCAAGGCCCTGGCGGTTACCACCACCGAGCGCTCCTCCGCCTTCCCGCAAGTGCCCACCATGCAGCAAGAGGGTATCCAGAACTTCGATCTGGGCACCTGGTTCGGCGTCTTCACGACAGGCGGCACGCCCAAGGCCGTCGTCGACAAGCTCAACGCCGCCTACGTCAAAGCCTTGCAGGATCCCGCCGTGCGCAAGAACCTGCTGACCATGGGCTCCGACGCCAAGCCGACGACGTCCGAAGAGTTCGGCGAGCTGGTCAAGCACGACCTGGCCAAGTACAAGGAAATCGTCGAGGTTTCCGGCGCCAAGCTGTTCTAAGGCACCCGGCACAGCCTGCGCATTCCAGCGCCGGTGGCGACACGGCAAAACCCCCGCAGGCGCTGCGCCTGCGGGGGTTTTGCTTTGCCAATGTCAACAAAGGTCAAAAAGCCCCTCCTGATCCAAACTGTAACACCCTGGCCGATACGCGCTTGCTAGCATTAGCGGCGACAGCTTTGGCGCTGCCAACACATGGAACAAGGAGAATGACATGAAGATATCTATGCGAGCCGGTCGGGTTGCCGCCTGCATTGGGGCCGTCGCGATGGTGGCCGGATGCGCCAACATGAACGATATGGGCACGGGCGGCAAGACCGCCGTCGGAGCGGGCGCGGGCGCCGCGGTGGGTGCCGGGCTGGGCGCCCTGATTGGCGACAGCAGCAAGGCGGCAGCCATCGGCGCCGGCATCGGCGCGGTTGCGGGCGGCATCGCCGGCTACAACTGGTCGGGCGTGAAGAATGACGTCGAGAAATCAGGCGCCAGCAGTCTGGGCGTGGACGTGACCGAGATGCCGGACGGCACGCTTCGGGTCAACATACCCAGCAATGTGTCATTCGACACAGGCAAGTATGCCTTGAAGCCGGCCTTGCTGCCGGTGTTGGACAGCGTTGCGCGCGCCCTGGTGCAGCATCCCGAGCTGCGGGCCAAATCCATCGGTTATACCGACAGCACGGGCTCGGCGGCCACCAACCAGACACTGTCGGTCAATCGGGCCCGGGCGGTTGCGAACTATCTGACGGACAAAGGCGTGCCGGTGGGCAACCTGACGGCCGAGGGCAGGGGGCCGCAGAATCCCATAGGCGATAATGCGACAGCCGAAGGCCGGGCGATGAACCGCCGTGTTGAGCTGTACCTGTACGCAGTGAAGCAGCCATGATGTTCGACGCTTGACCTGCGGCGGGCCGGCGCGAGGCGGCAGCGCCGTCCGCCGGCCGGCGTCCTTCCCTGGCAATGACAATGACAACGATTCGGGAAAGGACGCAAGCCGTGCCTGCGCGGCATCAGGAGCGGGCGGGCTTTTCCTGGAAAGACCTGATCATGCTGGCCAGCGTGGCCTCGACGATGCTGCGGTCTTCGTGGGACAGCGCCCAATAGACGTCCGGTGAAATAGTCGTGAATGGCCACAGTCCTTGCCGCCCGGCCTGAGCGGGATCGGCAAGCTGGTATGTCGAATGTGTTGCGTCTTCAGCTTGGCCCGTTTCCATCGGACCTATGCCTTGGGCCAGCCAGGCGGGGTTGACCCGCAGCGCTTCCGCCAGCCGGAATATTCCCTTTGCCGTCTGGCGCGTCTTGTTTTCGTAATTGGCAATGGCGCCCTGCGACAGGCCGCAGGCCCGCGCAAGCGCGGATTGGCTCATTCCGCGCAGGATACGGGCTCGATGAAGGCGATCGGCAAAATGGTCGTTCACGTTTGTGATTGAACGATTTAACTCAATCACATTGGTAATAATGCCGATTACAAACGTGATTCTTTAATGTAAATTAAAGTAAAAAAATATTCATAAAATTAAATGTTTTTCAGAATATGGGCGCAAAATGCGTCTATAGATCAGGCGTTCGATCCAAACTGGGGCGGAGGTCTCAATGATTGCCTTTTTCCTTCTCACCGCATGAGGCTCGATCCCGTCGTCATGCTGTTCGCCCCCAAGGCGGAAGGCCCCGCAGGTCGCCAGCGGGCAAACCGGGCCGCCGAGCTTCGCGCCCATGGCTTCGACGTCTTGCGCTGCAACGATATGCCGGACCTCTACCGTGTGGCGCAGGCCCGGTTCTCTCCCGATCGGCTGGCCATGGTGGTGCTGGACGGCACACACGATGAAAACTGCGCCGCCGCAGCCAGCTTCAGGGCCTTGCATTCAGGCGCCGGCATCGTGTCCATGGTCGAGCCCGACAGCGAGACAGCGGTAATCCAGGCATTGCAGGTGGGGGCCGACAACTGCTGCCCGCAAACGGGGTCCACCCGCTTGCTGGTCGCCATGCTGCTGCGCCTGTTTCACAGGGCGGGAAACTTCCAGGCGCCGCTCGCCCCGCAACCCGACGGCGACGCGCGGCCCGAAACCTGGAGCCTGCAGGAACAGGGATGGGTGCTGGTTACGCCGCAAGGCCTGCGCATCGGCCTGACCACCGGCGAACGCGCCTTTCTTTCGACGCTGCTCGCCATGCCCGACCTGCGCGCCACGCACACGCAACTGATCGACGCCATCAATGCCAGCCATGCGCTGGACGACCCCCAGGCCAACCAGGGCCGGTTGGGTGTGCTGGTCAGCCGCCTGCGCCGCAAGTTCACCGACAACGGTATCGATATACCGCTCAAGTCGGTGCACAACTGGGGCTATATGTTTACCGGTCCGGTATAGCGCGTGGCGTCAAGTCCGGTGCCCGAGCCTGGACCATAGCGCCGTACCGACAAGTCATCGCTGCGTATGGCGGTGGGCCGTCCCGAAACAATGTCGGCCAGCAACTGGCCGCTGCCGCAAGCCATGGTCCAGCCCAGCGTGCCGTGGCCGGTGTTCAGGAACAGGTTGGGCAGCGCGGTGGCGCCCACAATAGGGGTGCTGTCCGGGGTCTTCGGACGCAACCCCGTCCAGAACGACAGATCCCCCTTGACGTAGCTGTCCGGGAAAAGATCGTCAAGCACCATCTGCAGCGTACGCCGGCGCCTGTCGTCCAGGGTCTTGTCGAAGCCAACGATCTCGGCCATGCCGCCCACGCGTATGCGCTGGTCGAAACGGGTGATGGCGATCTTGTAGGTTTCATCCAGCAGGGTCGATTCCGGAGCATAGTCCTCGCGAGCCACCGGCACGGTAATCGAATAGCCCTTCAGCGGATACACCGGCAGCTTCACGACGTTCTTGAGCAGCCGCGTGGACCAAGCGCCCAAGGCCATCACATAGGCGTCCGCGGCAAGAAGCCGATCCGCGCACTGCACGCCCGCGACCCTGCCGCCGGCCAGCGCGATGCGCTGGATGTCGACGCCGTAGCGAAACTCCACGCCCAGCTTCTGCGCCTCGGCCGCCAGGCGGGTGGTGAACAACCGGCAATCGCCTGTTTCGTCGTTGGGCAGTCGTAGCCCGCCCGCCAGCTTCTCTTCGCTGCGTGCCAGGGCGGGTTCCGCCTGGTGAAGCTCCTTCCGGCCGAGCAACTGATAATCGATACCGGCCTCGCGCAGCACTTCGATGTCCTGTCCGACGCTATCGAGCTGCTGCTGGCTGCGGAACAGCTGCAGGGTACCCCGGCTGCGCCCTTCGTACTGGATGCCGATCTCCTGGCGCAAGGATTCCAGGCAGGCGCGGCTGTAGGACGACAGCCTGACCATGCGTTCCTTGTTGACGGCGTAGCGGCCGGCATTGCAGTTGCGCCACATCTGGTAGAGCCATTGCAGCTGGAACAGCGTGCCGTCCGGCCGTATGGTCAGCGGAGGATGCTGGGCGAACATCCACTTGATGGCCTTGAGCGGCACACCGGGCGCCGCCCAGGGGGAGGAATAGCCATAGGAAATCTGACCCGCGTTGGCGAAGCTGGTTTCGAGCGCGGGGCCGGCATGGCGCTCGAGCACGGTCACTTCATGCCCCTGGCGTGCGAGGTAATAGGCGCTGGCGACTCCGATGGCGCCGGCTCCCAGAACAATGATTTTCATTTGATCCCAAATTTGAGCTCTAATTTCTAGGATGATAGGCGAGCTTCACCAGGGATTTTTTCTGAAGAAATCATGTTTGCATTAATTTTTCCTGAAAAGAACTTGAACCCGCCGCTTTTCAGCAATAATCGCTGTTACGGCAAAAAGGGCCCCCAAAAGCGCCATGCGCCGGGAAGATTTCAAGGAAAAAAGGCGATGCGCATACAGCGAACCCCCACTTTTGCACTCGACAAGCTGGACCGGCATATTCTGGATCTATTGCAGAACGATGGCCGCATGTCGATGACGGAGTTGGCCGAGCGGGTGGGCTTGACGGTGACGCCATGCATAGACAGGGTAAAGCGCCTGGAGCGGGATGGCGTCATTACCGGCTATTACGCCCGGGTCGCTCCGTCCGCGCTGGATGCGGGCCTGCTGGTGTTCGTGGAGATTTCCATGTCCAGCAAATCGGACCGGACCTTCGATGATTTTCGCCGCGAGATCCTTTGCATTCCCCAGGTTCAGGAGTGCCATCTGGTGTCCGGCGATTTCGACTATCTGGTCAAGGCGCGCATCAAGGAGATCGGGCAATACCGCAGCCTGCTGGGCGACATCCTCTTGCGCCTGCCGGGCGTCACGCAGACCAAAAGCTGCGTCGTCATGGAAGAAGTGAAGGAAACCCTGTTCATTGCCGCTCAGAAATAGCGGCCGGCTCGGGATCCAGGGCGGCCGCCCGGACAAAGACCATGTTGTCGCGGTGCATGAGTTCAGGATCCGACATGCTGCCCAGTATGTCGGCGATGCGGCTGCTGGGCTGGCGCATGATGCGGCGGGTGTCGGAGGCTGAATAATTGATCAGGCCCCGCCCGCATTCCACGCCATGCTGGTCCACGCAGGCGACGACGTCGCCGCGTTCGAACTCGCCCTCGACGGCGATCACGCCGATGGCGAGCAGGCTTTTATGCCCCTGCATCAGGGCGCGCACGGCGCCGGCGTCCAGGGTGATGCGGCCTCGCAGGCGCAGATGGTTGGCCAGCCAGCGCTGCCGCGCGGAACGCACGGGCAGGATGGCGCGCAGCTCGGTGCCTATGGATTCGCCCTGTGCCAGCCGCAGCAGGACATCCGCTTCGCGGCCCGAAGCGATCACGGTATGGCCGCCGCTGTTCGCGGCGCGCTTGGCCGCCAGCACCTTGGTGAGCATGCCGCCGGTTCCGATGCTGCTGCCCGATCCGCCCGCCATGGCTTCCAGGGCGGGATCGCCGGCGCGGCCCACGGAGATGAAGCGGGCGTCGGGGTGCTTGCGCGGGTCGGCGCTGTACAGCCCGGACTGATCCGTAAGAATGACCAGGGCTTCCGCCTCGATCAGGTTGGTGACCAGCGCGCCCAGGGTGTCGTTGTCGCCCAGGCGGATTTCATCGGTGACCACGGTGTCGTTCTCATTGACGATGGGCACGACGCCCAGGCCCAGCAAGGTATACAGGGTGCTGCGCGCATTCAGGTAGCGCCGCCGGTCGGCCAGGTCTTCATGGGTAAGCAGGATCTGGGCGGTGCGTATGCCGTGGCGGGCGAAGGCCACTTCGTAGGCTTGTATCAGGCCCATCTGGCCGACGGCGGCCGCGGCCTGCAGTTCGTGCATGGCGTTGGGCCGGCGCGGCCAGCCCAGCCGGGCCATGCCTTCGGCGATGGCGCCGCTGGATACCAGCACCATCTGCTTGCCTTGTGCGTGCAGGCTGGCGATCTGCGCCGCCCACTGCGCGACGGCGCCTTCGTCTATGCCCTTGCCCTCGTTGGTGACGAGCGAGGATCCGACCTTGACGACCAGGCGCTTGGCATGGGAAACGGCGGACGGCGAAAGTTGGGTGGCGGTCATGAAGCGAAAGGCAAAAAGTGGATTCAGCTTGCGTCGGAACGCGTGTCGTCGAAACGGGGATCTTCGGCCACGTAGCTGCCGTCGGCCTTGTCCTGGGCAATATTGGCCTTCTCGCGTTCGGCATCCAGCCATTCCTGGAGGTGCCAGGCCAGTTCCTGCGTGCCCTCGCCGGTCAGCGCCGAGATGCTGAACACCGGGTCGGTCCAGCCCAGCGCTTCGCACAGCTGCTGCTTGACCTGCTCGGGATCGGGAACCATGTCCAGCTTGTTCAGGACCAGCCAGCGCGGCTTCTCGTACAGGGCGGCGTCGTACAGGCGCAGTTCCTCGACGATGGCCCGGGCGTCTTTGGCGGCCTGCCCGATCAGGTCGGCGTCGGGGTCGGGCGACGACACGTCGACCAGGTGCAGCAGCACGCGGGTGCGCGACAGGTGGCGCAGGAACAGATGGCCCAGTCCCGCGCCTTCGGAGGCGCCTTCGATCAGGCCCGGAATATCGGCGATGACGAAGCTGTGCGAAGGCGAGGTGCGCACCACGCCCAGATTGGGATGCAGGGTGGTGAAGGGGTAGTCGGCGACCTTGGGACGGGCATTGGACACCTTGCTGATCAGGGTCGACTTGCCGGCGTTGGGCAAGCCCAGCAGGCCGACGTCGGCCAGCACCTTGAGTTCCAGGCGCAGCTTGCGCTGTTCGCCTTCCTTGCCCGGCGTGGATTGGCGCGGGGCGCGATTCGTGCTGGACTTGAAATGCAGATTGCCCAGGCCGCCCGATCCGCCGGCCGCCAGGGTGACTTTTTCGTTGTGGCGATCCAGGTCGAACAGTTGTTCGCCGGTCTCGGCGTCCAGGATGGTGGTGCCCACCGGAACGCGCAGGGTGATGTCGGGGGCGGCTGCGCCGTACTGGTCGGAGCCGCGGCCGTTCTCGCCGTTCTTGGCGCGATGCAGGCGTGCATAGCGGAAGTCGATCAGGGTGTTGATGTTGCGGTCGGCGATGGCATAGATGCTGCCGCCGCGTCCGCCATCGCCGCCATCGGGCCCGCCCTTGGGAATGAATTTTTCGCGGCGAAAGCTCGCCGCGCCATTGCCGCCTTTGCCGGCAATGACTTCGATGGTTGCTTCGTCTACGAATTTCATGGTTTTGCGCTTAGAAAAGGGCGCGCGCCCTGGACGCGCTATTGTAGTTCGTATTTTACGGACGGATGCCGGCGCGAGGCCGGACGGGACGTCGCGATGCGGCGGACGATGCCGGCGTCGCCGCTATCGCCCGGGCCTGAAACAAAAAGCCCCGCCTTGACGGCAGGGCTTTTCAGGGTCTGCGAGCCGCTGATTATTCGGCGGCAATGACCGAGACGGTGCGTTTGTTCAGTGCGCCCTTGATGGCGAACTGGACCTTGCCGTCGACCAGCGAGAACAGCGTGTGGTCCTTGCCGATGCCAACGTTGACGCCGGGGTGGAACTGGGTGCCGCGCTGGCGAACGATGATGGAACCCGCCGAAATCTGCTGGCCGCCATAGGTTTTCACACCAAGTCGTTTCGATTCCGAGTCGCGACCGTTACGCGTAGAGCCGCCGCCTTTTTTCTGTGCCATGTTTAGCTCCTGCTATACAAAACCGTTGAATGCATCGTTAGGCCGAAATGGCTTCGATACGGAGTTCGGTGTAGTTTTGACGATGGCCCTGGCGCTTCTGGTAGTGCTTGCGCCGGCGCATCTTGAAAATCTTTACCTTGTCGTGGCGGCCTTGCGCAAGAACGGTAGCCTTGACCACAGCGCCGGTAACCAAAGGCGCGCCAATCTTCAATTGATCGCCTTCGCCAACCGATAACACCTGGTCTAGCGTGATTTCTTGCCCAATGTCTGCCGGTATCTGTTCTATCTTTAGTTTTTGACCTGCAGCAACACGATACTGTTTGCCGCCGGTTTTTATGACCGCGTACATGTGGGAATTCCTGAAAGTTTTAAATTTACATACCCTTGGCCAAATGCCAAGCTCATGATTCTAGCCTGAGGCATCTGGCCAAGTCAAGTTGCGTCGTGAAAATGACGCATTAAGTCAAGGGCTTACCCGTTTACGAGCGGTAATCCGCATTGATGCTGACGTATTCATGCGAGAAATCGCAGGTATACACCGTGTCGGCTGCCGTGCCGCGGCCCAGGGCGATGCGAACGACGATCTCGGCTTCCTTCATGACGCGCTGGCCGTCTTCTTCCTTGTAGTCGGGGTGGCGCTCGCCCTGGCTGGCCACCAGCACGTCGCCCAGCCACAGCCGGGTGGTCCTGACGTCCAGGTCGTCGATGCCCGCGTAGCCGATGGCGCACAGGATGCGGCCCAGATTGGGGTCGGAGGCGAAAAAGGCGGTCTTGACCAGGGGCGACTGCGCCACGGCGTAAGCCACTTTCAGGGCTTCTTCGCCGGACCTGGCCTGCTCCACCTGTATGGTCATGAACTTGGTCGCGCCTTCCGCGTCGCGGACGATCTTCTGTGCCAGTTCGGCGGCGGCATCGGCCAGCGCTTCATACAGCGGCGCATAAAGGGGGTCGGAGGCGGAATCGACCCGGACGCCGCTTTGGCCCGTGGCCATGATGATGAAGGAATCGTTGGTCGAGGTGTCGCCGTCGACGGTAATGCGGTTGAAGGAGCGGTCGGCGATGCCGCGCGCCATGTCCTTGAGCAGTTCGGGGGCGATGCCGGCGTCGGTCGCCAGGTAGCCCAGCATGGTCGCCATATTGGGCCGTATCATGCCGGCGCCCTTGCTGATGCCGGTCAGGGTGACGGTGGCGTTGCCCAGCGCCACCCGCCTGGAGACGATCTTGGGCTGGGTGTCGGTGGTCATGATGCTGTGGGCCGCCGCGAACCAGTTGCCGGCGGACAGATTGTCCACGGCGGCCGGCAGGGCGGCGACCAGGCGGTCCAGCGGCAGGGGCTCGAGGATGACTCCGGTGGAAAAGGGCAGCACTTGCTGCGCCTCCAGGCCGAGCAGGTCCGCCAGCGCCACGCAGGTCTGCTCGGCGGCTTGCAGGCCGCTGGGGCCTGTGCCGGCATTGGCGTTGCCCGTGTTGACGACCAGGGCGCGTATGCCACGCCCGCCCGCCAGATGCGCTTCGCAAACCTGCACCGGCGCCGCCCGGAAGCGGTTGCGCGTGAAGACCCCGGCAACGCTGCTGCCCTCTGCCAGGCGGAACACGGTCAGGTCGCGCCGGTTGGCCTTGCGTATGCCGGCCTCGGCAATGCCGATTTCTACGCCCGCGACGGGGAAAATGCTGGATTCCGGTGGGATGTACAGGTTTACGGCCATGGCTGTGCTCGGCAAGGGATGCGGGAATGAGTAATTCTATCGCAGCATTCAGTTCCGGTTCGGTGACTGGGGGCGGATCTGCAGCTTCAATTCGCCCAGTGCGTCGAAAAGGGTGTTCCGGCTTTTCTCGGACAGGCCGCCGAAGATGGATTGGACCCATTCTTCGTGCGCCTGCGCCATCTTGCGGAAGCTGCGCTTGCCCTTGCCGGTAAGTTTGATCAGCGAGCTGCGCCGGTCGGTGGCCACCTTGACGCGTTCGACCAGGCCTTCTTTTTCGAGCTGGTCGGTAATCCCCGTGATATTGCCGTTGGTGACCATCATGTGGCGCGAAAGCTCGCTCATTTTCATCCCGGCCGGCGTGCGCAGCAGCTGCGCCATCAGGTCGAAGCGCGGCAGAGTGGTCTCGTATTCCGTGCGCAGGCGGCCGCGGATCTCGCTTTCGATCAGGTTGCAGCAGGTCAGCATGCGCAGCCATAGCCGCAGATCGCGATGGTCTTCGGGAACGGTGCGGCTTTCCAGGTCGGGCGTGTCGGGCATGGCTTCTTTACAGGAAAAATGGCGCGTCAAATGGCAGGTTGTTGCGGGACATCGGGGCCGAAGCCGGGATATTTTAATCTTCAATCACATGGCAGTGGTAAATTCCGCAGTGCGGCCGCAAGCGGGAAGTTTATCCAGTTGCTTCGGCCCCGTCTTTGATATGCCGCAGTTTGTCGGATAACAATTGCTGGAGACCTGAACCATGTTCGAGAAGTATTTTGGCAGTAGCTATGCGGACGCGCGCGCCCGCTTCCTGGCGGCCGCGCGCCGGCGGCAATGCAGCCTGGAATCGCATGTGAACCCGGCGGGCCCGGGCGCCCAGGGCGAGGAGCTGGCGATGGACACGGCTTACTTCGGCGCCGCCGACGCCCGCGCCGTACTGGTGCTGACATCGGCCATGCATGGGGAGGAGGGCTACTGCGGTTCGGGATGCCAGGTGGCGCTTCTGGACGACCAGGCCTTGCTGGACAAGGCCCAGGCCGCCGGCATAGGCATCCTGCTGATCCATGCGGTCAATGCCTATGGTTTTTCATGGGGCCATCGCACCAATGAAGACAACATCGACCTGAACCGTAATTTCTGCGACTTCAGCAAGCCCCTGCCCGCGAATCCGCACTACGGCCGCCTGCATGATCTCCTGGTTCCGCAAAGCTGGCCGCCCTCGGCGGAGAACGAGGCCGCCATCCAGGCGTTCAGGGACACCGAAGGCGAACAGGCCTATCGCGAAGGCGTGATGCTGGGGCAATACAGCCATCCGGAGGGCCTGTTCTATGGCGGCAGGGAAGCCAGCTGGAGCAATCGCATCCTGCGCCAGGTGCTGGCGCGGTACGGCCGGAACCGCGACCGCATGGTCTGGATCGACTATCACACCGGCCTGGGGCCTTATGGGCACGCCGAGAAGATCTTCGTGCAGAAGGGACGCCCGGAATATCTGCGGGCAAAATCCTGGTGGGGCAGCGATGTGGTCAGCGTCACCGATCCCGACTCGAGCACGGTGGACATCGTCGGAACCGGCTTGCAGGCGCTGCTGGAAGAATGCGGCCACGTTCCCGAGCTGACCTTCATGGCGCTGGAATACGGCACCGTGCCCATGAACGAGGTCTTCATGGCCTTGCGCGGGGATCGCTGGCTGGCCGGCCGCGACGACGTCGATGCGGCCCGGCGCAGTGCCATGAAGGCGGCGCACCGGGCGGCCTTCTATCCGGATCACGACGATTGGCGCGGCGCCGTGGTGGCGCAGTCCCGGGTGAACCTGCTGCAGGCCATCTACGGCCTGTCGGGCGAGAGCGCCTGATCGGCAACCCTCGGCGAGCCCCGGCCGTCCGCAAGCAAGGCGCAGCCCTGCGAGGGCTGCAGAAATTTCTTGCGGGCGTTTTTTTTTGGCTATATAGTTTAAGCTTAAACTAATAATGCCGGGTGGCGGTATCGAGGCCCTGGCGGAGACCGATTCGGAGCAACCATGAAAATCGCATGCATAGGCGGAGGGCCGGCGGGGCTGTATTTCGGTTTGCTGATGAAGCTGGCCGATGCCGGGCACGAGGTCGCCGTCATAGAGCGCAACCGCCCTTACGACACCTTCGGGTGGGGCGTGGTGTTTTCCGATGCCACGCTGGACAACCTGAAAGAGGCCGACCCCGTTTCGGCGGAGCAGATCAGCGCCGCGTTCAATCACTGGGACGACATCGAAATCCACTACAAGGGCCAAAGCATGCGCAGCAGCGGCCATGGCTTCATCGGCATAGGCCGAAAGAAGCTGCTCAATATCCTGCAGGCCCGCTGCGAGGAACTGGGCGTGAACCTGGTGTTCGAAACCGATGTCGGCGATGACCAGGCCATTGCCGAGAAATACCAGGCCGACCTGGTGATCGCCGCCGATGGCCTGAACAGCCGGGTGCGCACCCGCTACGCAGCCACTTATAAGCCCGACATCGATACCCGCCTGTGCCGCTTCGTCTGGCTGGGCACCGAACAGACCTTCGACGCGTTCACCTTCGCCTTCGTGCAGACCGAGCACGGCTGGTTCCAGGCGCATGCCTATCAGTTCGAGCCGGGCATGTCCACCTTCATCGTCGAAACGCTGGATGAAACCTGGAAGGCGGCGGGGCTCGATGCCATGACCCAGGAAGACGGCATCGCCTATTGCGAAAAGCTGTTCGCGCCCTGGCTGGGCGGGCATGCCCTGGTTTCGAATGCGGGCCACCTGCGCGGGTCGGCCATCTGGATACGGTTCCCGCGCGTCATCTGCGACACCTGGATACACGAGCAGGCGCTGCCCGGCGGACGCAGCGTTCCCGTGGTGCTGATGGGCGACGCCGCGCATACGGCGCACTTTTCCATCGGTTCGGGCACCAAGCTGGCGCTGGAAGACGCCATCGAGCTGCACCGGTCCATACTCTCACACGGCGGCGACTTGCGGGCGGCGCTGCGCCACTACCAGGACGTGCGCAGCGTCGAGGTGCTGAAGATACAGAACGCGGCACGCAATTCGACGGAATGGTTCGAGAACGTTGCGCGCTACGCGGGCTTCGAGCCCAGGCAGTTCGCCTATTCGCTGTTGACGCGATCGCAACGCATATCCCATGAGAACCTGCGCCTGCGCGATGCCCAATGGCTGGAGGGCTATGAGCACTGGCTGGCCGGCAAGGCCGGACTGAATGCGAATGGCGCGGGGCATCCGGTTCCGCCCATGCTCACGCCCTACAAGGCACGCGGCGTCACATTGAAGAATCGCATCGTCGTCTCGCCCATGGCGATGTACTCCAGCGTGGACGGCGTGCCGGGCGACTTCCATCTGGTGCACCTGGGCGGGCGCGCCATGGGCGGCGCGGGGCTGGTCATGGTCGAAATGACCTGCGTCTCGCCACAGGCCCGAATAACCCCGGGGTGCCCGGGCCTTTGGACGGATGAACAGATGCAGGCGTTCAGGCGCATCGTGGATTTCGTCCATCGGAACAGCGACGCGCGCATCGGCATACAGCTGGGGCATGCGGGCCGCAAGGGGTCCACCCGCGTCAGTTGGGAAGGCACCGACATGCCGCTGCCCGAAGGCAACTGGCCGCTGGTGTCCGCATCGGCACTGCCGTATATAGCGGGGGTATCGCAGGTGCCCCAGGCCATGACGCGCGAGCAGATGGACGCGGTCCGCGACCAGTTCGTGGCGGCGGCCCGCCGCGCGGCCCAGGCGGGCTTCGATTGGCTGGAACTGCATTGCGCCCACGGCTACCTGCTGTCCAGCTTCATTTCGCCGCTGACCAACCAGCGCGACGATGAATATGGCGGCTCTCTGGACAATCGCCTGCGCTATCCGCTGGAAGTCTTCGACGCCGTAAGGGCGACATGGCCCGAGGATCTGCCGATGTCGGTGCGGATCTCGGCGCACGACTGGGTCGATGGCGGGATCACGGCCGACGACGCCATACAGATCGCCTTGCGTTTCAAGCAGGCCGGCGCCGACATGCTGGACTGCTCCTCGGGGCAGGTCAGCAAGGCGGAGCAGCCGGTATACGGACGCATGTACCAGACCCCGTTCTCGGACCGCATCCGCAATGAAGCGGGCGTGCCGACGATAGCGGTGGGCGCGATCTTCGAGGCCGACCACGTCAACAGCATCATCGCGTCCGGGCGCGCCGACCTGTGCGCGCTGGCGCGGCCCCACCTTGCCGATGCCGCCTGGACCCTGCGCGAGTCCGCGCGCATCGGCTACACCGATGTCGGCTGGCCGCGCCAGTACTTTCCCGCCAAGCGGCAACTGGAAACCAACTTCGAACGGGCGGCCGCCTACGCGCAGCCGTTGGCAAAATGAAATCAGCTCAACCATTGAACGGGCGGCATGCCCTGGTCACCGGCGGGTCGCGCGGAATAGGCTTTGCCGTCGCTCAGCAGCTGGCCGGCCTTGGCGCCCGCATAACCCTTATGGGACGGGATGCCGCCGCGCTGGACGAGGCGGCCGGCCGCCTTTCCGGACAGGCGCGCGTGGGTTTCGTGCGTGGCGACATCGCGCAGCGCGGCCAGGTCCTTCAGGCCTTCACGCAGGCCAGGGAGGCCTTCGACTCCATAGACATCCTGGTCAACAACGCGGGCCAGGCGGAAAGCCAGCGTTTCGACCGTGTCGATGAAGAAACATGGCAGCGCATGATCGCCGTCAATCTAAGCGGGACCTTCCACTGCATGCAGGCCGCGCTGCCCGACATGCTGGAACGCAAATGGGGCCGCATCGTCAATGTCGCCAGCACGGCGGGCCTGATCGGCTACGCCTATGTCAGCGCCTACTGCGCCGCCAAGCACGGAGTGATCGGCTTGACCCGGGCGCTGGCCCTTGAGGTCGCCCGCAAGGGAATCACGGTCAACGCGGTGTGCCCGGGCTACACCGAAACCGATATCGTCCATGGCGCCGTCGAGAACATCGTAAACAGGACGGGCGTGTCGCCCGACCAGGCCCGGGCCACGCTGGCCGAGCGCAATCCGCAGGGCAGGCTGGTACAGCCCGACGAGGTGGCCCGCGCCGTGGCGTGGCTATGCCTGCCGGACGCCGGGTCCATCAACGGGCAAGCCATCCCCGTGGACGGCGGCGAGGTCATGGCGGGTTGATCGCCGCCGGCCGGCGGCGGCTTGCCTTTTAGCGTTAACAGGCCCTAGGGGAAAAAGGAAACAGCATGCGGGAAACAGAACACACCATGGCGGGACACAAGCGTCCCTGTGCGGGCTACCAGGCCAGGAACTTCCTGTGGACCGCCTCGGAGGACGGCAAGGTGGCCACCATCACCCTGAACCGACCGGAACGCAAGAACCCCCTGACCTTCGATTCCTATGCCGAACTGCGCGACCTGTTCCGGGCGCTGGTCTACGCCACCGACATCAAGGCCGTCGTCGTGACGGGCGCGGGCGGGAACTTCTGCTCCGGCGGCGACGTGCATGAAATCATCGGCCCGCTGACGCAAATGAGCGCGCCCGAACTGCTGGACTTCACCCGCATGACGGGCGACCTGGTCAAGGCCATGCGGGCCTGCCCTGCGCCTGTCATCTCGGCCGTGGACGGCATCTGCGCCGGCGCGGGGGCCATGATCGCCCTGGCTTCCGACCTGCGGCTGGGAACGCCGCAGGCGCGCACCGCCTTTCTGTTCACGCGCGTGGGCCTGGCGGGCGCCGACATGGGCGCCTGCACGCTTTTGCCGCGCATGATAGGGCAGGGGCGCGCGTCGGAGCTGCTGTACACCGGCCGCTCCATGAGCGCGCAAGAAGGGGTTGAATGGGGCTTCTTCAACAGCCTGCACGAATCCGGCCAGGTGCTGGACGCGGCGCAGGCGCTGGCGCGCCAGTTGGCGGACGGGCCCACTTTCGCGCATGGCATGACCAAGAAGCTGCTGCACCAGGAGTGGAACATGGGCGTGGACGAAGCCATCGAGGCCGAGGCCCAGGCCCAGGCCATCTGCATGCAGACCCGCGATTTCCGCCGCGCCTACGATGCCTTCGTGGCCAAGCGCAAGCCTGTGTTCGAGGGTGATTGAATGAGCGATATGAGCTGGCTCGACTGGCCTTTCTTCGACGCCCGCCACCAGCAACTGGCCTCGGGCCTGGAGAGCTGGTGCCGGGAGGGCCTGCAAGACATCGACCATGCGGACACCGATGCGGCCTGCCGCGGGCTGGTCGCGCAGCTGGGCCAGGCCGGCTGGCTGCGATTTGCCGTGCCGCAAGGGCCGGAAGGCGCCTGGGGAGGGCGCTGGCCGGAAATCGATTCACGGTCTTTGTGCATACTGCGGGAAACGCTGGCCCGCCATGACGGCCTGGCCGACTTCGCCTTCGCCATGCAGGGTCTGGGCAGCGGCGCCATTTCACTTGCGGGCAGCGAGGCCCTGCGCCGCCGCTATCTGCCCGAGGTCGCCACCGGCCGCGCCATTGCCGCTTTTGCGCTATCGGAACCGGAGGCGGGGTCGGACGTTGCCGCCATGTCGTGCTCCGCGGTTCAAGAGGGCGAAGACTATATCCTGAATGGCGAGAAAACCTGGATATCGAATGGCGGCATCGCCGACTTCTATTGCGTCTTCGCCCGGACCGGCGAGGCGCCGGGGGCGCGCGGCATCAGCGCGTTCGTGGTCGACGCGGACGCCCCCGGCCTGAACATCTCGGGGCGCATCGATGTCATTGCACCCCATCCGCTGGCGACCTTGCGCTTCGAGGATTGCCATGTAAAGGCCGGCAACAGGCTGGGCGCGGCGGGGCAGGGATTCAAGATCGCCATGATGACCCTGGATATCTTCCGGGCATCGGTGGCGGCGGCGGCCCTGGGCTTTGCCCGCCGCGCCCTGGACGAGGCGGTGGCGCGCGCCAAGTCGCGGCGCATGTTCGGCCAGGCCCTGGCCGATCTGCAACTGACCCAGGCGGCGCTGGGCGACATGGCCTGCGAAATCGATGCCGCCGCCTTGCTGACCTACCGCGCGGCCTGGCTGCGCGACGTCAAGGGCGTGCGCACCACGCGCGAGGCGGCCATGGCCAAGATGGCGGCGACCGAGTCCGCGCAACGCGTCATCGACCGCGCCGTCCAGATGTTCGGCGGCGCGGGGGTGGTGTCGGGCGCGCCCGTCGAAAAACTGTACCGGGAGATCCGGGCGCTGCGCATCTATGAAGGCGCCACCGAGGTTCAGAAGCTGATCATCGCAAGGGAGCTGCTGAAGGGCGGCTAGGTTCCGGCGCGCTGCAAGCGACGCCGGCGCATGCACAAGAAGACAGGAGACGACAATGGAAGCATCCGCTCATATCGATACCTTTGCGCGGGATCATCTTCCGCCGCTCCGGGAATGGCCCGAGCTGCTGCTGGATGGCAACCCCGACGTGGCCTATCCGGCGCGGTTCAATTGCGCCTGCGCCCTGGTCGACGACCTGGTGGAGCAGGGACATGGCGAACGCGTGGCCCTGCGCTGGCGCGAGGGCGCGGAACAGCGCGCGATGAGCTACCGTGAACTGATGGCGCTGACCAACCGCATTGCGCATGTACTGGTGGACGACATGGGCCTGCAGCCCGGCAACCGGGTTCTGCTGCGCGGGCCGAACAACCCCATGATGGCCGCGTGCTGGCTTGCCGCCGTCAAGGCGGGGCTGGTGACGGTCCCCACCATGCCCTTGCTGCGGGCCGTGGAATTGCAGAAAGTCATCAGCAAGGCGAAGGTCCAGGCGGTTCTGTGCGACGAGCGTCTGTCCGCCGAGATCATGCACTGCGCCGACCCGGCCCACCCCAGCCATTGCCCCGACCTGCGCCAGATACGCTATTTCCATAAGGACGGCTCCGAGGGCATCGAGGCGCTGGCCGCCGGCAAGCCCGCCGATTTCACGCCTTGCGACACCGCCGGCGACGATATCTGCCTGATTGCGTTTACCAGCGGCACCACGGGCAAGCCCAAGGGCTGCATGCATTTTCATCGCGACGTGCTGGCCATGTGCGACACCTTCTCGCGCCACACGCTGGGCATGCGAGCCCAGGACATCGTCTGCGGCACGCCGCCCCTGGCTTTCACCTTCGGCCTGGGAGGGCTGCTGTGCTTCCCGCTGCGCGTCGGCGCCTCCACGGTGCTGAGCGAAAGGCTGACGCCCGACGAGCTGCTGCAGACGGTGCAGGATTTCGGCGCCACCATGACCTTCACCGCACCAACCTTCTATCGCCAGATGGCGGGCCAGGCGGGGAAGTACGATCTTTCCTCGCTCAAGAACTCGGTGTCGGCGGGCGAGGCCCTGCCCGATGCGACGCGGCAGCTCTGGAAGCAATGCACAGGCATCGAAATGATAGACGGCATCGGCGGCACGGAGATGATCCATGTGTACGTGTCGAGCTCCGGCAGCCAGGTGCGCGCCGGCGCCATCGGCAAGGCGGTGCCCGGCTACGTGGCCCGGGTGGTCGATGAGGACCTGCGGCCCGTGGCCAGCGGCGTGGCCGGCCGGCTGGCGGTGAAAGGCCCGACGGGCTGCCGCTATCTGGACGACGAGCGCCAGCGCGTCTTCGTTCAGCAGGGTTGGAACCTGCCCGGCGATACCTTCATCATGGACGACGACGGCTACCTGTATTACCAGGCGCGCAATGACGACATGATCATTTCCGCGGGCTACAACATCGCGGGCCCCGAGGTCGAAGGGACTTTGCTGCGGCACGAGGCCGTGGCCGAATGCGGCGTGGTGGGCCAGCCCGATGCCGAGCGCGGCAATATCGTCAAGGCCTATGTGGTGCTCAAGCCCGGCTTCGTGGGCGATGCCGCCATGGTCAAGACCTTGCAGGAGCACGTCAAGGCCGCCATCGCGCCCTATAAGTATCCCCGGTCCATCGAGTTCATGGATAGCCTGCCCCGGACCGAAACCGGCAAATTGCAGCGCTTCGTGCTGCGCAACAGATCAACCCAATAAGGAAAACGGCATGGAGTTTCTGCATCCCCCAGGCTGGCTGGAGCCCCGCGGCTACGCCAACGGCATCATGACGGAAATGAAGGTGGGCAGCTGCCTGCTGTTCGTGGGCGGCCAGGTCGGCTGGAATGAGCGGCAGGAGTTCGAAACCGACGACTTCGCCGAACAGGTGGGCCAGGCCCTGAAGAACATCGTCGCCATTCTGAAAGAGGGCGGCGCCGGCCCGCAGCACATCACGCGCATGACCTGGTATGTGTGCGACAAGCGGGAGTACGTTGCGGCCTTGCGGCAAGTCGGCCAGCACTACCGCGACATCATAGGCCGCCATTTTCCGGCCATGACGGCCGTGCAGGTGGCCGACCTGGTCGAAGACCGGGCCCGCGTCGAAATCGAGGTCACCGCCGTCGTTCCGCCGCCGGATTGACCGCCCCGGAGCCTTCCCCGGGGGCGGGGCACCGGAAACCCGGCTGCATCCGCCCGACGGAGCCGATCTTAAAGCTTGGCGAAGACTTCCTCGGCCGCATCCAGCGTCGCCTGGATGGTTGCATCGTCGTGCGCGGCGGAAACGAATCCGGCCTCGAACGCCGACGGGGCGAAGTACACGCCCTTGACCAGCATGGCGTGAAAGAATCGCTTGAAGCGCTCCACGTCGCTTTGCGCCACTTCGTCGAAGGTGGTGGGCACGGTCTCGCGGAAGTAGATGCCGAACATGCCGCCGACGTGGTCGCTGCACATCGGGATGCCGGCCGCGGCGGCGCGCTGGGCCAGGCCTTCGGCCAGCTTGCGCGTCTGTATGTCCAGGCGCTCGTAGAATCCGGGCTCGGCCAGCAGCTTCAGGGTGGTCAGGCCCGCCGCAACCGCCACGGGGTTGCCCGATAGCGTGCCGGCCTGATATACGCCGCCCAGGGGGGCGATGTGCTCCATGATGTCGGCGCGGCCGCCGAACGCGCCCACCGGCATGCCGCCGCCTATGACCTTGGCCAGCGTGGTCAGGTCGGGGGTCACGCCGGTCAGGCCTTGCACGCCTTGCGGCCCGGCGCGGAAGCCGGTCATCACTTCGTCGAAAATCAGCAGGGCGCCGTGCCGCGTGCACAGCGCGCGCAGGCCTTCCAGGAAACCGGGGGCCGGCTTGACCAGGTTCATGTTGCCCGCGATGGGTTCCACGATCACGCAGGCGATCTCGGCGCCGTACTGCTGGAAGGCGGCTTCGACGGATTCCAGCTTGTTGAAGTCCAGGACCAGCGTGTGCTGTATGAACTCGGGCGGCACGCCGGCCGAGGTGGGGTTGCCGAAGGTCAGCAGTCCAGAGCCGGCCTTGACCAGCAGGCTGTCGGCGTGGCCGTGGTAGCAGCCCTCGAACTTGATGATCTTCGGGCGGCCGGTGACGCCGCGCGCCAGGCGGATGGCGGTCATCGTCGCTTCGGTGCCCGAGCTGACCAGGCGGACTTTTTCAATCGAGGGCATGCGGGCGGCAATCGCTTCGGCGATCTCGATCTCGGCTTCGGTGGGCGCCCCGAAAGACAGCCCGTCCTTGGCCGCCTCCTGGACGGCGCGTATGACCTCGGGATGCGCATGCCCCAGAATGGCCGGACCCCAGGAACCGACGTAGTCGATATAGCGCGTGTCGTCCGCGTCCCACATATACGGGCCCTGTGCCCGCTTGATGAAGCGCGGCGCGCCGCCCACCGATCGGAATGCCCGGACGGGCGAGTTGACGCCGCCGGGTATCGTCTGGCAGGCGCGGTCGAATAATTGAGTATTGCGGGACATGATTCTGGATTCTTGCGGAAAAAGGGAAATACAGACTATAGGACATTAAGCGCTCGTGTTCAGGCGCCCGGCCTGCTTGCACTGTGCGCTAGGTGAACAGGGCCGCGCAGCGCGACGCGGTCGCCTGGATATCCTCGCTTTCGAACAGGCCGCTGATCAGCGCAATGCTGTCGGCGCCGGCATGGACGACGGGGGCGGCGTTTTCGGCCGTGATGCCTCCTATGGCGACCACGGCCGGGCGGGGCCGGGCCGGCCGGCTTTCGGCCAGCATGCGGCCCTGCTCGATGTGCTCCAGCGTTGCGCGCACGGCTTGCGGCTTCACGCTGGAAGGGTATACGGCGCCGAAGGCGACATAGTCGGCGCCGGCATCGAGGGCCAGGGCAGCCAGCGCTGGTTCGTTATAGCAGGATGTGCCGATGATTTTTTCGGGGCCCAGCGCCAGGCGGGCCTGCGCCATGCCGCCGTCCTCGCGGCCCAGGTGCACGCCGTCGGCGTCTATCAGCGCGGCCAGCCGCCAATCGTCATTGACGATGCAGACCACGTCCAGCTCGCGGCATAGGGCGGCCACGCGGCGGACCTGCGCCAGGCCATCTTGGGCCGTTGCGGTTTTGCGGCGCCATTGCAAGGCCGACATGCCGCCCAGCGCGGCGGCGCGTATGGCCTCCAGCAGCCTGTCGGTGTCGTCCCATTCGGGCGTGACGCCATACAGGCCCTTGGGAAATCGTAATGGATGGCTCATGGCGAAGACCTGTTGATCAGAAGATGGCCCATGCCGGGCTGGAAGGTCCGCCCGGCCAGCGGCTCAGCCAGCGCGATGGCGGCATCGACCGCTGCGGGGACGTCCAGGCCCCTGGCCAGCTGGGCTGTGATGGCGCAAGCCAGGGGGCCGTCGGCATCGGCCAGCCGCGCGGCGGGCGCCTGCCGGTTCCAGCTGCCGGTCTCGCTGTGCCGGCCCTGAAGCAAGTGGCTGCCAAGGCCGGGACGCAGGGGCGCGCCGGTGCTCAGCACCCATTTGGCCCCATAATCCAGGAGCGCCTGAGCGGGCGTGTCGGCGTCCATGCCCGAAAACATGCCTTCCGATTGCCACTGCTCCAGCAGCTTATGGTCGACGACCGCCACATCGGTTTGCGGCAGCAGCAGTTCGAACAGGGCCAGCTGCACATCTTCGGCGTCTCCGCCCTCCAGCAGCGACTCGTCGGGCGCGGGCCCCAGGTGCAGGACCAGGGGAACATGGCTGTAATCGGCCGCTATCTGAGCGAGTACACTTACCGATTCCGTTGTATAAAGTGGCCCGACCTTGATCGCATGCACGGTCATGTCTTCGAGCAGGCAGCGCGCCTGGTCGTCGATGAGCTCGGGCGACACGGGCTGGATTTCCTCGGTGCTGGCCGTGTCCCGCACCAGGATGGCGGTCAGCGTGCCCAGGGCATGGCAGCCCATGGCGGCACAGGTAACCGTGTCGGCAGGCAGGCTACTCGATCCGCTGGGATCGAAAGGGCCGAAAATAAGTATCAGTGGCGGGTTTGGAGCTTGCACGTATCAGCGGTCGGTTAAAGTCTGCACTGTTTCAGCCTGGCGTCGAGTGCGGGGCTATTGGGTTTAGTAACATTGACCCCATTCTAATGGAAGCGTTCGGAGTTCGTCGGATTCCGAATTTGTAAATTTCAGTGAGTAAGAAAAAATGCGTACCTGGATGTGTTTGATTTGCGGTTGGATATATGATGAAGAGGCAGGATTGCCCGAAGAGGGAATTGCCCCCGGCACCCGCTGGGAAGATGTGCCTCCCAACTGGGTCTGCCCCGAATGCGGCGCCCGCAAGGAAGATTTCGAGCTGATCGAGGTATAAGCCCACAGGCGCCGATGCTGCAATTTTTGGATCCAGGAGGCCGAGCCATGAACACATCCGCCAAGCGTCCCGAAACGGAATCGAGCGCCGATCTGTCCCAGCAGCTTTTGCTGGCCATGCCCGGCAAGGTCTCCGGCAACCTGGCCAACACTGTCATCTACGTCTGCGAACACACGGGGCATGGGGCGCTGGGCCTGGTCATCAACAGGCCTACCGATATCACCGTGGGCGATCTCCTGAAGCGCATCGACCTGAACCTTTCCCTGGAAACCGGTCCCGTCCAGAATTTTCCGGTGTTCTTCGGCGGCCCGGTGCAGACGGACAGGGGGTTCGTCCTGCATGCGCCGGTGGGCGGATACAGTTCCAGCATCCAGTTGGGCGACGTGGCCCTGACCACCTCGCGCGATATCCTGCAGGACGTCGCAAAGGGCAAGGGGCCGGCCCAGCTGCTTGTCACCCTGGGCTACGCCGGATGGGGCGCGGGCCAGCTGGAAAGCGAGATGTCCCAGAACGCCTGGCTGAATGTGGCGGCCAGCAACGACATCCTGTTCGAGACGCCTTTTGAAGACCGCTACGGGGTGGCGCTTAGCCAACTGGGCATCGATCCGCTCATGCTGACGGGCGATGCGGGCCATGCCTGAGCAGACCCTGCTGGCGTTCGACTACGGAACGAAAAAGATAGGCGTGGCCATAGGCAATACATTGACCGGACAGGCCCGGCCCCTGGAAATCCTGACGTCCGTGCAGCGCGACCGGCGCTTTGCCGACATCGAACAACTACTTGCCGCGTGGCAGCCGGACAAGGTCATCGTCGGCCTTCCCCTGGCGTCCGACGGTGGCGAACAATACGCCAGCTTGCGGTGCCGCCGCTTCGCCAATCAATTGCGCGGCCGCTTCGGCGTGCAGGTCGAGCTGGTCGACGAGCGCGGATCCAGCATGGAGGCGCAGCAGATGCTGGGCACGCATGCGGCCGACGATGCCATGGCCGCCATGGTGATATTGCAGCGCTACCTGGACGCGCTGGCCCGATCCGGAAATTCTTCACAGAGAGAATGATTTGAGCGTACTGCGTTTTTCATTGCGCGCCGTCCTTGTGGCGCTTTGGATCATCCTGGGCTTATTGTCCGTCAGCATCGTCTTTCCCCTGGCTTCCTTGCGCATCCGTTCATGCATGACCCTGCACTGGTCGCGCATGCTGATGCGCCTGTGCGGGGTCGCGCTGCGCATCCGGGGCGAGCCCCGGCGCGCCGGGCCCGTGCTATGGGTGGCCAATCACGTGTCCTGGGTCGATATCTTCGTGCTGAACAGCGTGCGTCCCACCTCCTTCGTGGCCAAGAGCGACATACGGCGCTGGCCGGTGCTGGGCTGGCTGGTGGCCGGCGCCGGCACGGTGTTCATCGAGCGGGGGCATCGCCATGCGGTCCGGGCGGTGGGCCACCAGATGAAGGCGCGCTTCGGGCAGGGTGAAGTCGTGGGCCTGTTTCCCGAAGGCACCACGTCCAGCGGCTTCGATGTCGCTCCATTCCATTCCAGCCTGTTCGACGCGGCCATCCGGGCGCATGTCGATATCCAGCCGGTGGCCCTGCGCTTCACGCATCGCGGCAGGCGCAGCGACTATGCCGCCTTCGTGGGCGAACAGAACCTGATGCAGAATCTGTGGTGCCTGCTGGGAACGACCGGTGTCGCGGTCGAGTTGGTCTTCCTGCCGGTCATGGACAGCCGGCATTGCGAAGACGAGGGGCGCGCCAAGGTGGCGTCCGCGGCGCACCACGCCATACGCAGCGCCGTCACGGATCCCGCCTGATCCAGGGGCTTCCAGCGCCGGGGCGCTTAATGCTGCGCCTGATACTGGGCGCAGGGTATCTGGACCAATAGCTGGTCATGCAGGCGCAAGGCCGTCAGCTGGCGGCCCCAGACGCAGCCTGTATCAAGGCAGATGACGTCGGGGCGGATCAGCAGGCCCAGCGTCGACCAGTGTCCGAAGACCACGGTCTCGTCCTGGATGGCGCGGCCGGGCACGTCGAACCAGGGCATGAGCCCGTCGTCGCCGTGCGATGGGGCGCCCTTGTGCGAGAACTCCATATGCCCATGCCCGTCGCACATGCGCATTCGCGTCAAGGCGTTGATGATGACGCGCAGGCGCTTGCCGCCGCTGAGGTCATCCTTCCAGTGCGAGGGGTCGTTGCCATACATGCTGTGCAGCATTTTTTTCCAGTCGGGGCCGCGCAGGGCCGACTCCACTTCGGCGGCCAGTTCCAGCGTTTTGTTCACGTCCCATTTGGCCAGAACCCCGGCATGGACCAGCAGATGGCCCTGCTCGTAGTGCGCAAGAGGGCAGTGGCGCAGCCAGTCGATGAGCTCCTGGGCATCGGGCGCCCGCAAGATGTCGTCGATGGTGTCGGATTTTCCCGGTTTCTTGACGCCGGCCGCCACGGCCAGCAAATGCAGGTCGTGATTGCCCAGGACGGAGATGGCGCGGTCGCCCAGCTCCATGACGGTCCTCAATGTGCCCAGGGAGTCGGGGCCGCGGTTGATCAGGTCGCCCGCAAACCAGAAGCGGGCTTGCGGATCGCGGGCGATTTCGGGGTGTGCAAGCAGCGCTTGCAGCGGCTCGTGGCAGCCTTGCAGGTCGCCTATCATCCAGATGCCGGGTACCGATGTCATGCTGCCGATTTGCTCCAGGGCCAGCGAGTCTGGTTGAATCGCCGGACGTTATGCTGATTTTCCATGAGAATGAGGGCGCCCAGGGCGATGCCCAGCGCGCCCAGATTGGGAACCAGGGCGGTCACCCAGGGCGCCCATTTGCTGAGCATGCCCACATTCAGGGCAAGCTGGTTCAGCATGAAAAAGCCCACGCCCAGCAGAATGCCGATGAACACCTTGCTGCCCACGCCGCCGCGCCGCGTCTGCATGAAGCCGATGGGAGCGGCAATGGTGATCATGACCAGCAAGGTGAAGGGATAGGCCATCTTGCGCCAAAGGGCCACGACCTGCCGTTCGGTCTGCAGCTGGTTGCTTTCCAGATAGCCGATGTAGTCCACCAGATCGAGTATCGACATCCGTTCGGGCGTCAGGATGCGCGCGATGAGCCGCTCCGGCGTCAACGTGGTGTTCAGGACGCGGCTTTCCTGGGTTTCGATGCGCGTAAGGGGCGCATCCGGCTTCTGGGCATTGGCCAGGGCGGACACCGATCCCGCGTCGATATGGGTCTGGGTTACCCCGTCCAGCACCAGGGTGCCTTTGGTGAAATGGCCTTCACGGGCCTGCGACACCGACGCCAGTTCCTGCCCCGCATGGAACTCGTACAGGGTGATGCCCGCCACGCCGCCGCTGGATTTCAGTTCGGCGATATTGATGATGCGGGTGCCGCCGCCGGCATCGGCCTCTTTGAACCAGTAGCCGCTGTTCAGCCGGCTGCCTCCCGACCTGCCCAGCAAGGACAGGCTGGCCTCGCTGCTTTTGATTTCGGCCGCGGGCGTGACGATCTCGGACAGGAAAAACGCGCCCACGACCAAAGGGATGGTGACCAGCCACAGCATGGCCATCAGCTTCATGCCGCTGACCCCCGATACGCGCAGGATGACCAGTTCATTGCGCTGCGCCAGCCCCGCCAGCGCAAGGATGGCGCCGATCAGCAGGCCTATGGGCAGCAGGTCGTACAGGCGCGTGGGCAGGGCCAGCGCCTGCATGTAGAAAAGGTTGAGCAGCGTGAATTTCGTGCCGACGTTGTCCAGTTCCTCGATGAGGGCGAAGAACGTGAAGAGCCCGATCAGCGCCAGCAGGACGACGGCGCTGGAGCGGTAGATTTCGCGGGCGAGGTAGCGGCGGGCGGTGCGCATCGATATGCTTGAGGCCTGAATCAAACGGCGAATGGAAAATGCAAGCTTAACATTTGCGGACGGCGCGGCGGCCGTTTTACTTCGGGATTTCCACCATGTGCATGCGTTTTTGTATGGTGGCGGCGCGCGAGCGCAGGTAGTGTGTGCCGCGGTGCGCGTCGTAATAGGCCGGGTTGGGCAGCATGGCGGCCAGCGTGGCGGCCTGGTACTGGCTCAGGCGAGCCGCGTCCGTCTTGTAGTAGTGGCGGGCGGCGGCCTGCGCGCCGAACACGTTGGTGCCCCACTGGGCCACGTTCAGATACAGTTCCAGTATGCGCTCCTTGCTCATGACGAACTCGATCATGTAGGTCAGGACGAGTTCCTGGCCTTTGCGCCAGTACGAGCGCGAACTGGACAGGAAGAGGTTCTTCGCCAGCTGCTGCGTAATGGTGGATCCGCCCCGCCTCTTGCTGCCCCCCCGGTCCGCCTGTTTCCGGTTGTATTCCCAGGCCTTGCGTATGGCATCCCATTCCACGCCTTCGTGATCCGTGAAATTGGCGTCTTCCGAGGCCACCACGGCGCGCTTCAGGTTCTTGCTGATGTCCTCGTATGGCACCCAGCGATATTCGAGTTCGGCCCGTGGATCCGATGCCCGCAATTGGTTCAGCGTGGCGTTCATGAAAGCGCTGCTCCCGGGATTGCGCATGCTTAGCCATATCACCATGACGAGCAGGCCGAACTGGTAGAGCAGCAGCGCCGCGAAGCCCAGCAGCAGAGTGGCGACTATCAGCTTGGCCTTGTTTATTTTTCTGGCGGTCATGGCTCAAGTATAGTGAAGCTCGCGTCGCAGGGCCTCCAGTACAGGCTGCACGTCGGGCATCAGGCCATGCCATATGCGGAAGGCGGCGGCGGCCTGGCCGACCAGCATGCCCAGGCCGTCCGCCGCATGCGCGGCGCCCTGGTCGCGGGCCTGCCGCAGGAAGGCGGTGGGCGCGGCGGCATACACCATGTCGTAGGCCAAGGCCCCTTGGGCATACAGGCCGGGGGGCAGTTCGGGCGGCGTGTCGTGCAGGCTGCCGGACGTGGCGTTGATGACGATATCCCATTGGCCGCCCGCCTCGTCCAGGCCGCCGGCGCCGAGCCTGTCCGCCAGCGCGGGCAGTTGCTCCACGGCCTGGGCGCGCAGGCCGTGGGCGCGCGCCGCCGTGCGGTTCACGACGCGCAGCCGGGCGCAGCCCGCATCCATCAGCGGCAGCACCACACCCTTGGCGGCGCCTCCGGCCCCGACCAGCAGCACGCTTTTCCCTTTTGGGCCATGGCCCAGCCGTTCCAGATCCGTCAGCAGGCCCACGCCGTCGGTATTGCACCCGTGCAATCGGCCGTCCCGCATCCACAGCGTATTCACGGCGCCGGCCAGGCGGGCGCGTTCCGACAGATGGGCGCGGGCCAGCTCGAAGGCCTGCTCTTTGAAAGGCACGGTTATGTTCAAGCCCGCGCCGCCCTGGCCGAAGAACTCGTGCACGGTCTGGGCGAAGCCGTCCAGGGGAGCCAGGATCTTCTCGTACGTCAGGTCGATGGCTGCCTGACGCCCGAACGCCTGGTGAATGAAGGGGGATCGGCTTTGGGCGATGGGATGGCCCACGACGCCGTAGCGTTTCGGTGTCCCGGAAGAACTCATGGAGTGGCGGTTTCCAGTTTCTGGTTGACGAAGTTCCAGGTGCGCGTGATGGCAAGCACGTCGGTCCTGGCGGCAATGGCCGCGGGCAGCGGCGGAAAGGGAGCGGCCAACTGCACAATGCGCGAGGCGGCCAGATTGAGCACGGCATGGCTGGACGGCCGGTCGATTTCGATGCGCTCCAGCGAGCCGTCCCGGCGGATGTACACCGTCAATTGCAGGCTGCCGTACACCTTGCCGCGCGCCTGGTCGGGATAGTGCTCGGTGCCCAGCAGCTCTATCTTCTTGCGCCAGGCTTCGACATACTCGGCATAGTCCACCGCCTTGGTGGATGGCCCGGTGAACTGCCGACGGGGCCGGGCGTTGTATCGCTCTATGCGTTCCTTCAGCGCGCTGATCTGTGCATTCAGTATCAGGCTTTCCTGATGACGGGTGTCGGTGCCGGGATCGTTGGACTGTTCGAACAAATCGGGCTGCTTGCGCTCGGGCCGGATCTTCTGTTCCGACATCAATTGGGTGAACAGGCGCTCCTGCTCGGCTTCCAGCTCTTCCTGCCGCTTGCGCAAGGCGGCCAGCACCACTTCATCGGCCGACTCGGCCGCCGTGCGCGGCAAGGGCGAAGCAGCCTGGCCCACCGCGGCTTCGCCTCCGCCGTTCAGCGCATTCTGCGCCAGCATCCTGGGCTGTATCGGCGCGGCCTCGCTGCGGGCATTCACCAGCGTCACCTCCAGGGTGGAGGACTGGGGCGGGGGCGCCGGAGGCGCGACGAAATGCACCGTCAGCGCGGCGGCGTGGATGGCCAGCGACAAGACCAGCGCAATGCGCAGGTAATCGTTGCGGGGCGCATGCAGCCCCGGCGGGACGGAAGGCATGGGCATGTTCGTTTGGCCTGGGGCCTGTTAACGTGGAAAGGCCCTAGGGCCGGCTCGATGGCTCAGGCGGCGGCGACTTCGCGCAGCCTGCAATCCAGTTCAAGGGCAAGTTCGTCGAATCCAAGAATATCCAAAGTCACTATCTGGCCGCGCTCGAGTTCGGGCAGTGCGGGAACCCGGGTCACCAGCGGCGCGCAATCCAGGCGCACGAGGTCGTCGCGCAGCACAGTGGCCTGGACGGTGCGCATACCCTGTTGCTCCAGCCAGCGCATGCACCAATAGCGCTCCATGGAGGATTGATAGTCGCCCCAGGCCGCATACTGGGAATCGAAGGCGCCGATGATGGCGAACAGGTCGGCGTCCTTGGGCTTGAAGGGCGCCACCAGGCGGGCCGAGACGCCATGCTCGGCCGTCGCCAGTATCTGCCATTGGTTGACCAGGTCGACGTAGCGCCGCAGGGGCGAGGTGGACCAGGCATATTGGGGCACGCCTATGGCCTCGTGCGGCAGGGCGTGGGTGGACATGCGCACCCGGCCGGCCTGCTGCGAGCGGTAGATGCCCGGCACGCCGTGCTTGGCCAGCAGACCGCCCCAAAGGTTATTGGTCAGGATCATGTATTCGGCGACCAGGCGGTCCAGCGGCGCATTGCGCCGCCGGGGAATCAGGCGCACGGGCGTATCGGGATCGTCGTAGGGGCCATCCAGCGCAAACGAGTACTCGATGCGGTTGTTGTTCTCGGGCTTGCCCCGCAGCTGTTCGCGCTGGGCCGACAGGTGTCGGGCCAGGCGCCATAGAGGGCGCAGCCATTCGCCGTAGGGCAAGGCGCTTCCGGGATCGCTCAGGGCTTCTTCGGTTACCGCCTCGTCCAGTGTGTCGTGGCGCAGGTTCTCGCGCACCTGTATGCGTTCCAGGCGCGTCTCCCAGGAAAGCAGTTCGCCGGTGGCGAGATTGGCCCTTACATACAGCGACAGCGCGGGCCTGGGCTGGCCGGCGTCCAGCGAAAAAGCGCCGATGAGCTCTGTCGGCAGCATGGGTATCTTCAGGCCGGGAATGTAGACGGTCGACATGCGGGCGCGGGCCAGCTTGTCGAACTCGCTGTCGCGGGTAACGGCCAGTCCGGGCGCGGCAATGTGTATGCCTATCGTGGCGAGGTCGCCGTCCTGCGCCGACACGGACAGCGCATCGTCGACCTCGATGGTGCTGCTGTCGTCCACGGAATAGGCCGTGACATCGGCCAGCGGCAAGTCCGCGCCCACGCCGCCGAACTCCACCGGCGGGAACTGCGCTCCCTTGGGAAAATAGGCGGACATGAAGCGGTGCTGGTGCAGCGCCAGGGCATGCGGCCAGGCGCCCAGCGACAGCAGCAGCTTCTCGGGGCTGGTGCCCAGCGCGCCCACGGCCGCGTCGAAAGCCTTCCATTCCATGGAGTTCTTGTCCGGCCGGGCCAGCAGCGACTGGGCGACCGCCGCGATCTCCGGCGGCAGCGTGCCGGCGACCATCTGGTCGGTCCACGCCTGCTGCAGGGCGGCCTGCTTCTGTTTCTTCTCGATCGCCGCCAGGGCCGCGGCAAGAATGTCGGGCGGGGCGGGGCGGTAGCAGCCCTTGCCGCGCCGGTGAAAATAGGCGGGCGCGCTGTTCAGCGCAAAAATGACGGCGGCCTTTTCGACCGCGCTGGGCGGGTGACCGAAATAATCCTGCGCGAATGTGGCGGCGTCGAACTCCTCCTGCGGAGCGCATTCCCAAAGGAAATCGATTTCAAGGGTCTGGGCAAGCGCCTGCCCCTGTTCCAGCAAGGCCGCCGGAGCCGGCTGCTCGAAACTGAACAATACGCTGGCGTTCTTGATCTTGCTGCGCTTGCCTGACTCGGATTCGACCTGCATGGTCGAGTCGCTTTGCGAAAAAACCTTTTCCGCCTTGAAATTTCCGCTGTCTTCGTAAAGAACGTACATAATGATCCGTCGGGATGCGCGGATGCGCATGGGGTGGTGTTTAAAGTGTCAGCTTGCCGGCAGCGCGAACGCCAGGACCTCGGGCAGCCATTGTTCAAAGTCCGAAAGGCCGTGGTCCCCGCCTTCAAGGATGCGGCCCTGGCAGCCCGAGAACCAGTCGGCCATTTCGCGCCAATCCAGCACTTCGTCGCCTTTTGCCGCCAGCAGGTAGTAGCGCTCGGGGTGGGCGGGCCTGCCCACCGCCATCTCCGCCAGCTCGTCCACATACTCTGGCAGGAAAACGAAGGGGTCATCGGAGTGGTACATGGTGTGCTCGCCCACCTGGGTCGCCAAATCCCTTGCGGCATAGACCACCGGGTTCAGGACGATAGCACGGCATTTCCAGCGCTCGGCCAGGCAGGTGGCGTAATAGCCGCCCAGCGAGGAACCCATGATCGCCAGGTCCTTGCCGGGTTCCATGCCGCGCGTCGTTCTGGCCTGCTCGATCAGGTAGTCGGCCAGTTCGATGGCCCGCCTGGGGCTTGCGGGCAGCTGAGGGGCGATCCATTCGCCTTCCAGGCCGCGTTCGCGCAGCGCCCCGGCCAGCAGCGTGGCCTTGTGCGATTTGGGCGACGACCGGAAGCCGTGCAGATAAAGAATCATGGCGCGCCTGCCTTTGCGGTTCGAGCCTATAGGCGATCCAGAAGCTTCTGGTGCAGGCCTCCGAATCCGCCGTTGCTCATTACAAGAATCGAGTCGCCGGGCTGCGCCGCCCGGCATATGGCTTCGGCCATTTTATCCAGATCGGAGTAGGCCGTGGCGCGTTCGCCCAATGGCGCCAGCACGGCGGCCGGGTCCCATCCCAGCGCATGCTTGCCTTCGGTGGCGCCATAGCAGAAGACCAGATCCGCCTGGGCCAGCGCCTCGGGCAGGCGCGCCGCCATGGCGCCCAGCTTCATGGTGTTGGAGCGCGGTTCCAGCACGGCCAGGATGCGCCTGGATCCCAATTGTTTGCGCAGGCCGGCCAGCGTGGTGGCGATGGCGGTGGGATGATGGGCGAAATCGTCGTAGACATCGATGGCGCGCACGGTGCCGCGCAGTTCCATGCGCCGCTTGACGCCCTGGAAGGCCGACAGCGCGTCGATGCCCGCTTGCGGGGCGACGCCCAGGTGCGCCGCCGCCGCCAGGGCGGCCAGGGCGTTCATCGCGTTGTGTTCGCCGGTCAAGGTCCATTGGACCGTGCCCAGGGGGCGGTCGCCGTCCCAGACCTCGAAATGCGAGGCATGACTGCCGGCCCGCGCGCGCCAGCGGCCGCCGGGGCCGAATGTCTGCACCGGGGTCCAGCATCCGCGCTGCAGGACGCGGTCCAGGGCATCGCAGGCGGCGGGACGAACCAGAAGACCCTGCGCGGGGACGGTGCGCACCAGATGGTGGAACTGGGTTTCTATGGCGGCCAGGTCGGGGAAGATATCGGCGTGGTCGTACTCGAGATTGTTCAATATGGCGGTTCGCGGCCGGTAATGCACGAATTTGGAGCGCTTGTCGAAGAAGGCCGTGTCGTATTCATCGGCTTCAATCACGAACAGCCGGCGGGCGGCTTCGTAGCGCGCGGAAACCTGCAGGCCCGCGGCGATTCCGCCGATCAGGAAATTCGGCTTGTGGCCGGCATGCTCCAGTATCCAGGCCAGCATCGAGCTGGTCGTCGTCTTGCCATGCGTGCCCGCCACGGCCAGCACGTGCTGGCCCTGCAGCACCTGCTCGCCCAGCCATTGGGGGCCCGACACATAGGGCAGCCCCTGGTCCAGTATGGCTTCCATCAGCGGATTGCCGCGCGTCACCACATTGCCCACGACGTACAGGTCGGGCTTCAGGCTCAGTTGGTCGGCCTCGAAGCCTTCGACCAGGACTATGCCCTGCTCTTGCAGCTGCGTGCTCATGGGCGGGTAGACGCCGGCGTCGCAGCCGGTGACGGTGTGTCCGGCCGAGCGCGCGATCAGCGCCAGTCCGCCCATGAACGTGCCGCAGATGCCAAGAATATGTAAGTGCATTTCTATCCTCCGTGGCGTATTGTAGTCAGGAGAGGCCCGTGATCGCGGTGCTATGATGCAAGGGTTTACAGTACCTCTTCGGATTGTTGCTATGAAACGGCGAGACTTTCTACGCCAGGCCGCGCTGGCGGCCGCCGGTTGCGCGGGCCTGTCGGGGCCGTTCTGGTCGGCGCGGGCCGCCGCCTTGCCCCCGGATCCTTTCTACGCCAATACGTTTCCCGGCCTCGACGACAGGCAGGTCGGCCTGGATCGCTACCTGGGCAAGCCGCTGGTCCTGAATTTCTGGGCCACCTGGTGTCCGCCTTGCGTGAAAGAGATGCCCGACCTGGAGGCCCTGCACCAGAAGCACCGCGATGTGCAGTTCGTGGGCCTGGCCGTCGACACGGCGGCCAATGTCCGCAAGTTCGGCGAAAAGGTACAGGTGTCGTATCCCTTGCTGGTCGCCGGCCACGGCGGCATCAAGCTGATGCGCGATCTGGGCAACAAGAACGGCGGCCTGCCCTTTACGGTTGTTTTCGATAAAGATGGACGCATTTCCCGCCAGATACTCGGCCAGGTGAAGCCTGCGGAACTGGAGCGCCTCATCGGCGAACTGGCCTGAGCAAGGTCCGCCGGATCACGGCTCAGGGGCGCGCCGGCGCTGGCTTTTTAATGGACAAAGACCGCTTTTTAGCGTAAAAAGGCGGTCTGTCTTAACAAAACATTCGCAATGGCGCAGCACATCCTAGTCTTGCATGGCCCCAACCTGAATCTGCTCGGCACGCGCGAGCCCGAGGTCTACGGGCGGCATACCTTGGCAGACATCAATCAGCGGCTGGCGCAGCTGGCAACGGAAAGCGGGGCGCGCTGCGTTGCATTCCAAAGCAATCACGAAGGCGAACTGGTCGATCGCATACAGGCCGCGCGCCAGGACCAGACCGATTTCATCATTGTCAATGCTGCGGCCTACACGCACACCAGCGTGGCGCTGCGCGATGCGCTGTGCGCCGTCGAAATTCCATTTGTCGAAGTGCATTTATCCAATGTGCATCAGCGGGAGAGCTTCCGCCATCATTCCTACCTGGCCGACAAGGCGCAAGGGGTGATAGCGGGGCTGGGCATTTTCGGTTACGAAGCCGCCCTGCGTTATGCTTTAGCCAGTTAAGAGCCGCACACGCTCTTTTTTTAACCTTTAATCATTTGCGTTCACCCTGTGCAATGGCAGCGGGGTAATGCACGGGAAGTTGGTATGGACCTAAGAAAACTGAAAACTCTGATCGACCTCGTCGCCGAGTCGGGCATCGCCGAACTCGAGATCACCGAAGGCGAGGGCAAGGTCAGAATCGTCAAATTCTCGCAAACCGTGCAACCCGTCGCCTACGCCGCCCCTCCGGCTCCCGCGGCCGAAGTCGCCGCCCCGGCCGCGGCTCCCGCCGCCGCTCCCGCGGCACCGGCGGGCCATGCGGTGAAGGCGCCCATGGTGGGCACCTTCTATCGTTCGCCCAATCCGGGCGCGTCTCCCTTCGTGGAAGTCGGCCAGTCGGTCAAGGAAGGCGAGCCGCTGTGCATCATCGAAGCCATGAAGCTCCTTAACGAGATCGAGGCCGACAAGTCCGGCGTCATCAAGGAAATCCTGGTCGAGAACGGCGAGCCCGTCGAATACGGTCAACCCTTGTTTATCATCGGCTAATCCATGTTCGAAAAAATCCTCATTGCCAACCGGGGCGAGATCGCTCTGCGCATCCAGCGCGCATGCCGCGAGCTTGGCATCAAGACCGTGGTGGTGCATTCCGAAGCCGACCGCGACGCCAAGTACGTCCGCCTGTCCGACGAATCGGTCTGCATCGGACCGGCGCCGGCACGCGACAGCTACCTGAACATGCCCGCGCTCATTTCGGCGGCCGAAGTCACCGACTCCGAAGCCATACATCCCGGATACGGCTTCCTGGCTGAAAACGCGGACTTCGCCGAGCGCGTCGAGAAAAGCGGCTTCGTCTTCATCGGCCCCCGTCCGGAATCCATTCGCACCATGGGCGACAAGGTGTGCGCCAAGCAGGCCATGATCGAGGCCGGCGTGCCCGTGGTGCCGGGCTCCGAAGGCGCGCTGCCCGAGGACCCCCAGGAAATCATGCGCATTGCGCGCGAAGTGGGCTATCCCGTCATCATCAAGGCGGCCGGCGGCGGCGGCGGGCGCGGCATGCGCGTGGTGTATACCGAAGCGGCATTGCTGAACGCGGTCGCCATGACCCGCAACGAGGCGGGCGCGGCGTTCAACAATCCGGAAGTCTACCTGGAAAAATTCCTGGAGAATCCCCGCCATATCGAGATCCAGGTGCTGGCCGACGGCGGACGCAATGCCATCTGGCTGGGCGAGCGCGATTGCTCCATGCAGCGGCGCCACCAGAAAGTCATCGAAGAAGCCCCCGCGCCGGGCATTGCGCGCCGCCTGATCGAACGCATCGGCGAGCGCTGCGCGGAAGCCTGCCGCAAGATGAATTACCGCGGCGCCGGCACCTTCGAATTCCTGTACGAAAACGGCGAGTTCTTCTTCATCGAAATGAACACCCGCATCCAGGTCGAGCACACCATCACCGAAATGATCACCGGCATCGACCTGGTGCAGCAGCAGATCCTGATCGCCGCCGGCGAGAAGTTCACCCTGCGCCAGCGCGACGTGCAGCTCAAGGGCCATTCGATCGAATGCCGGATCAACGCCGAAGACCCGTTCAAGTTCACGCCCAGCCCGGGCCGCATCACCAACTGGCACACGCCCGGCGGCCCAGGCGTGCGCATGGACTCGCACGTGTTCGCAGGCTATACCGTGCCGCCCAACTACGATTCCATGATCGCCAAGCTCATCACCTATGGCGACACGCGCCAGCAGGCGATTGCGCGCATGGAAATCGCCCTGTCGGAAATGATCGTCGAAGGCGTGCAGACCAATATCCCCCTGCATCGCGAACTGATGCAGGATGCGCGCTTTGTCGAAGGCGGCACCAGCATCCATTACCTGGAACACAAGCTGTCGCAACGGCCCTAGGCCGCGCGGCCGCCTGCTCGACGAACGGGGGCGCTGCCCCTGTTTTACCAATGGAATGAACTATGCGCGAACTCGTGCTCATCTGCCCCGAGGCACAGGCCGAGGCGCTGTCGGACGCCTTGATCGAGGCGGGCGTATTGTCGGTGTCGGTCGAGGACGCCGATGGCGACACTGACGCCGAGCGGGCTCTTTTCGGCGAACCCGGACTTGAGCCCGATGTGCAGGCATGGCGCAACAACCGCGTCGTGGCGCTGCTGCCCGACGGCCTGGACCCCGGACAGATTATGGAGCAACTGCGGGAATCGGGCGCCGCCGATTATCGCGATGGGGACTGGACGCTGCGCGATGTTCCCGATGCCGACTGGGTGCGCCTGACCCAGGCGCAGTTCCAGCCCATACAGGTGGGCGGACGGATCTGGATCGTGCCCAGCTGGCATCGCGGCAATCCCGATGTGCCCGTTGCGCATAAGGGGGCGGCCGACGGGCTGGTCCGCATCGAACTGGATCCCGGCCTGGCCTTCGGCACCGGCAGCCATCCCACCACGCATCTGTGCCTGGAATGGCTGGACGCCCATGTGGAAGGCGCGGAGACGGTGCTGGACTACGGTTGCGGATCGGGCATTTTGGCCATTGCCGCCAGGATGCTTGGAGCCGGTGCTACTCTGGCCGTGGACATCGACGAGCAGGCGGTGCAATCGACCCGCTACAATGCCAGGGTCAATGGGGTGGAACTGGAAGCCATGCTGCCCGACGGGCTTCCCGATGGGCAGTTCCAGCTGGTGGTGGCCAACATTCTGTCGAATCCCCTGAAGGTGCTCGCGCCCATGCTGGCCAATCGGGTGGCTCCGGGCGGGCACCTGGTCTTGTCGGGCGTGCTGGAGCGCCAGGCACAAGAGGTTGCCGGAGCCTATGCTCCCTGGATCGAAATGAAGGTATGGCAAGCCCGTGAAGGCTGGGTCTGCCTGCATGGCCAACGTCCCGCCTAGCGGCCTGGAACGATTTTACGCATATGGATTTGACCACGCGCTGCCCGCAATGCGGCACAACGTTTTCGGCTAGCCTGCAGCAGCTGCAGCTGCGCAAGGGCTATATTCGCTGCGTCAATTGCGCCCATATCTTCGACGGCTACGAAGCCGTGGTATCGCCGGCTTCTCCCGCGCAGACGCAACAGGAAGCAACTGCACCCCATGTCATCCGGCAGCGCCCGGCGCCCGTCCCGAGCATGCCCGCTCCAAGTGTGCCCGAGCCTGACGTGCCGGAGCCGATCTTGCCCGCACACGCGCCGGGCCATACCGTATCGGTCGATGCGCCCGTTCCACGCAGCCGGACCGGCGACCCGTTCACGATTTCCGCCGGCCGCGACGCGGGCCGCGGTCCGGCGCGCCAGGATCCCGTCTTTCGCGTCGGCGAACCCCTGGCTCCCTCCGCGCCCAAAGCCGAGCCGGTGATCGGCCGGGCACAGGCCCCGGCGAGTCCGGTCACGGAAACGGCCGTGGACCTGCCGCCGATACGGCGGCGCGACGACGGGCTCGCCGCGCAGATCTATGTCGAGCCCCGCCACCCGGCATCGGGCCTGGAGCCGGCGCCGCCGGCCTTCCTGGACGACGATATGTCGCCCGGCCGCCTGGGCCGCATCATATGGGCCACGCTGCTCGTCGCCGGGTTGGTCCTGTTGCTGGCTCAGCTGGCCTATGTCTATCGGGCGCAGATCGCCAATCAGGCCGCTTTCCTCCGGCCCGTCCTGGAGCGTGCTTGCGCGTCGTGGAACTGCAAGGTCCCCTACGCGCGGCGGATCGATGCGATTTCGATCATGAGCTCGTCCTTGCGCTCGGGTTCGGCCGCCGCCGCCGATGGCGCCGCCGTCGCCGGCAATGCGAAGAACCCGGACAGCATGGTCTTGCAGGTCACGTTGCGCAACACCTACGACAAGGCCCAGGAGTGGCCGACCCTGGTGCTGGACCTGACGGATTTTTCGGGCACACTGATCGTGCGCAAGAACCTGACGCCGGAAAGCTATCTGGCGCCTGATGTGCTTGGCCAACCCTTCCCGGGGGGCAGCGAAGCGTCCATAAGCGTCCCCATCGCGCTCAATGGCCTGAAGATCAACGGGTATAAATTAGACAAATTTTTTCAATAGGGATTGCAATGTCTGACAAGGTTTTGATTTGCGGGTCGGTGGCCTTCGACACCATCGCTGTGTTCGAAGGGCATTTCAAGGACCATATCCTGGCCGACAACATTCAATCGCTCAGCGTGTCCTTCTTTGTACCCACGATGCGCAAGGAGTATGGCGGCTGCGCGGGCAATATCGCTTATAACCTGCGCCTGCTGGGCGGCAATCCGGTGCCGGTGGGCACGGTCGGCGCCGATGCGGCCGACTACATCGTCTATATGCAGCAGCTGGGCATAGACACCAGCCTGATACGCGTGCTGGCCGATACGTACACCCCGCAGTGCTTCATTACCACCGACCTGGACAACAACCAGATCGCATTGTTTCACCCCGGCGCCATGATGCGCTCGGCCGAGAACGACTTGAGCGGCCGCGAGGCGGCATGGGCCATCGTGGCGCCCGACGCCAAGGACGGCATGTTCGCCCATGCCCGCCGCCTGCATGCGCAAGGCATTCCATTCATCTTCGACCTGGGCCAGGCCATGCCGCTGTTCTCGGGCGACGACATCAACGAAATGCTGAAACTGGCCAAGGTGCTGACGGCCAACGACTACGAGGCCAGCATCGTCGAGCAGCGCACCGGGCGCAGCATGCATGATATCGCGCAGTCCATGCAGGCCGTCGTCGTGACGCGCGGCGCGGAAGGCGCGACGCTGTACGCCGATGGCGAGGAAACCCATATCGAGCCCGTCAAGGCCGAACACGTGGTCGACCCCACCGGTTGCGGCGACGCGCATCGCGCCGGCCTGCTGTATGGGCTCACCCAGAAATGGAAGCTGGTGGATGCATGCCGCTTGGCGAACGTGATGGGGAGCTTTAAAATCGGTTCAAGGGGCCCTCAGAATCATCGCCCGACCCGTGCCGAGATCAGCGCCGTCCTCGATCGGCGCTATGGCGTGAACCTGTTGGGTTGAATGGCTGTCAAATCCTTGTCGCCCAAGGTCCGGCACCCTGTTTTAAAGGAGTTATTCCATGAGTTCAGTTCATACACAGTTCCCAGGCACGCGTTCGGTCCGTACCCTGGCCGCCGTCGCTCTGCTGGGCTCGCTGGCCGTGTTGGCCGGTTGCGCCAACGATAGCGCATCGTCGTCGGTATACAGCTACGGTCAGGCACAGCGCGAGCAAGTCGTGCGCACCGGAACCGTCGAGTCCGTCCGCAGCGTCACCATCCAGAAAGATCGCAGCAGCGGCGCCGGCGTGCTGGCCGGCGGCGCCCTGGGCGGCGTGGCGGGCAGCGCCATAGGCGGAGGCAGGGGCAATGTGCTGGCTACCATAGGCGGTGGCATACTCGGCGCAGTGGCCGGCAATGCGGTCGAAAACCAGGTCGGGAAAACCAATGGCCTGGAAATCACGGTCCGCCTGGACAACGGCGAAACCCGGGTCATCGCCCAGGCGGCCGACGTCGCCATTTCGGCGGGGCAGCGGGTTCGCCTCATCAGTGGCAACGGCCCCACACGCGTCGTTCCCATGTAATGCCGTTCGCGCCGCGGCACCGCGCGGCGCGGACAAAAGCAAAGGGGCCGATACCTGCGTATCGGCCCCTTTTTTTTCATGCATCCCCGTCAGACGCCGAACAGCCTGAAGGCAAAATGCTGCAGGAACATCATGGCCACCTGCGCGATGACCAGCAGCACCAGCGGCGAGAGATCCAGGCCGCCAAGATGGGGAAGAACGCGCCGTATGGGATCGAGCAGGGGAGCGGTAAGGGTGTGCAGCACCGGCATGATGGGCGCCAGCGGATTCACCCAGGAAAGAACCGCCTGTATGAGCGTGATCCATAGTATGACGTTGAACGCCCACTTGAGGACGGTGAACACGGCCGCCAGCAAGGCCGGCAGCAGGCTTTCGATCAGCGGCAACTGCCCCGTGAGCGCCCACCATGTCAGAAGCAGGAAGACGAGGGCGGTCAGCCAGCAGGCGATCAGGCTGGGCCAGTCGATGCGGTTGCCCGGCGACACCACTTTGCGTATGGGTTGAACCAGCCAGTCGGTGACGCGCAGCACGGCCTGGGAATAAGGATTGAAGGGGTGCAGGCGTATGGCGTAGATCCACGCGCGGATGATCAGTGCAATACCGAAAAGTGAAAAGACGATATTGATGATGAAATGCAGGGCTTCGCTGAACATGGCGGGGCTACGTGTGATTTCAGAAGCGCCATTGTCGCACGCTGGGCTTGTCGGCGGAAGATGCCCCGAAACGAAAGCGCAGCGGACATGAAAACTGCCCGAACGAGTCGGGCAGCCGGGTACTGCGATGCTACTGACAACGCATCCCTATGCCGTCCGCGCGGGCGGACGGCAAGGGCAGCCTTAAGGACGGCCGCCGGTAGGGAAGGGCCACGATGCGGCCGGGTTGACGGTTTTCTTGGCGGCCGGCGCCGGCGTTGCCGCCTTGGCGGCCTGGGCCGCTGTCTTCACGCTGGCTTTTTTGGGCGCTGCTTTTTTAGCGGGCGCTTTTTTTGCGGGAGCCTTGCTTGCGACCTTTTTGGCAGGCGCCGCTTTCTTGGCGGGCGCTTTTTTAGCGGCTGCTTTCTTGGCGACTGCTTTCTTTGCCACGGCCTTCTTGGCGGGCGCCTTCTTTGCTACCGCTTTCTTGGCGACAGCCTTTTTGGCTACCGCCTTCTTGGCGGCGACTTTCTTGGCGGCGACTTTCTTGGCGACGGCTTTCTTCGCTACGGTCTTTTTGGCCACTGCTTTTTTAGCAACGGCTTTCTTGGCGACTGCCTTCTTGGCTACGGCTTTTTTTGCGACCGTCTTTTTGACGGCGGTTTTGCTTGCTGCCTTTTTGGCGGGCGCTGCTTTCTTGGCTACGGTTTTTTTGGCGACAGCCTTTTTAGCGACAGCCTTTTTGGCGGGTGCTGCTTTTTTAGCGGTTACGGGTTTCTTTACAGCGACTTTTTTAGCGGGTGTTGCCTTCTTGGCGGGTGCAGCTTTTTTGGTAGCCGCTTTCTTTGCGGCCTTTTTGGCTGTTGCCATAGTAATGCTCCTTGAGATCGAGTCGAAGAGAACGTCCACCCATTTGATATGGCCCCCACTAAAAGGGTGCGACCCATCTCAAATGGCGCAAGCGTGCAAGCACTAGGTACTTGCACGCCTAGAGTCTAACGTAAGCTTCCTCTGTCTTCCAAGCATTATTCCCAGCTTAATGCTCCGCCGGTCTGATATTCGATGACTCGTGTCTCAAAAAAGTTGCGTTCTTTCTTCAAGTCGATCATCTCGGCCATCCATGGGAATGGATTTTCTTCTTGCGCGAACAGCGGTTCAAGACCGATTTGCTGGCAGCGCCGATTGGCGATGAAACGCAAATATGACTTGAACATCGACGCGTTCAAACCGAGCACGCCGCGCGGCATGGTGTCCTCAGCGTAAGCATATTCAAGGTCTACAGCCTGTCGGAACAATTCGCGCAGCTCTTCGCGGAACTCGGCCGTCCACAAATGCGGGTTCTCGAGTTTGATCGTGTTGATCAGGTCGATGCCGAAATTGCAGTGCATGGATTCGTCGCGCAAGATGTACATGTACTGCTCGGCGGCGCCCGTCATTTTATTTTGGCGACCCAATGCAAGTATTTGCGTAAAACCAACATAAAAGAACAGACCTTCCATCAGGCAGGCGAAAACGATGAGCGATTTGAGCAGCGTCTGATCCGCTTGCGGTGTGCCTGTCTGGAAGTTGGGATCGGCGATCGCATCGATGAAGGGAATCAGGAATTCGTCTTTTGCGCGTATGGATGGAACTTCGTTGTAGGCGTTGAAGATCTCGGCCTCATCCAGGTCCAGGCTTTCGACGATGTACTGATAGGCGTGGGTGTGTATGGCTTCTTCGAAAGCCTGGCGCAGCAGGAACTGGCGGCATTCCGGCGCGGTGATATGCCGGTATGTGCCCAGTACGATGTTGTTGGCGGCAAGCGAATCGGCGGTCACGAAGAAGCCCAGGTTGCGCTTGACGATGCGGCGCTCGTCCTCGGTCAGGCCATTGGGGTTCTTCCAGAGCGAGATGTCGCGCGACATGTTGATTTCCTGCGGCATCCAGTGGTTCGCGCAAGTGGCCAGGTATTTTTCCCAGGCCCACTTGTACTTGAACGGCACCAGCTGGTTGACGTCGGTCTTGCCGTTGATGATGCGCTTGTCGGCGGCGCGCACGCGTCCGCCCGTATCGGCCGCGGCGGAGGACGCGGCGGGCGCCGCCATGGCATTGTCGGCCTGGCCTTGCGCAGCGGCGCGCGGGGCGCCGCTGCCGGCGTTGTCGGAGGCTGTGTTGCCGGCCGGCGTGGCCGGAGTGTCTTCCCAATTCAGCATAGTGGTTCCCTGTATCTGGTTATTGGCAGGCTTCGCATTCTTCGAAGCCTTCGTCGCCGGGGCGCATGGTGCATACGGCACCCACGATTTCCGCTTCGGGCAGCGCCGCGACTGCGGGGGCTGCCGCCGCGGCGGCAACGGGGGAGGAATCGCTCATGGAAACGGCATTGAGTTCGCCGCCTCGGCCGGTGGATTTCTCGGCGTTGGTCGCGCCGATGGAGCGCAGGTAGTACGTGGTCTTCAGCCCGCGCACCCAGGCCAGCTTGTAGATGTCGTCCAGCTTCTTGCCCGAAACGCCGGACATGAAGATGTTGAGCGATTGCGCCTGGTCTATCCATTTGGAGCGCCGCGCCGCGCATTCGACCACCCAGGTCGGATCGACTTCGAAGGCGGTGGCATAAAGCTTGCGCAGGTCGTCGGGGATGCGGTCGATGCGCGCCAGGCTGCCGTCGAAGTATTTCAGGTCGGCGACCATGACTTCGTCCCACAGATTGCGTTCCTTCAGGTCGCGCACCAGGTGGTCGTTGACCACGGTGAACTCGCCCGACAGGTTGGACTTGACGTACAGGTTGCGGTAGTTGGGCTCGATGCACGGCGAGACGCCGATGATGTTCGAGATGGTGGCCGTGGGGGCGATGGCCACGCAATTGGAGTTGCGCATGCCGTACTGGGCGATGTGGGCGCGCAGCGAATCCCAGTCCAGCGTGCTGCTGTCGTCCACCTCGACATAGCCGCCGCGCTCTTCGCGCAGCAAGGCCAGCGTGTCTTGCGGCAGGATGCCGCGATCCCACAGCGAACCCTTGAAGCTGGCGTAATGGCCGCGCTCGGCCGCCAGCTTGCTGGACGCCCAGTAGGCGTAATAGCAGGTGGCCTCCATGGAGCGGTCGGAGAATTCGATGGCGGCATCGGAGGCGAACGGCACGCGCATCATGTGCAGGCAGTCCTGGAACCCCATCACGCCCATGCCGACCGGGCGGTGGCGCACGTTGGAATTGCGCGCCTTGGGCACGGCGTAGTAGTTGATGTCGATGACGTTGTCGAGCATCCGCATGGCGATGGTAATGGTGCGCTCGAGCTTTTCGTGATCGAGCACGTACTGGCCATTGGCGTCCTGCTTCAGGTGGGCGGCCAGGTTGACCGAACCCAGGTTGCAGACGGCGATCTCGGAGTCGTTGGTATTGAGCGTGATCTCGGTGCACAGGTTGGAGCTGTGCACGACGCCCACATGCTGCTGCGGCGAACGGATGTTGCAAGGATCCTTGAAGGTGATCCAGGGGTGGCCGGTTTCGAACAGCATGGACAGCATCTTGCGCCACAGCGACATGGCGGGAATCTTCTTGTACAGGGGCATTTCGCCGCGCGCCACCTTGTCTTCGTAGCCCAGGTAGGCGGCTTCGAAATCGCGGCCGTACTTGTCGTGCAGGTCGGGCGCGTCGGACGGCGAGAACAGGGTCCATTCGCCGTTCTCCATGACGCGCTTCATGAACAGATCGGGAATCCAGTTGGCCGTGTTCATGTCGTGCGTGCGGCGGCGCTCGTCGCCGGTGTTCTTGCGCAGTTCCAGGAACTCCTCGATGTCCAGGTGCCAGCTTTCCAGGTAGGCGCATACCGCGCCCTTGCGCTTGCCGCCCTGGTTGACCGCGACGGCGGTGTCGTTGACCACTTTGAGGAAGGGGACGACGCCCTGGCTTTCGCCGTTGGTGCCCTTGATGTGGCTGCGCAGGGCGCGCACGGGCGTCCAGTCGTTGCCCAGGCCGCCGGCGTACTTGGCCAGCAGCGCGTTTTCCTTGATGGCGTCGTAGATTCCGGCCAGGTCGTCGGATACGGTCGTGAGGTAGCAGGACGACAGTTGCGAGTGCAGGGTGCCCGAGTTGAACAGGGTGGGGGTCGAGCTCATGAAGTCGAAGGAGGACAGCACTTCGTAGAACTCGATGGCGCGCGCTTCGCGGTCGATTTCATTGAGCGCCAGGCCCATGGCCACGCGCATGAAGAATACCTGCGGCAGCTCGATGCGGCGGCCGCGCAGGTGCAGGAAGTAGCGGTCGTACAGGGTTTGCAGGCCCAGGTAGTTGAACTGCTGGTCGCGGTCGGCCTTCAGCGCGGCGCCCAGCTTGGGCAGGTCGAACTGGGAAAGCTTTTCGTCGAGCAGGCCGCCTTCGATGCCGGTCTTGATGAAGAGGGGAAAGTACTCGCCGTAGCGGGTGCTCATCTCGGTTTGGGAGACTTCCTCGCCCAGGACTTCCTTGCGGATCGTATGCAGCAGCAGCCTGGCGGTGACCTGGCTGTACGAAGGGTCGGTCTCGACCATGGCGCGGGCCGACAGGATGGCGGACTTGAAGACTTCGTCGACGGGGATGCCGTCGTAGATGTTCTTGACCGTTTCCTTCAGGATGGCGTCGACGTCGATGGCCTGAGGCAGGTTCTGGCCGGCCTCGGCGATGGTGGCGCGCAGCTTGGCCAGGTCCAGGGGGCGCCTGATGCCGTTGTCGGTCACGTTAAGGCTGCTCTGCTCGGCGGCGGGCTGGGCCGGCACGCTGCGGGCGCGTTCTTGCGAGCGTTTTTCGCGATACAGCACATAGGCCCGGGCGACGTCGTGTTCGCCGGAGCGCATCAGCGCCAGTTCGACCTGGTCCTGGATTTCTTCTATATGGAAAGTGCCGCCGCTGGGACGGTTGCGCACCAGGGCATTGACGGCCTGGGCGGTCAGGGTTTCGACCAGCTCGCGGATTCGTGCCGACGCGGCGCCCTGGCCGCCATTGACGGCCAGGAAGGCCTTCGTCATGGCGATGGCGATCTTGCTGGGCTCGAAGCCCACGACCGCGCCGTTGCGCCGGATGATGTGAAAGTTCTCCCATTGGCTACCGCCATCGGGCGTGGCGGAAACAGGGGCGCCGCGAGGGGCGGCGTCGGGCCTGGAATCAGCGATCTGTGTGGTTTGCATGAATGCTCCTGGGACAAGAAAAACGTACGGTTTGATGCACGTTGAACAGCGTTTTCTATGTGGGTGGACTGCACGCCGCGCGTCAGGGCGCGGTATGTGATGAAAATCGTTTCGAGGCGATTAAACCACAATATGTTGTGGTCTTGTTTTTGTCGAGCACTAATTGTAGTGAGCGAACAAGGGGTAGGCAAGGGCTTGTATTTTTAATTTTTTATGCTTGCTTCACCCAAAAGGCCGGGGCCCCGCCATGCGAGGCCCCGGCCGGCTTGGCGTAGCGCCGGTTTGCCGATCAGGCGTGCGCCCGGAAAAAAATATTGTTAACTTTCATGACAGGGCGGCCGGGCGCCGTTTGCAACTGTTCCAGCCTTTCCCGATACGCGTGGACGTTGGCCAGCTTCACGTGTCCGAAGCCCCGTATCGTCTGCGGCAGTTCGGCCAGTTCCAGCGCTGCGTGGAAGTTGTCCTCGTTCAGGTTTTCCAGCATGGACAGGACGGCCTGCCGGTACTCTTCTATGAGCCGTCGCTCCATTTTGCGCTCGCCGCTGTACGAAAATACATCCAGCCAGGTGCCCCGCACTTTCCGGCAGCGGGCCAGCAGGCGGAACGCCGTTTCCATACCGGGGCCGAAGGTCATCTTGCGCGGAATGCCTGTCCGAGGATCGCGCCGTGCCAGCAGCGGGGGGGCCAGGTGGAATTGCAGGGTGTAGTCGCCCTCGAACTTCTCGGCCAGTTCCTTGCGGAAGTCGCCGTTGGTGTACAGGCGGGCCACCTCGTATTCATCCTTGTAGGCCATGAGCTTGTGCAGGGAGCGGGCGACCCGGATGGCCAGGCGCGGCCGGCCATCCGGATGCAGGGCGCGTTCCGCGGCCAGCACCTTGTCCACCAGCTGGGTGTATCGGCGGGCGTAGCGCTCATCCTGATAGGCGGCCAGCGATGCGCGACAGCGTTCCACGATCGTCTCCAGCGATTCGGGCATGTGGATGACCACCGGCTTCTCCGCCCGGGCCGGCTGCAGCGCCTGCGGCTGGGCGGCGGCAAGCCGGCCCAGGCGGAAGGCTTCCTGGTTGGCCTGCACCGCCACCCCGTTCAGGCCGAGCGCATGCAGGATGGCTTCCTCGCCCAGCGGGATGCCGCCGCCTTGCCAGGCGTAACCCAGCATCAGCATGTTGGCCAGAATGCTGTCGCCGAAATAGCGGGTGGCCAGGGCATGGGCATCCAGTTCCCGGGTGTTCGATGCGCCGGCGGCGGCGCGCAGGGCGTCGACCAGCGGGCGCGGGTCCAGGTCCACCTGCGGATCCCGGGTGAATTCCGACGTCGGCGCCAGGTAGGTGTTGACGATGGCCCGGCTATGGCCGTGGCGCAGGGCCTGCAGGGTTTCAGGTTTGGCCGCGGCGACGGTATCGCACAGGATGGCCACGTCGGCCTGCCCGGCATCGATACGCACGGCGCCGGTGGGCTCCGCGCTGTCGGACAGCCGTATGTGGCTGATCACCGCGCCGCCCTTTTGCGCCAGGCCGGTGATGTCCAGCACCGAGGCCGCGCGGCCTTCCAGGTGGGCGGCCATAGCCAGGATGGCGCCGACGGTGACCACCCCCGTGCCGCCTATGCCGGCCACCAATATATTGCAGTCGCCTTTGCGCTCCGTGAAAGCCGGCGCGGGCAATTGAGCGATCAGTTCCCGCAGGCGCTGCCTATCGGCCGGCGCCGTGTTCGCCGCTTTGCGCGGCGTCCCGCCCAGCACCGAGACAAAGCTGGGGCAGAAGCCGTCGACGCAGGAATAGTCCTTGTTGCAGCTGGACTGGTCGATGGCCCGCTTGCGGCCGAAAGGGGTTTCCACCGGCGTCAGCGACAGGCAGTTGGACTGGGCGCCGCAGTCGCCGCAGCCTTCACACACGGCGGTATTGATGAACAGGCGGCGTGCCGGGTCGGGAAGGGCGTTTTTCTTGCGGCGCCTGCGTTTTTCGGCGGCGCAGGCCTGGTCGTGGATGAGCACGGTCACGCCCGGGATTTCACGCAGCTCGCGCTGCAGGGCGTCCAGCTCGTGCCTGTCGTGCACGGTCACGCCTTCAGCCAGGCGCACGCCGCGGTATTTTTCCGGTTCGTCGGTGGTGACGACGACGCGTTTCACGCCCTCGCCCAGCATCTGCTGGCAGATTTGCGGTACGGACAGCGTGCCGTCGACCGGCTGGCCTCCGGTCATGGCCACCGCATCGTTGAACAGGATCTTGTAGGTGATGTTGGCCTTGGCCGCGACCGCTTGCCGGATGGCCAGGTAGCCCGAATGAAAATACGTGCCTTCGCCCATGTTCTGAAAAACATGCGGCATGCGTGTATAGCGCGACAGGCCGATCCAGTCGCTGCCTTCGCCGCCCATCTGCGTCAGTCCGCTGGTTTCGCGGTCCATCCAGGTCGCCATGTAGTGGCAGCCGACACCGGCCAGCGCCTGGCTGCCCTCGGGCACCTTGGTCGAGGTATTGTGCGGACAGCCCGAACAGAAGTAGGGGCGCCGCGTCAACGTTGCGGGCCTGGCGCCGATGTCGGCCTCCAGCGCGCAACCCGCCGCCTCGGGCAGGCGCAGACCGGCCGCCTGGCGCAGCCAGCGTCGCAGCGCGCCGGCGACCAGAGCGGGGCGCAACTGCCCCTCTTTGGGCACCAGCGCTTCGTTTTCCAGGTCGCGCTTGCCGGCGACGCTGGGGCGGACCGCCTGGTTGAACAGCATATCCTTGATCTGGTTCTCGATGACCGGCGCCTTTTCCTCGATGACCAGGATGTGATCCAGCCCTTGTGCGAACCGCAGGAAGCCCGGCTCGTCCATGGGCCAGCTAAGGCCTATCTTGTAGTGGCGCAATGCGGGCAGGGCATGGCCGGACCGGGCCAGATGCGCAAGCGCATCCTGCGTATCCAGGTAGGCTTTGCCCGTGGTGACGATGCCCAGCCGGGCGCCGGGAGCCGGATCCGCCAGCCGGTCCAGGGAATGCAGGCGCGAGAACGCCTTGACCGACTCCAGGCGGGCGGCGATACGGTTTTCAATACCCGGCGTCAGGAATTCCCGCGCACTGTATTCCAGGGCGCCTTGCTGCGGGTCGCCGTCGGGCACGCTGAAATCCGGCATGGGCTGCAGCGTGAACGAGCGGCCGCTCTCCACGGTTTCGGTCACGGCCTTGAAGGCGACCCAGGCGCCGCTATAGCGCGACAACGCCCAGCCCCACCGGCCGAACAGCTCATATTCCTCGACCGAGGCGGGATGCACGATGGGTATGCCCCAGGCCAGCAGCGAGTTTTCGCTGGCATGCGGAATGGACGAGGAGGCGGCGGTGTGGTCATCGCCCACGATCAGCAGCACGCCGCCGTCTTTCGAGGCGCCGGCCGCATTGCCGTGGTGCAATGCATCGCCGGCGCGATCCACGCCGGGGCCCTTGCCGTACCACATGGCGAACACGCCATCCACGGTCTTGTCCTCACGCACCCCGGCCTGCTGCGTGCCCATGACGATGGTGGCGCCCAGGTCTTCATTGATGGAGGGCAGGAAGCTGACCTGGTGCTCGTCCAGCGGCTTCTTGGCGCGCCACATGGCCAAGTCGACGCCGGCCAGCGGAGAGCCGCGATAGCCGGTGACGAAGCCGGCGGTATTCAGGCCACGGGCCCGGTCGGCGCGGCGCTGGGACAGCAGCAGGCGCACCAGCGCCTGGGTGCCGGTAAGGAAGATCCGGCCCGATTCCGCGGTCAGGTTTTCGTCCAGGCGGTACTGGGTATCGATAGAGGGCGAAGACATAGAAAAACTCCATTGTTCCCACCCATGATAGAGAGCCCCGCCGCTGTTTTTATTGCTATTTCATCGCGTAAAATCCCTAGTAATTGAAATAAACATTTCAAAATAGGGCAATTATGGACAAAACCGATATCAAAATCCTGAAGCAGCTGCAAAACGAGGGGCGATCGTCGGCCCAGCAGTTGTCCGAGCATGTGGGGCTGTCCGCCGCGCCGGTGTGGCGCAGGGTCAAGGCCCTGGAAGCCGCGCAGGTCATCCAGGGCTATTACGCCCGGGTCGATCGCAACAAAGTGGGCCTTCAGGGCTGCATGTTCACGCAGATCAGCCTGGAGCGGCATTCGGCGGAGATCGTCGAGAACTTCGAGCGATCGGTGCGCGACGCGCCTGAGATCCTGGAGTGCTATGCCGTCACGGGCGACGCCGACTTCCTGCTGAAGATAGTCGTGCCCAGCCCGGAGGCCTACGACAGCTTTCTGCACCGCTTCCTGTTCAACCTTCCCGGCGTGCGCCAGACCCGGACCATCGTGGCCCTGCGCGAGATCAAGCACGATATCAGGCTGCCCCTGTAGGCAAGCATGCGCGCCGACGCCTTCCTGGAGCTTCTTAAAGATAGAGCATGGTCTTGGCCAGCAGGATGATGCCCACCATGTGCGTGAACACGCTGATGTGTATGCGCTGCACGTAGCGGGTCTTGAGCAGGCCTTTGCCGCCCAGGACCATGGCGGTGATGAAGTGGCCCAGCACGCTCAGCGCCAGGATTATCTTTATCGTCAGCAGCGTGGCAAAGGTGCTGTCCAGCGGGTGCGCCAGCACCGTCCTGTAATGCCAGGCCATGCCGATGCCAGCCCCATAAAGCACCAGCAGCGTCCAGGGCATGATGCGGCGCGCCCGCCGGCCTATCGCCTTTTCGACGGCGCGCATGGCTTCATGCGGTACATGCTTGCGCACGCCTTCCAACATCAGCACTTCGAAGAATACGGTGCCCACGAAGATGAAGGCGGCGAATAAATGCAGCGTGATCAGGACGACGTAATTCATGGCGGTGGCGCTCCACGGCTACACGAGCGCCGGCGGGTGGCCGGGGCGGCGGTTCGGGTAGAATATTTTTTTGTGGAAGGCCGGCATCCGATGCGGATGCCGGCCGCTTCCAAACGATCCGATTGTAGGTCGCCGGTGTCGTGGCGGCGGCCGATACCCCACGCAGCTTGTGGTTTTGCAAGGACGTCCAGATGGTTGAATTCCTGTTCCGCCGGCACGCCATGGCCGGCTTGTCAACGGCGGTATTGCTTGCGGCCTGCGCGGCGCCCAGCAAGCCGCCTCCTCCTGAAGAACCGCAGCCCGCCTGCCAGGCGGCCGCTCAGGGCGATGCCCTGATCGGAAACTGGCTTAGCGTGCGCAAGGAAAAGGGCGTGGCGGGCGAATTGCGCACCTTGTTCACCCTGCATCCCGACGGCACCATGGCCTATACCGAGCAGCTCAAGCGCGGCAGCAAGCCGTCGCAGGGCCTGTCCGAGACCGGGTGCTGGACGCACAGCGGGCAGTCGCTGGTCCTGCAGACGCTGCAATCCAATGGCGCTCCGGTCGACACCAAGGACCCCATCTACACCAACCGCTATGTGGTTTCGTCCCTGGGCGGCAAGTCGCTGTCCATGCGCCACGCCGACGGCACTCCCATCAAGGCCCGGCTCATGTCGCCCGGATACCGGCTGCCGTTCTAGCCGGCGGCTTCTAGCCCGCCGCTCGGTGTGATTTGCGGGGCGCCGCGGCCTTGCCATGGATTGCACTGGCCGATTTCAGCTCGTCGCGCTCCAGCATGCCGTTGGCCGAGTGCCACAGGTGATGCCGCATGGCGGCATAGGCCTGGTCGGCGTCGCCGGCCAGGATCGCCGCCGCAATCGCTTCGTGCTGCTCTATTGAGCTCCGGATGATCTGCTCGGCGCCCAACGCCTGGCGCAGCAGCGTCATGAAGACGGCCAGTTGATACCTGTCGATCAGTTCGGCCAGCTCCAGGTTGTCGCTCATCTTGACGATGGCTTGATGGAACTCCCGGTTGTGCACGATGAATGACTGCATCGCCAGCCGGGTTTTATGTTGCCGGCCTTGCTTCACAATGGCGCTGAAATAGGCCCGGTTATCGCCGATGTCGATGCGTTCGGCCGCCAGCCGCGCGGCCTGTCCTTCCAGCGCTTCGCGTATCTGGAAGAGATGGATGATCTCGGTGCGCGACAGCCGGCGAACGACGGCGCCGCGATTCGGGATCAGCTCGATCAGCCTGTCGGCGGCCAGGCGGCGGAAGGCTTCGCGCAGCGGACCGCGGCTGATGCCCAGCTCTTCGATGAGGTCCCGCGAAATGAGGCGCTGGCCGGGAGCCAGGCTGCCTTCAAGAATCTGTTCTTTCAGGATGGCGGCGACGCGCTCGACCGTGTCGCCGCTGCGCGGCACGGGTTCCGGCGGGGCGGCCCGGGAAGGTTTCATTTTGTTTTGCATTGCGCGGTCATTTTAATGACAAATATAGGGATATAGTTTAATCTAAAAGTGTAGGACAAAAATACACGACACCTATAAGACAGGAGACAAACATGATATTCAAGCCTCTATTGAAATTGGCAGTGAACGGCCTGCTGCTTGCCGGCCTGCTGGCCGGCGGGCAGGCCGGAGCCGTGAACCTGACGGTCACCCACTGGGCGGACGGCATGTATGGCGCGCCCTTTGCCGTGGCCATGGAAAAAGGTTTTTTCAAGGACGCCGGCATCGACGTCACGGGTTTCATCACCTCGCAAGGCGGCGGCACCACGGTGCGCAACGCCATGGCATCCGACATTCCGTATGGCGAGGTCGCCTTGTCGGCGGCCATCGCCGCCATCAAGCAAGGGGTCAAGCTGACCATCGTCCATGGCGGAGTACTCAGCCTGGCCGACAACGTATGGGTGGCCATGAAGGATTCGCCGCTGTCGTCCATTCAGGATCTGAAAGGCAAGCGCCTGGGCTACAGCAGCCCGAAATCGGTGACCGACATGGTGTCGACCATCGCCCTGACCAACCGGGGCATGCTGGACAGCGTGGAACGCAAGACGGTGGGCAGCCTGAGCTCCGCCTATACCGCCCTGCGCGAAGGCGGCGTGGACGTCATCTACATGACCGAGCCGGTGCTGAGCCGCGAAAAGGACAACATCAAGATCGTCTTCAGGTCGCAGGATGAGATCCCCCACATGACGCAGACGGTGGGCGTCGTCCGCAGCGATTACCTGAAGAAGAACCCCAAGGTCATCCAGTCCATCATCGAAGGGCGCCGCAAAGGGGTGGAGTACCTGATGAAGCACCCGGACGAGGCGGGCGACATCCTGGCCCGTCAATACAAGATGGATCCCAAGATCACCAAGTCGGCCATCAACGACATCCTGTCGGCGAAGGGCACTTACTGGAGCACCGGCAAGCTGGACTACGAAGGCATGGACGGCATGCTCAAGGGCCTGGTCCTGGTCAAGGCGGTCGAAGCGGGGCCGTTCGATTGGGCGGCTATTGTGGATGAAAGCCTGCTGCCCGCCGACCAGCGCAGCAAAAAATAGGCGGCGGAACCATGGCATTGACGGAACAGAACCGCCGCGCGTCCGAGCCGGCGACATGCGCCGACGCGCACGTCGCCGTCGAGGGCGCGACCAAGGTATTCACCCCACCCGACGGCAGGCCGCCCGTCCACGCGCTGGGCCCCGTAACCTTCGAACTGCGCCGGGGGGAATTCTTCTCCGTCGTCGGGCCTTCGGGCTGCGGCAAGTCGACCTTGCTTGATCTGGTCGCCGGACTCAGTTTGCCCACCGAAGGTCGGGTCCACTTCGAAGGCGCTGAAGTCAGGGGGCAGGTGCCGGAAGGCGTTGCGGTGGTGTTCCAGGAGGATGCCAGCTTCCCCTGGCTGAACGTGTTCGACAACGCCGCCTTCGGAGCCCGCCGCAACGGCTTGCCGGAGAATGAAATCAAGGAAAGGGTGGACCATGCGCTGGCCTTCATGGGCCTGGCCGGTTTTGCAAGGTCCTACCCGGCGCAGTTGTCCGGGGGCATGCGGCAGCGCGTATGCATCGCCCGGGCCATGGTGTTGCGTCCGCGCCTGATGCTGCTGGACGAACCGTTCGGCGCGCTGGATCAGCAGACCCGCCTGCTGATGGGCGAAGAGACGCTCAAGCTCTGGCGCGAGACGGGCTCCACGGTGATGCTCATCACCCACTCCATCGACGAGGCCGTATTGCTGTCCGATCGCATAGGAACGATGTCGGCGCGCCCCGGCACCTTCATCGACATCGTCGAAACGGGCTGGAGCCGTGAGCGGGGCAGCGAAACCGCCATGGATCCGCGCTACGGCGCCTTGCAATCGCAAATATGGGGCATGTTGCGCAACGAGTCGCTCAAGGCCCTGGGGGTGGGGACATGAGCGCCGCGGCCGTGGCCGCGTCCGAGGCGTGGCGTGCGGGTTTGGCGGGCGCCGCCCGCAGGCATCGCGTCGTTCTTCTGCGCTGCCTGTTCGTCGTCGTCGCCGTGGCTTTGCTTGAGCTGGCCAGCCGCCTGGCATGGATAGACCCTGTCTCCTTCATCCCGCCGTCTGAAATGGCGCTCAGCGCATGGAAGCTGCTGCTCGATGGAGCCTACCGGGACGACATGCTGATGACGCTGTCCTCGGCCGCGCTGGCGGTGCTGCTGGCCACATCCACCGGCTTCCTGTTCGGCTTGATGCTGTACAAGCTGCCCAGGTTGCGCCGCGTGCTGGACCCTTTGCTGCTTTCGTACTATGCGGTGCCGATCTTCGTCTTGTACCCCATGCTCATCGTCCTGTTCGGCTTGAACAGGTGGCCCTTGATCATGCTGGGCTTCCTGTTCGCCGTGGTGGCCATGGCGGTGAACACCCTGAACGGGCTGGAGCGCATTCCGCCGGTCCTGCTGCGCACCGCCCGGGTGCTGCGCATGGGGCGGGTGCAGGAAGTATGGCTGATCAAGCTGCCGGCCAGCCTTCCCTTTGTATTCACCGGCATCAAACTGTCCATCGTTTACTCCTTCATTGCCGTCATCGGCGGGGAGTTCCTGCTGTCGGGCACCGGCTTCGGCTACCAGATCGCCTTCGCCTACAACAACTTCGACAACCAGACGATGTATGGACTGATGCTGCTGTTGCTGATATTCGTGGGCACGGTCAACCTCATCCTGCATGCGGCCGAGCAGCGGCTTTATCAGCGCCGTGTGCTGAAGGAGACGACATGAACCCGGACACCAGGCTTGGGGCCGCGCCGCCGACCCGCTGGCTGGACGGGCTGCTGCTCGTCGCCGGCATACTGCTCTTCTGGCAGGGCGCAAGCTGGGCGCTGGGCACCGAGGTATTGCCACGGCCGCTGCGCACCTTGGCCCAATTGCAGCGCGAAGTCCTGGACCCCGATTTTCCGCAGCACCTGATCGAAACCAGCAAGGCCTTCTTTACCGCGCTGCTGATCGCCGTGCTGGCCGGCACCTGCCTGGGGCTGGTCCTGGGCGTGCGCCGACTGGCGGGCGACGTCATGGAACCCATACTGATCGCCTTGTATTCCATACCCAAGATATCGCTGTATCCCATCATCCTGCTGATGTTCGGACTGGGCCTGTCGGCCAAGATCGCCTTCGGCGTGATACACGGCATCATCCCCATCGTGATCTTCACCATGACGGCGGTGCGCAACATCAAGCCGGTCTATCTGCGCTCCATACGCTGCCATCGGCTTAGCCCCTGGCAGAGCGCCTTGCATGTGCTGATACCGGCCACGGTGCCCGAAATCGTGGCCGGGCTGCGCATAGGCTTCGCCCTGACCCTGCTGGGCACCTTGCTGGGTGAAATGTTCGCCTCGCAACGCGGCATAGGCCACTTGCTGATGCTGGCCATCGATCGCAACAATCCCCCGACCATCATGGCGCTGGCCTTGATGCTATTTACATTCGCCACTGTGGTCAGCGTCGGCTTGCTGCAGTGGGACCGCCATTTACGGCGTGGAACGCAATCTTAGAGATGAGCATGACTAGCAAGCAAAAACTTAAAACCATCCTGGCCGCCGGTGAATTCGTGGCGGCCCCCGGCGTATTCGATATGTTCTCCGCCATGATCGCCAACGAACTCGATTTCAAGGCGCTGTACATGACCGGATACGGCATTTCCGCCTCTTATCTTGGCCTGGCGGATGCGGGCCTGGTCACCTACACCGACATGGTGGGCCGGGCGACGGTCATCGCGCAGGGCACCACCAAGCCGCTGATTGCCGACGCCGACACCGGCTTCGGCGGGCTGATCAACCTGCGCCACACCATACGCGGCTACGAGGCGGCGGGCGTGCAGGCCATCCAGTTCGAAGACCAGGAAATGCCCAAGAAATGCGGGCATACGCCCAGCCGCCGCGTCATACCCCTGCCGGAGATGCTCAAGAAGATCGAGGTCGCCGTGGAGTCGCGGCGCAGCGACGACACCCTGATCATCGCGCGCACCGACGCCCGGACCAGCCTGGGGCTGGACGAGGCCATCCGGCGCGGGCAGGAATTCCTCAAGGCGGGCGCCGACATCATCTTCGTCGAATCGCCCGAATCGGAAGAAGAATTCCGCCGCATAGGCGGGGAGATCGACGGCTGGCTGCTGGCCAACATCGTGCCCACGGGCCGCTCTCCGGAGGTGCTGGGCGAGACGCTGCGCGAATGGGGCTTCAACATCGCCATCTATCCCGCGCTGGGCATGGGCGTGGCGACGGCGGCGTTGGCGGCCGGGTACAAGTACCTGGAAACGCAGGGGCACACCATGAACCTGCCGGTGCCGTCCTATTCCATGGATCAGCTGCACAAGCTGGTCGGCTTTCCGGATGTCTGGGATTTCGAGCGCCGCCACGCCGTTGGGGACGCGAAGGACGAGTGACATGAGCGCCACGCTTTTCGACAAAATATGGGATGCGCACGAAGTGTCCCGCCTGCCGGGCGACATCAGCCTGCTGCATGTGGACCGCCACCTGATGCACGAACTGACCGGGGTGGATGCCATGAAAAGGCTGCAAGACCGGGGGCTGCCGGTGCGCAGTCCGGACCTGACCTTCGCCACGCTGGACCACGTCAGTTCCACCGAGCCGGGCAGCCGCGCCGGGGACGAGCCCTGGAGCACCGAAATGGTGGAGGCCATGCGGCAGGAAACGGCCGAGCGGGGCATACGGCTGTTCGACATCGATGACGGCCGCAAGGGCATCGTGCATGTCATCGGCCCCGAACTGGGCCTGACCTTGCCCGGGCTGACGATAGTGTGCGCCGACAGCCACACCTGCACGCACGGCGCCTTCGGCGCCATTGCCTGGGGCATAGGCTCGTCGGAACTGGTGCACGTCCTGGCGTCGCAGACCATGCGCCAGCGCCGCCCCAAGACCATGCGCATTACGCTTGCCGGCGTTCCGGCGCCGGGCGTCACCGCCAAGGACATCATCCTGCACGTGATTGGCGAGCTGGGCGCCGCGGCCGGCACCGGATATGCGGTCGAATTCGCCGGACCGGCCGTTCGCGGCCTGGGCATGGAGGCACGCATGACGCTGTGCAATCTGTCCATCGAAATGGGCGCCAAGATAGGCATGATTGCGCCGGACGACACCACCTTCGACTACATCCGGGGGCGCGAGTTCGCGCCTCAGGGACCGGCCTTCGACCGGGCGGTGGCCTACTGGCGCAGCCTGCCGTCGGGGCCGGACGCCGTCTACGACAGAGAGGTCGAGCTGGATATCGGTGGAATCGGTCCGCAAGTCACCTGGGGCACCAGCCCCGAACACGTGATCTCCATCGGCGGCGTCGTTCCCGATCCGGATCGGGAAAGCGACCCCAAGCGGCGCAAGGCCTGTACGGCCGCGCTGGAGTACATGCATTTGCGGGCCGGGCAGCGCATCGACCAGGTGAGCATCGATCGCGTCTTCATCGGCTCCTGTACCAACGGCCGCCTGTCCGATCTGCAGGAAGCGGCCCGGATACTGCGCGGCAGGCAGGTGGCCGCCGGCGTCACCGCCTGGGTGGTGCCGGGCTCGCTGCAGGTGAAGCGGCAGGCCGAAAGCCTGGGCCTGGACCGGGTCTTCCTGGACGCGGGCTGCCAATGGCGCGAGCCGGGCTGTTCCATGTGCGTCGGCGCGAACGGCGATATGGTGCCGCCGGGCCAGCGCTGCGTTTCCACCTCGAACAGGAATTTCATGGGCCGCCAGGGGCCGGGCGCGATGACGCACCTGGCCAGCCCGGCGGTGGCCGCCGCCAGCGCGGTCCTGGGCAGGATAGCCTCGCCGGCCATGATGGAGGGCAGGCCATGAAGCCATTTACCGTATGCGAAGCAAACGCCGCGGCCATCGTTCGCGACAACATCGATACCGATGTCATCGTCCGCATCGAGCGCATCGCGCAACTGAAGCGCGGCCAGTTCGCGCCCTGGGCTTTCGAGACCTGGCGCTATCTGCCCGATGGTTCGGAGAACGCCGAGTTCATCCTGAACCGGGAACCCTTCCGGCAGGCCCGCATACTGATCAGCGGCGCCAACTTCGGCTGCGGCAGCTCGCGGGAGATGGCGGTGTGGGCCCTGGAGGAATTCGGCTTGCGCTGCATCATCGCGGAAAGCTATGGCGACATTTTCTTCAACAACTGCCTGCAAAACGGCGTGCTGCCGGTCACCCTGGGTCGGGCCGGAATCGAGGATCTGGCCAAGGCGGCCCTGGCCGGCGAGAGGGTGAAAGTGGATTTGCAGGCTTGCGTCATTTCGACTGCCTCCATCGGGGACATCGCCTTCAGCTTTCCCGAAATACCCCGGCAGGCCTTGCTGCTGGGGCAGGATGACATCCAGCAGACGCTGGCGATCGGGGGCGAGATCGACGGTTTCGAGCGGCGCGACAGGCAGGCACGCCCCTGGGCCTATCCGGCCGCTACCTAGCTAGCGGCTGGCCGGCATTACAGCGCGGCCAGCCTTTCCAACACCCGTTCGCGGCCCAGTATGGCCAGCACGGCGCCGATGGCCGGCGTCTGTTTCTGGCCCGTCACGGCCAGGCGCAGGGGGATGCCCAGCTTGGGCATCTTCACGCCATGCTCTGCCAGCAAGGCCTTGATCAATGCGTCCAGGGCTTCGGCGGACCACTCGGGCAGCGCTTGCGCCTTGCGGGCGAAGTCGGCCAGCAGGGCCTTGGCGGCATCGTCCAGGTGCTCCGCCGCCAGTTCGGAGCTGGCGGGCACATAGGGGCCACAGAACAGCATGGCGCCATCGGTCAGTTGATTCAGGGTTTCGGCCCGGTCCTTGAGCAAGCCCATGACGGCGACCAGGTCGACGGCCTTGGGGTCGCCCTGGCGTTCGCGTATGCGCGGCGCGACGCGCTCGGCCAGATCGGCGTTGTCGCTGTGCTTGATGTAGTGCGCGTTCACCCAGTTCAGTTTCTTCGGGTCCCACTGCGCGGCCGATTTCGTCAGGTTGCGCGTGTCGAACCATTCCACCAGTTGCTCGCGGGTGAAGAGTTCGTCGTTGCCGTGGCTCCAGCCCAGCCGCGCCAGGTAGTTGATCATGGCCTCGGGCATATAGCCGTCCTTGTCGTATTCCATGACATTGACCGCGCCGTGGCGCTTGGACAGCTTCTCGCCGTCGGGCCCCAGTATCATGGGTACGTGGCCGTATTCGGGCAGCGTGGCGCCCAGGGCGCGCAGGATGTTGATCTGGCGCGGGGTGTTGTTGACGTGATCGTCGCCGCGCAGCACATGCGTGATCTTCATATCCCAATCGTCGACCACCACGCAGAAATTGTAGGTCGGTGTGCCGTCGGGCCGCGCGATGATTAGGTCGTCCAGTTCGCTGTTGTCGAAACTGATGGGGCCTTTGATCAGGTCGTTCCAGCCGGTGGCGCCTTCCTGGGGATTCTTGAAGCGGACCACCGGCTTGCGGCCGGCGGGCGGGGCCGGCAGTGTTTTGCCGGCTTCGGGCCGCCAGGTGCCGTCGTAGCGCGGCTTCAGGCCGGCGGCCCGCGCTTTCTCGCGCATGGCTTCGACTTCCTCGGGGCTGCTGTAGCAGTGGTATGCGGTGCCGTCGCCCAGCATTTTGGCGATGACTTCGCGGTACCGATCCATGCGACGCATTTGATAGAACGGGCCCTCATCGGGCTGCATGCCCAGCCATTCCATGCTGTCCAGGATGGCCTGCACCGCTTCGGGGGTGGAGCGCTCCACGTCGGTATCCTCGATGCGCAGCACGAACACGCCCTTGTGGTGGCGCGCGAAGGCCCAGGAAAAAAGGGCTGTACGGGCGCCGCCCAGATGAAGATAGCCGGTGGGAGACGGCGCGAAACGTGTGCGGACAACGGAAGGGCTGGAAGTGGTCATGGTGAGTCGTTAGGCTTTAGAATGCGCTGGATGATAGTCACGCATCGGATATGGAGCGATCCGCTATTTTAGAGTACACATCAATTCTTGTTGAGAACTGGCCCCCATGATGCCGCGACACCACCTGGCCGCATTGTTTGAGCCGCGCACGGTTCTCGTGCTGGCCGACGAGCCGCCGCCGCTGGTCCGGGACACGCCGCGCTGGCTGCAAAGCGCACTGACCTTCGTCCAGGTCCGGCAAGGCCAGCCCATCGTTCCGCCCGATACGCTGGCCGGAGTGGGGGCGGAAATGCGGCTGGATCTGGCCTTGGTGTGCGTGGCGCCGCAACGCTTGCCCGAGGCCTTGCAGGCGCTGAAGACGTGCAGGCCCAGAAGCCTGATCCTCCTGCCTCACAGCCAGCCTTCCGCCGACCCCGTCGAGGACATGATCTACTGCCGCTCATGGGGGGCGCTCAACGATTGCGCGATACTGGGTCCGCGCGCCTTTGGCGTCCAGAGGCCGCACCTGGGGCTGAACCTCGGCTTGCAGGCCAAGACCTCGCTGGGGGGCAGGGTGGCGCTGGTCGCACAATCGCGCTCCATTGCTTCGGCCGTGCTTGACTGGGCCGAAGACATCAGCCTTGGCTTCTCGGCCGTGGTGTCGGTGGGCGACGAGTCCGACGTCGATATCCCCGCTGTCCTGGACTACCTGGCGATGGACCGGCGCACCGACAGCATTGCCCTGTATCTCGAAGAGGCCTCGTCGTCGCGGCGCTTTACCAGCGCCTTGCGCGCGGCCGCCAGCGTCAAGCCCGTCGTGGTGCTCAAGGCCGGGCGCAAGGGTGATTCACCGGCCGAGGACGCGGTGTTCGACGCCTTGCTGCGGCGGGCGGGCGCGGTCCGCATCCGTTATTTCGTCCAGCTGTTCTCGGCGCTCAAGGTGCTTGTGCATACGCGCCGCACGCGCGGACGCAAGATCGCCCTGTTTTCCAACGGCAATGGCGCCGCACAACTCGCGCTGGACGTCATGGACGACAGCGAGTCGGTGTTTCCGGCCGAGTTGTCGCTGGCCACCATGAAGGCGCTGAACGAGTTGCTGGAGCCGGGAGCCATGGCTCGCAATCCGGTGGTCACGCATGCGCCGCTTACCCCTGAAACAGTCCAGCGCATGGTGGGCATCCTGGCCGGGGACCAGGGGGTGGACGGCGTGCTGGTACTGCTTTCGCCGGACCCCCTGTCCGATCTGCACGGCGTGGCGCGGCAACTGGCCGCCATGGCGGCCGATGCGCGCAAGCCCCTGATCACCTGCTTCCTGGGCGATGCGGGCATGCGGCCCTTGCGGCATATCCTGGACAGCGTGGGCACGCCCGCCTTCCGCACTCCCGAATCGGCGGCCAACGCCTTCGGCATCCTGGGTTCCTCTCACTACAACCAGACCCTGTCCCAGCAGACCCTGCCGCCCGAACCGCTGGGCAAGCCGCCCCGGCTGGACGAGGCGCGCGAACTGGTGCGGCGCGCGCAGAATGAGCGCCGCCAGAATCTCGGCGCCGATGAATGCCGGCAGTTGCTGGCCTGCTTTCATGTGCCTGTGCGCGAGGCGCAGGGCGCAGAGCCGCCGGAGGACAGCCTGCCCATGGCCATACGCGTTCATCGGGACGCCAAGTTCGGCCCCTGCATCCTGTTCGGCTCGGGCGGGCAGGACGCCCTGATCTCGGCCTCGTATCGCGCCGTCGAGCTGCCGCCGCTGAACCGCTACCTGGCGCGCAAGCTGGTTCAGCGCAGCAGCTTGTGGCATCGCGCGCTGTCGCGCCAGATGACGCCCGGCGCATTCGAGACCCTGCTGGACGCGCTGGAGCGCATCTCGCAGCTTTGCAGCGAACTGCCCGGCCTCGACTCGCTGGCGATCGATCCGCTGTTTGCGGACGACATGCATCTGGTCGCCCACGCCATTCAGATAACGCTGCGCAGCGAATCCATGCTGGTGCTGCCCGAGACGACCGGCTACGGGCATATGGCCATCCATCCGTATCCACGCCGCTTGGTGCAGGCGCGGACGTTCAAGGACGGCAAGCCCTGGATGCTGCGCCCCATACGTCCCGAAGATGCCGAGCCCTTGCAGGAATTCGTGCGCGGCCTGTCGGACGAATCCCGGTACATGCGCTTCGTATCCATGCTGCGCGAGCTGACTCCGCGCATGCTGGCGCGCTACACGCGCATCGACTACGACCGCGAACTGGCGCTGGTGGCGACCGTGCAGGTGCCCAATCCCGAGCACCGGGGCCACCCTCGCGAACAGATCATCGGTTTCGCCCACTATCTGCGCAACGCCGACGGCCGTGGCGCCGAATACGCCCTGGTCATCGGCGATGCCTGGCAGCGGCGCGGATTGGGCGCCCAACTGATGGGGGGGCTGATCGATGCGGCCCAGGAGCAGGGCCTGACCTATATAGACGGCCTGGTGCTGGCAACGAACCGTCCCATGCTCAGCCTGATGACGCACCTGGGTTTTCGCAACGACGCGGCCGAGGACGACCCCACCATGCGGCGCGTCTGGCTGGACCTGGGTGAAACGCGCCGGCGCTGATCCGGCGCCGGGCGGGAAGATATGTGGCCGCCTGAAGTGGCGGACCTAGACCAGGACTTTGTTCAGGAATGCCGAAATGTCCGCCACCTCGTCGGGGCAGACCGAATGGGGCATGGGGTAGGTCTTCCAGCTGACCTGATAGCCCAGGTCCGTCAGCGCCTGGCGGGATGCTTCCGCCCGCGGAAGGACGACGACCGGATCCATGGTTCCGTGCGCCAGGAATATGGGCGTGTCCTGGTTGGACGGATGGCGTTCGGCGGCCGCCGTCGAGGCCAGGGGCAGGTAGCCCGAAAGTCCCATCAGGCCGGCCAGTTTGCCGTGGTGGCGCAAGCCGGCCTGCAAAGCCATGGCGCAGCCTTGCGAAAATCCCGCCAGGACGATGTTTTCGGATGGAATCCCGCGCTCGTTCTCGCGCGCGATCAAGGCCTCGATGGCTTGCTGGGAAGCGCGCAGTCCCGTTTCGTCTTCACGGCGCACCAGGTCTGGATGGAAGATGTCGTACCAGGCGCGCATGGCCATGCCATTGTTGATCGTCACGGGGCGTATCGGTGCATGCGGGAACACGAAGCGCAGGGCCAGGCCGTCGCGCAGCCTGAGTTCGGGAACGATGGCCGCGAAATCGTTGCCATCGGCGCCCAGGCCGTGCATCCAGATGACCGCGTGCCGGGGCTCGGGGCCGGTTTCTATTTCGATTGCTTCCAGCAAGGTGGCGCTCATGCCTGCTCCGTGTCGTCAAGCGATTTAAGGGCCTGGAACAAGGCCCGGTAGTGTTTGCGTTGGGGATCCTGGCCGGCCTGAAGCCGTTCGTTGGCCTGGGCTTCCTTGCGTCCTTCCCGGATCAGGGTGCGCAGGCGCTGGGCATCGGCGCCCGGATACTCGTTGAGCAGGCCGGTCAGGGCGTCGTCGTCGCGCAGCAGCAGGTCGCGCAGCGTTTCCAGTCGGTGCATGGCCAGCGTCTGCTCGCGCGAGCCGTTTTCCCAGATGTCCATCTGGGCGCGGATCGCTTCGGCGTCGGCGTCGCGCATCAGCTTGCCCACAAAATGGATCTGCCTGCGGCGCCCCTCGCGGCTGGTGGTGCGCTGCGCCAGCCTTACGGCATCGTAGAGCTTCTCCGCCAGGGGCAGCTGCTTGAGCCGTTCGGGGGACAGATCGACCAGTTGCTTGCCCAGGTCGAGCAGCGCCAGCATTTCGCGCTTTACCTGCGACTTGCTGGGGCGGTCGTAGCCATGGTCGGACGATTCCGGCGTATCGGTGAAAGTATTTGGCATGAAAGATGGATAAAGCATTCTTTAATTGGCTATCATAACCGCCTAAACTGAAAGAGCATCAATGAGCAATCAACCCACTTCTTATCTACCCATCGCCGAGAACCAGGGCCGCTTTCGCGAGCTGGTGGGCGATGCGCTGAAACACGCCAAATCGCTGGGGGCTTCCGATGCCGCCGCCGAGGTCTCCGAAAGCCGCGGCCTGTCTGTTTCCGTACGCAATCAAGACTTGGAAACGGTCGAGCAGACCCGCGACCGGTCGCTCGATGTCACGGTTTTCGCCGGCACGCGGCGCGGTTCGGCCTCCACGTCCGACTTCTCCGCCCAGGCCCTGCGTGAAACCGTGGAAGCCGCCTGGCACATTGCGCGCTATACCGCGGCCGACCCCGCCGCCGGCCTGCCCGACGCCGATCTGCTGGCGACCCGCTATCCCGACCTGAAGCTGCACCATCCCTGGAATGTCTCCGCCGAGGACGCGGCGGCCCTGGCCATACGGGCCGAAGCCGCCGCCCGCGACGTCAGCCCGCTGATCACCAACACCGATGGCGCATCGGTCGATACCTACGAAGGCCATTTCGTGCTGGGCAACAGCCGCGGATTCATGGGGGGCTATCCCTATTCGCGCCATAGCCTGTCGGTCGCGCCCATTGCCGGGCGCGGCGCCGGCATGCAGCGCGACTACTGGTATTCCACGGCGCGGGCCGCCGGCGACCTGGCCGACCCCGTGGCGGTCGGGCGCTACGCCGCCCAGCGCACGCTGGCCCGGCTTTCGGCGCGCCGCGTCAAGACCGGGCGGTTCCCCGTTCTGTTCGAGGCTCCCCTGGCCGTCGGCCTGCTTGGCGCGCTGGTGCAGGCCGCCAGCGGCGGCGCCCTGTACCGCAAGGCCAGTTTCCTGCTGGACACGCTGGGCAAGCCGGTGCTGGCCGATCACCTTGACGTCTTCGAGGATCCGCATGTGGCAGGGGCCATGGGCAGCTCCCCCTTCGATGGCGAAGGCGTGCGCACCGAGGCCCGGCAGCTGGTGACGGGCGGCGTGCTCAACGGTTATTTCCTGTCCACCTATACGGCGCGCAAGCTGGGCATGCAAACCACGGGCAACGCGGGCGGTTCGCATAACCTGCGCCTGAGCTCACGGCTGGGCCAGCCGGACGACGACTTCCCCGCCATGCTCAAGAAAATGGGCACCGGCTTCCTGGTCACCGAACTCATCGGCCAGGGCGTCAACTATGTGACCGGCGATTATTCGCGCGGGGCGTTCGGCTATTGGGTCGAGAATGGCGAAATCCGCCATGCCGTTCAGGAAGTGACCATTGCCGGCAATCTGGCCGACATGTTTCGCCAGATCGTGGCGGTGGGCGCCGACGCCATTACACGCGGATCAAAAACGACCGGCTCGGTGCTGATCGAGCAGATGGCCATAGCGGGGCAGTAGGAATTACCTCGTTACAAGGTGTGCTACACGGTGTAATATCTGGCTTGGCAGTGCAACTGTAAAAAATATTGAATGCCGAAAGGAGAGCTTTTAATGCAGCGTCGTTCATTTCTCAAGAAAGCAGGTTTAGGGGCTGTGGCGGGATCCGCCGCGGTGGCCGCCCCGGTATTTGCGCAAAGCAACCCCAAGATCAGCTGGAAGATGACTTCCACCTATGGGCCTTCGCTTCCCCCCCTTTACTCCACGGCGGCGACTTTCTGCAAGATGGTCGAAGAAGCGTCCGACGGCAATTTTTCGATCCGCCTGTATCCCGCCGGCGAGATCGTTCCGGGCTTCGGCGTCATGGACGCGGTCGGCAATCGCACGGTCGAGTGCGGCCAGACGGCTTCCTACTACTACTATGGCAAAGATCCCTCCTTCTGCTTCGATACCGCTGTTCCGTTCGGCCTGAACGCGCGCCAGATGTATTCCTGGATGTACGAGGGCGACGGCCTGAAGCTGATGCGCGAGCTTTTCGCCCCGCGCAACATCATCAACTTCCCGCTGGGCAACACCGGCACGCAGATGGGCGGCTGGTACCGCAAGGAAATCAAGTCCGTCGCCGATCTTCAGGGCCTGAAAATGCGCACCGCCGGCTTCGCGGGCGAAGTCCTGTCGCGCATGGGCGTGGTGCCTCAGCAGATTCCTCCCGGCGATATCTATCCTTCGCTTGAAAAAGGCACGCTGGACGCCGTCGAGTTCGTCGGCCCCGTCGACGACGAAAAGCTCGGCTTCCAGAAAGTGGCCAAGTACTACTACTATCCGGGCTGGTGGGAAGGTTCCGCCCAGGTCTCGCTGTACGTCAATGACGCCGCCTACAACGAACTGCCCAAGCAATACCAGTCGCTTATCGACATTGCCTCGCGCGCTGCCGGCGGCAAGATGATCGGCGATTACGATGCCCACAATCCCGCCGCCCTGCGCCGCCTGATTGCCAGCGGCGCCGTGCTCCGGGCCTTCCCGCGCGACGTCATGGACGCCTCTTTCAAGGCATCCAACGAAGTCTACAAAGAATTCTGCGACAAGAACGCGGGCTTCAAGAAGATCTTCGACAACTACATGGCCTTCCGCGACGGCATCGTGCCCTGGTTCCGCGTGGCCGAAGGCTCCTACGACAACTATCTGGGCCTGGCTCTGGCCAACCAGAAGAAGTAATACGCCTTTTGCCGTACGCAACGCAGCCGCCTTCGGGCGGCTTTTTGTTGTCCAGAGGCGGCACGCCGAGCCCTGGCTATTGAATTTACAGAGAAATTTTCCGCGAATATGCTATGATGATGAGCTTTTCTTGCCAAACGCGCCTTGCGCACGGGCGAAACACAACGCTTTGGCGCTTGCGGCTGGCTGGGAAAAGACCCCTTCGCGGATGTCCGCGGGGGCTTATCTTGAATATTTAGGAACCATCATGAAGACCTTTGTGGCCAAGCCGCATGAAGTCAAACGTGACTGGTACGTGATTGACGCCAAGGGCAAAGTCCTCGGTCGTGTGGCCAGCGAAGTCGCACGCCGTTTGCGCGGCAAGCACAAGCCAGAATTCACGCCTCACGTTGACACCGGCGATTACATTGTCATTATCAATGCAGCCGAGATCGTTGTTACCGGTAACAAGTCGCAAGACAAGAAGTACTACCGTCACTCGACCTACCCGGGTGGCATCACCGAGACCAACTTTCAGAAAATGCAAGAGCGTTTTCCTGGCCGCGCCATCCAGAAAGCCGTCAAGGGCATGCTGCCCAAGGGGCCTTTGGGTTACGCCATGGCCAAGAAGCTCAAGGTTTATGCCGGCGCCGAGCATCCGCACTCTGCTCAGCAGCCCAAACCGCTGGAATTCTAAGGATAGGTCATGATCGGTAATTGGAACTATGGAACAGGCCGCCGCAAAACGTCGGTGGCTCGCGTGTTCTTGAAAAAAGGTTCGGGCAAGATCGTCGTCAACGGCAAGCCCGTGGACGAGTACTTCGCTCGTGAAACCGGCCGCATGGTCGTGCGTCAGCCCCTGGAACTGACCAACCACCTGGAATCGTTCGATTTTCACATCAACGTTCATGGTGGCGGTGAAAGCGGCCAGGCCGGCGCGGTGCGCCACGGCATCACCCGCGCGCTCATCGACTACGATGAAACGCTCAAGGCGCCGTTGAAGCAAGCCGGTTTTGTCACTCGCGACGCCCGCGAAGTCGAACGCAAGAAAGTCGGCTTCCACAAGGCGCGTCGTCGCAAACAGTTCAGCAAGCGTTAATCGGCTGTACTGCGGGCCCCTGGGCCTTGCGACACAAAACCCCCGGCCGATGCTGGGGGTTTTGTCTTTTATCGGCCGGTTTTGTCATGGCCGGCATATCGTCATCGGCAAGCTTGTTGCATAATCATGATGTTGATGACCGTTTTTTGGGAATAGTTATGACTTCGGCAGCACCACGGATCAAGGTCGGCATTGTGGGCGGTACAGGCTATACGGGCGTAGAATTGCTACGCTTACTGTCCCAGCATCCGAATGCCCAGCTAACCGCCATTACCTCGCGCAAGGAAGACGGCATGCCCGTCGCCGACATGTTCCCCAATTTGCGGGGCCGCGTCGACCTGCGCTTCCAGACTCCCGAAACCGCCGGGCTCGAGCAATGCGATGTGGTGTTCTTCGCCACGCCCCACGGCGTGGCCATGAGCCAGGCCCAAGGCCTGCTCGAGCATGGCGTCCGCATCATCGACCTGGCGGCCGATTTCCGCTTGCAGGATACCCGGGTATTCGAGCAATGGTACAAAATGCCGCATGCCTGCCCCGGTATCCTGAAGCAGTCGGTCTATGGCCTGGTCGAGCTCAACCGCCAGAAAATCGCCGGCGCGCAAGTGGTCGGCAATCCGGGCTGCTATCCGACCACCATGCTGCTGGGCCTGGCTCCCTTGCTCGAAGGCGGGCGCAAGCTGGTGGATACCGCGCACATCATCGCCGACTGCAAATCGGGTGTTTCGGGCGCCGGCCGCAAGGCCGAGGTCAGCACCCTGTTTTCCGAAGCCAGCGACAACTTCAAGGCTTACGGCGTGGCGGGCCACCGCCACCATCCTGAAGTCAGCGAGCAGTTGCAGATCCTGGCCGGCGGGCCGGTGGGGCTGACATTCGTGCCGCATCTGGTTCCCATGATACGCGGCATGTTCTCCACGATTTACGCGCGCATCCTGCCCGAGGCCCTGGATACCGATTTCCAGGCTCTGTACGAGCAACGCTACGGCGCCGAGGAATTCGTCGACGTCATGCCGGCGGGCAGCATGCCCGAAACCCGCTCGGTGCGTGCGTCCAACCATCTGCGCATTGCGGTGCACCGGCCGGGCGGCGGCGACCAGCTTGTCATCCTGGTTACGCAAGACAACCTGGTCAAGGGCGCTTCGGGCCAGGCCGTGCAGAACATGAACCTCATGTTCGGCCTGCCGGAATCCGCCGGGCTCACGCAGGTGGCGGTGCTGCCGTAACATCTGCGCACCGCTTGCCCCGGAACTGAATCGCGCGCGGCGGGTCTGTTCTGCTATGAAACAGAAAACACCGGATCCAGGCCCTGGCGAACACGCCGGCGTGCGGCCATCGGCACCCGCGCCCCGCAAGTCCAAAGGCCTCAGCCTGGAGATCCCGGCGCTGCTTGCGGGCCTGGTGCTTGGCGCGGCGGCCGCCCTGTATTGGGCGGGAAGCGCCAGCGATCAGCAGGCCGAAACGCAGGCGCGGCAACTCCGGGCGGAACTGGTTTCCCATCAAGCCGAATTGGCCGGAATGCGGGCGCAGCTGGATGCGCTGACGGGACGCCTGGTCGTCGAGGAAAGCACGCGCAAGGGACTGGAAGCCACATTGCAGGCGACCCAATCGGAACTGGGGCAGGCCAGAGACCAGCTGGCTTTTTTCGACCAGTTGCTGCCGCCCGGCCCCAAGGGGGCCATCAGCATCCGGGCCCTTGATATCGAGCGATTGGGCCCCACCTTGCAATACAAGGTGCTGTTGATGCGCAATGCCCAGGACGACAGGCCGTTCAAAGGCCACATGCAGTTTGTGGCCTCGGGTGTCCAGCAGGGTAAAGCGGTTAAAATAACGCTGCAGCCCGCCCTGGCTCCCGGCAGCGCCGACCCCGCCGCCGCGGGCGGTGCCGAAGGCCAGGATCTGGTCTTCGACCAGTTCCTGCGCAGCGGCGGCTTGCTGAGCGTTCCCGAAGACTTCACGCCGCAGGCCGTCACGCTCAATATTCTTGAAGGCGGCGCATTGCGGGTTTCCCGCAAGGTCAATCTGCCGGCCCCCGAGTAGTCCGCGAATGTTATAGTAGTTTCTTGATTGCGCAGCCCGACACGGCTGCCAGGAGTGCCTAATGAATACCCACACCGAATCCATCGATCTGCAGGCTCCGCCCTCGCCGCTGATCTTCACCGATGCCGCCGCGTCCAAAGTCAAGGACTTGCTGGCCGAGGAAGGCAATCCCGAACTCAAGCTGCGCGTGTTCGTGCAGGGCGGCGGCTGCTCGGGCTTCCAGTATGGCTTCACCTTCGATGAAACCATCAACGATGACGACACCACCATCGACAAGGAAGGTGTGCAGCTGCTGGTCGATCCCATGAGCTTCCAGTATCTTGTCGGCGCCGAAATCGACTATAAAGACGATCTCGAGGGTGCCCAATTCGTCATCCGCAATCCCAACGCCAATTCCACCTGCGGCTGCGGTTCGTCCTTCTCGCCTTGATTCATGGCGGCGCAAAGGCCGCCAGCCGTCTTTATCAAGCGGCCTTTCATCAAATAAGCTACCCCGCCCAGGCGCTTGCCGTCAGGCGGGGTATTTGCATCCCAGCACCCGCGCGCCGCGCGCGCCGGTAACCGAGGGCAGGCCCGCGGCCCGGCCATGTTCATGCGCCCAGGCCAGCCACGCGAAGGCCAGGGCTTCGACCATTTGCACCGGTACGCCCAGATCCGACGTGGGGCGAACCGGGCAGGGCAGGGCGCTGCGCAGATCGCGCATCAGCCCGCCGTTCAGCGCCCCGCCGCCGCAGACCAGGACTTCCCGGATCCCGGGGGCATGCCGGGCCAGGGCCTGCGCGACAGTGGCGGCGGTAAGCTGCTGCAGGGTCGCCTGTATGTCGTTATCGGCCAGTCTGCCCGGGCCGGCCTGGAACCGCTCGATCCGCCGGCTCAGCCAAGCCTGGTTGAACAGATCGCGCCCGGTCGACTTGGGCGGCGCAAGCTCGAACCAGGGTTCGTCGCGAATCAGCAGATCCAGCAGTTCGGCACTGGCCCGGCCGCTGGCGGCCCAGGCGCCGTCAGTGTCGTAGGCCTGGCCGATCCCGGCTTGCGCCCATAAATCCATCAGGACGTTGGCCGGTCCGGTATCGAAGCCGCGGATGCCGCCGTCGGCATCCAGCAGGGTGAGGTTGGCGATGCCGCCCAGGTTCAGCACCGCAAGCGGCTCGGCGCCGGCGAACAGGGCGTGGTGGAATGCCGGCACCAGGGGAGCTCCCTGGCCGCCGGCGGCGATGTCCCGGCTGCGGAAATCGGCAATGACGGCGATTCGGCTGCGCTCGGCCAGCACGGCGGGCGCATTGATCTGTATGGTGTAGCCGGCGGCTGGGTCGTGGCGCACCGTCTGGCCGTGCGCCCCGATGGCGCAAATCCCGGCGGCGTCCACATCGGCCTGCGACAGCAGCGCCTGGACGGCATCCGCGTAGAGCTCGGCCAGTGCGTTACCCGCCAGCGCCGCCCTGGCCAACTCGTTCGCGCCGGTCAGGTTCAGGGCAAGGAATTCTTCGCGCAGGCCGGCCGGCATGGGCAGCGATACCGACGCCAGGCTGCGAGGGCGGCCCGCGGAGGAAAAATCGGCCAGCACGCCGTCAACGCCGTCGGTGCTGGTGCCCGACATCAGGCCAATGAAAAGAGAGGATGCCATAGGGGCGGGGCAGCGCGGCGCGTGCTAGCGCTTCGCTACTTGCGTGCCCTCGCCCTGAAGCGTCGTCAGGAAATGGATGTGTTCCTGGTATTGCGCCACGGTGTGCTCGAAGGCCTTGCGCTGCGATTTATCCAGCGTGCGGGCCACGGGCAGGTCGATCGCCAGCGGGTCGACGGGCTTCTTGTTCACGCGGAATTCATAATGCAGGTGCGGCCCGGTTGCCCAGCCGGTGGACCCGACATAGCCGATAAGCTGGCCCTGGCTGACGGAATCGCCCTTTTTCAGGCCGGCGGCGAATCGGCTTTGATGCGCGTACAGCGTGCTGTAGCCGCCGTGGTGCTTCAGGATGATGGTGTTTCCGTAGCCGTTCTGCTGGCCCTTGAATTCCACGACGCCGTCGGCCGTGGCGTGGATGGGTGTGCCGGTGGGTGCCGCATAATCGACGCCTTTGTGCCCGCGCCAACCGCCATGCACGGGATGCTTGCGCATGCCGAAGGTGGAGCTGATGCGCGAGAACTTCAGCGCGGTGCGCAGGAAAGCGCCTTTCAGGCTGCGGCCGTCGAAATCGTAATAGCTGCCCGAGCCACCGTCGGGCGCGAACCATACCGCCTCGTAGGCCTTCTTGTTATTGATGAACTCCAGCGCCAGGACGCGGCCGACGCCGATCTCCCGGCCGTCGTGGGAATAGGATTCGTAAACGATGCGGAAGCGGTCCCCCTTGCGCAGATCGCGTATGAAGTCGATCTTGCTTCCCAGGATGTCGGCGATCTGCATGGTGACGGCATCGGGGATATCGGCCTCGTCCGTGGCGGCAAACAGGGAACTGGTGATCTCGCTTTCGGCGATCCGTATCTGCTGCTTGGCCGCCTGGCTATGTTCTGCGGCGTTGAAGCCGCCCTTGCCGTCGGGGGTGATTTCCAGCCAGCGCGACACGTACTTGCCATTGTCGTTGGCGCCCGGCGTATGGTTGTAGCGCAACCAGACAAGATTGCCGTCCTTGTCCAGGGCGGCCTGTACGCTGCGGCCGGGGTACAGCTTGTAGATGGAGCGGGCGTCTTTGCTCTGCACGAGGAAGGGCTGCAAGCCCCGCTCTTGCACGCGCAGCCGCTGCAAGAGCGCCGCCAGGGTGTCGCCGCGGCGGATATGCGTTTCGCTGATGAAGGGAGAGGAAAAATCCCCCAGGGGCTGGGGGAAGGGATTCGGAAGCGCCAGATTCTGGCTGGCTTGGTAGACGGGAGGCGTTTCGGGCGGCTTCACCACGGCCAGCGCCGCGGCGCCGGCGAACAGGCCCAATGCGACCAGCACAAGGCCGTTGCGCAGAAAATGATGTGTTCGATGTGCCCGAAGGGTGTCACGATAGGAGGGAGTGCCAGTTTTCCCTTTCTTGAACATAAAGCAAAGACCTAGTAATGCGCTGCGATTGGAAGATGTGGCCGGCCGCTTGGAATACTAATAGTGCAAAGGCCGGTGAACACGCCCCTTTTTTGCGGGTCAAGCGCTCTGATAAGATGACGCCATGCGCCGATGCTGTATCCATCCAGTGCAGTACCGGGACCGCGCTCGCACGTTATGCTAGCGTATTAGGCGCGATTTTTCGAGCGTTTTTTTGTATTTTTTCTGATAAAGCCATTTTATATGCCGTCCACCGAAGCCCCAATCAGCCCCGAAGTCGAAGAATACCTGCGCATCGCCAAGCGAGGCTGCGACGAGCTTCTGGTGGAGTCCGAATTCGCCCGCAAGCTGGCGCGCAGCCATGCCAGCGGCAAGCCGTTGCGGATCAAGCTGGGGCTGGACCCCACCGCGCCCGACATCCATCTGGGCCACACGGTTGTTCTCAACAAGATGCGCCAGTTGCAAGATCTGGGCCATACCGTCATCTTCCTGATCGGCGATTTCACCTCCATGATCGGCGATCCCAGCGGGCGCAACGCCACCCGGCCACCCCTCACCGCCGAGCAAATACACGAGAACGCCAAGACCTATTACGCGCAGGCCAGCCTGGTCCTGGACCCGGCCAGGACCGAGATCCGCTACAACTCCGAGTGGTGCGATCCCCTGGGCGCGCGCGGGCTGATCAAGCTTGCATCGCGCTACACCGTGGCGCGCATGATGGAACGCGAAGACTTCACCCGGCGCTTCAAGGGCGGCATTCCCATTTCCGTGCACGAGTTCCTGTACCCGTTGATGCAGGGCTACGATTCCGTGGCCCTGAAAGCCGATCTCGAATTGGGCGGCACCGACCAGAAGTTCAATTTGCTGGTCGGGCGCGAACTGCAAAAGGAATACGGACAGGAGCCCCAGTGCATACTGACCATGCCGCTGCTGGAGGGCACCGACGGGGTCGACAAGATGTCCAAGTCCAAGGGCAACTACATCGGCATCACTGAAGCACCCGAGTCCATGTTCGGCAAACTGATGTCCATTTCCGATACCCTCATGTGGAAGTATTTCGAGCTGCTGTCCTTCCGTTCAATGGACGATATTGCCCAGTTACAAAAACAAGTAAAAGAGGGCATGAATCCGCGCGATACTAAAGTGGCGCTGGCCCAGGAAATCGTGGCCCGCTTTCATTCGGCCAAGGCGGCCGGCGATGCGCTGGCCAGTTTCGAGGCGCGCTTCCGCGATGGGGCGATTCCCGATGAAATGCCCGAAGTCCAGGTCGGCGCCGGCCCCCTGGGCATCCTGAAGGTGCTGCGTGAAGCCGGCCTTGTAGCCTCGGGAGCCGAAGCGCAGCGCAATGTGGAGCAGGGCGGCGTGCGCGTCGACGGCGCACGCGTCGAGGACAAGGCCCTGCAGCTTTCCGCGGGCACCTATGTCGTACAGGTGGGCAAGCGCAAGTTTGCCCGTGTCACATTAACCGGCTGACGGCCTTTATACCAGGAGCATGACATGAAGCTGACCAGTGAATCTTTTACAGATCAGGGAACCATCCCCGAGCGCAATGCCTTCGGCAAGATCGACGGGCAGAATCACGTTGCGCTGGCTGGCAATGCCAATCCGCATCTGGCCTGGTCCGATGCGCCCGATGGGACCCAGTCCTTCGCGATCATCTGCCACGACCCCGACGTTCCCAGCAAGCCCGACGACGTCAACCAGGAAGACCGCGAGATTCCAGGCACTTTGCCCCGCGTCGATTTCTATCATTGGGCGCTCATCGATATTCCGGCCGGGGTGTCCCAGATCGCCGAGGCGGCCTATTCGGACGGCATCACGCCGCGTGGCAAGGCGGGCCCTCTGGCGCTGGACGGCACGCGCCAGGGCGTCAACGATTTCACCACCTGGTTCGCCGCCGATCGCGATATGAACGGCGATTACTTCGGCTATGACGGCCCTTGCCCGCCATGGAACGATTCCATTGCGCATCGCTACGTATTCACCGTATATGCGCTGGACATCGCCGAGCTTCCCTTCGAGGGCCGTTTTACGGGCGGAGATGTCATCAAGGCCATACAAGGCCATATACTGGCCCAGGCATCCATAACGGGCCTCTATACGCTCAATCCCCGCCTGGCCGGCAAGCGCTGATCCTGCGTGTTCCGCCTTGCATGAACGACGCTCAAGCCAGATTGAGCGATGCGCCCGGCATAGGGGGCCGGGCGCCTCCAAAACCGCGGTTCAACGGGGCATTGCCTGCGGTTTACGTCAAATTAAGAGCCATTCGGGCTAAAATAAGTTCTTTGTTCTTCCGCTAGACGCCACACCACACCAGGATATCCAATGTTTGACCGTTCCCGCACTCTCGATCAAGTCGATGCCGACGTCTGGGCCGCCGTCCAGAAAGAAAACGTCCGCCAAGAGCAGCACATCGAGCTCATCGCCTCCGAAAACTACACCAGTCCCGCGGTCATGCAGGCCCAGGGCACGCAGTTGACGAACAAATACGCCGAAGGCTATCCGGGCAAACGCTACTATGGCGGCTGCGAGTACGTGGACATTGTCGAGCAACTGGCCATCGACCGGCTGAAGGAAATCTTCGGCGCCGAGGCGGCCAACGTCCAGCCCAATTCGGGTTCGCAGGCCAACCAGGGCGTCTACATGGCGGTGCTCAAGCCCGGCGACAAGGTATTAGGCATGAGCCTGGCCGAAGGCGGCCACCTGACGCATGGCTCGCCGGTCAATGCGTCGGGCAAGCTGTACGACTTCGTCTCCTATGGCCTGGATGCCAACGAAGAACTCGACTACGATCAGCTTGAAAAGCTGGCCAGGGAACACAAGCCCAAGCTCATCGTGGGCGGCGCCTCCGCGTATTCCCTGCGCATCGATTTCGAGCGCATGGCCCGCATCGCTCACGATAACGGCGCGCTCTTCATGGTCGATATCGCCCATTACGCAGGCCTGGTGGCCGGCGGCGCCTATCCCAATCCCGTGCCGCACGCCGATTTCGTCACCTCGACCACGCATAAATCGCTGCGTGGCCCGCGCGGCGGCGTCATCATGATGAAATCCCAATTCGAAAAAGCCGTCAATTCGGCGATTTTCCCCGGGATCCAGGGCGGTCCGTTGATGCATGTCATCGCCGCCAAGGCCGTGGCCTTCAAGGAAGCGCTGTCGCCCGAATTCAAGGACTACGCCGCGCAAGTGGTCAAGAACGCCGACGTCCTGGCCCGTACGCTGGTGCAGCGCGGCCTGCGCATCGTGTCCGGCCGCACCGAGAGCCACGTCATGCTGGTCGACCTGCGCGCCAAGGGCATCACCGGCAAGGAAGCCGAAGCGGTCCTGGGCGAAGCCCACATCACGGTCAACAAGAACGCCATCCCCAACGATCCCGAAAAGCCCTTCGTCACCAGCGGCATACGCCTGGGCACCCCGGCCATGACCACGCGCGGCTTCAAGGAAGCCGAAGCCGAGCTCACCGGCCACCTGATCGCCGACGTCCTGGACAATCCGCGCAACGCAGAGGCCATCGCGGATGTGCGGGCGCGCGTCAACGAACTGACGGCGCGTTTGCCGGTGTACCGTTAACGCGGGGACGGACCCGGATTCGTCCGGGGCCAGCCAGCCATGAAATGCCCGTTCTGCGGTAGTTTCGATACGCAAGTGATTGACTCTCGTGTCTCGGAAGAGGGGGACACCATACGCCGGCGCCGCCGCTGCACGGCATGCGAGCGCCGCTTCACCACCTATGAACGGGTTGAGCTGGTCATGCCGGCCTTGGTCAAGCGCAATGGCACGAGGGCCGAATTCGACGTCAACAAGCTGCGGGCCAGCCTGAATCTCGCCTTGCGCAAGCGGCCGGTCAACACCGAAGACGTCGACGCCGCGGTGGCGCGCATCGAGGAGAGCCTGCTGGTAAGCGGCTTGCGCGAGGTCAAGTCCGACTACGTGGGCGAGCTGGTCATGAACGAGCTCAAGAAGCTCGACCAGGTCGCCTACGTGCGCTTTGCATCGGTTTACAAAAGCTTCGAAGACATCGGTGAATTCGTCAAGGCCATAGACGAAATCCAGGTGCCCCCGAAAACGTGAACACCGGCCAGGTAGTCGACGACGAGCGCTGGATGCGCGAGGCCCTGCGGCTGGCGGAAAGCGTCATGTATATTACGGCGCCCAACCCCCGGGTCGCCTGCCTGATCGTACGCGGCGGCCAGGTGCTTGCGTCGGGCGCCACGCAGCCCGCGGGCGGGCCTCACGCCGAAGTCGTGGCCCTGCGCCAGGCGGCCGGGCAAGGCGTGGACGTTGCGGGCGCCACCGTTTACGTCACCCTGGAGCCTTGCAGCCACTTCGGCCGCACGCCGCCCTGCGTGGATGCCCTGATCGCGGCACGCCCCGCGCGGGTGGTGATCGCCATGAGCGATCCCAATCCCCTGGTGGCGGGCCAGGGCATCGCCCGCCTGAAGGCCGCGGGCATTGCCGTCGCCACCGGGGTTTGCGCCCAGGAGGCCTTGTCCGTCAATCCCGGCTTCGTGGCTCGCATGACCCGCAAGACGCCCTGGCTATGGTTGAAGCTGGCGGCCTCGCTCGATGGGCGCATTGCCTTGCCCGACGGGCAGTCCCAATGGATAACCGGCCCGGCCGCGCGGGCGGACGGCCACCACTGGCGGGCGCGCAGCTGTGTCGTGCTGACGGGATCGGGTACGGTGCTGGCGGATAATCCCCAGCTGAACGTCCGGCATGTGGAGACAACCCGTACACCCATCAAGGCCATTGTTGATACACGCTTCGAGGTCGACGAAAATGCACGGATATTCGACGGGACGTCCGCCTGGATCTTCACCTGCGCCTCCAATCCGGAGAAGGCCTCGCGGCTGGCCGGAAAGAATGTCCGGGTGGTGCAATTGCCGTCCGCCGGCGGCCGGGTCGACCTTCAGGCCATGTTGCGCTGGCTGGGCGAGCACGACGTCAACGAGGTGCACGTCGAGGCGGGCGCAAAGCTGAGCGGGGCGCTGCTGCAGGCCCAGTGCGTGGACGAGCTGCTGCTGTACATGGCCCCCGTGCTGCTGGGCGAGGGCATGGGCATGGTGCGCATGGGGACGCTGCAGAGCCTGGCGCAGGCTCAGCGGTTCGAATTCCTGGACACAAAAAACGTGTCGCCGGATCTGCGCATACGCGCGAGGCACATGGATCGTTGGAACGCTTTGCTGCATGTATTGCAGCTATAAGGGAATCAAAAGATGTTTACGGGTATCGTCGCTGCTGTCGGCAGAATCATCGAAGTCTCTCCGTTCAATGACGGTCTGGAAGATGCCGGCGTGCATTTGAGGATACAGGCGCCTGGCTTTTTGCGCGATACCACCAAGCTGGGCGATTCCATCGCGGTGCAGGGCGCATGCATGACCGTAGTCGAGCTGGATGCCGACAGCTTCAGCGTCGATGTTTCGCGGGAAAGCCTGAACCGTACGGCGGGCCTGGACGCCGAAGGCGACGTCAATCTCGAACACGCCCTGCGCATGGGAGATTCGCTGGATGGCCACCTGGTATCGGGCCACGTGGACGGGCTGGGCGAAGTCAGTCATTTCGAGCCCGTGGGCGAATCATGGGACCTGCGCATCCGCGTGCCGCAGAACATGGCGCGCTTCCTGGCCTACAAGGGGTCCGTCACCGTCAATGGGGTCAGCCTTACCGTCAACGAGGTGGACGACGATATCAGCGGCTGCGAGATTCGCATCAACCTGATACCGCATACGGTGCAGGTCACCACGCTGAAGGACCTCACGGCCGGCGCGCTGGTCAACCTTGAGATCGACATGATCGCGCGCTATGTCGAGCGCATGGTGACCCAAACCAAAACCGCTTGATTCTGTTAGAATAGCGGACTTCGCTTTGCGTGAATATCGAAGCGACAAGGACAGGTGGCCGAGTGGTTGAAGGCGCACGCCTGGAAAGCGTGTATACGTGAATAGCGTATCGGGGGTTCGAATCCCCCTCTGTCCGCCAAGAATATCGTCCGGTAAGGTATACCGCGAAACCCGCCATAAATCATGTAAGAATTGATTTTGGCGGGTTTTTTTATTTGCCTTTTACCGGGAGCCGGAACTGCGTGGCCTGTTGCCCGGCATGGCAAACGCATGGGCGATTGCGCCACCGCTTCTTTCCTGGATCCGTTCTCGATTCAGCCGCAAGGCCTGCGCCGTGGGCGTCCAGTCGTTCCAGTATGCATCCGGAATACCCTGAAAATCCTTGCGCCGGACGCCGTCGAACGAGGGCTTGTAGCCGCGCCTTCTCATTTCGCTTACCAGTTCGGCATGGCGGCGGGCCAGATAGCCCAGGCGCGTGTAGAAAAATATAAGATGGCCCTTGCCCAGCGTATAGCCGTCGGGCTGGCTCAGGCTCCGCCGCTTGGCAGCCTTCTCGGCCAGCGCGAATACCCGGGGCAATTCCCGGTATTCCGCAACCAGATGCGGGCCGCTTAGTTCCTCGACGGGGATGCAATTTATACGGGTCATAGGTATGGGCGGTGTGCGACAGGTGGACAGCATACTACGGATGCGCGTCCTTGCAGGCGTCCCAGCAATTCTGAAGAAATATCCTTTTCTGTCGCTAAATTCATTTAAATTACAGCGAAAATTGGCCAACTGCTCTTATATATGTGATACTGGGTGCCCTGTGTCAGTAAGAGCGTCTTTGCCTTATGGTGTTGCCATGACGATGCCCGGCTATAAAACCAAGCTGGAAAGTATCGCCATAGCGGGTGTCGATGATCTTGTCATCCGCTCCTTGCTGGATCGCCAGCAATTCCACGACCCTTGCGGCGCCGCACAGCGTCGCGGCATCAGTTCCGCCACATGGCCCTTGTTCGGCTTGCTATGGCCGTCGGGCGTTCAGTTGGCCATTCAATTGGCGCTGCGGCCTGTTTGCCGGAACGAACGCATATTGGAAATCGGCTGCGGCCTGGGCTTGGCCAGCCTGGTCGGGCAGCGGCGGGGCGCCCGTGTCACCGCAAGCGATTGCCATCCGCTGACCGAGAAGTTTCTTGACGAGAATGCACGCCTCAATGAACTGCCCTTGCTGGACTATCGGTATGGCCAGTGGGGCGCCGGCAGCATGCCGTCTGGCCCAGGCGCTTCCGAATCGGCATTGCGGGGGCGCTACGACCTGATCATAGGCAGCGATCTGCTGTACGAGCGCGATGCGCCCCGAAGCCTGGCAGAGTTCATCGACCGCCACGCCGCCGACAAGGCCGAGATCTGGATGGTCGATCCCAACCGGGGCCACCGGCCCGCTTTCAATCGCCACATGGCCGCCCACGGCTTCCGGATGCAGCGGGACCAACGCCTGCCCGATCCGGCCCCGGCCAGCCATGGCGGCGACGCGAAGCTCGATGCCTATAAGGGCCGTTTGCTGGTATACAGGCGCGGCGGGCCGCTGTCCGGCTAGCTCAGGGCAGCGCGGCCGGCGCCGGCGGCTGCGTCATGTTCCGTTCCCACTGGGCCAGCGGCAATGGGGGCGTCGACTGCCATGCCCGCCTCAAGACGGCGGACAGGTGCTCGGTTCCCCGCTGGCCGGGCCAGTAGACGGGGCTTATGGCGGCCCAGCGTCCTTCCGGGCCGGTGCGCCGCGCCATCTCGAACCGAAAGGAGTAATAGCCGCCGCCCAGGCCCATGCGCAGGTCGCTGACCACCAGCCGGCCGTCGATATCGTCGTAGCGCAGCCAGTTGTCGGTAAACCACCGCAGGCCCGCAAGCCGGCTGGACTCGGGCAGCAGGTCCGCCAGCGCGGTGTTGAGCGGCCGCCGTATGCTTTCCGACGGGCCTGTGTCGAACATGCTGCGCACGGTCTCTATGTAGCTGTCGTCATCGGCCTTGGCCACGATGCGCCATAGCACGATGTTGAACGGCTCGGGAGTGGAAAACATGGCGCTCACGGCAATGCCGTCGCGGTCCATGTCCTGCCTGGCCTTGGCTTCGACGGCCGATTTGGCGCCCACGGACAAGGCCAGGTAGGCGGCGCACCAACCCAGGGCCCAGCATAGCGCGCCGCGCGCCTTCCGGGGCAGGCCCACGATGGCGGCGGCCGCCACCGTGGCGAACAGCGGCAAGGTAAAGAACGGATCGATGATGAAAATGCTGGACCAGCTTGTGGGCGTGGGCCGCAATGGCCACCACAATTGCGTGCCGTAGCTGGTGAAGGCATCCAGCAAGGGATGTGTGATCAGTACCAGCCACAGGGTCAGGAAAAGCCGCCGGGCGCTGTAGTGGGGCGATGGCCGCCAGTACCGGAACAACGCCGTAAGGGCCAGCGCCAGTGCGGTCAAGACGAATACCGAGTGGGAAAAACCGCGGTGATTGATCATGCCGGACACGGGATCGCCGTAGTCGATCAGCACGTCCAGGTCGGGCAGCGTAGCCAGCAGGGCGCCTGCCGCCAGCGCCTTGCGGCCCTGGTGGCGGCCCAGCATGACGCCCTGGATGCCGGCGCCAAGCACGGCCTGGGTAAGGGAATCCATTGCCTGCGTGTGTCAGCCGCAGTTGACGCTGATGACGATGTCTTGGTCGTCGGTACGCAGATTGAGCCGTTGGGGGTTGTATTCCAGGGTCATGACGTCGTTGGGCCGCAGTGCCCTGGCCGTTTCGGAGCCCGATTGCTTGCGATATTCTTCCACGAGCTCAGGGCTTACCTTTTTACCAACGGCGGATTCCGCCTTGTCGGCATTGCATGCCTGCGGCGGTGCCGAGGTGTCGGGGCCTGCGCCGCCGGAAGGGCCGGAGGGATTCGCCGCGCAGCCCGCAAGCAGGGCAAGCGCCGCCACGGCGCCGGGCATCAGTTTCCTTGTCATGAGCATTCCTCCAGGTACGTTGTCGCGTATTAATGATACTGGAAACCGCGCGGACCGATGACGGTAAAATAACGCCGATGGCGGGCCGGGACGGGCCGGCCTTTTTCATTGTTCAGGTTTATGGCTAATTTTCTCGTTGCGGCCCTTTATAAGTTTGTCGAGCTTTCCGACTATCGGCAGTTGCAGCAGCCTTTATTCGAGTTCTGCGAAGCCCGGGGGGTCAAGGGCACCTTGCTGCTGGCCGAAGAAGGCATCAACGGCACCATCGCCGGAAGCCAGGAAGGCATCGGGGCGGTCCTGGATTATCTGCGGGCGGACTCGCGCCTGGCGGGACTGGAGCATAAAGAGTCATGGGCCGAAGAAATGCCGTTCTACCGCATGAAGGTCAAGCTCAAGCGCGAGATCGTGACCATGGGCGTCCCCAATGTGCATGCACGTACCATGGCGGGCACGTATGTGAAGCCGGCCCAATGGAATGCCCTGATCGACGATCCGGACGTCGTGGTGGTGGATGTGCGCAACGATTACGAAGTCTCCATCGGTTCGTTCGACCGGGCGGTCAATCCCCACACGACCAGCTTCTCCGAATTTCCACAGTGGGTGGCGGAGCAATCGCGCGAAGGCGGAGTACTGGCCCATGGCGGCAAAGTCGCCATGTTCTGCACCGGCGGCATACGGTGCGAGAAATCCACGGCGTACTTGCGCTCCCAGGGCTTCGACGATGTCTACCACCTGGAGGGCGGCATACTCAAATACCTGGAAACCGTGCCCGAGGAAGAAAGCCGCTGGAAGGGCGAATGTTTCGTCTTCGATGAACGGGTTTCGGTGCAGCATGGCCTGGCGCAGGGCCATTACGAACTATGCCGCGCCTGCCGCCTGCCGCTGGATGCCCAGGACAAGGCCTCGGAACACTACGAAGAGGGCGTCAGTTGCCCCCATTGCCATGGCACGCACAGCGAAGAGCAGCAGCAGCGCTTCAGGGAGCGCCAGAAGCAGGTCGAACTGGCCCGCGAGCGGCATCAGCGCCACATCGGCGTGCGTATGAAATAGCACATTTCATACGCGTGCAGTCAAAACGGAGTATGGTAATAGCGTGTTAGCAGTTTTTACCGTCTTCATCCGCTTCCGATGGCGGCATGAAGCTCTACCGTGAGGCTGTCATGCTTGTAAAACCCCGTACTCCCACGCCGTTTCGTCCCCTGCAAACGGGAGCCCAGCAGCGTATCAACCAGGAACGCGCGAAACAGGCTTCGACCAAGCAGATCATCTGCATGGCCAGCGTCGGAAACGAGCGTTACGGCAGAAAACGCGACAAATAGCCCCGATCCCCCCTACGGGAAGCGCCGGCCTGGGGTATAACCCTTGGATATGAGCGCTCAGCCTGGCCTTTCCCTTCCCATTCTGTATTCTTTTCGCCGTTGCCCCTATGCCATGCGGGCGCGCCTGGCGATTGCCGCCAGCGGCCAGCCTTGCGAACTGCGCGAGGTCGTGCTCCGGGACAAGCCTCAGGCGCTGCTCGATGCCTCGCCCAAGGCAACCGTGCCGGTGCTGGTCGATACCGACGGGCGCATCGTGGACCAGAGCCTGGACATCATGCTGTGGGCCTTGCGGCGCAAGGATCCCGGCCGCTGGCTGGAGCCCGCCCGGGGCGGCATGACGGCCATGCTGGCGCTTGTCGCCGAATGCGACGGCCCGTTCAAGCAGCAGCTGGACCGCTACAAGTATCCGCAGCGCTACCAGGAGGCAAGCGGCGAGCGCTTCCGCGACGCATCCATGGCCTGGCTGTCATCCCTGGACAACCGGCTGGACGACGGGTCTTTTTTGTTCGGCGACCGGCCCGCGCTGGCCGACATGGCCATTGCGCCCTTCGTTCGGCAGTTCGCCCATGTGGAAGCGGACTGGTTCCAGGCACAGCCCTGGCCGCGCCTGCGGCGGTGGCTGTCGGATTGGAAGGAAAGCGAACTGTTCCAGGCCGTCATGGCCAGGTATCCACAGTGGAAGGACGGCGATCCGCCTACATGCTTTCCTTAGCGGGGATATCCAGGCGGCGCTGTGGACATGGGGCAAACGAAGAAAAATAGTTTTCCAGGGCCTGCCCCGCCTTAGCTCTAGCATTGGCCAGCGCCTGCGGGCCGAAGGCCGTTCCTTCGACCGAGAAAAAATGCAGTTCGTGCAGCCCGATCATGCCCAGGATGGCTTTCAGGTAGGAGGTAAGAAAGTCTGGTTGGCGTGCACTTGGTTCGGAATAGATTCCACCCGCGGAAACCGCGATGAAGACCGGACGGTCCCGCAGCATGCCCGCCTTCCCTCTGGCGGATGCATTGAATGTCCGGCGGATCCGCACGACGTGATCTATCCATATCTTCAATCCGGAAGAAACAGTGAAGTTGTGCATGGGGGTTCCAATGACCACGAAATCCGCGCTTTCCAGTTCCTTGATCAACTCTTCGGACTGGGCGATGGATCCCGCCAAACACAGTTCCGTCGGAGACGGCTGTGATGCTCCAAGGGCGAATGCGTGATCCTCATCCATGTGTGCTAATGCGCCCCCACCTACGTACCGGTCTATTACTAAGGCTGTCGGTTGCTGCTTCCGCAAAAAACTGATGATTTGTGCGGAGAGTCTATAGCTCTCGGATGATTGCCCGCGAGGGCTGCAACTGACATGCAGTATTTTCATTGCCTGGCCGTTTTCCATGTTATTTAGATGCCTCGGCCCGGTGTGGAGTCATCGGGCGATACTGGGGACATGGAATAATTCTATGAGTATGGTGGTATGCCTCCAAGATCCATGATTTGGCATTGCATCTGATCCATGATTGAAAAAAGGCTGGGTACAACCACACATAAACCGTGTTTCGCCCGCCATTCCAATTTGCACGGAGCTTCAGCTTTGAGTCATCATGGTGTGCCCGCTCTTTCACGCCCAAAGCCACCATCCCATGACTGCCGCAAACACCAGCACTATCTCGCCTTTGGATCCCAAGGCCGCCGAACCTTTCTATCGCCAGATCTATGGCCGAATTTGCGCTGCCATTGCAAGCGGTCTGTTGAAACCTGGCGCCCGTTTGCCATCGGCGCGCGCGTTGGCCAAGGAGCTCGGTTTGGCGCGAGGCACCATCGAGACGGCATACTCTTTGTTGGCCGCCGAGGGATACATTCAGGCCCGCGGGCAGGCTGGAACTATCGTTACGCCCGGCCTGACATTGCCGGCGCCCGTTGCTATCCCGGTACCGCAATCCAATGCCGGCGTTTTCACGCCTAGCTTCCGTCCCGAGTCGATACTGCCATTTCAAATGGGTCTGCCCGCCCTGGATGCATTTCCCCGCAAGATCTGGGCGCGCTTGGGTGCACGATGCGTGCGGGCCATGCAAGCGGCAGATATGGTCCATCCTTCCGTATACGGCTTGCCCCAGCTGCGTACCGAGATCGCCGCCTATCTGCATATGTCGCGTGGAATCGACTGTGCGCCCTCCCAGGTATTCGTGACGTCCGGGTATCTACACACGATGGAACTGCTGGGTCATGCCTTGCTGAAGCCGGGAGACCGCGTCTGGCTGGAGGATCCCGGCTATCCTCCCACTCGGGAAGTATTGGGGCATATGCAGATCAAGGCTGTCCCGGTATCGGTGGATCAAGACGGGATAGTCGTGTCCGATGGAATAAAGGCGGCGGCGCAGGCCCGCGCCGCGGTGGTTACGCCTGCGCACCAGAGTCCGTTGGGCGTATCCCTATCCTTGCCGCGACGTTTGGCATTGCTGGACTGGGCCGCCAGGAACGACGCCTGGATCATCGAGGACGATTATGACGGTGAATACCGCTATGTCAGCCGGCCCCTGCCTGCGCTGAAAAGCCTGGATCGCGCGGGGAGGGTGCTCTACGCCGGCACATTCAGCAAAGTGCTTTTTCCGGGCATCCGTCTCGCCTATCTTGTTGTGCCGCCAGATCTTGTCGAGCGTATCGAACAGGTCTGCCGAGCTCTTGCGGGAGGCAGCCCTCAGCTTACGCAAGCCATCGTTACGGCGTTTATCAAAGAGGGCCACTTCGCCCGCCATGTCCAGAGGATGCGCAAGCTTTATAGCGACCGCCGGGCGGCGACGACAGCGGGCCTGCAAAGTGCGCTGGGCAAGCATGTGCGCATCGATACCCAACCGGGCGGCATGCATTTGATATTGCGCCTGCAGGGTCGGCAATCGGATCGACAACTAGTTGCGCGCATGCAGCAAGACGGCCTCTATGCGGAAGCGTTGACGGATTGGGCGATAAACAGCAAGGATGAACGTGCTTTGTTGCTGAATTTCACGAATGTCGATACGCGGGCCACTGCGGAAAGCCTGGGGCGGCGCATTCGAATGTTGATGTGACGGCATTGCGGCAAGACGTAACCAGGGTCGGTCATGGTCCATAAAACAATGTGGATTATGGTTCTTTTTCGATGTGCCAAGATGCCGCATGATGACGTCTCTTCATCAACGAATACAAGGATTCATCATGAGCAATCGCATCGATTACACCAGGGTTGCGCCTGAAGGCTACAAGGCGTTCGGAGGGGTGTACGCCACACTTCAAAAAAGCAGCTTGCCAAAAGAATTGATCGATCTTGTTTACCTGCGGGTTTCGCAGGTCAATGGCTGCGCATATTGCATCGATATGCACTCACGCGATTTGCTGAAGCAGGGCGTTTCCGTGGATAAGCTGGTGCTGGTGCCTGTTTGGCAGGACGCGGGGAAGATGTTCAGCAACCGTGAACGCGCCGCCTTCGCCTGGGCGGAAAGCGTGACGCGCGTGGCCCACACGGGTGTCCCCGACAATGATTACGCCGCCGCAGCGGCTGAATTCAACGACAGGGAACTGGCCGACCTGACCTATGCGGTCGGTTTGATGAATGCCTTCAATCGGTTCGGCATTGCATTCCGCTCAACCCCTGCCGCAGTTGGCAACGCCTGATTACGGATCTTTCAAATATGGCATGGGCACTACTTGGCATCGCCGGTCTTTTTGAAATCGGCTTCGCCTTCGGCATGAAATGGTCGGCTGGTTTTACGCGTTGGATACCAGGATTGTTTACGGTCGCCACCGGCCTGTCGAGCATATTTCTTCTTTCGCTCTCGCTGCGCACGCTACCGGTGGGGACGGCTTATGCCGTGTGGACCGGTATCGGCGCGGCGGGCACCGCGATTCTGGGAATGGCAGTGCTGGGCGACTCCACTGCGCCGCTTAGAGTGCTTTGTATCGCACTCATCCTGGCGGGAGTCATTGGGCTGAAGCTGGTTTCAGGGAATTGAGGCCGATGCGGGGCCGGGCCGGCATGAAACAAGAAGGGGCGGCTCGAGGCCGCCCCATATGCATGGCCCGCGCAGGACTTATTCCATGCCGGGAACGACGGTGGAAAAGCCGCCGTCCACATGCGTAATCTCGCCGGTGACGCCCGCCGCCAGGTCCGACATCAGGAAGGCGGCCACATTGCCGACGTCTTCAATGGTGACGTTGCGGCGCAGAGGCGCATGGGTTTCCACATACTTGAGTATGGTGGCGAAGTCCTTGATGCCGCTCGCGGCGAGTGTCTTGATGGGGCCGGCGGAGATGCCGTTGGCGCGTATGCCGAGCGGGCCCAGCGAGGCCGCCATATAGCGCACGCTGGCCTCCAGCGACGCCTTGGCCAGGCCCATGGTGTTGTAGTTGGGTATGGCCTTTTCGGCGCCGAGGTAAGTCAGTGTCAGCACCGAGCCGTTGCGGCCCTTGAGCAGGGGCAGGGCGGCCTTGGTCATGGCGGGAAAGCTGTAGGCCGAGATGTCGTGGGCCACGCGGAAGCCCTCGCGCGTCATGCCTTCCAGGAAGTCGCCGGAAATCGCTTCACGGGGCGCAAAGCCGATGGAATGCACCAGTCCGTCCAGGCCGTCCCAGTGGCCCTGAAGTTCCTTGAAGGCGTTGTCGATCTGCTCGTCTTCGGAGACATCGCAGGAAATCACGATGCTGCTGTCCAGTTCCTTGGCGAACTCCGTGACGCGCTCTTTGAAGCGATCGCCGACATAGGTGAATGCCAGTTCCGCGCCCTGCTGCCTGCAGGCGCGCGCGATGCCGTACGCGATGGAGCGATTGGACAGCACGCCCGTAACCAGGATGCGCTTACCGTTCAGGAAACCCATGTGATGATCCTTTTTTATGTATGAGAACTAGCCGCGTATGCTCGTGCCGGGAACGCGCAAGCGCTTGCCCTTGGCCAGCCTGTCGTTCTTGAGGTTGTTGAGCTTGCGCAACTCGTTGACCGAGGTGTTGTAGCGTTTGGCCAAAGAATACAGCGTGTCGCCGCCTTTGACCGTATGAGTCCGGACGTTGGCCTTGCGCTGCAGGACGACGATGTCTTTACTGCCGTCGGCGCTGCCGCGCCCGGGCGTGGCAGCGCCCTTGGGCACTTCCAGCGATGCCAGCTGGATCGAGCCGCGGGCGCCCTTGGCCGGAACCAATAAGGTCTGCGCCACCGCGCGGCTTTGCTTCTTGCTCAGGCCATTGACCGCCCGCAGCCGTCCCAGGCTGATGCCGTGCTGCTTGGCAATGGCCGCATAGGACTCGCCTTTCTTGCTTCTGTAGGTATCCCAGGAACTGAGCCGGCCCTGGTAGGCCTGCAGATTGGCATTGAAGATGTCGACGCGATTGGTGGGCAGGAGCAGGGTGGGCTTGTGCTCGCCAAGAATGATGGGCCGGTTGAACGAGGCGTTGAGCAGCTTGAATTCCTCGACCGACATCTCCGCCAGCTTGGCCGCGACTTCGATGTCGATGTCGATGTCGCGCTTCTGCACGGTGGTGAAATAGGGGGTGTTGCTGACTTCCGGCAGCGTGATGCCGAATTTCTTGGGATTGGCGATGATGTTCTTGATGGCCTGGAGCTTGGGCACGTAGTTGCGCGTCTCGTCGGGCATGTTCAGCGCGGCGTAGTCGGCGGGCTGGCCGACCTTGGCGTTTTTCTCCATGGCCCGCTTCACCGACCCTTCACCCCAGTTGTACGAGGCCAGCGCCAGATACCAGTCTCCCTGGAAATCGTACAGGTAGGACAGGTAGTCCAGCGCCGCGTTGGTCGAGGCGATGGGGTCGCGGCGCTGGTCGCGCCACCAGTCCTGCTCCAGGTTGTAGTGCTTGCCGGTGCTGGGAATGAACTGCCACAGCCCAGACGCATGCGCGCGCGAGTAGGCGGTGGGGTTGTAGGCGCTTTCGACGAAAGGCAGCAGGGCCAGTTCGGTGGGCAGGCCGCGGCGATCGAGCTCGTCGACGATGTAATACAGATACTTGCCGGCGCGCTGGCTCATGAGCAGCACGGATTCGGGATGAGAGGCGTAGTAGCTGGTCCAGCGCTCGGTCAGTTCGCCATGAAGATTGGGAATCGCGAAGCCGCGCCGTATCCGGTCCCACATGTCGCGCGGCGGGTGGGTCAGGTCTATGGTGCGCGAGGTTTCGGCCGCCGTGTAGGTTTTCTTGGCGGGCGCGTAGGGATTTTGCGTGTTATGGGTGGCGCAACCGGCCAGCACTGCTACGAGAAGCAGAATGAATAGTCGCAAGCAGTTCATTGGCAATTCATTTGAAGTTGTTCTTCCATTCGCGTAAGCCGGTAAATACGTCCACTTCTGATTTCAGCTGGCTTCCTGCATAAGCGCTGGCCGCCTTGGCCACCAAGGCCTGCGAAGCGCGCAGAAAAGGGTTGCTGTCCAGTTCCGCCTGTATCGTGGACGGCAACGTCGGCTGTCCAAGCGATCGAAGCCGCGTGGCGGCTTCCCATCGCTGCCGCAAAACGGCGTTGTCGGGCTCGACATGCAACGCCCAACGTAAATTTGCCAGGGTATATTCGTGGGCGCAACATACTAACGTACTAGGCGGCAAAGCGCCTAGTTTACCCAGAGAATTCACCATCTGGACGGGGGTACCCTCGAACAGGCGTCCGCAACCTCCTGCAAACAGGGTGTCGCCGCAAAAAACCAAGGGTATTCCCGTGTCGAGCTGGCCGTAGTAGGCGATATGGCCGGCGGTATGGCCCGGAATATCGAATACAGAGAGCTGCAGGTCGACGGCGGGCAATTGTACCGTATCTCCTTCGCGCAGCCGATGATCGCAGGCCGGCAGGGTTTCGGACGCGGGGCCATAGACGACAGCCCCTGTTCGCTGTTGTAATGCCAGCACGCCGCCCACGTGGTCGTGGTGATGGTGGGTAAGTAAAATGGAATCCAGCGTCAGCCCGTGCTGTTCCAGCGCCTGCTCTACGGGGGCCGATTGGCCTGGATCCACCACAACGGCCCGGCCGTTCTTGCATAGCATCCAGATATAGTTGTCGGTAAAGGCGGGCAGCGGGATCAACTGGGTATTTGCCATAGTCATAACGCAAAGCGGGGAGTTATCGTAGCGGTGGAACAACCTCTTATATTAGAGCTTGCAGAGTGGCTTGACACCCCGCCGGGGCGGTATGTGCAAGCTTGGGAACAGAAGCAGATCGATGCCATGGTCGGCAATGTATTCGGCTATCATGCCATACAAATCGGCCTGCCGCATTGGGACCTGCTGCGTGCCAACCGCATACCCTACAAGGGCAGGACACGGGTGCTTTTCGACACGGACGCCCATGCCGGCGAGGTGGTCGTGGCCGACCCGGAGAATCTGCCGTTCGATACGCAAAGCATCGATTTGCTGGTGCTGCCCCATGTGCTGGAAACCTCCGCAAGGCCGCACCAGATACTGCGCGAGGCGGAGCGGGTGCTGATGCCCGAGGGCCGCGTCGTGATTTCCGGGTTCAATCCCTGGAGCCTGTGGGGCGCCAGCGACCGCATTCCCGGACTGGACCCCTTGCTGCCGGTTCCGGCGCATCTGCAGGTGTCGCTGCCGCGCCTGAAGGACTGGTTCAAGCTGTTGTCCTTCGAACTGGACAGGGGGCGTTTCGGCTGCTACGCCCCGCCATGCACCAGCCAGGCCTGGCTGGATCGCTGGGCCTTCATGGACGCGGCGGGCGACCGGTGGTGGCCGGTATGCGGCGCGGTCTATGTCGTGTCGGCCGTCAAGCGCGTTACGGCCATGACGCTGGTGGAGCCGAAATGGAAGAAGGCCAGGAAGCGCGTCCAGCGGCAGGCGGTCGTCACGGGGCGCCATTCCGATTCCCGGCTGTAGCCTCGGCCGCCGGCCACCCTCGTAATAACTCAGCAAGCGATTCACGCAATACATCCATGGCACTAAATAGCAGTCAAGTTGAAATCTGGACCGACGGCGCCTGCAAGGGCAATCCCGGAATGGGAGGCTGGGGCGCGCTGCTGCGCCAGGGGCGCCATGAAAAGGCCTTGTGCGGCGGGGAGCCCCACACCACCAACAACCGCATGGAGCTGATGGCCGTGATCCAGGCGCTCAAGACGCTGAAGCGCCGCTGCGACGTGGTCGTGCACACCGATTCCCAATATGTGCAGAAGGGCATGAACGAATGGCTGGCAAACTGGAAGCGCCGGGGCTGGATGACCGCCGACAAGAAACCGGTCAAAAATGCCGACCTGTGGCAAGAGCTGGACGCCCTGGTGCAGGAGCATGTCCTGACCTGGAAATGGGTGCGCGGCCACGCCGGCGACCCCGGCAACGAAAGGGCCGATCAACTGGCCAATCTGGGGGTGGAGCGGGCACGCGCGGACTTGATGAACAAAAGCGTGTAATTAAAAGCAAAGCAATGCTAAAGTCACAAATTGTGTCGCTATCCTCTTTTCTACCCTATCCTCATGAAACACTCCCCTATCGGACTTTTTCTGGTGCTCGCGGTGGGCATTGCGTTGGGCGCGGGCGGCGCCGGCTGGTGGGCGGGGCGTGGAGCCAACGGCGCGGCCAAGCCGCAGGCGCCGGCACAGGCCGCCGACGCTCAAAAGAAGGTGGCGGTCGAAGTGGCGCCGGTAGAGCAGCTTGCCATGCCGCGCGGCGTATCGGCGGTGGGCAGCCTGCGCTCCGAGAACTCGGTCATGTTGCGTCCGGAAATTGCGGGCCGCATTGCTGAGATCAATTTTAACGAGGGCGGCAAGGTCAGGAAGGGCCAGGTGCTCTTGCGCCTGGACGACAGCGTCGCCAAGGCCCAGCTGCAGCAGGCCCAGGCCAACCTCAGCCTGGCGGACAGCCAGTACCGGCGCGCGGTGGAGCTGGGCAAGCAGGGCTTCATCAGCAAGCAGGCGCGCGACGAGGCCGGCAGCCAGCTCAAGGTGCAGCAGGCCGCCCAGGCGCTGGCCAAGGCCAACCTGGACAAGACCGCCATCCTGGCGCCGTTCGACGGTCTGATCGGGCTGCGCAATGTCTCGGTGGGCGATTACGTCAGCCCCGGCATAGACCTGGTGCCCATCGAATCCATCGATCCTCTTAAAGTCGACTTCCGCATTCCCGAACAGTTTTTGAGCGAGGTACACGAAGGCATCAAGCTGGCGCTCAGCTTCGATGCCTTGCCGGGGCAAAGCCGCGAAGGCGAGGTGGGCGCCATCAGCCCGCTGGTCGACGTCGGCGGCCGCTCCATACTGCTGCGCGCCAATGTGCCGAACGCCGATGGCTCGTTGCGCCCCGGCATGTTCGCCCGAGTGCGCCTGCAGTTCGCCGACGACCTGGCGCTGGTGGTGCCCGAGACGGCGCTAGTGCCGTCGGGCGAAGAGCAGTATGTCTTCCGCATCGTGGATGGACGCGCCGAGCGCGTCGTCGTCCAGCTGGGCCAGCGCCGGGGCGGCCGGGTCGAAATCGTGACGGGGCTGCGCCCCGGCGACCGGGTCGTCACTGCAGGCTTGCAAAAAGTACGTGACGGCGATCCGGTCCAGGTGCTGTCCACGCCCCAAAACGCTGCCGTCTCCTAGCCGCGAGCACAGACATGGTTCTTTCCGAAATCTGCATCAAGCGCCCGGTGTTCGCCACCGTGTTGTCGCTGGTCATCGTGCTGATCGGCCTGATTTCCTACGACAGGCTTACGGTGCGCGAGTATCCGGCCATCGACGAGCCGGTGGTCTCGGTGATCACCGGCTACAAGGGCGCCTCGCCCGAAGTCGTCGAATCGCAGGTCACCAAGCCGCTCGAGGATCAGCTGGCCGGCATGGAAGGCGTCGATGTCATGACCTCTCGCAGCCGTTCGGAGCGCAGCCTGATCAACATCAAGTTCAACCTGGCGCGCGATCCCGACGCGGCCGCCGCCGACGTCCGGGACAAGGTCTCGCGGGCGCGGCGCTACCTGCCCGACGAAATCGACGAGCCCATCATCAGCAAGGTCGAGGCCGATTCGACTCCCATCATCTACATCGGCGTATCGACCGGCAGCTATTCGCATATGGAGGCGTCCGACTACGTCAATCGCTACGTCAAGACGCGCCTGTCGGTGCTCCCCGGAGCGGCTGAGGTGCGTGTTTACGGCGAGCGCCTGCCTTCGATGCGGATATTCATCGACCGCGGCAAGCTTGCCGCCTACGGCCTCATCGTTCAGGACGTCGAGGAGGCACTGCGCCAGCAGAACGTGCTTATCCCGGCCGGGCGCATCGAATCGCAGAAGCGCGAGTTCTCGGTGGTTTCGTCCACCGATCTGCAAACGGTGGAGCAGTTCCGCAATGTGGTGGTCGCCAGCGTCAAAGGCTATCCGGTGCGCATCGGCGACGTGGCCGACGTGCAGATCGCCCCGCTGGACGACAGGGTGCTGGCGCGTTTCAACGGGCAGCCCAGCCTGACCATAGGCATCACCAAGCAGTCCACGGCCAATCCGCTGGATTTATCCAAAGAGGCGCGCAAGGAAGTCGCACTGATCAACGAAAACCTGCCGGCCGGCATGAAGTTGAATATTTCCTACGACACCTCCGTTTTCATCCAGGAGTCGATCAATTCGGTGTATCACACGGTGGCCGAGGCCATCATTCTGGTCGTCCTGGTTATTTTCTTTTTCCTGCGCAGCCTGCGCGCCAGCCTGATTCCCATCGTGACCATACCGGTTTCCCTGGTCGGCGCCTTCGGAATCATGTATTTCTTCGGTTTCTCGATCAATACGCTGACCTTGCTGGCCATGGTGCTGGCCATCGGCCTGGTCGTGGACGACGCCATCGTGGTGCTGGAGAACATCTTCCGGCATATCGAAGAAGGCAAGACACGGATAGAAGCCGCCTTCCTGGGAGCCAAGGAAATCGGCTTCGCCGTGATCGCCATGACCTTGACCCTGGTCACCGTCTACGCGCCGCTGGCCTTCGCCACGGGCCGCACCGGCCGCCTGTTCATCGAGTTCGCCCTGACCCTGGCGGGCGCCGTGCTGGTGTCGGGCTTCGTCGCCCTGACGCTGACCCCCATGATGTGCTCCACCTTGCTCAGGCACCAGGCGGGCCATGGGCGGATCTACGTCTTCATCGAAGGCTTGCTGGTTTCCCTCACGGATCGCTATCGCAATGGCCTGGCGCGCGCCCTGCGCCATCGCGCCATCGTGCTGCTGCTGGGCCTGGCTGTGGCGCTGGGCAGCGTGGTGTTGTTCAAGACCGTCAAAAGCGAACTTGCCCCCATCGAGGACCGCGGTGTGGTGTTCGGCGTGGTCAGCGGGCCAGAGGGCTCGACCCTGGATTACACCTTGCAGAGCGTCAAGCAGATCGAGCGCCTGTATGCCGACATACCCGAGTCTGCGGGCAACCAGTCGATTATCGGCTATCCCACCGTGGTCGATTCCTTCGCCATCCTGCGTCTCAAGCCCTGGAGCGAGCGGGATCGTTCGCAGCAGAGCATCGCCAGTTCTTTGCAGCCCGAGTTCGCCGCATTGCCCGGGGTGCGCGCCTTCCCCACCAATCCGCCTTCGCTGGGGCAGCGGGCCACCTCCAAGCCCATCGATTTCGTCATCATGAGCCAGGTGAGCTACCCCGAAATGGACAAGCTGGTCAACAGCTTCCTGGACAAGCTGAAAGACTACCCGGGCCTGGAAAATATCGACACCGACCTGCGGCTGAATACGCCCGAATTGCAGGTGGTCGTCCAGCGCGACAAGCTGGCCGACGTGGGGATCGATGTCGGCGACGTTGGGCGCACGCTGGAATCCATGCTGGGCGGACGGCAGGTGACCCGTTTCCGCGATAGCGGCGAGCAGTACGACGTGATCGTCCAGGTCAAGAAACAGGACAGGGCCGATCCCGCGGATATCTCCGACATCTACGTACGGACCGGCGCGGGCGGCATGGTGCAGCTGTCCAATTTCCTGAGCGTCTCCGAAAGCGTTTCGCCGCAATCGCTCAACCACTTCAACCGCCTGCGCGCGGTCAAGGTGCAGGCATCGATCGCCCCCGGCTATGCCTTGGGCGAAGTGCTGGAACACATGAATACCGTGGCGCGCGAGGTCCTGCCGCCGACGGTGCAGATCGACCTGGACGGGCAGTCGCGCGAGTTCCGCGATTCCTCCGGCGGCATCTACCTGGTTTTCATGATGGCGCTGGCCTTCATCTACCTGGTGCTGGCCGCTCAATTCGAAAGCTGGCGCAACCCGCTGATCATCATGTTTTCGGTGCCCTTGTCCATGACGGGCGCGCTCCTGGCCCTTTGGCTGTCGGGCGGCACCCTGTCCATCTACAGCCAGATCGGCCTGATCACCCTGGTGGGCCTGATTACCAAACACGGGATTCTCATCGTCGAATTCACCAATCAGCTGCGCGCCGAAGGCGTCGAGAAATTCGAGGCCGTCGTGCAGGCCAGCGTATTGCGCTTAAGGCCTATACTTATGACGACCGGCGCCATGGTGCTGGGCGTCCTGCCGCTGGCCTATGCCACGGGCGCCGGCGCCGAATCGCGCCAGCAGATAGGCTGGGTGCTGGTCGGCGGCCTGAGCCTGGGTACGGTGCTTACCCTGTTCGTCGTGCCGGTGGCCTACACCCTGATCGCCGGCAAGGTCAAACTGAAGGCCGCCACCACGGCCTCCACGGCTCCCCCCGAACACACAGCGCCCCAGCAGGCGCAATAGCTTGAAAGCAACAGGAATCTTATGCGTCAAATAGTGTTGGATACGGAAACGACCGGGCTGGATCCCGCGCAAGGCCATCGCGTCGTCGAACTGGCCTGCGTCGAGATGGAAAACCGCTGCCTGACCGGCCGGCATCTGCACCTGTATCTGAATCCCGACCGCGACAGCGACCCCGAGGCACTGGCCGTGCACGGCCTGACCACCGAGTTCCTGTCCGGCCATCCACGCTTCGAAGAGGTCGCGCATCAGTTGGTGGAATACGTGAAAGATGCCGAAGTCATCATTCACAACGCCGCCTTCGACGTCAAGTTCCTGAATGCCGAATTGACGCGCATAGGCCTGCCCAGGTTCGACAGCATGTGCGTGAAGGTTACCGATTCGCTGCTGCACGCGCGGGAACTGCATCCCGGCAAGCGCAATTCGCTGGACGCCTTGTGCGAGCGCTACGGCATATCGAACGCTCACCGCACGCTGCATGGGGCTTTGCTGGATTCGGAGCTCCTGGCCGACGTATGGCTGGCCATGACGCGGGGGCAAGATGCCCTGCTCATGGATTTCGAGGAAGAGGGCGGCGCCGGCTCGAACGGCATCCGGCTGGAGAAGTTCGACGCCTCAATGCTTAAAATCGTGCTGGCCAACCCTGCGGAGCAGGAGGCGCACGAGGCCTATCTGGCCGCGCTCGACAAGGCCGCCGGCAAGCCCAGCGTGTGGCGCGCCATCGAGTCCTGATCTTTAGTGTACAATTACGGCCTTCCCAACCGTTTGCGCCAAGGCGATTCTTCAGCTGGCCGGCGCTGCGTCCTTGGGGCGGTTAGCTCAGTGGTAGAGCACTGCCTTCACACGGCAGGGGTCACTGGTTCGAACCCAGTACCGCCCACCAATTCAGTTCGGTTCTTCGACCCTTCAACTAATTCCTTACTTCGCGCCGTCTAGCCGATCAAGGATCGCAAGGGCTTTCTCGCGATCAGCACCGGCTGCTAGCGTCTTGAAGCGCATTTCCACATCGAATGCCGCAATGGCTTGGGCGCTCATTTCTTCGACTAGCTTGTTGACGCTAAGGCCTCGCGATTGCGCTAAGGTCTTAAGGCGCTGGGTGGTGTCGTCCGGCAAACGTATGGTCAGTGTGCTCATCACAGATTCTCCAAACACTGCGCGGGTGTTAGTACCCGCAGATGCTTCCAGGTCAACTCTCCGCGTGCTACATCGCGGACATTTTGCGTAATAATGGCCTGCGCTCCGCCGGCAATGGCCAACTCAATAAGATGATTATCGCCTTCATCGGGAAGATTTGGCCGCCAGCCGTAATAGACTGATACCCAGCGCCCAGCTTGGGCGAGCGCCGCCAGAATTTCTTGACGCTCCTGGGAGGTGGTTATGTCCGTCCAGACGGGGCGATCAAGCAGGTCTTCGTACTCTAGCCATAAGGCATTGCCGAATAGTGGCAAATATTTGCCGCGCAGAATGCGACGCAGTACTTCACGTGCAGCGCCGCCTTCCGATCGAAGGGCGGAAACAAATACGTTGGTATCCAAGACAATGACCGTCATGTCTGATAGCATATATGACAGCATTTTGCTTCGCAAGTTCCATACCTGCTATGAGCGCTAGGCCAATTGAGAGAGTGCATGTTCCACCATTCATGGGCAGGGGGGATTCGTCGCCAAGGGCTGCTCACACCATCCCAACTTCGCATTGCTAGTTCTATACGAAACCCGGCACGCAAGCCCCGGATGCCGGGGCCTATGTCTACTGAATAATTTGTCTCTATACTAACCACGTATTCATAAACCAGTGGGGAGATAGAGATGCCTGCAAGTCGGCCCGATAGCGACAAGATGATGCCGTACCAGTATCCCAACCCGCCCGAGGCCTTGCCTGAGCTGGTTGTTCCAAACGCCATTCCCACCGATGAAAGGCTGTGGGTGCCGCAAGGCGAGAACGTCTGGTTCAGGCCTCTCTGTTTGAACGTCAGCCAGGGCTACTGGATGAATTTATTGCGGGTGCGCAAATCCGGCGTGCTTAGCCGGCATCGGCATCCGCAGGCCGTCCATGGTTTTGTGCTCAAAGGCCGCTGGCGGTATCTGGAGCATGATTGGGAGGCAACGGAAGGCAGCTATGTGTTCGAACCGCCCGGCGAAACCCATACGCTGTATGTGCCGCCCGACGTAGAGGAAATGATCACCTATTTCCAGGTCAACGGAGTCATGTACTACTGCGATCCCTGGGGGCAGGGAACGGGCTACGAAGATGTTTTCACGAAAATAGACATGTGCCGCAAACACTTTGCCGAGGCGGGCCTGGGTGAAGATTATGTGCGCCAATTCATACGGTAGGGCCGGAAACAGGCCAGGCAAAACATAAGGACCGCAGGGCGCCCCGCCACGACTGCGCTGCAAACACCCCGATTAAATAAACCATGACTTATCAATCAAATATATTCGCAGGAAAAACGGCGCTGGTGACGGGTGCAACCCAAGGCATAGGCGCCGTGATCGCCAACAGGCTCGCATCCCTGGGGGCGCGCACCATTGCGGCGGGCCTGGGCGGCCGGACGGATGTACTGAATCCGGGAATCGAAGTGCGCGTCGGAGACGTCAGCAAGCAGGAAGACGTGGACCGCCTGCTGGCCAATCTGGACGAGCTGGATATCGTGATCAATTGCGCCGGCATCATCCGTCGCGGCGATGAGCATGATCCGGCGGTGTTCGAACAGGTGCTTGCGGTCAATCTCACCGGAACGATGCGCGTTTGCAGCGCTGCGCGAGAGCGCCTGGCGCGGCGGGGCGGCTGCATCGTCAATACCGCTTCGATGCTCAGCTTTTTCGGCGGTTCGCTCGTGCCGGGCTATGCGGCCAGCAAGGGCGGTGTCGCGCAGCTGACCAAGTCGCTGGCATTGGCCTATGCCGCCGATGGCATACGCGTGAATGCCATCGCGCCAGGCTGGATCGCCACGCCGTTGACACAGGCTTTGCAGGACGATCCTGCGCGTTCGGCACCGATTCTGGCGCGTACCCCGCTGGGGCGCTGGGGCAGGCCCGAGGATGTCGCCGAGGGGACCGTATTCTTGTGTACGCCGGCAGCGTCGTTCATGACCGGCGTCATCTTACCCATAGATGGGGGATATATGGTGGCCTGATTTCCGAAGGCTTCTTCGCATGCCAGCGAGAGGACAATGCGACGTTATTTTTGCCCCGTAGCGCCGCCGTCGTCGATCCGGTTGACCTTCGTGCCTTCCAGTGAGACGCCCGCCATTAAACCGGCGTTTGTCATTACGAAGCCGACCACCGGTTCGCGCAGAGTGTTCAAATCGACGGAGCCGTTGGCGCTGAGGTTGGCGACGGCGACTGTCGCATCGATACCGGCGGTCCATCCGCTGCTGGCAAGGAAATGGTCCAGGGCTTCCTGGGTCTTGAAGACGAAGATGATGGCTTTCGACTGCGCGCCCAGTTGCAAGCCGAAAGATCCGCTGGATGTGCTGTAGTAGCCCTTGTTCTGGCCCTTGACCCTTAGCACCCCGTCGCCATGCTCTGCGCCGACGACCACGCTTGCGCCGATGACCCGGGGGAATATCAACACGCCGGCAGCATTCGAAACCAGTTGCCGGGAATTGGGCGCAACCTCATAGAGCCGACTCAAGGCCGCATCGGCACGAGTATTGATATTGTCTCGACGTTCTACGCCGGTTTGCTGCTCGCGCGGCAGGGTGGTCGTGCACGCCGTCAACGACAATACAGCGGTACCGATGGCGATGCCGGCAAGGGCCTTGAGTGGTTTTACGGACATTTTTCTTTTCACGTTTCTTCTCCCGGGTGGGTTTGAGGAATAGCGATTTTCCACAGAACGAGGGCCAGCAAATTCTGTGCCCGGATTCAAAAATCCCGATTGCAGCCTGACCGCAGCCCCCCGCAGTGCGGGGGGGCTATGGCGTGTACATCGGGCCTGCGTCATCAGGGCGGCTGTGCGTCACCACTGCCCAAAAAACACGCCCGCCTTCTTATAGGCGTTGGTTCCCTTCTCGACGGCTTCGTGGCTTACGGTGGTGCGCCGCTTCAGGCCCGCAAACCAGGCCAGCAGCCGCTCGCGGCAGTCGGCCCGAACCTGGGCATAGGCGGGATCCCGGCCCAGGTCGTGGAACTGATCCGGATCCGCATGCAGGTCGTAAAGCTGCTCCGGCTCGTCCATCCAGTACACATAGCGCCATCGGTCAGTACGAACGGACCAGGCGCGTGCGTTCTGCGGCGTCTTGTCGACCAGCAGACGCGAGAGCCTGTAGCTGTAGTCCAGCTCGGAAAAAACGCAGTCCCGCCATTTCACGGGCTGACCATGCAATACGGGCAGCAGGCTGCGCCCCTCCAGGCGGTGCATGGGCAAAGGAAGCCCCAGCCATTCCAGGATGGTGGGCAGCACATCCACGGACTCCACCATTCTCGATTCAACGGTGCCGCGCGTCGCGTCGGCCGCCGCGGACGGGTCGAACACGATCATCGGCACGCGCTGCACGGTGTCGTAGAACAGCTCTTTCTCGCCCAGCCAGTGGTCCCCCAGGAAGTCGCCGTGATCGGCCGTGAAGACGATCAGCGTGTTCTCCATGAGACCGGTGTTTTCCATGTGTTCGAACAGCCGGCCCAGGTGGTCGTCCAGTTGCGTGATCAGGCCCTGGTAGGCGGGCCGCACCGTGCGTATGCATTCGTCCATCGAGAAGCTGAGGCTTTCCTCGTGCTCGCGATAGGCCGCGAGCACGGGGTGTGCGCCATGCCGCTCGGCGTCATTGCGCACCACGGGCAGGCATTGGTCCGGACTGTACATCGCATGGTAGGGATCGGGCGCAATATAGGGCCAATGAGGCTTTACGTAGCTCAGGTGCATGACCCAGGGCTGATCGCCCTGCTGCTGCATGAAGCGCAGCGCCTGGTCGGTCATGTAGGCCGTTTCCGAGTGCTCCTCCCGCACCAGGGACGGATACTGCGCGTTGCGCATGTGCCAGCCGCTGGCGGGCTTGCCGTCGGGGCCTTTTGCGGAAATCACGAAATCCGTCCAGGGGTCGTCCGATACATAGCCATGGCGGCGCAGGTAGGCCGGATATCCGCTTTCTTCGCCCGGCTCGTGGTGGCCGTCGTAGCGGTCGATTTCCTCGAAGCCGCCCGTGCTCAGCAGGCGGCCCAGCTCGCTGCCGCCGTCCAGCGCCAGGCGTTCCAGGCCGGCATGGTCCACCATGACATGGGTCTTGCCCGCCAGTACCAGCTTGCGGCCGCTGGCGCGCAGGTATTCGCCCAGTGTGATTTCGCCTACGGACAAGGGCACCCGGTTCCAGGTCGCCCCGTGCGTGGAAGGATAGCGGCCGGTGTAGTAGCTCATGCGCGACGGCCCGCATACGCCCGAATTCACAAAGGCGCGGTCAAACCGTACGCTCCGCCTGGCCAGCGCGTCGATGTTCGGCGTGCGGATGAATGGATGGCCATAGCACGCCAGATGGTCGGCGCGCAGCTGGTCCGCCATGATGAAAAGGACATTCCTGGGCTGGTTCATCGGTGTTGCCTGCTGTGCATCTATTTGGTGACGACGAAGCCCGATGCCTTGACGACGGGCGCCCACTGCGCGCGGAACGCCTCGACCAGCTTGCCGGTTTCCTGCGCATTGGCGGATACCGGGATCAGATCGTTCTCTTGCAGGGTCTTGCGCACCGAAGCGTCTGCCGTTACCGACTTGACGGCTTCGCCCAGCATATCCGCCTTGTCCTTGGGCATGGCGGACGAGGCGAAGAAGGTGTTCCAGCCCGAGGCCTGCAGGTCGACGCCGGCCTGCTTGAACGTCGGCACGTCCGGCAAGGCGGCTTCACGCTCCTGGCCCGATGTGGCCAGGATGCGGATGCGCTTGCCCTGGTGCTGGCGGGTCAGGACATCGAGCGTGTCGATGGCCACCGGGACGGCGCCGCCGATCAGGTCGGTGATGACGGGCGCGGAGCCGCGATAGCCGATAATCTGGCCTTCGGCGCCGATCTGCTTGGAGAGCATCAGGCCGAAGAAGTGCGGAAGGCTGCCTGTTGCGGGCACGCCGATGTTGAACTTGTCCGGATTGGACTTGGCCCATTCGATCAAGCCCTGCATGTCCTTGATCGGGCTATCGGCCGAGACGGCGACGCCAAAGCCATATTCCGTCACCATGGAGACGGGCTGGAAGTCTTTCACGGCATCGTAGGCCAGGCTTTCGAATACCAGCGGCGCCACCACCATGACCGCCGGGTTGCCAAGCAGCAGCATGTTTTCATTTGGCCCGGCATTCTTGACATGCTGCGCGGCGATGCGGCCGCCCGCGCCCGTCTTGTTCTCGACGACGACCGGCACGCCCAGTTCGGCCTGCAAGCGGGTGGCCACGATGCGCGCGGCGCGGTCGGTGGCCCCGCCGGGCGCATAGCCCACGACTATGGTCAGGGGAGAGCTCAATTTAGCGGCATTGTCCTGCGCGGCGCCGGCGGCGCCGGCAGCGAAGAGGGTGCAGGACAGCAGGGCGGCCCGAAGGGTGTTCTTGATCATGGCTGGTCTCCTCGAACTTGATTTGTCTTAATATTGGATGGCAGCTTACCAAGCTGGGTATTAATTGTTCTAATCAAGTATCCGACTGTCGGGGAAGTCTCTATCCATGGACACCAAAACCACTGGCTCCGGGCGGAAGCCGGCCTTGGCAGCCAAGGCGGCGGATCGTCTGCCCACGCTGGGCGATATGATGATGTTCAGGCTGTACCGCGCATGGTCGGCGGGCAATCCCATATTCACGCGCTTATGCGAGGGCCGCTTCAATATCACCCGCCGCGAATGGCGGCTGCTGGCGATTGCGGTCCAGCACGACAGCCTGACCTCCACCCAGTTGGCCCATGCGGCTGCCCTGGATGCTCCGCGCACGTCGCGTGCGGTGGGATCGCTTTGCGGCAAGGGCCTGCTGGAGCGCAGCCGCGATCCAGGCGACGCCCGGACGGTGCATGTGTCGGTAACGCAACAAGGCGTGCAGTTGTACCGGGAAATCATGCCGGTGGTGGCATCGTTGAATGACGTGATCTTCCAGGATCTGGATGCGGACGAACTGCGGGCGCTGGGGTCCATGCTCGATCGCATCGTGTACCGGGCCGGCCGGATGCTGGAAGACGACTTGGTCAAGGAAAGGCCGCATAGAAGCCGGCCCGGGCAAGCGGTGCTGACCAAAGGGCCGGCCGGCCATTCAGGCGGGTGATGGCCATGCCGTGGCCAAGGCCTGCTTCAGTTCAGCGCTTCCTTGGCGGCTTCTTCCGGGGTCAAGCCGTTATAAAACAGGTCGGTAAACCACTCGGCTTCTTCTTCGATGTACTCCTGCGCCTGGCGCGGTGTCGCACCGGCGGCCACCAGCAAGCCCTCGACTTCTATACACCATTCAATCAGCGCGACTTCGTCCGGGTCGGCGGCGCCTTTCTTCTTTCCCATGCTTCTTCCTTTGGTCGAGCTTGTGTCGATTCGGCATGCCTTGCTTGTTTTCAAGCGCGGCACCGCATACGCGCGAATAATACCCAATATACGGGCTAGCCGCCCGCGCGTTTGACGACCCAACGCGGCGTCAATTTCGGGATCAAGGCATCGCGATGATCGCCTTGAATTTCGATGACGCCCTCTTTGACCGTGCCGCCCGAACCGCATGCCGCTTTAAGCTGCTTTGCCAGTTCGGCCAATGCGGCGGCGTCCAGCGGAACGCCCTTGATCACCGTCACGCCCCTGCCTCGCCGCCCCTTGGTTTCAAGCGATACGCGCACGATGCCGTCAGAGGATGAAACATTCTTGGCGGCTTGGCAGACGCAGCCCGCTATTGGGTGGCGACATGCGGGGCATATACGGCCTGATTCCGTCGAGTAGACCAGAGCACTGCCGCCGAGTCGATTTCCTTGTTTTGACATCGTATGCAGCCTTTTGGGGTCGATGATGAATAAACAGCAAGTGTATGCCAGGCGCCTGGGGCTGTTCAGTCGGCATCGGTCAGGACTTGTGCATTCTCGTCCCAGTCGCGCTCTCGCGAAAAACGCCCGAGGGCCTGCTTGACGTCCATTCCAAACGGCGTCAGCGTGTCGGCGAACGAGGCCGCGTTCCGCTCAAGGGTTTCGTCGTCGGGCAACCGGCCCTTGGCGGCGATGATCACGCGGTTTCCGGAGCGCAGATTGAAGAAGTCGCCGAAGACGGCGGCGTAGGTGGCCGATTCCTGATCGTACATGCGGCTGTTGGTGAAGGTGTTGGCCACCAGTATGCCGTCGGGCGAGAGGATGGCGCGCACGTGCTGAAGGAATTCGCGGGTGAGCAGGTGGGCCGGAATGTAGTCGACGTCGAAAGCGTCCAGCATCACCATGTCGTATTGCCGGCCTTCGCCGTGCGCGTGCTCGACAAAGGCGCGGCCATCATCCACAAACAGCCGCTGCCGCGGGCCCTGCCTGTATCCGAAGTAGCGCTCGGCCACGCGGACAACGCTGGGGTCGATTTCGACGGTGTCGATGACGGCGTCGGGCAGGATCTTCTCCAGGGCCATCGGTATGGTGGCCCCGCCCAGGCCGACGATCAGGACGTTTCTGGGCTCGGGCTTCAGAAACAGCGCGCTCGTCATCATGCGGGTGTAGGCAAACACCATTTTGTCAGGCTCATCCAGATCGAAGCAGGTCTGCCGTCCGTTGCCCTGAATTTCGGTGAAGTTCAGGCACCGTTCGCCGTATTCCTCTATGACCAGCACCGGTGCGAACCGGGAGGGCTCGGTATGGATAAGGCGGGGGCCTGACGCCATGCTCAGGGAATAGGTGGCCAGCGCGGCCGCGCATGCCGCAAGGGCGCAACCCAGCACGGCGGCGTAGCGGGAGCGGCGGCTGCCTGGCCTGTTGGAGTTGGACGGCTTCATCTGCTCCTCCGTATCAAGCTTCTAAAGCTGCGACCTGACCATGTCCGCGAACACCTTCGCCAGCCGGGAAGGAGCCCGCTGCGGCGGGTAGGCCAGGTACATATCGACGGGAATGCGCGGAAAGAAGGGAAGTATGGCCAGCTTCTCGGCGAAAACATCGGCCACGTATTCATTGACGACGCCCACGCCATCGGTGCGCGTCGTCATCGAGCAGATGGTCGATGAATAGGTGGTCTCGATCTTGCCGGACGGCGCCACCTGATGCCTGGACATCAGTTCGTCCAGCGAAACGGCCAGCTCATCGTTGGCATTCAGCGACAACAACAGCATACCCTGCAAGTCGCGCACATGGATTCTTTTTTTGCTCGCCAGCGCGTGGCCGGGGCGGACGACGCATACGGCATCGCTTTGATGGATTCTTTCCTCGTCAAACGACGTGGCGCCGAAGGCGGCCGTGCTCAGCACCAGGTCGAACAAGCCATGCTGCAGGCCGTCGCGCAGGTAGTGGCTGCCCAGCGTTTGTATATTGACCTGTACGTCCGGATAGGCCAGGGAGAATTCGCTGATCGCCGCGGGCACCACGCCCAGGCCCAGCGACGGTGTGCAGGCGATGCGCAGCATGCCGCTGCCCGAGCGGCGCATGGCCTCGACGCGCGCTTCGATGCCTTCCAGGCCCAGGAAGTGGCGCTGTATGGTGTCGAACAACTCGTTGGCCTCGGCCGTGGGCCTCAGTCGGCCGTGCTGCATGTCGAACAGCGCGATGCCGGTGGCCGACTGGATCTGGCCGATCAGCCGGCTGACCGAGGGTTGCGTGGTATGCAGCATGCGCGCGGCACCGGTGGTCGTGCCCGTCAGCATGACGGCGCGGAAGGCTTCGATCTGGCGGAAGTTCAGGGGACGGCTCATGGGGGGGCTGGGTGGTGGCGGCAAGCCGGCCGCTGAAAAAAGCGACAATGGCGAGGAAAAGATAATGCTATATCAATTTTGCATAGGTGGTGGCCAAAATAGCATTTTCCCGAATTGGATGCCTTCTTTACACTTTTGTTGAATCCGGCGGCATGTTGGCCTGATGACGCAGCTTCTTTCCTTGAATAATCATGAAAGGCAATCCGATGAAATTATTCTCGACGTGGGCCAAAGCGGCCAGCCAGGCAATTCTTGCAGCTTCCATTTGCGCGGTGGCGCCGGTCTCCAACGCACAGGAAGACTATCCCTCCAAGCCGATCCGCATCGTGGTTCCCTTCTCGCCCGGGGGCAGCTCCGACATCCAGGGCCGTCTTATCGCCGATTATCTGGGCAAGCTCTACGGCAAATCCGTTGTCGTGGAAAACAGGCCTGGCGCCGGCGGTCACATAGGCGGCCGACTGGTGTCGGATTCCGGCGCCGACGGCTACACTTTGCTGCTGGGGTCGATCGGCCTGCACGCAACCTACGGCGTGTATCCCGCCCTGAACTACAAGCCCGGCGAAGACCTGAAGCCCATTACCATCGTGGCGCAGATGCCCCATGTGGTGGTGGCCACGCCCAGCCTGCCCGCCAATACGCTGGCCGAGCTGACCGCGCTGGCCAAGGCCAAGCCCGACTCGATTTATTTCGGCTCCGCGGGCGTCGGATCTTCGGTGCACATGATAGGCGAGCTCTACAAGATGGAATCGGGCGCGCCCATCACGCACATTCCCTACAAGGGCAGTTCGGCGGCCTTGAACGATCTTATGGGCGAGCAGATCCATCTGTTGTTCGAGAACATCCCGACGGTGATCTCGTATGTGCAAACGGGCAAGCTCAAGGCGCTGGCCATCACCGGCGACAAGCGCGCCCCCCAGCTTCCCGATGTTCCCACGGCCAAGGAGGCCGGATTGCCCGGCCTGGAAGTCATGTCCTTCACCACCCTTGTGGCCAGCAAGGACGTGCCTGACGCGTTGGTCGAGAAAATCAATAAAGACTTGCAGAAAGTCTATGCCAATCCGGAATTCCGCAAGGGACTGGAGAACCTGGGCATGACCCCCGTTGGCAATTCGCCGTCCGAAGCCCGGGCCTATATCAATAAAGAGAAGGCCCGTTGGGACAAGGTCATCAACACCGCCAAGATTACCGTGGGTTCGTAAAGAGTATGACCGCAGCAACTTATCCATCTTGCCGCCGGTTCGGCGGCAAGGACAAGCATCACTTTTTTGGCTATTACAACAAGTCGACCTGGGACCGGGCCAACCGCCGGGTGCTGGCCCTTCAGGTTCCCGTGATGGACGCGCGCCTGACGCCGGAGCTCGAGGCCGAGGTCGGCTATTTCGATACGGCGCAGGGCGATGCCTTCCATGTCGTGGACAGGACCCGCGCCTGGAACTGGCAGATGGGCGCGCAGCTGCAATGGCTCGACGGCATCTCGGATTCCAGAATCATCTACAACGTGCGCAGCGACGACCCGGCCGCCGTCTATGCGGGATTCGGCAGCCGCATCCGCGACATCCACTCGGGCCAGGTCCGCGAACTGCCCCTGCCGGTCTATGTGGTGGCGCCCAATGGCAAGTATGCGCTAAGCGTCGATTACCGTCGCCTCTATATTACCCACGAGACGATAGGCTATAGCGAGCACGGCGGCCCGTTCAAGGTCGACCTGTGCCCCACCGACGACGGCATCCGCATCATGGACCTGGACACGGGCGCGCACCGCATGCTGGTCAGCTACGATGCGCTCAAGCAGTTTCACCATCGGGCGTCGATGGACAAGGCGATTCATTGGGTCAGCCATATCGAGATCAATCCGGCGTCTTCGCGCATTCTTTTCCTGCACCGCTGGACCGAGCGGGTCGAAGATGAAACCTGCTTCCTGCACCGCCTGATCACGGTCAATCCGGACGGCTCCGGCATGCGCCTGCTGGAATGCTCCGATCATCCGCTGCCGCAGCTGGCCGACGATTTCGATCCGGATTCGGTGGGCACCTTCGATTATGAAAAGTCGGAATACCAGATATCCCACCCGCTGTGGTGCGACGATGAACGCATCATCGTGTGGGGGCCGCACGCGGGCTCCATACACTACCATCTGTACGAAGATCGCGAGGGCGGGGCGGTACAGGTGGTAGGCGACGGGATACTGACCGAGAACGGGCACATGAGCTTTTCTCCCACCGACAAGCGCTGGCTGCTCAGCGACACTTATCCGGATTCGGCCACGCACGAGCGGATACTGTTCCTGTTCAATGTGGCGGACAAGCGCAAGATCGATCTGGGCAGCTTCTATGCCGATCCGGGCTTGAAGAAGGAAAACCGCTGCGACCTGCATCCCCGCTGGAACCGCGACGGAAGCCGTGTATGCATCGATTCGGTGCATGAGAACGAGCGGCAGATGTACGAGATCGACGTATCGGCGATTGTCGCCGGCTGATCCGCGGGAAGGCTCAGTTGCTGGAGGCGGGCGGGCGAGGGCTAGCCTTGCCGGGCGCTCAGCCGGTAAACCACCGTGTCCAGCCGGGTCAGCCCGCGCGCGGCGAACTTGGGTTCCTTGTCCAGGATGCCGCGCCTGTCGATGATTTCAGCATTCGAGTGTGCCACATACAAAGACTGGACTTCGGCGTCGCCAAGCGAAAACGGCGGGCCGTCCATTTCTTCCTGCGGGTAGTCCAGCGTCAGCAGCAGGCCGCGGTACCGGCGGGAGAGTTGCCCGTACACATGGTCGACATAGCGGGCGCGCATGGGTTCCGGCAGGGCAACCAGGGCGGCGCGGTCGTAGGCAGCCGAACAGGCGGCCAGGGTGCCCGCGTCCAGTGCGAAGATATCGCCGCAGATGATTTCGATGTTTCCGGCGATATAGTGCGTTCCGGCGCCGGATGCATGCGTGTCCGGCCGCAATCCGTTCTCGGAAAAGAACTGCTCCACCGCCAGGGGCGAGAGTTCCACGCCCAATACGGAATGGCCTTGTTCGGCCAGCCAGATCATGTCCAGTGTCTTGCCGCACAAAGGCACCAATACCCGGCTGCCCGGCGGCAGCTCCAGGGCAGGCCAGTATTTTTGCAGCAAGGGAGTGATGCGGCTTTGATGGAAGTGGGTCTGGCCCTCGCGCCAGCGCTCCAGCCAGAAATCGGCTTTCATCTATGAGTATGGTCGGCTTGGGATGCGGGAACGCATCAGTCGAAGCCCCGGCGCTTGGCGTTGATGGCGCGTTCGAGCGAGCTGATGTAGTTCTGCACCTGTATTTCGGTGGAGTTGTGCAGGTCGACGAATTTGCAGCCCACGTGGCGGCTTTCCTGTTCGAAAGGCAGGGCTTCGTTCATGAAGCGCATGACCTGCAGCTTGACGGGCAGCGTGCCGGTGCCGGGCAGGTCGAGCTGGCATGAGGTATACAGGGTGCCCGCGGACGAACCCAGTTGCTGCTGGTTGTCGACCAGGGAGACGCCGCCGGTGCTGATGTCTTTGACTTGCAGCGAGATGGCGCCGGCGCCGCCGGGCAGGATAATGCGGCAGGTGGCCGGATCGGTGACGGGGACATCCAGGCGATAGGACTCGCGGCGCTGTATGCGCGTCACGGATTTGGGCAGGCTCAGGCGCAGCGCCGGGCGCTTGTCGTGTTCGCAAGGTTCGACTTCCTGCGACGAAAACAGGATACGCGTGGATTCGAGCGTGATCTCGTAGGAAACGTCTTCGTTTTCGTGGAAGTGCTTGAACTCGCTTTCGGAGGAATCGTCCAGGATGATGGCATTGTTTTCAAGGTCGACGTCCAGAATGGTTGCCGAGACGGCGACCGCGCGTTGCTGGACATATATCTTCATCAGTGATTTTTTTTCTTCGACGGAACGCAAAAGCCTGGCGATTTCAAGCCGGGAGGCAACGACTTGGGCATCGTCTTCGGTTCTGGGGATTGCGTAGGTGGCGATGGACATGGACCGTGTGCACTCAGATAAGCGATGAACAGTTGGGTGAAGTGACGCTTGTTCCAAGTCTACCCCGTTTATTGTGCTTTTTCTATGACAATTACCCCTACTTGACGGCCTGCGGAAACTCTTTTTTTCGAAGGGCGCATCGGGCCGCTGCGAGGTCCCAGGCAGCGCATCCGACCGTCTTGAAAACAATGGGTTTTCCGGGCGGAACGCCCTGGCTCAATGCCGCGGAAAGGGATTCGACCCGGCTCCAATCGATGCCGGCCTGGATGAGATCGCCGGCCTCGTGGCGCGCGCCGGCCGGGTCGTCCACATACACCAGGCTGGCGCGCAGGGTATCGGGGCCGATTTCGGCCAGTTCGGGCTTGAATGCGCCGACGCCGATCAGCAGCCGCCCGGCGCGGGCCGGCTCCGTATAAACCGGAATGGAGCTTGTGGTCAGTGTGATCACCACATCGGCCTCGGCGGGAACGGATCCGGCGGCTTCGAGCGCCAGGTCCAGATCCCGATGCGTTTTCACGAAGGCCCGGGCGCCGGCCGGGTCGCGGCCCACGACCACGGTGCGCACGCCGGGATGCAGCGCGGCCAGGGCCAGGGCATGGCCGGCCGATTGCGTGCCGCAGCCTATCAGCGCAACGCACCGGGGCGCAGCGGCCATGAAGCTGCGTATGCCCAGCATGGATACGGCGGCGGTGCGCCGCGCCGTCACGGTAGGGCCGTCCAGCACGGCAAGCGCCTGACCCGTGCGGCCGTCGTAGACGGACACCACGCCGTTGATGGTGGGCAGTCCCAGCGGCTTGTTGCCGGGCACAACGTTGACCAGCTTGTGTATGCCGATGTCCTGCGCCGTGGCGGGCATGGACAGCATCACCCCGCCTTGGGGAAACGGAACCACCTGCCGCTCGGGCGCGTGGATGCGGCCCGCCGCGTAATCGTCCGCCGCCACGGCCAGGGCGTCGACCATGTCGTGAAAGTCGAGCAGCCCGGCGGTTTGCGCGGCATCGAAGACGGCCGGCGGCCGGACGGCATTGATGGCTGGCTGGATCATGGGCGGTCCTACTCCACCGCCTTGACCATGTCCTCGATGACTTTCTTGGCGTCGCCGAAGACCATCATGGTTTTGTCCATATAGAACAATTCATTGTCCAGGCCGGCGTAGCCCGCCGCCATCGAGCGCTTGTTGACGATGACGGTGCGCGCCTTGTAGGCCTCGAGGATGGGCATGCCCGCAATGGGCGACTGCGGGTCGTTCTTGGCGGCCGGGTTGACCACGTCGTTGGCGCCCAGCACCAGCACCACGTCGGTTTGCGCGAATTCGCTGTTGATGTCGTCCATCTCGAAAACCTGGTCGTAGGGCACTTCGGCCTCGGCCAGCAGGACGTTCATATGGCCGGGCATGCGGCCCGCCACCGGGTGGATGGCGTATTTGACGGTGACGCCCTTCTCGGTGAGCTTTTCGGCCAGCTCTTTAAGGGCGTGCTGGGCGCGCGCGACGGCCAGTCCGTAGCCGGGCACGATGGTGACCGATTCCGCATTGCCCATGAGGAAGGCGGCGTCGTCGGGACTGCCCGACTTGACGTTGCGCTGCACCTGGCCGCCGGCCGCCGCCGCGCCCGGCTCGGCGCCGAAGCCGCCCAGAATCACGTTGAAGAAAGACCGGTTCATGGCCTTGCACATGATGTAGGACAGGATGGCGCCGGACGAACCCACCAGCGAGCCCGCGATGATGAGCATGGGGTTGTTCAGCGAAAACCCGATGCCCGCCGCCGCCCAGCCCGAATAGCGGTTGAGCATGGACACCACCACCGGCATGTCGGCGCCGCCGATGGGAATGATGATGAGCACCCCCAGCACGAAGGCCAGGATGGTCATGACGATGAAGGGCAGCCAGGCCTGCGTGGCCATGAACCACAGGCCGCAGCCCAGCATGGCCAGGGCCAGCACCAGGTTGACCATGTGCTGGCCGGAAAACACCACGGGGGCGCCCTGGAACAGCCGGAACTTGTATTTGCCCGAAAGCTTGCCGAAGGCGATGACCGAACCGGAGAAGGTGATGGCGCCCACGAAGGTGCCGATGAAGAGCTCCAGGCGGTTGCCCACGGGAATGGGGGCTCCGGCCGCGGCGATGTTGAACGCATGGGGCTCGGCGACGACCGCCACGGCGATGGCGACAGCGGCCAGGCCGATCATGCTGTGCATGAAGGCGACCAGCTCGGGCATCTTGGTCATCTCGACGCGCTTGGCCATCAGCGTGCCCACGCTTCCGCCCACCAGCAGGCCCAGCAACACCCAGCCCAGGCCGATGCCGGCCGCGCCGTCGGCGGCCAGGCTGACGATGAGCGCGGCGGTGGTCAGCACGGCGATCGCCATGCCGACCATGCCGAACGCATTGCCGCGCCGCGAGGTGGTGGGATGCGACAGGCCCTTGAGTGCCTGGATGAAGCACACCGACGCAACAAGATAGAACAGCGTAACCAGATCGGTGGATATCATGCCTTGCCTCCCGGGCTTGGTTTTTTATCTTTTTTCTTGAACATTTCCAGCATGCGCCGGGTAACCAGGAAGCCGCCGAAGACATTGACGGCGGCCAGCGCCACGGCGAACACGCCCATGTAGCGCGCCAGGCTGCTTTCGGTCAGTGCGGCGGCCAGCATGGCGCCCACGATGACAATGGCCGAGATGGCGTTGGTGACCGCCATGAGCGGCGTATGCAGCGCGGGAGTCACGTTCCACACCACATGGAAACCGACGTAGACCGCCAGCACGAAAATAATGAAGTTGATCAGGGTAGGGCTGACTGCTTCCATCAGGCGCTCCTTAGGACCTTGCCGTCCTTGCACATCAGGCAGGCGGTAATGATTTCGTCTTCATCCTGTATGGCCAACCGGCCCTCGGGGCCCGTGACCAGTTTCATGAAGTCCAGGACATTGCGGGCGTAGAGCGCCGAGGCGTCATGCGGCACCAGCGCGGCGAGATTGCTGTAGCCGATCAGCGCGACCCCGTGTTTTTCCACGACCTTGTCCTTTTCGGACAGCGGGCAATTGCCGCCGCGCTCGACCGCCAGGTCGACGATGACGGATCCCGGTTTCATGCCCTGGACGGTTTCCGCGCTGATCAGCTCGGGCGCCGGGCGTCCGGGGATCAGCGCCGTGCTGATGACGATGTCGGCCTGCTTGCAGCGCTCGGCCACCAGGGCCGCCTGGCGCGCCATCCACGCGGCCGGCATGGGCCGCGCATAGCCACCCACGCCTTGGGCGACCTCGCGCTCTTCATCGGTTTCGAAGGGAACGTCGATGAACTTGGCGCCCAATGATTCGATCTGCTCTTTGGCGGCGGGACGGACGTCGGACGCCTCGACCACGGCGCCCAGGCGCTTGGCCGTGGCGATGGCCTGCAAGCCGGCGACGCCGGCGCCCAGCACCACGACGCGCGCGGCCTTGAGCGTGCCGGCCGCCGTCATCATCATGGGGAAGAGGCGACCGTACTGATTGGCCGCCAGCAGCACCGCCTTGTAGCCGGCCAGGTTGGCCTGGGAAGACAGCACGTCCAGGCTTTGCGCGCGCGTGATGCGCGGGGCGGCTTCCAGGGCGAAGGCGGTCAGGCCGGCCTGGGCCAGTTCGGCCAGGCCGGCGGCGTTGAAGGGATCGAGCATGCCGATGAGGACGGCTCCGGACTTCATGCGCGAGCGCTCTTGCGCATTGGGCGAACGTACCTTCAGGACGATGTCGGCGGCCAGCGCCTGCGCGTCGTCGGCCAGCTGGGCGCCCGCCTGGGCATAGGCGTCGTCGGGAAAATGGGCTCGCCCGCCGGCGTCGTTCTGGACAATGACCGTATGCCCGGCCGCCACGTACTTCTTGACGGTCTCGGGCGTTGCGGCCACCCGCGTCTCGCCCTCCGCGCTTTCACGGGGAATTCCTATGATCATGTAGCTCCTCCACCACCGGGGTTATTTTTTGCTGGGGATTACTATACCCGAAGTCATCACAGTTATTTGCAGTCCATGCGCGTGAAATCCTTTAGACTGGAAGCGCTGTCCGGTTTTACGAGGTGATACATGGGACTTTTGGATTCGATAGTTTCTGCCATGGGTGCGCAGAATCCGCAGGCTGCCGAACAGGCGGCGCTGCTTCCCGCTCTGGTCGAGCAGGTCAAGGCGTATCCGGGCGGACTGCCCGGGCTGGTGGAACGGTTTCAGCAGGGCGGCCTGGGCGAAGTCATTGCGTCGTGGATAAGCACACAACAGAACCTGCCCGTTACGCCGGAACAGTTGCGCCCGGTCCTTGGCGAAGACCTTGTCGGCAGGCTGGCCCAAGGCTCGGGCCTGGACGCCGATTCGGTGCTGAGCAACCTGAGCATCATGCTGCCCAGCCTGGTCGACCAGCTGACGCCCGGCGGCCAGGCCGAGCAGGGTGCCGGCGCTTCGATGCTGGGTTCGCTGGCCGGCATGCTGGGCAAGCGCTAGGGCGCGTTCTCAGGCGGCGCGGCCCGTTTCCAGGAAGAGGCGCCGCCCGTCGAAGGCGTCAGGCCTGGCTGGCGTCCAGGGCCTGGGCCAGGTCGGCCAGGATGTCGTCGATGTGTTCCAGCCCTATCGAGAGCCTGACCATGTCTTCGCCGACGCCGGCCGAAGCAAGCTCTTCGGGGCTCAATTGGCGGTGCGTTGTCGAGGCGGGATGGCAGGCCAGCGACTTGGCGTCGCCGATATTCACCAGCCGCAGGATGAGCCCGAGCGCGTCGATGAACTTTGCGCCCGCGGCGCTGCCGCCCTTGATGCCGAAAGACAGGATGCTGGCCGGCTTGCCGCCCAGGTATTTTTTGGCAAGCGCATGTTCAGGATGATCCGGCAAGCCGGCGTACTGCACCCATGACACGTGCGCGTGCTGCTTCAGGTACTGGGCGACCTTCAGGGCGTTCTCGGTGTGGCGTTCCATGCGCAGGGGCAGGGTTTCGATGCCTTGCAGCACCAGGAAGGCATTGAAGGGCGACAGGGCCGCCCCGGTGTTGCGCAACGGCACGACGCGGCAGCGTCCGATGAAGGCGGCGGGACCGAATGCCTCGGTATAGACCACGCCGTGATACGACGGATCCGGTTCGTTGAGCATGGGGAAGCGCTGCTTGTGCTCGGCCCACGGGAACTTGCCGGAATCGACGATGGCGCCGGCGATGGTCGTGCCATGTCCGCCCATGTATTTGGTCAATGCGTGAACGATGATGTCGGCGCCGTGCTCGAAAGGCCGGCATAGCGCGGGCGAAGCCACTGTATTATCTACAATGAGCGGTACGCCATGGCGGTGGGCGGCATCCGCGATCGCCTGGATGTCCACCACGTTGCCCGCCGGGTTGCCTATGGTTTCGCAGAATACGGCTTTGGTGTTTTCGTCGATCAGTGCTTCCAGGGCGGCCACGTCGTCGTGCGGGGCGAACTTTACCGTGATGCCCTGGCGTGGGAAAGTATGTGCGAAAAGGTTGTAGGTGCCGCCGTACAGCTTGGCGACCGACACGATGTTGTCGCCGGCCTGCGCGATGGCCTGGATGGCGTACGTTACGGCGGCCATGCCCGACGCGACGGCCAGGGCCGCGATGCCGCCCTCCAGGGCGGCGACGCGTTCTTCGAGCACGGCATTGGTCGGGTTCATGATGCGGGTATAAATATTGCCGGGCACCTTCAGGTCGAACAGGTCCGCGCCATGCTGGGTGCTGTCGAACGCATAGGACGTGGTCTGGTAGATGGGCACCGCCACGGATTTGGTGGTGGGGTCGGGCTGGTAGCCCGCATGGATGGCCAATGTCTCGAATTTCATATGTGTCGCCGTGTAAGTTGTTTTAAGGGGTGGGAATAGGAAAGGCGTCGATCGGGGCGGGCAGATTCGCCGCCGTCGGGCATTTGCCCGATTTCATCTGTGGGCATAGTAATAAAATGTCGACACGTATGCCACCCTTTACGTTTTGTAAGCCCGGTGCGTCCGGCAGCCCGGCTTGCCTGAACATCATGAGCGACTTGGGTTAGCATTCTACGTATCGCCGTGAGCCGCACGGGGGCTCTTCCGTGGTTTTTGAGGCCGTAAATGAAAGTTTGGTTGAAACGGGTACTGATCAGTCTCGTGGTCGTGGTTATTGTTGCGCTGGTGGGCATCGCCATTTTTCTCCTGACGTTCGATCCGAACGCGTATAAAAGCAAGCTCGAGGAAATTGTCTACAACCGGTACCAGCGCACCCTGGCCATCAATGGCGATATTCAGCTATCGCTCTTTCCACGCATAGGCTTGTCCGTCCAGGATGTCTCGCTATCGAACAGGAATAGCACGGAGGCGTTCGCGTCCATAGACAGCGCCCGTTTCGCGGTCGCGATCTGGCCCTTGATGTTCAATCGCCTGGTTGTGGACCATGTTGCGGTAACGGGGTTCAAGGCCTGGATAACGCGCGACGGCGATGGCAACTACAATTTTCACGATCTGATGCAGCGCTCCGCGGTGCTGGGATCGATGGGGCCCGTGCTTGCCGTGCCTACGCTGCCCATGGCCGAGGCGCATGCGGAAGGCCGGTCCGCCCTGGCCGCGCCGGCGGCCTATAGCGTAGGCGCCGCCGCGGGCGCCGATTTCCAGATAGATATAGCGGGCCTGGACTTGAAGAACGGGGAAATCCACCTGTACGACCAAGTCACGGGCGCGGTCGGGCGCGTTGTGAAGCTTGACGTCAACACCGGACGCATGACATTCAACCAGGCGTTCGACGTCGCCTTGAAGGGCAAGCTCATCGGTGAATTTCCGGCGGCCGATGCCAACGTCGATGGCCAGGCGCTCATCAAATTCAATCCCGAACAGCAGACCTATTCCGCCCAGAAGCTGAATCTCGTGGTGGCCGGCAAGCTGGGTCCCTTGCAGGCCAAGGCGGTCACCTTGCGGGGCAACCTGGCCTATAGCGCCTATTCTGAAATGTTCAGCGCCAGCGGCGTCGAGCTCGTGATGCAGGGCGACGTCGACGGGCCCAATCCCATCAAGGGCCTGGATAGCAGCCTGACCGTGCCGCAGCTGAAAGTGGATCGCAGCCAGGCCGAGCTCCAGGTCGAGAAGCTGGCCTACCGCGCCAGGGGCAATCAGGTCGGCCAATCTTTCGATATCGCCTTCGACGCGCCGCGCCTGGCCATTTCGCCCGATGCCGCGAAAGGAGAGCCGGTGTCGGGCACCATCAAATTCAGCGGCAAGGATAGTACGCTGGGTGTCGCGCTCGGCATGAGCGGCCTGGGGGGCGACGCGCGCAAGCTGACATTGAAGGAACTGAAGATCGATGGCGGCCTCAAAGAGGGCGACCGGCTGGTGCAGCTGAAAATGACCTCGCCCGCCAATTGGGACGTCTTCGAGGAAAAAGGCGGTTTATCCGCCATGAAGGGCGATATCCGGATCGAAGACGCCGCTCTTCCCGGAGGCAGCTTCGAATTCCCGTTCATCGGCAGCATGCAGGCCGACCTGGTTCAGGATGAGCTGATCAGCGAGATCAACGCGGTGCTCAGCGGCAGCAAGCTGGATTTCAAGGTCAAGGCGACCCAGCTCAAGAGCCCCAAGGTAAAGTTCGGGCTGGCCGCCGACAAACTCGATTTCAATACCTTGTTTCCGCCGGTGGCGCCCAAGGAAGCGCCCGCAAAGACGGCCAAAGAGGGTAGCGATACGCCCGCCGAGGCCGCGCCGGCCCCGGCGCCCAAGCCTGCTGCGCCGGCCGCTTCCCCCGCGCTGGACCTGTCCTTCCTCAATGCCGTCGACCTCACCGGCGACATCGCCATCGGAAGCCTCAAGGTCCAGGACGTCAAGGCCGACAAATTCGCCGCGTCGCTGCGGGCGGCCGAAGGCAAGCTTTCCATCGGTGGCATCAAGGCGGACCTCTACGGAGGCAAGCTGGCCGGCACGCTGAAAGCCGATTCCGCCAACTCGGTGGCGCTGGACATGGCGCTGGAGAAGGTTGCGCTGGAGCCGCTGCTGCGCGATGTCGCGCAAGAGGGGCGCCTGCTTGGGCAGGGGTCGATCAAGCTCAAGCTGAGCAGCCAGGGCCAGACGATGGCTGCGCTGGAGGCCGGCCTGACCGGAGCGGTTCAGGCAAGGGTTCGCGACGGCGCCATCAGGGGCATCAACGTGGCGCAGACCCTGCGCGAAGCCAACGAGGTCGTGCGCAATGTCTTCAGCGGTCAGTTGCCCGACGTCGCCACGCAGTTCGATACGGGCCGTCAGACCGACTTCACTTCGCTGGATGCGGACATCGACTTCGATCACGGCCAGGGAACCGTCCGGAAATTGAACCTTGCGGCGCCCTTGCTGCGCATCTCGCAAGGGGCTCCGGCGTCGGTGGATCTGGTCAACGACCAGCTGGACCTGGTGATGAACGTGAGGGTGGTGAACACCAAGACCGGGCAAGATGGAAAAGAGCTGTCCGAACTGCAAGGGGTGGCCGTTCCCATCCGGGTTTCGGGGCCTTTCGACAAGCTGGGCTACCAGGTGCAATGGAAAGAGATCGGCAGCAAAGCGGTCAAGGAGGCCGTGAAGGGCGGCCTTATCGACATGCTGTCCAATCAGGTCGGCAAGCCGGGCGAGGGCGCGGCGCCGCCCAATGCTCCACAGGCGCCGCCCAAGAAACCGGTCGACCCCGTCAAGAGCATAGGCGAGGCATTAAAAGGATTACTCGGACAATGACGACACCGCTCTATTTTCCCATCGCCGCCTGCGGCGGACTCGGCAACCCCGACGCGGCGCCCTACGACAAGCGCTGGCTGGTCATCGATGAAGCCGGCGCATGGCTGACGCCCAGCCATTGTGAAAAGCTGGGCGACATCAAGGTCGAGGTCAGCCTGGGGTATCTGGTCATGAAAGCGCCCGGCATGCTGCGCCTTGACATACCGCTGGATGTGATCGAGGACGACGACAGCGTGCGGCGGCAGGCCGCCATCGGCAGCCAGCATATCGACGTGATCGACGAGGGCGAGCTGGCCGCCGCATGGTTTTCCAGGTTTCTGGGACAGCCCTGCCGCCTGGTGAAGATACATCCGGACGCGGGCCGGGTGCTTTGGCCCGAGCTTTGACCGCGCAAGAGGCGGTTGCCCCGCCTGGCATTCAGCCCGTCATTCAGCGGCGGCTGTAAGCTGCCGGTATTTGGCCAGCAGGGCATCCTGGTCTTCCGGATGGTCCAGGTCGAACACGATGCACTCGACCGGACAGACCACCTGGCATTGGGGCTCGTCGAAATGCCCCACGCACTCGGTGCACCGGGAAGGTTCGATTTCGTAGATTTCCGCGCCCATCGAGATTGCGTTATTGGGGCATTGCGGCTCGCAGACATCGCAATTGATGCATTCGTCGGTAATGCGCAGCGCCATGATTATTCCTGCAAAGACAAACTGATCCATAAACAGGCCGCTCCGCAAGGACAGGCCTTTTCAGCAGTGTAAGGCGGTTTGCCCGGCGGCAGGCGATTACCCCTGCTTGCCTTGTTCCTGCTGGTCGCGGCGCTCTTTGGCCTTGCTGTGCAGCCATCGTTCGACCGAGGGGAAGACGAACTTGCTGACGTCGCCGCCCAGAATGGCGATCTCGCGGACGATGGTGCCGGAAATGAACTGATATTGGTCCGAAGGCGTCATGAACAGGGTTTCGACCTCGGGGAGCAAATGGCGGTTCATGCCGGCCATCTGGAATTCGTATTCGAAGTCGGAGACCGCGCGCAGGCCGCGGACGATGACGCGGCCATTCTGTTCGCGCACGAAATCCTTGAGCAGGCCCGCAAAGCTCTTGACTTCGACGTTGGGGTAGTGGCCCAGCACCTCTTGCGCGATTTCGACCCGTTCTTCCACGGAAAAAAACGGCTTCTTGGCCTGGCTGTGGGCCACGCCCACGACGACATGGTCAAACAGGCCGGCAGCGCGACGCACCAGGTCTTCGTGACCGCGGGTCAGGGGGTCGAACGTTCCGGGGTAGACTGCAGTAATCATGCAAATTCCGAGTTTTGAAAAATGGGTGTGCGCCGGGATGGCGGGGCCGGAAGGCAAACACCCGGCCAATGAATCAGGTCTGTATTTTTCAGCTTATTGCGGGATTATTGTCTGTTTTTTGCGTTGCAGCAAATCGAAGCAGATGGAAGTGCACCTGCCCCGCCCGGGACTGGCGCAGAAGCTGGAAGCCGGCGGGCGGCGCCAGCGGCGTCCCGGCTTCAATATACAGCAAGCCATCGGGCCTGAGAACATCGGGAAGCCGCGGGTAGACGCGGTCCAGCCATCCCTGGTCGAAAGGCGGATCCAGCATGATCAGGTCGAAGGAGGCGCGATCCAGGCGATCCAGCACCGTCAGGGCATCGCCCGCATGGATGCGCACGTTTTCCGCCTTCAGGCGGCCTCGCAGGGTTCGCAATGCGGCGATCGCCGACGGGTTGACCTCGACCATCTGGACATGCGCCACGCCGCGTGAGGCCGCCTCGAATCCCAGCGCGCCCGTTCCCGCGAACAGATCCAGTATCTGCTTGTCGGCATAGTCGCCGCCCCAGAAATGGTGCAGCCAGTTGAACAGCGTTTCGCGCACGCGATCGGGGGTCGGGCGCAGTCCGGCCGCCTCCACCACGGGAATGGGCGTCTTGCGGTAATCACCGCCTACAATACGTACTACATGCTTCTTCATGCGTGGCCAGGGATCGTCGGGGTTTGGATTAAAACTATTCAGGTAGTGTAAAACGTATGTTCAGTATTTTTAAAAGAAAGAAGCCGGGTCCCGCTGAAGGCGCTGGGCAGGGGCCGGCACAGGGCGCGGATGCCGGGCTGGACGCGCCGCGGGACACCTCGCGGGACGCGATCCCGCCGCCGGCGGACGAAGCCGCGTCGGCCGAGGCTGCGCCACTCTCGCCCGATGCCGCCGGAAACGAGCCGGCCGCCGAGCCGGCTGGCCGCGATCCCGAGCCCGAGTCGACTGCGGCGCCCAGCGCCATTGCCGTCTCCGAGACCTCCGTTCCCGCTCCCGTCGTGCCGACGCCAGAGCCGGCTCAGGCCGCCGAACTTCGGCCCGAGCCGGAAGCCGAACCCCCGGCGCCTGAATCGCCGCCGACCGTCATGCCGGCGCTCGCGCCAGCCGCCGGGAAGTCATCCTGGCTGACCCGCCTGAAAAAAGGCCTGTCGCGCACGGGGCAGAGCATCGGCGGCCTTTTCGTCGGCGTCAAGGTCGATGAAGACCTTTTCGAGGAGCTTGAAACGGCCCTCATCATGGCGGACGCGGGCGTGGAAGCCACCCAGAAGCTGTTGACGGCCTTGCGCGCCCATGTGCGAAAAGAACGTCTGGACGATGCCGCGGCGGTCAAGGCGGCGCTGTGCGACATATTGACCGATCACCTGGCGCCGCTGGAGAAGGTCTTTCCCCTGGGGCAGGCCCAGCCTTTGGTCGTGATGATCGCGGGCGTGAACGGGGCGGGCAAGACCACATCCATCGGCAAGCTGGCCAATCATTTTCAGGCCCGGGGCGCCAAGGTCCTGCTGGCGGCGGGCGATACCTTCCGGGCGGCGGCCCGCGAGCAGTTGATGGAATGGGGCGCGCGCAACAACGTGACCGTCATTGCGCAGGACGGCGGCGATCCCGCGGCGGTCGCCTTCGACGCGGTGAACGCGGGCAGGGCGCGCGATGCCGGCGTCGTCATGATAGACACCGCCGGCCGCCTGCCTACGCAATTGCACCTGATGGAAGAGCTCAGGAAGATCAAGCGGGTCATCGGCAAGGCCGATGGCGCGGCGCCCCACGAAGTACTGCTGGTCATCGACGGCAACACGGGGCAGAACGCCATTGCCCAGATACGGGCCTTCGATGCCGCCATCACCCTGACCGGCCTGGTCGTGACCAAGCTGGACGGCACGGCCAAGGGCGGAACCCTGGCCGCGGTTGCGGCGGGCAGCCAGGGCGTGCGGCCGGTGCCGGTGTATTGGATAGGGGTGGGCGAAGGCCTGAACGACCTGCAGCCCTTCGTGGCCCGCGAGTTCGCGTCGGCCCTGCTGGGCGATTAGCGCGCCTTCAGCGGGCCGGCCTTGGCCAGTTGCTTGAAGGCGGCCTGCGCTTCCGTCTGCTTGTGTTCTTGGGCGGCCTTGAGCCAGCCCAGCGCAAACAGCGCGTTGGGCTGCGAGGCCGCCAGGGGCGCGTAATGCGCCTGGGCCACGTACAAATCGTTCAGTTCGCCCAGCGTTTCCTGCGCCAGCGCCAGCGCGCTGCGGATGGCAAGCAATCGTTTGCCCTTCATCAGGCTGGCTGAAAAATCCAGGCTGTAGCGCAGGCGCTTCACGTCTTTGCGCAAGTCGTGCTGCGCTTCGGCCGGCAATTGCCGAAAGTGTTCGCCGGCGTCGCAAGCCTGTCTCAGCCATTTGTTCAACCGGCTGGAAAGCTGCTTGCCGGGCGAGCGGACATGTTTGGGACGGGCCCGCGCGCGGCTCTCGGCGCCGCATTCGAGCAGGCGCTCGAGCAGGTCCAGCAGGAATGACTGGAACTGGCCGCTGGCCGCCAGCGCGCGCATGTCCTGGGCAGCCTTCTTGCCGTGCGTCGCCGCGGTTTCGGGCAGCGCGGGCATGCCCGCCTTGGCCAGGCGCGGTGCAATGGACAGCTGGACGACATCGTGGTCGCGCGTCTGGCCAAGCAGGGAAAAGTAGCGGCGCAGTTCGTCCAGCGGCAAGGCCTCGTCCAGCCGCAGCCACTTGCCGAAGAATTTCCAGCATGAGCGCAAGCGCCGCATGCCCACGCGCAATTGATGCACGTAAGCCACGCGCAGGTCGGGCCCGGCGCGAGGGCGGCTGTCAACGCCGGCCAGGAAGGCGGCATTGCGAATGATCTGGTTCAGGCATTCATTGGCGCATCGTTGGTAGGCCTGCTCCACGCTGGCCGACGGGTCCAGTGTGACGGGCTCCGCTCGCCGCGCTTTCAGCGATTGGGCCAGCACCGGCTCTGGAAGCTGTCTCGATGCCTTGGGCGGGATGGCGTCGCGGAAGGTCCGGACGGCCTGGGCCAGGGCGTCGCCGCGCTCGGCCTTGCTGCGCAGGTCGATGAGCAAACCGTGCTTGTTCAGCCATTCGCGGCCCAGCATGAACAGATTGGCGGTGTCGCCCGATATCTGTTCCAGTTCCAGTTCGTGCACCGCAAGCCGCAGGCCGCCTGCCTTGATCCATCCCCGGTCATAGGCCAGTTCGATGATGCCCTGGCCGGTATCGTGCCGAACCGCCAGCCGGCTGATCTGGGTTTCGTAGCGCAGCGCCAGCGTATCGTTCCAGGGAGCCAGCAGGGACTCCAGGGGCGTGTCGCGATACACCGACAAATCCAGCTCGGGGCCGGGGCGTTCGTGGTTGGTTTCAATGCGGGACAGTTCATCCGGGCCGGGCGCCTTGATGGTTTGCACCCAGCGGTCCCCCTCCTGGCGCAGGCGCAGGGCGACGCCCGCCATGGCCAGGTCGCGGTTTTCGGTGTCGAAATAGCAGGCATGCAAGGCGATCCCGGTGGCGCCCAGTCGTTTTAATTCTTCCTCCACGCGCGCCTGGCCGGCTGCGGGCACATGGAGTTTGAGTTCGCGTTCAAGCATCGGGAGCCCCAGATAGACTGGGCGCATGATACCCGCTTTGGCGCCGTTTTTGATGACGGGTATATGACAAAGGCGCGTATCCGCCGTCACGCCGTCAGGGGGGCGCCGGCCGGTAGCCCAGTTGTCGGGAGATCTCCGCGGCGCACTCCCGCAGGGCCAGGGCGATGGGGCCGTTTTCGCTGGCGTCGAACAGGGAGCTGGGGCCCAGGCTGGTCAGCGCCAGCGCGATATTGCCCGAATGGTCGAAAACGGGCACCGACAGCGCATCGATGCCCGGGAGCGGATTGCCCAGCGCGCGCGCCATGCCGGCGCGCCGTACATCGTCCAACAGGGCTTGCAGAGCGTCGGGGTCGGGCAGCAATGGGCTGATGCTGGTCACGACGGCCTGGTCGCCGATTTCGCGCTCTATGTAATGCTGGGCGATTTTCGGGGGCAGCCAGGCGGCGAAAACATGGCCGGTCGCCGTGTGCAGCATGGACATGACGGTGCCGTTGCGCATATTGACGTGCACCGGATAACTGGCCTGCGAGATATGTATCATGGTCGGGCCGTGCGAGCCCAGCGCCGCGATGGCCAGGGTATGGCCTATTTTGCCGGCCAGCTGGCTGGCGTGGGGCAGGGCGACGCGAACCGGATCCAGGCGCTGAAGACTGACCAGGCCCATTTGCAGGGCAAAAGGCCCCAGTTCGTACTGGCCTGTGGAGGCGTCCTGCTGGACCAGGCCCACGCGGGTGAAGCTGACCAGATAGGGATGGGCTTTGGCCGACGTCATCCCGGCGCGCGAGGCCAGGTCGCGCAGCGTAAGCGGCACGCCCGCGTCGACCAGCGCGGCCAGCAGGGGGAAGCCGGTTTCGACGGACTGGATGCTGCGGCGCCCGTCTTGCGGGCTGGCGGTGTTTTTATTTCCTGGCATGATTGCAGTGCCTTAGTGCATTAGGGGCGATATTACCCGGCTTTGGGCGTGCCGGCGGGCGCTCATGGCGGGCGCCTGCGGGGAGGCGGCCTGCGCGGCCCGCTGCTTCGGGCGACAATGGGGCGCCGAGCCTGATTCAGGCGTTAAAATGAGCCAACTTTCTACCGAGCCCCTAATACCATGAGCAACACCTCCGATGCGGACCTGAGCCCCGTCCAGTCCTTCGACATATCGCCCGTACCCGAAATCGTCGCCGAGCTGCGTGCCGGCCGGCTGGTGATACTGGTCGATGAGGAAGACCGCGAAAACGAAGGCGACCTGGTGATGGCGGCCGAGTTCGTCACGCCCGAGGCCATCAATTTCATGGTCACGCATGCGCGCGGCCTGGTGTGCCTGACACTGACCGAAGAGCGCTGCCGGCAGCTGGACCTGCCCCTCATGGCCAGCCGCAACGGCACCCGCTTCGGCACCAACTTCACCATGTCGATCGAGGCCGCCGAAGGCGTGGACACCGGGATTTCCGCCGCGGACCGCGCACGCACCATCCAGGTGGCGGTGGCGCGCGAGGCCAAGCCGGCCGACCTGGTCCAGCCGGGCCATATCTTCCCGGTGCAGGCGGTGCGCGGCGGCGTGCTGGTGCGCGCCGGCCACACCGAGGCCGGCTGCGATCTGACGGCGCTGGCAGGCCTGACGCCCGCTGCGGTCATCTGCGAAATCCTGAAGCCCGACGGCACCATGGCGCGCCTGCCCGACCTGAAGGTTTTTGCGCAAGAGCACGGCCTGAAGATCGGCACCATCGCCGACCTCATCCAGTACCGCAGCGAACACGAATCCATGGTCGAGCGCCTGGCCAGCCGCCAGGTGCAGACAGCCTGGGGCGAATTCCAGGCCGTCGCCTACCGCGACCTGGCCTCGGGCGCCCTGCATCTGGCCCTGGCGCATGGCTCCATCACGCCCGAAGCCGAAACCCTCGTACGGGTGCACGAGCCCACCAGCCTGGTCGATGTCCTGTTCGAGGGCGCCACCTCGCATAGCTGGAGCGTGCCCAATGCGCTCAAGGCGATCGCCGCGGCGCCTTCCGGGGTGCTCATTCTCATGAACTGCCAGGGCGATTCCGAATTGCTGTTCAGCCAGTTCGATGCCTGGAATCAGGAATCGGCGCCCGAGACGCCGGCCTCCGACCGCGAGAGCCGCTACGGCTTGCGCACCTACGGCATCGGCGCGCAGATCATGCGCGATCTGAATGTCGGAAAGGCGCGCCTTTTGGCCCGCCCACGAAAAATGCCCAGCATGGCGGGTTTTTCCCTGACGATAACGGGTTACGATAGTGAACCTCTTGCCACTCCCTAACAGGAACTACTGACTATGAATCCTTACACTCTGTCCCCCGACCTGAACGGGGAAGGTCTGCATATAGGGATTGTCCAGTCCCGTTTCAACGAAGAAATCGGCCAGGCCGAGCTTGAGTCCTGCCTGGCCGAATTGGCCGAACTGGGCGTGGACGAGCGCGACGTCATGGTGGTGACCGTGCCGGGCGCCCTGGAACTGGGTGTCACGCTGGCCCAAATGGCCGAGACATTCGAATTCGACGCGCTGATCGCCCTGGGGGCCGTCATACGCGGCGAAACCTATCACTTCGAAATCGTCAGCAATGAAAGCGCATCGGCCATCAGCCGCGTGGCGCTCGAAACGGGCATTCCCGTGGCCAACGGCGTGCTGACCACCGACACCGACGAGCAGGCGCAGGAGCGCGCCGCCGAGAAGGGCCGGGATTGCGCGCGCAGCGCCGTCGAAATGGCCAATCTGGTGGCGGCTCTCGAGCCCGAGTCCGATGACGACGAAGGCTACGACGATGACGAGGACGATGACGACGAGGATGACGATTTTGACGACAAGTAGAACACCGGCTGCGCCTTCGGGCGCATCCGCCCGGGGCAACGGCCGCAGCGCGCGCCGGCGCGCGCGCGAGTTCGCCTTGCAGGGCGTTTACGCCTGGCTGCTGCGCGGCGATGCCGGCCTGCAGGAAGCCGGCGAAATCGACGCGCACATCCGCGACGACGACGAATTCCAGGAAGCCGACGCCACCTGGTTCAAGACGCTGCTGCATGGCGTGCTGCGCGAGGCGCCCGCCCTGCGCGAACGATTCATGCCCTATGTGGATCGGCCCATTGAAGATCTGTCGCCCATCGAGCACGGCATTTTGCTGATCGGCAGCTTCGAGCTCATCCATCACATCGAAGTCCCCTACAAAGTGGCCATCAATGAAGCGGTCGAACTCGCCAAGTCATTTGGCGGCACCGACGGATTCAAATTCGTCAACGGGGTGCTCGACAAGATGGCGGCCGATGTCCGGCCCACCGAAGTCCAGGCTGCCGCGCGCCGCTAGGGCTTGACGACGCTAAAGGGCAAGCCGCATGAGTACGCAACCAGCCGCCCATCGGGGCCCCCGGGCCTGAGCGTGTTGAACAACGAGTTCGATCTCATTGCGCGTTATTTCTCACGTCCCGCGCCCCCGGGCATCCTGGGGGTCGGCGACGATTGCGCGCTGCTGGCGGTCGCGCCCGGCCATCAATTGGCATGCAGCACCGACCTGTTGATCGAAGGCCGGCATTTTTTTTCCGATGTCGATCCGGCGGCGCTGGGCCACAAGGCCCTGGCGGTCAACGTATCCGATCTGGCCGCCATGGGCGCCCAGCCCTTGGGCTGCCTGCTCAGCCTGTCCTTGCCGGCCGTCGATCACGATTGGCTTGCCGCGTTTGCTGGCGGCTTTCATGCGCTGGCCGAGCGGGCGCAGTGTCCTTTGATCGGCGGCGACACCACACGCAGCCCCGCGGGCATCGTCATCAACGTGACCGTCATGGGACAGGTCAGGCCGGAGACAGCCTTGCTGCGCTCGGGCGCCAAGGCGGACGACGACATCTGGATCACCGGGACACTGGGCGCGGCCGACGTCGCCTTGCGTCTGCTGAATAACTCCCTGCCCGGCGATCCCGCCCTGCTGGCCGCGACCCGGCCCGCCCTGGAGCGGCCGCTGCCGCCCTGGCATTTCGGGCGCAGCCTGGCGGGTGTCGCGCATTCGGCCCTGGATATCTCGGACGGCCTGGTGCAGGACCTGAGCCACATCCTGAAGGCCAGCGCCTGCGGCGCGGAGCTCGACTACGATGCGCTGCCCGTCGATCCGGCCCTGCGCGGGCTGGACGACGCGCTGCTGCGCACGGCCGTCCTGGCCGGCGGCGATGTCTATCAGCTGTGCTTCACCGCTGCCCGCGATCAGCGCGGGCGCATCCAGGAACTGGCCGGCCAGGCTTCCGTGCGAGTCACGCGGGTAGGCCGCATAACAGCGCGGCCCGGCCTGGCCATCAACGATGCGCAAGGCCGTCCCATTACCGTGGCCACGGGCGGCTTCGATCATTTTTCATGAGTTTTGCCGCCGACAAGCTAAGATATCGCATGCCGTCCTCCGACCATCCCTCCGACACCCGCGAAGCGCCCATTCCAACGATCGCCTGGGTATTCCGTTCTTTTCCGCGCATCCTTTCCTTCGGATTCGGCAGCGGCCTGATACGTCCGGCTCCCGGCACCTGGGGCACCCTGCTGGCCTGGCTGTTGTGGGCGGCGGCGATTTCACGCCTGTCCGATCCGTTCATCGCCGCGGTGCTGCTGGCGTCGTTTGCGCTGGGCTGCTGGACCTGCCATCGGGTGGGCAAGGAAATGGGGCGGCCCGATCACGGAGGCATGGTCTGGGACGAAATCGTGGCCTTCTGGCTGGTCCTGTGGCTGACGCCTGATACCTTCGGCGCCCAGCTGCTGGCTTTCCTGGTGTTCCGGTTTTTCGACATCGTCAAGCCGCCGCCCATCCACTTTTTCGACCGCCGCTTCAAGAACGGCTTCGGCGTCATGTGGGACGATATCCTGGCGGCGGCATATAGCTTGCTGCTTATCGCCATCCTGGTCAGACTCGAGGTATTCCTATGAGTGTCAGCGTATCGCCGGACTATGCTCCGCAATTGGGCCAATTATTGATCGACCGCGGCTGGATGTTCGCCTGCGCCGAATCCTGCACGGGCGGCCTGCTGTCTGCCGCCATGACGGACACCCCGGGGTCCAGCCAGTGGTTCGATCGGGGTTTCGTCACCTACAGCAACGCGGCCAAGGTGGAGCAGCTGCTGGTCAATGTGGATACGCTGGAACGCTTCGGCGCGGTCAGCGAAGAAACCGCGATGGAGATGGCGGCCGGCGTGCTGGCCGCCGCCGGCCTGTCGCAGCTGGCCATCTCGACCACCGGCATTGCCGGGCCCGACGGCGGAACGCCCGGCAAGCCCGTGGGCATGGTGTGCTTCGGTTTTGCGCAGCGCGCTTCGCAAGGCGTGGTCACCCGCGCGATGACCAGGATATTCGAGGGCGACCGCGCGCAGATCCGGCGCGCCGCCGTGGATTTCGCTCTAAGTACGGCAATAGGGCTTATCGAGCCGCGTTGATCGCATCGCGGGTGGTGCGTGCCGCCGCCGCCGCCGCCACGCGCCAGTCGTCGCCGCCGCTGGCATACAGGATGGCGCGCGACGAGTTGATCATCATTCCCGTTCCCCGGCTGTCGCGTCCCGCCTTCACGGTGGCGGGAATGTCGCCGCCCTGGGCTCCTATGCCTGGAACCAGCAACGGCATGTCGCCGACACGCTCGCGGACCTTCGCGATTTCCTCGGGAAAGGTGGCGCCCACGACCAGTGCGCACTGGCCGTTGGTGTTCCAGCGTTCGGCGGCCAGGCTGGCCACGTGCAGGTACAAGGGGGTGCCGTCGCCGGCGGTCACGAACTGCAGATCGGAGCCGCCCTTGTTCGACGTGCGGCACAGAATGATCACGCCCTTGTCGTCCCAGGCCAGATAGGGTTCGAGAGAATCGAAGCCCATATAGGGGTTGACCGTGACGGCGTCGGCCTGGTAGCGCTCGAAGGCCTCCAGGGCGTACTGTTCGGCGGTGGAACCGATGTCGCCCCGCTTGGCATCCAGGACGATGGGCAGGCCGGGATGCTGTTCGTGGACATAGGCGCACAAGGCCTCCAGCTGGTCTTCGGCGCGCTGCGCCGAAAAATAGGCGATCTGCGGTTTTATCGCACAGGCATACTGCGCGGTCACATCGACGATGGCGCGGCAGAACTCGTAGATGGCATCGGGGCGGCCCTGTAATTCGGCGGGGAAGCGGGCGGGGTCGGGATCCAGCCCCACTGTCAGCATCGAGCCGCTTGCGGCCCAGGCCTGATCGAGTTTTTGCGTGAAGGTCATGAGTAGCTTTGAGTGTGTGCCTGTTGGAATGCGGCTTGTGATTATAGGCGGCGGCCTAGGCGGCCTGGGTTGCCAGGAAGTGCGAAGCGATCACCGCCAGCCACACAAGCGTGCCGAATACGATGGACAGCATGACGGCGGCGCTGCCCAGGTCTTTGGCGCGGCCGATCAGGGGATGGCTGTCCAGCGTGATGGTGTCGGCCAGCGCCTCCAGCCCCGAGTTCAGCAGTTCGACGATCAGCACGAAGAACAAGGTGCCCAGCAGCATGAGCACTTCGCCCAGGCTGCGGCCCAGCCAGATCGCGACGGGCGCGAGCACGGCCACCAGCAGCAGTTCCTGCCGGAAGGCGGCTTCATGCCGGAACGCCGCGCCCAGCCCCTGGGCGGAATAGCGCAGGGCATTGACCAGGCGGCCCAGGCCGCCTTTGCTTTTGTACGGTGATTGGTTCGAAGTCATGAGGGCCAGGGTTGCGCAGCGGGGCCGCGTTGGAAGTCGACGCTGCATTATAGGTTTTTTGTTGTTTCGGCTTTGCGCAGGGCGCGCAAATGAAAAAGCCCCCGACGAATCGGGGGCTTTGGACTGCATGCCCGGGCGCATGGCCCGGGCGGGGAACGCAAGGGCAGTGGCTTAGAAGCCGCCCATGCCGCCCATACCACCCATGCCGCCCATGTCGGGCATTGCGGGGGCGGGCTTGTCTTCCACGATTTCAGCCACGGCGGCTTCGGTCGTGAGCAGCAGGCTGGCAACCGATGCCGCGTTCTGCAGCGCGGTGCGGGTGACCTTGGTGGGGTCCAGCACGCCCTGCTCGACCAGGTCGCCGTACTCGCCGCTAGCGGCGTTGTAGCCGTAGTTGCCCTTGCCGTTGGCCACGTTGTTGACCACAACGCTGGGCTCGTCGCCGGCGTTGGCAACGATGGTGCGCAGCGGAGCTTCGACGGCGCGCAGGACCAGCTTGATGCCGGCTTCCTGGTCGACGTTGTCGCCCTTCAGGTTGGCAATGGCAGCCTTGGCGCGGATGAGCGCCACGCCGCCGCCGGGAACGATGCCTTCTTCGACGGCAGCGCGGGTGGCGTGCAGTGCATCTTCCACGCGGGCTTTCTTTTCCTTCATTTCGACTTCGGTGGCCGCACCGACGCGAATCACGGCAACGCCGCCTGCCAGCTTGGCAACGCGCTCTTGCAGTTTTTCACGGTCGTAGTCGGACGTGGCTTCGTCGATCTGCACACGGATTTGCTTGACGCGTGCTTCGATGGACTTGCCGTCGCCGGCGCCGTCGATGATGATGGTGTTTTCCTTGGCCACTTCGATGCGCTTGGCCTGGCCCAGGTCTTCCAGCGTGGCTTTTTCAAGCGACATGCCGGTTTCTTCCGAGATGACGACGCCGCCGGTCAGGATGGCGATGTCTTCCAGCATGGCCTTGCGGCGGTCGCCAAAGCCGGGGGCCTTGACGGCGGTGGTCTTCAGGATGCCGCGGATGTTGTTGACAACCAGGGTGGCCAGGGCTTCGCCTTCGACGTCTTCAGCCACGATCAGCAGCGGGCGGCTGGACTTGGCGACTTGCTCCAGCACGGGCAGCAGATCGCGGATGTTGCTGATCTTCTTGTCGAAAATCAGGACATAGGGATCGTCCAGCACGGAAACTTGCTTGTCGGGGTTGTTGATGAAGTAGGGCGACAGGTAGCCGCGGTCGAATTGCATGCCTTCGACGACGTCCAGCTCGTTGTCCAGCGACTTGCCGTCTTCAACGGTGATGACGCCTTCCTTGCCGACCTTGTCCATGGCGTTGGCGATGATTTCGCCGATCGAGGAGTCGCTGTTGGCCGAAATGGAGCCGACCTGGGCGATTTCCTTGCTGGTGGTGCAAGGCTTGGACAGCTTCTTCAGTTCGTCGACGGCAACGGCGACAGCCTTGTCGATGCCGCGCTTCAGGTCCATGGGGTTGATGCCGGCGGCAACGTACTCCAGGCCTTCTTCAACGATGGACTGAGCCAGGACGGTAGCGGTGGTGGTGCCGTCGCCAGCATTGTCGGAGGTCTTGGAAGCGACTTCCTTGACCAGCTGGGCGCCGATGTTTTCGAATTTGTCTTTCAGTTCGATTTCCTTGGCAACCGACACGCCGTCCTTGGTGACGGTGGGGGCGCCGAAGGAGCGGTCAAGAACGACGTTGCGGCCTTTGGGGCCCAGGGTGGTCTTGACGGCGTTGGCGAGGATGTTTACGCCACGGACGATGCGCACACGTGCGTCGTCGCCAAATAAAACTTGCTTAGCAGCCATTGTAAAATTCCTTGATTGATTCGGGTGCGATTACAGAACCACGGCGAGGATTTCTTCCTCGCGGATGACGAGGACTTCTTCGCCATCGACCTTGACCGTTTGGCCGGCGTATTTGCCGAACAGAACCTTGTCGCCCACTTTCAGGTCAACAGGCTGAACTTTGCCGTCGTCGGACCGTTTGCCGGGACCAACAGCAATGACTTCACCCTGGTCGGGCTTTTCAGCGGCGCTTTCAGGGATGACGATACCCGAGGCAGTTGTGCGCTCGTTGTCCAGACGCTTGACGATCACGCGATCGTGCAAAGGACGCAGTGCCATGGAGGAACTCCTGTTCAATAAATGATTAATCAATAGGCAGAGGGGCGATGTTAGCACTCAACCCCTTCGAGTGCTAATTATAAGGACGATGTCGGGATCTTCAAGAGGGGGGAGAGGGGTTGTTGCATTTTGAATCATTTACAGGGAAGGGAGCTATCCGGCTGTCGAATTTCATTGTTGGAGAGGACGTCAATTATCTGGCCTTCGCGGCCTACGGACGGATCGTCCAGCTCACCCGTTGAGATTCCTGAGATTCCAGGCATCGACTTCAAGACGTGATTGCCCCCGGTATGAGAGGGGGCAGGAGATGCTGGACACCGCCGATCTTACAAGCGCGAGGACCCAGGGTCGGCGTCGTCACCAGGCGGGCAGAAGGATGATGGTGGCGAACTGCCGCCAGAAATTAACCCGAGTGGGCGCGCTTGCCGGGATTTTTCTTGTGGTGGGTATGCGAGCCACGCTCCTGGCTCACACGTTGGCCGCGGACTTGTGTAACGGTCACGCCCTTGGGAGCGGCGGGACGGGGAGTGCGCTTGCGGTCGGCTTCAGTAACGATTTTGTTGCCCATGGAAATCTCTCTAGTTTGGTTAAGCTTGCTATTGTTCCACATTCGCTCGGTTTATTCTTGGCAGCGGGAAACAGGTCTGGGTTAACATAACTAAACCCCATAAGCTTATTTCGAATCGAGATATATCTTGCCGGACACCGCAACACCCCACGAATCAGCAGAAGTCCCCACATTGTCAGGGCGAGAACAACGCGGCAATATCGCACGTCTTACGATAGCCCAGGCGCTGGCGGGGGCGAACTCCGTGGTCGTCTACGCCACGGGCGCCATCATCGGCCACACGCTTGCGCCGGATAAAACGCTGGCGACCTTGCCGATATCCATTTTCGTGGTGGGCATGGCCGCCTGCATCCTTCCCGCCGGCACGATCGCCCGCCGGTATGGCCGCCGCATGGCATTTCTGGCGGGGGCCGGTTGCGGCGTCCTGGTCGGTCTGCTGGCGGCGCTTGCAGTCATGATCGGCTCGTTCTGGCTGTTCTGTCTGGCGACCTTCTTCGGCGGAGCCTACGCCGCCGTGGTGCTCACCTTCCGCTTTGCCGCCGCCGATGGCGTCAGCCCGGCGATGCGGCCACGCGCCTTGTCGTTCGTGATGGGCGGCGGCGTCGTGGCGGGCGTGGTGGGGCCGCAACTGGTCACCTACACCATGTACCTGTGGCCGGCGCACATGTTCGTGGCCACGTTTATCGCGCAGGCGGCCGTGGCCGCGTTGTCCGCCATCGTCCTGCTTGGCGTGAAGCTGCCCAAGCCCAGCGCGGCCGAGATCGCGGGAGGCAGGCCGCTAGGCGTCATCGTGCGCCAGCCTCTCTTTGTCACCGCGGTGATTTGCGGCGCGGTTTCCTACATGCTCATGAATTTCCTGATGACCGCCGCGCCCCTGGCAATGCAGCTGTGCGGCCATTCGCAGGAGAACTCCAATCTGGGGCTTCAGTGGCACGTGATCGCCATGTATGCGCCCAGCTTCTTTACGGGCCGGCTCATCACGCGCTTCGGCGCCGGGCGGGTGGTGACGGCCGGACTGATGCTCACCGGCCTGTCGGCCGCCGTGGGCCTGACCGGGATCGATGTGGCCCACTTCTGGCTCACATTGATCCTGCTCGGCGTCGGCTGGAATTTCGGGTTCATCGGCGCATCCGCATTGGTGCTGGAGTGCCACCGCCCCGAAGAAAAAACGCGTGTCCAGTCATTCAATGACTTCATCGTCTTTGGCACGATGGCCATGGGTTCCTTCGCCTCGGGCGGGTTGCTGGCGGCCTATGACTGGGATATGGTGCTTTGGGTCTCGTTCGCACCGCTCGCCCTGGCGGTGCTTGCGCTGGCATTCGCTTCGTTCAATAACAGGCGGGTTCCGGCGGTGCAGGGGCGCGGCGATTGAACCGCTCCAGGGACCATGCCGCGACATTGCAGTAGTTGCGCCTTGCCGCGCGGCATGCCGGCGGCTAAGGGCCCTCGCTCGCCGGCGCGAGCGCCGCGCTATTCACGATTCCCTTGCGGGCCACTTTACCCGCTCGGGTCCGGCGATCTCGACGATGCCATTGCGGGGTTCGCCGATTGCATAATCCGAGACCGCCGCGGCGGTAGCGCCGCGCGAGACCTCATGGTGTTGCATCAGGTGCACCAATGGAGCGACTTTCAGGCCGCGGCGGTGCTCGTCAGGATGGCCGGGCATTGAAGATCGAGCGAGCGAACGTGCTCGGTGATGTACTCGGCGAACACGCGGATCCTGGCGGGAAGCTGTTTGCGGCTCAGATAGCAAAGATAGTGGCCGCCGTCGTCGGGCGCATGCTGCGCGAGGCAGGCGACCAGTTTCCGCTCCCGCAGCAAATCGCACACCAGATAGGCGGGAAGTTGGGCAATGCCTTGGTCCCGCAGCACCGCCTGCAAGATCAAATCCAGATCGTTGTATGTATGCCGGGCCGGATGCAAGCGCCTCTGCGCAAAGCCGTCGACCTTGAATTCCCACTCCCGGGCGCGGCCCGAAGCCATGCGAAAGTTGATGCAACGATGGCGGGGCAGGTCGTCGACATGGCGGGGGAGGCCATGCGATTTCGCATATACGGGCGAAGCGCATACGACCATCTGCATGGGAATCAGTTGTCGCGCCACGATGTCGCTGTCTTCCATCCGGCCGTCCCGAAAGGACACGTCGATGCGATCCGCGGTGAAGTCAGCGGGACGGTCGTCCAGCAGCAGCTCCAGCGTTATATCGGGGTAGTGCGCATGAAAGTCCTGCAGCAGCGGGGCGATCACCTTGCGTCCAAAGCCGGGGGTCGACTGGATGCGCAGATGGCCTTGCGGGGGGCCGTTGCGCAATTCGCGCATGTCTTCCAGCGCCTGGACGATACGCGCCACGCCGGGCTGGCAGTTTTCGTAGAACAGTTCGCCTTCGCGGGTCAGCGATGTGCTCCGGGTCGTCCGATGAAACAGGCGGGCATCGAGTTGCGCCTCGAGTTTCTGCACGCTCCGGCTGACCGCCGAGCGGCCTATGCCCAGACGATCGCTGGCACGTGAAAAACTGCCTTCGTCGGCCACGGCCAAAAAGGCGACTACACCCGCGTAGCTGGTGACGAAGCTTCCCGCAAGCGGGTCTGCCGTCCCGGTTGCGGAATGGCGCGTGTGCTCGGGGCGTGAAAGAGGGCTGGTTTTGTTGTCCATACCCGCTAGACGTATGGGTATCGCGGGATGTGACAGCGCCAGCCGATGTTTTTCGTTACTAAATATTTCGGCCAGGAAGTCAGTGCTCGGGAATGAAAAACGGCATGTTCCGTTCTTTCAGCAACACAACCAGGAACTTCGCCGGTTCGGTCTGGCTCGCATTGCGCCCGACAGTGTGAAGGTCGTTCGGCCCTTCATAAAAGCTTTGTCCCGGCTTCAATGTCACGGCTGCGCCGCCCTGAACCTGCATGACGATCGAGCCTTCCAGCACATAGACGAAGCTGTGTGCATTGTGGCGATGCACCGGATCCACGGCTCCGGGGGGATAGTCCACCGTGATCATGAGCGCTTCTTTGCCGGGATAATCGTCCAGGGGCCTGGACATGACTTGTTTGACGATCGCTTCGGGCGGCGCCGCGTGGGCGGCGCCCAGCGGCAGGCTTGCAATCATGAAGAGGGTGAGGGCGGCTTGTTTCAGGCTGGACATAGTGGAACCCCGAAGAGGTGGGCCCGATCTCCCGGGCCCGGGGGCCAGCCGGATGACTGACCATATGTCGCCATCGTAAAGAGCGGCAGCGGGCGGCGGTAGATATGCCGACGGACTCACGGCGTTGCCTGATGCGCATCAAATGCCGCGCCGCGGTGGACGCTTCTACTCGCTGCCGGGTGTGCTGCCTAGCGCCTTCCCCATTTCCATGCGATCAGCGCGACCGGCACGGTAAGCGCCGTCCATGACAGGACATCGTGCCAGCCGTCCCCCACCAGCGCGGCGATCAGCCCGACCAGCGTGATCAACGCAACGAAGAAAGGCGCTTGCCAGGTTTCCCGCATGGTGCTTGGCAATCCCCTGCGGCCGCCCTTGGAGGGGCGGGAGGAGCGCGCACTTCCCGTAGACCGATCCTCCTGCGTGGCGGCATTGTGGCCGCGGACCAGCCAGAGGTACAGGCCGCTGCCCAGCACGATGATGGTGATGACATCGAGGACCGCCCAGAGTATCTTCAGAGGCAGACCGCCATAGTCGCCGAAGTGCAGCGGCTCCGAAAGAAGCAGTGCGGTCATGTACCAGGGAGGGGGACGGTTGTCCGTGACTTGCAGCGTTTGCGCATCCACCAGCACAGGCTTCAGCAAGCGCGCGGTCAGCGGTTCGGTCCCGCGCATGAATACCGCATAGTGATGCGGGCTGGACAGCGCCGAGCCCGGAAAAGCCACGAAGCCCAGCTGCATGTTCGGCTCCAGCCCTTGGGCCGCCCGCAGCGCCTGTTCGAGCGAGCCGGGTTGTGTCACGGGCGGCTGGCCCGCATAGGGTGCGATCATCTCGGCCATCTGGTCGGACCGCCACGCGCTCACGATCAACTCCGCCCAGGTATTGATCATTCCGGTCGCGCCGACCGTAACGACCCATACTAGGGTGACGATGCCCAGCAGATTGTGCAGGTCCAGCCATTTCAGGCGGGAAGTGCGATCGCGGCGCACTTCGCCGAAACGCAGCCGCCGCATGAAGGGCGCGTACAGCACCACGCCGGATACGATGGCTATCAGCAGCAACAACGCCATCAGCCCAAGGAACAGCTTGCCGGGCAAGCCAAGAAACATATCGGTGTGCAATTGCAGCATGAATGCCATGAATCCGCTGCGCTGCGCCGACGCGTCCAGTACCTGCGCCGTGTAATAGTCCACGGTCACTGTCTTGCGCGCGCCTTCGCCCGCGACGGTGTCGGCAAGGTTGACGTACCAGAACCCGTCATCGGTAAAGTCGCCCACATACATGACGGCTTTGCCCGGGGCCTGTGCCTGGGCCGCCGCCAGGACGTCGTCCATATTGGCCATGGGCAGGCCGCTGGCGGCCGTGGTGTGCTGGGCGCCGTCATCCAGCCAATGCTCGATCTCGTGCTCGAAGACAAGCGGCAGGCCGGTCAGGCACAGCATCAGCATGAAAATCGTGCAAATCAGGCTGGTCCATTTGTGCACCCAGGACCAGCCGCGCAGCGCTATGGGAGACAGCATGGTCAGAATCCGCCCAAGGTCGAAGGCATGGATCGGCCCGCGTAAGCCGATTCATGAAGGGCCGCGAGGAGGGAGGGAGTGTTACTGGCCATGAGGAATTCCATGTGCGTAAGCCAGCCTGTATATGCTGGCGTCGAAATTATTGGTAATGATATTGATAACGATTGCCATCATAGGGTCGGGGGATTATACACACGGCGGGTGGGGACGGACATGCAGACTGGCGACCGAGTTTTATGGGCTGTGCAAGGTCCATAAAAAATTTTGATAAAGGCAATGTTAATGCAACTGATTCTTGTTATGTTTCAATTGTATTGCTATAGTTACGCGTTTTCACCATTTCACTGACCTTTACTTCCGCGATCGATCACGCCGCCCCATGAATGGGCGAGCGGGCTGCTCCCGGACATTTTATTTCTTGCCTGCTTTTTAAAGAGTGATCCCATGCCACAACGACCCTTGCTCCACCCACCCCTGCTGCGGCATCTGGCCGCTGCCGGCCTTCTGGTCGCTTCCACCGGAGCGATGGCGCAGACGTCGGCGCCCGCCACCGAGTTGCCGGCAGTCACCGTGCAAGGCAGTCGCGACGGCGGCCTGGAGCCGTCCTACGCGGGTGGGCAGGTGGCGCGGGGCGGCAGCCTGGGCCTGCTGGGAACGGGCGACGTCATGGACACGCCTTTCAGCACGGTCAACTACACCTCGGAGCGGATCGAGGATCAGCAGGCAAAGACGCTGGCTGATGTGGTCACTCAGGATGCCTCGGTCCGCACGACGACCTCCGCTGCTGGCTTCAGTGAAGACTTCATGATTCGGGGATTTACCATCGGATCGGGCGACACGGGTATGAATGGCTTATACGGCTTGCTGTCCGCCAATCGAGTACCAATTGAAATCGTTGAACGTGTCGAATTATTGAAAGGGCCTGGCACACTCATGCGCGGCATTCCTCCCAATGGCGGCATAGGCGGCAGTATCAACGTCGTGACCAAGCGCGCTCAAGACGAGCCGCTTACTCGCCTGACCACCAGCTACACCAGCAAGGCCAACTTTGGCACACATCTGGATGTGGGCCGTCGTTTTGGCGAGGATAACGCTTGGGGCATACGCTTTAACGGCGTGCTACGGGGCGGTGAGGCGTCCATCAACGACGGCAAGCAGAACCTGGGTTTGGGAGCACTTGCCCTAGACTACCGGGGAGCACGTCTGCGTTGGTCATTGGACGCTATCTATTCGGATGATAAGATGGACGACTTCCGAGGGCAGATCGCTTTCCGGCCCGATATCACTGCAATCCCGGAAGCGCCGGATGGGCGAATTACCTTTTATCCCGGCACAGATCTAACGCAAGAGGATCGGACCATTGCGTCGCGGCTGGAATATGACCTTACCGATAGCCTGACGGCCTACGCTGGAGTGGGGTACCGCGACAATAAGATAAAACAGATTTTCCCGGCTAACACCAGCGGCGGCATCGATGCCAATGGCAATTTCGAAGTGGGAAATAACTACTACGACTCCTACTCTAAAACATTGAGTGGTGATATTGGTATAAGAGCCCATTTTGATACCTGGGGCGTCGGCCACTCATTGACCTTAGGTGCCACGCGCTTGGAACAGGAAATCGGTAATGGCTATTCACCGGGCACATCTAGGGCACCGTCGAATATCTACGATCCTGCGCCGTTGCCTGCCCTTCCCGCGACTCGTATTGCGACGCAGCGGTCCGGTGAAACTACGCTGGACAGTATCGCAATTGCCGATACTTTGTCGTTTGCTCAAGATACGGTGTTACTCACCGTGGGCGCAAGAAAACAGACCGTGAAAACTGATAGTTACAGCACGACTACTGGCGCAAAAACAGGGAGCTACAAAGCTGACGAAATTTCGCCTGTTGCAGGTATCGTAATCAAGCCGTTAAGCAATGTATCGGTCTACGGCAATTTTACGGAAGGGCTAACGGCGGGCTCCGTCGTAGGGCCTGACTATAAAAATAGGGGCGAAGTTCTTAAGCCGTACAAATCCAAGCAATATGAAGCCGGTATAAAGGTGGATTGGGGACGGGTGACCACTACTGCTGCGGTCTATCAGTTGGCGCGCCCCACCGCTTTCGCTGATGGGCCTGTGAGCGCACCCAATAGTGAGAAAAACTACGGTTATTACGGTGAGCAGCGTAATCGGGGCTTGGAACTCAGCGTCTACGGCGAATTGCAGCCCGGCTTGCGTATGATGGCCAGCGCTGCTTTCGTTCAAGGTAAGCTGACGAAAACCCGCGATGGTTTGAACGAAGGCAATGCGGCACCGGGTGTGCCCAACCGAACATTCAATGTGGGTCTGGACTGGGATACTCCGTGGGTGCAAGGGCTGAGCCTGAATGGACGTGTTGCCCATACTTCCTCTACGTACATCAGCGATGCCAATACGCTGAAACTTCCCAGCATCACAACCTTTGGTGTGGGCGCGCGCTACCGCACCAAGGTAGCAGGTAAGTCAGTCGTATTGCGAGCTGACATCGATAATCTCACAGACAAGAAGTATTGGCTGGTCAGCACCGTCAGGGGTGCCTATGCAACCAACGCCGCAGGCCGCACGGTCATGCTGTCCGCCTCGGTGGACTTCTAAACGGCAAAACGAAAGGCGCGGCCTGGCATGAACGCATTGATGCGCAGGGCGCGCCACATCGCTCCGCTCGTCTCCCGTATCGTGGCCGCGCTTTTCGGCGGCTACGTACTGGCCGCGCTGGCCAGTGTGGCAACACTGGCCTTGCCCATGAGCAAGCCGCAGGCGGTACTGGCCGGCATGCTGGCCAGCTTCGTCATTTATGCCTGCGCCGTGATTTGGGTCTTCGCGGCGCGCAGCGCCCTGCGGGCCTGGGCCGGATTGCTGGCAGTGGCCGTGCCGCTGCTGGCGGCCGCCTGGCCCGTCTGGTTTCAAGGAAGCCTGTTGTGAAGCAAGACGGCCGAGTACGCCGCGCAGCGCCAACCCTGCGCCAGAACATGTCCGGTCTGCACACTTGGGTCGGCCTGTTGCTGGGCTGGGTGCTGTATGCCATGTTCCTGACGGGCACGGTGGCCTATTTCAAGGACGAGCTTTCGCAGTGGATGCGCCCCGAGCTGGCGCATCAAAGCCATGTGCCCGATCCCGCCGCGACCGCTCAACGGATCGCGGACGAGCTCAAGATCATCGCGCCCGGCAGCACGCAATGGAGCATGCGCCTGCCCGACGAACGCAACAACAGCGTCTATGCCTTCTGGCGCAAGCAAGGCAATGGTCGTGGCGGTTTTGCCGAAGGCCACTTCGATCCCGCCACCGGCAAGGCCATCGCCGCGCGCGAAACCATGGGCGGCGATTTCTTCTATCGCTTCCATTTCCAGTTCCATTACATGCCCGTGCTGTGGGGACGTTGGCTTGCGGGCCTGGCCGCGATGTTCATGCTGGTGGCGATCATCAGCGGCGTCATCACGCATAAAAAGATCTTTATCGATTTCTTCACGTTCCGCCGGGGCAAGGGGCAGCGCTCATGGCTGGACGCCCACAATGCGCTGTCGGTATTCGGCCTGCCCTTCCATCTCATGATCACCTACACGGGACTGGTGACCCTGATGGCGCTCTACATGCCCTGGGGTCAGCAGGCGGCCATCCAGACTCCCGCCGAGCGGCAGGAGCTCAGCGCTGAACTGAGCGCTTTTCTTCGGCCGGGGAAAGCCGATGGGGAAGCGCATGCCCTGGCATCCATCGAGGACATGGTGCGGCAGGCCCAGGCGCGCTGGGGGCGCGACAAGGTCGGCAATGTCACCGTCGTTCATCCCGACGATACCGCCGCGCGCGTGAGCATCGCCCGTGGCGATTCCGGCCGCGTCTCAAAAAGTCCTCAGTATCTGCTGTTCGAAGGCAGCAGCGGCAAGCTGCTTGAAGTCCGCGAGCAGGTGGGGCCGGCGGCGGAAACACGCGGGGTGCTCTATGCCCTTCATCTGGGGCGTTTCAGCGATGCCGTGACGCGCTGGCTGTACTTTCTGGTCAGTCTGGCGGGCACAGCCATGGTGGGCAGCGGCCTGGTGCTGTGGACAGTCAAGCGAAGGCAGAAGCAGTCCGGCGCCGATCGGCCGGGTTTCGGTTTACGCGTCGTCGAGCGGCTGAACATCGCGAGCATTGCCGGCCTGTCTCTGGCCATGACATCCTTCCTGTGGGCGAACCGGCTGCTTCCGGCCGATCTGCCCGCAAGGGCGGCAAGCGAAATTCAGGTGTTCTTCATGGTGTGGGCGGCCGCATTGCTGCATGCTGTGTTGCGTCCGTCCAAGTCGGCTTGGATCGAGCAACTGGGGCTGGCGGCGGCGCTTCTGGCCTTGTTGCCTGTGTTGAACACCTTTACTACCTCTCGACCGTTGTGGAGCAGCCTGGCCGATGGCGACTGGGTATTCATCGGTATGGACCTGACGTGCTGGGCCCTGGCGCTGCTGCATGCGAAGCTGGCCTGGCATACGGCGCGGCATACGCCGAAAGTGGCCGGATCGAAATTTCCCGCAAACAGGCGGCAAGCCGCCGCGCTGAATAAACCATGATTCATCTGGTGTCCATCCTGCTGTGCCTGGCCGGGTTCACCGCGCTGGCATGCGCCATGGAGCGGCAGCAGCAAGATATCTTTGGCCATGCTTTGCCTGGCCCGATCACGAAGAGATTGCGCATGGCGGGTACGTGCGCACTGTTGGCGGCATTGGCCGTGGTGCTGGCCGGGCAGGGGTGGGGACTTGGGCTTGTCATATACAGCGGCCACACCAGCTTCGCCGCCGGCGCCGTCTACTGCATTCTGATCCGCTGCTATGCAAGATAGCGCCTGGAAGTTCGAAGCCGGTTCCAGGGCCGCAGGCAAATGGGATCGCCCATGGTGTCCGCCTCGGTGGCTTCCAGTCCGAGGCGGCTAGGGATTTCACCTTCATTCTGCTCATTGTTTGAATGAGAAGGCCTCATGTTGAGGGGGAATTCGAGCATAAATTCGGTTTGTTGTAGAGTAATTTCGCCTCTCCGGCAAAAATGCTGGGGAGAGTGGGTATCATCGGCGCACCTCATTTTTCTCGATGGGCATATGGCGCATGGCTGCGGCCCCATCGTTTACTGGATTTGAATCATGCCTACACTTTTACCTACGACTCTGGTTGGCTCATACGCGCAGCCCGACTGGCTGATTGACCGGGCCAAACTGGGCGGCCGTTTTCCTCCGCGGGTCCGTGCCAGGGAGCTATGGCGCGTTGAGTCCGATTGGCTCGAGCAGGCGCAGGACGATGCAACGCTGCTTGCCATTCGCGCCCAGGAAAATGCCGGCCTGGACATACTGACCGACGGCGAAATGCGGCGGGAAAGCTATTCCAACCGTTTTGCAACCGCTCTCGAGGGTGTCGATATCGACAATCCCGGCGTGGCGCTCGACCGCAGCGGGCACCCCAATCCCGTGCCGCGCGTCATCGGAAAGATCCGGCGCAAGCACTCCGTGCAGGTGCGCGATGTCGAGTTTCTGCGCGCCAATACGGATCGCCGGATCAAGATCACGGTGCCGGGCCCCTTCACCATGACTCAGCAGGCGCAGAACGATTTCTACAAATCGGAAGAGGAGATGGCCTACGACTACGCCGTGGCCGTCAATGAGGAAATCAAGGATCTGTTTGCGGCCGGCGCCGATGTCGTCCAGATAGACGAGCCGTATCTGCAGGCCCGATCCGAAAAAGCGCGGGACTATGGCGTGCGCACGCTGAACCGCGCGCTGGAGGGCGTCACCGGTGTCACTGCGGTGCATATCTGCTTCGGCTACGCCGCCATCATCCACGAGCGCCCCGCCGGATACTCTTTCCTGGCCGAACTGGAGAACTGCCTGGCCGACCAGATATCGGTGGAAACCGCCCAGTCCAATCTCGACTGCGCAATTCTGGAACAGCTGCCGTCCAAGACCATCATGCTCGGTGTCCTGGACTTATCGACGCCCGAGATAGAAACGCCTGAAACCGTGGCCCAGCGCATACGCCGCGCCTTGCCTCACGTGCCGGCGGAGCGTCTGGTGATCGCGCCCGATTGCGGTTTGAAATACCTGCCGCATCATATTGCCTACGGCAAGATGAAAGCCATGGCCGATGGCGCCCGCATTGTCCGAAACGAGCTTTCCCGTTGATGTTCTCCGCCATTGCCGGACCCTTTGGATTTCGCACCATGATCAAACTTCTTGTAATTGCCCTGTCGGCCTTTTTCATGCAGGGCGCGGCAGCGCAAGACTTCCCCACTCGGCCCATCACGATCGTCGTTCCCGTGCCCCCCGGCGGCATTGTGGATATGGCGGCGCGCCTGGCCAGCGAGCCCTTGACCCAGGCATTGAATCAATCGGTCGTCGTCGACAACCGTGCCGGCGCAAGCGGCAACATCGCCTATGGCTACGTGGCCCAGGCGGCGCCCGACGGCTACACGCTGCTGGCGTCGTACTCCATGTATCACGCCGGTAATCCTTCCCTGTTTTCCGACTTGCGCTGGAACGCCGAGTCCTTCACGCCCGTCGCCATGCTGGCCGTGGCGCCGCATGTCGTGGTGGTTCATCCCTCTCTGCCTGTTCATACGCTGAAAGAACTGATCGCCTACGCCAAGGCGCATCCAGGCGAAATCAATTACGCCTCCCAGGGCAGCGGCTCGGTGCCGCACGTCGGCACCGAGCTCCTCAAGCAGATGACCTCGACCGACATGGTCCATGTGCCTTACAAAGGCTCGGGGCCCGCCATTCAGGATGTGCTGTCGGGCCGTGTGCAGCTGTTCATCACGACGCCGCCTTCCATCATCGGCCACGTCCAGCAGGGCAAGCTGCGCGCCATTGCCGTAGCCAGCGGATCGCGCCATCCCATGTTGCCCGACGTGCCGACTTCGGTTGAGCAGGGCTTTCCCGATTTCGAACTGGACGCCTGGGTATCCCTGTTCGCGCCGGCCGGCACACCACCGGATGCGATCAAGCGAATTTCACAGGCCCTGGAGGCCGGTTTGGCGACACCTGAAACCATACAGAAGGCACGCGCCGCCGGTATAGAAGCACGCTATCAATCGCCCGAGGCGCTTGGCAAAGCCGTCAGGGCGGATACCGAGCACTGGTCAACGGTCATACGATCGGCGGGTATTGTCGCCAACTAGAATTGGCTTGCGGCTCTCATAGTATATTGTTCGGGTACGGCGGCCGATGTCCATCACGGGATATCGGCCACGCTGATTTGTGGAACCCTTACCAGATACGCATATGACAAACCGTTTACCGTTTTCCAAGGCCATCCTGGCCTGCGCGCTGATCGGCGCCGCCGGCATGGCGCACGCCGCCTATCCCGACCGCCCCATCACCATGATCGTGCCCTTTCCGCCGGGGCAGGCGACCGATATCTTTGCACGTGTGATAGCCGAAAAGCTTTCCGCCGAAGTGGGCCAGCCCGTCATCGTGGAGAACAAGGCGGGCGCCGGCAGCAATATCGGCATGCAATTCGTGGCGCGGGCAAAGCCCGATGGCTACACTCTTGCCGTGGGCGGCAGCGCCGGCGCCGTCAACCAGACGCTCTACAGCAACCCGGGCTATTCGCTGAAATCCGATTTTGTTCCGGTGGGTGGTATTTTCACGGTCCCGCTGGTTTTCCTGGCCAATCCGAAAAGCGGCATCACTTCGCTCTCTCAACTGGTCGAGCGGGCCCGCGCCAACCCCGACGATCTGGCCTATGCCAGCGCCGGCATAGGCGGCACCCAGCATTTGTCGGCTGAAATGTTCAAGGCCGATGCCAAGATCGAGCTGCGTCATATTCCCTACAAGGGTAGCGGTCCGGCGCAGGCCGATTTCCTGGGCAACCATGTACCGCTTATGGTGGACTCGGTGACCGCCGCTCTTCCGCATGTGCAATCCAAGTCGGCCATTCCCCTGGCGGTGACGACACGCGAGCGTGTGCCGCAGTTGCCGCAAGTGCCTACCGTGGCAGAGTCAGGCTACCCGGGCTTCGAAGCCGTGGGCTGGGCGGCCATTTTTGCGCCTGGGGCAACGCCACTGGAAGTCGTAAAGTTCCTGAACGAAAAAATCAACGGGATTCTCAAATCGCCTGAAGCGGCAAAAACACTGACGGATCGCGGGGCGCAGCCCTTGATATACACGCCCGAGGAAGGCAAGCATTTCATCGTGACTGAAATCGCCAAATGGGGCAAGGCTGTCAAGCAATCCGGCGCGTCGGTCGATTGATTCCGACCGTACTTCAGCCTGCTGTTCCATCGCCATAGTCAGGTTCCGAAGATAGGCGGCCAGTCGCCGGCGGGTGCCGGCGACAGCACTACGGAAAACCGATTACTGATCCACGACGAATCCGTCGACGTGGGGCCGCATGGAAATCGGCTTGGACAGCGGCGGGCGAATTTTCTGCGCGTCCGGCACTAGATTCATTCCCAGTCCAGGACCGGTGGGAATATCCACAAAGCCGTCCTTGGGCAAGGGAACGGCATCCACAATGTCGCTACCCAGATGCTCCGCCCGCGACTCGAAGGTGCCGGCCTCGAACCCCGTCGCGTATTCCTGGATGGCAAAATTGGGAATTGACGCAGCCACTTGCAGGCAGGCGGCCAGCCCGATGGGCGAAAGAGGGTTATGCGGTACGACCTGAACCTGATGTGCCTCGGCAATCGCCGCGACTTTCTTCGCGCCGGTAATTCCGCCGCATAGGCACAAATCCACGCGGGCATATTCCGCGCCATTTCTGGCCAGCAAGGCCTCGAACTCGTACAGGTTTGAAAAGCGCTCTCCCGTGGCGATCGGAATGTTGATTTTGGCCGCGACCCGGGCCATCGCATCGTTGCTTTCGGGGCGTATGGGATCCTCGATGAACATCGGGTGCGTATGTTCGATTCCGTTTGCAAAAACAATTGCCTCGGCGGGGGTCAACCTCCGGTGGATTTCGATCAAAAGATCCACGCGGTCGCCGACCACCTCGCGCATGCGCTCAGTATTTTCGATGGCATCCCGCATCTTCTTGATGTGCGTCTTGAAATACACCTGATCATGCCCTTCGTCCAGGAACGGGTTCAGGTGGCCGAAGGCGGTGAAACCCGCATCCATCTTCTTTTCACACTCCACGAGCATCTTTTCTATGGTGTTCTCATAGATATGGCCGTAGATACGCGCCTTGCGGCGCGCCGCGCCGCCCAGAAGCTCGAAGATGGGAACGCCCAGAGCTTTTCCCTTGATGTCCCATAAAGCCATGTCGATGGCTGATATGGCCGCGTTCTCTGCAAGGCCCTGAAAGTAACTGAAGCGGTGCATGACGTTCCAGTGGTGCTCGATCGGGAACGGATCCTTGCCTTCAAGATACTCGGCGAAACGGTGTATGCAGGCGCCCGCAGCCTGGATATGCCCCCACGTTCCCGCCTCGCCGAAACCTGTTATTCCTTCGTCGGTCGAAATTCGCGCAAACATGAACTGCCCGATATGCAAGGGCTCGACTTTGATGATTTTCATTTACAACTATGCTCCAGATTGCTGATGGGGTAATGCGTTTGAATCATCAGTTATTGACGATGTTCGCTTTTTTGATCAGAGCGCTCCATTTACGGGCTTCGCTTTGAATAAATCGATCTGTTTCTTCCGGGGACATCGTGACTGGTTCCGCGCCTGCGGCGATAAGCTTGTCACGGAATGCCTGTTTGGCCAGGGCCTTCTTCAATCCCTCGAACAGAGCTGCGCTTACGTGTTCTGGCGCGTTCTTGGGAACGGCCAGACCGAACCAGTTCGCGACGCGGAAGTCCGGAAAACCTGCTTCGACCGAGGTGGGCACATCGGGCAAGCTGCTCACCCGCTTATCGTGGGCCACCGCCAGAACCTTGATCCTCCCCGAATTGACATACGGCGCAGCGGTGGGGGCCGCAGTGATCAGCACGTCGACCTGACCGCTCAACAGATCGTTCAGCGCGGGGCCGGATCCCTTGTATGGAATATGCGTCATTTCAATCTCAGCCACGGATTTCAGAAGTTCCCCCGCCATGTGCGGACCGCTTCCTACGCCGCCCGAAGCGAAGTTGACATCGCCCGGCCTTGCCTTGGCATATTCGACGAACTCTTTCAGCGTTTTTACGGGCAGCTTGGCGTTGACGGCGAGCACGTAGGGAGCCTCGGCGTAAATCGAAACCCCCTTGATGTCTTTGATGGGATCGAAGCTAAGAGAAGGGAAAAGGCTGGGCACGATTGTCTGGGTCATCTCATTGGACAACACCGTGTAGCCGTCGGGCTTTGCCGTCGCCACGATGCCCATGGCGATGGTACCGCTCGCGCCGCCCTTATTTTCCACCACGAAGGATTGGCCCGTCGATTCCATAAGCGCTTGAGCGGTGATGCGCGCCATGATGTCCGTTGTGCCTCCGGGAGCGTACGGGACCACCACGGTCACGGGATGCGTGGGGTAGTCATTCGCGGCATGGGCCGAGAAGGCGGCAAGGAAAATGCCCGACAGTAGGAATTTGGTCAGCGTGTGCATGGTCTCTCCTGATTGTTTTTGGTTCTAAACATGGAACATAGAAATTAGAACCGTGTTTGGACTCTTTATAATGCGTTAAAACTTACACTGCTTTTCAGCTGCAGATTAATAATGAAAGAGCTCACCAGCGCGTCGGTCGAGATGGCGTTTTTCAGCCTTCTGATGAATGCGGGCAGCCTCACGGCCGCCGCGCGCGAGCTGGGCATCTCTCCGCCGGCGGCCACGCGCCGCCTGAATCTGCTGGAGGAAAGGCTGGGTGTTTCTTTGCTGGCGCGGACCACTCGCCGCATGAGCTTGACGGCGGAGGGCGAGGAATATCTTCGCCACGCGCGACGCGTATTGTCCGAAATCCAGGATTTCGAGCACTATCTTGCCAAGTCGATGGTGGAACCCCAGGGGCTGCTAAGGGTGAATGCCACGCTGGGTTTCGGGCGCAGTCATATCGCGCCGCTTATTTCGGCTTTCTACCAGCGCTATCCCAAAGTCCATATCGAACTTCAGCTAACGGTGAATCCCCCCCTGGTCTCGGACAACTCTTTCGATGTATGCATACGGTTCGGCGAGCCCCCCGACTCGCGAATGATTGCGCGCAAACTTGCCGATAACCGCCGACTGCTTTGCGCATCTCCCAGCTACCTGGAAAAGCATGGCAAGCCGAAAACGCCAAGGGAGCTTGCCCGCCATCACTGCATCGCCATCCGGCATGGCGACGAGGCGCACGGCCTATGGCGGCTTTCGTCCGCGCAAGGGACCGAACTGGCGAAGATCAATGGGCCGCTGGTAACCAATGATGGCGATATCGCCGTGCAATGGGCTCTGGACGGCTTGGGCATAATCATGCGGGCGGAATGGGATATTGCGCGTTATCTCGACAGCGGCCGCCTGCAGGTGATATTGCAGAACTATCGCACGCCGGAAGCAAACATTTATGCGGTATATCCGCAGAGGCACCAGATGGCGCGGCGGGTCAGGGTATTCGTCGACTTTCTGGGCGAGGCGTTTGCCCGCAAGGGAACGAAGAGCGAGTCGCCAGTCTGATCGACTTCTAAGCGCAAGCCGGCACCAGCAGCACCGGCAGCGTCTCCCAGATGATGGCCACGGCTGACAGCAGGCTCAGCGCGCCGGCCAACCATGGGATGAAGCCGGGGCAGGCCGTGCGCGGCATGCGCGAGCGCAGACGCAGAAAGATAGCTGCCATTGCCAGCAGCGCCAGCAGGCTTGCCGCGACGATGATCCACAGCGGCGCCGGCAAGCCCATCCACACGCCGTCCATGGCCGGCCGTGCGCAGTTGATGCCGTTCACGGTGTAGACGAACAGGAAGTGCACGGCCCAGATGATCGGGCCGGAGAGCATGAACAGGAATGTGCGCGGAAAGCTGCCTGGCATGGCGTTCACTCCAGCAAACGTGGAAAGCCGTGGATCGCGCAGAGGCCCAGCAGACCCTGGGCGACCGTGTAGTGCCAGAAGAGCATCGTGCTGTCGAAGCTGGCGCGCCGGGCGGGCCCCAGCCGTCCGGCCAGGGATCGAGCCACCGTAAAGGCGGCCATGAAGCACAGTGCGGTTACGAATACTGCCTGAAGCCCGATCAGGGCGTAGACGGCGGCGGCATAGCCGCTATCTTGCGGCCGCAGTCCGGCCTGCCACTGCCCATGAGCCTCCAGGCCGATTGCCGCCGCGATCATCAGCATGGCGGCCGGAAGCCCCAAGCGGACCGCTACCTGTCTTTCCCGCTCCAGGGTGCGGCTCAGCCACGCCAGCAGTACGCTGGTGCCAAGCAACAGGCCGGCGGATGTCAACGGCAAGCCCATGGAGGGCAATCGCGCAAGAGGCGGCCAGGTTTCCGGGGATGTGACCCACAGAAACAGATATGCGAACAGCAGCGAACCGAAGATGCTGGCGCAGACCATGAGCAGGATGACCATGGCCCACCAGGAATGGGAGGCGCTGCCGCCGCACGATACCGGCAGGCGCAGGCCGCCGCCGATATCGACGGGGGGGCGGATGGGATTCGCGTCGGCGTCCCACAGCCAGCGCCATATCATTGCCACCGCCAGGACGCCGCAGGCTCCCGCCAGCGCCTCCAGCTTGAAGGTAAGAAGCAGGAAGAAACCGGCGGTGCCCAGCGCGGCAAGAAGGGGCGACCACCCCGGCCCGGGCAGCTCCAGCACGTACTCGGGCCTGGCCTGGACAGGGCTTGTGACCAGCGTCGAGCGCCGGCCCGTTGGGGCGTTTGGCAGGTAATAGCGCCCGGCGTCCACGTCCCGGGCCAGGCCGGGTTGATTCCACAGTGGTTCGCGGCTTGTCACGAACGGGATGCTGCGGGATCCGTAAGACCGGCTGGGCAGCCACTCCAGGGTGCCGGCGTCCCATATATTGCCGGCGTTGGCGTCGCCGACCGGCCGGAAGTTGCGTGCCAGATCGATCAGGAAGGCCAGGACACCGGCGGCGATCATATAGGCTCCAAGGGTCGAGGCCATGTTCAGAGGGCCCCAGCCATAGCTGTCCGCATAGGTGTAGACCCGACGCGGCATGCCCGCCAGGCCGGTCAGGTGCATGGGGAAGAAGCTGACGTTGAAGCCGATGAACATCAGCCAGAAGGCCCAGCGGCCCAGCTTTTCGGACAGCGCGCGCGCACTGACGAACGGGGCCCAATAGTAGAACGCGGCGAATAGCGGAAAGACCATGCCGCCGAACAATACATAGTGGAGGTGGGCGACGATGAAGTAGCTGTCATGGGCCTGCAGGTCGAAGGGGATCACGGCGACCATCACCCCGGTCAGTCCGCCCAGGACGAAGATGAAGAAGAAGCCCAGGATGAACAGCATGGGCAATTTGAACGGTCGCAATCGTGCCGCGGCGGCAATGGTGGCGATCCAGGCGAATATCTGTATGCCTGTCGGCACCGACACCGCCATGCTGGCGGCCGACGCGAAGCTGAGCGAAAGCTGCGGAATGCCGGTGGCAAACATATGATGCACCCACAAGCCGAAGCTCAGAAAGCCGGTTGCCACGACCGCCAGTACGACAAGCCGGTAGCCGATCAGCGAGGTGCCGGTCATGGCGGGGATGATCATCGATACCATGCCGGCCGCCGGCAGGAAAATAATATAGACCTCGGGATGGCCGAAGAACCAGAATAGATGCTGCCACAATAGCGGGTCGCCGCCTTTCTGGGCGATGAAGAAAGGCATGCCGAAGGCCCGTTCCAGTTCAAGCAGCGCGGTACCCACGATAACCGCCGGGAACGCGACGATCACCATGCCGGAAAACACCAGCATGACCCAGGCAAAAATAGGCATGCGGTCCAGGGTCATGCCCGGGGCGCGCGTGCGCAGGATGCCGACCGCCAGTTCAATGGCGCCGGCGATGGCCGATATTTCGATGAAGCCGATGCCAAGCAGCCAGAGGTCCGCGTTGAGCTCCGGCGAATAGGCGGAGCTGCTCAGGGGCGGGTACATGAACCAGCCGCCATCCGGGGCCAGCCCGACGAAGATGCTGCAAAAGAATATGAGGCCGCCCACGGCATAGGCCCAGTATGCATAGGCGGACAGGCGCGGGAAGGGCAGGTCTCGCGCTCCCAGCATATTCGGCAGGAGAAGTACGGCCATGGCTTCGACCGCCGGCACCGCGAACAGGAACATCATCACCGTGCCGTGCATGGTGAACAACTGGTTGTACAGCTCATGCCCGATCAGATCGTTGTCGGGCACGGCCAGTTGGGTGCGCATCAGCAGCGCCAACACGCCGGCAAGCAGGAAGAAGAGCAAGGCCGTGCCGATATAGAGCAGGCCGACATGATTGTTGTTGACGACGGTAAGGGCCCGCCAGCCAGTGGGGCGCTTCCAGACACGTTGCAACTGCTCCAGCTCGCCGTCCGGACGAGGAAGCGTATTGGGCGGCGAGGGCGCCACGTCGGCCATGGATTCGTCCGCCATCATTCGAGACTTTCCAGGTACTGCGCAACGGCGCGCAGATCCTGGCTGGACAGGCGGTTGAAGGAGGGCATGGCGTTGTCCGGCTTGATATGCTGGCTGCCGGCGATCCAGCCGGCCAGTGTGCCGACGTTGTTGGGCAGCACGCCCGCCGCCAGCGAACGGCGACTGCCGATATGCGTGAGATCCGGTCCCAGCGTACCGGCCGCCGCGGTTCCGCGGATTGCATGGCATTGCGCGCAGGCCCGCAGGAAGTGCCGCTGTCCCGCGCGCAGCGTGTCATCGGCCGGCTTCCGCGCGGGCTCGCGCTGCGCCGCCACCCATTGCTGGAAATCGCCCGGGTCAAGCGCCTGCACGTCGAACATCATTTTCGCGTGCTGGGCTCCGCAATACTCCGCGCACTGGCCCCGGAACACCCCCGCATTCTTTGCCTGGACGCGCAGGCGATTGACATGGCCCGGCACCATGTCCAGCTTGCCCGCCAGCTCGGGCACCCAGAAGCTATGGATCACATTATCGGACTTGAGCACGAATTCCACGGGCTGCCCATAGGGGATGCGTATGTCGTTGGCCGTCTCGAAAAGCGGCTGGCCGTTGGCGGCCAGGTACCGGACCCGCCACCACCACATTTCGCCGACGACCTCGATGCGGACCGCCGGCGCCGTATCGGCCATGGCCGAAGAGGAGGCCGCCTTCAGGTTGTAGGCAAGCAGCGCGCTCAGCACGGCTATAGGAAAAGCAAGGCCTCCCGCCACGATCAGCGAGCGCCTGCCCAGCAGCGTCCTGGCTTGCGGCTTGCCGTATAGCGCCACAGCCAGCAAGATCATGACAAGAAGGAAGATGACGCCAGCGCCGATGAACATCACCCAGCTGATTTCCGCGATGCGGCTGGCGCCTTCTCCGTGGGGGCGGAGAACCGATTGCACGTCGGCCGACGCCTGTATCGGCAGTATGGCGAGCAGTACGGTTGAGCGCAAATGGAGCATGCAGAGGCCGGTTATTGGAGTTGTCGGAGAGGCGCGCGGCTGGAAAGTGCCACTGCGGTAATGGATTTGCATGCAGCACATGCCGTACCAAGCGGGGTGTCATCCTGCATCCGCCTGATGAAATGGCAAATTCCCAACTGCGCCGCCATGCCCCTCGGCATGTTTTGGGCTTGTTTTGAAAAATTTACACGCATTCGGCAAACCTCCCCATACTGTACTTGCCCGAGGCATGCTCTCCCGTAGCCGCCGGCGGCAAAGAATTTGCTGTACCGACCTGAATCCAGGAATAGTGAAATGCGCAAATGCCCAGTCCTATCGCCCGCCGAGTCCCGATGCTGCTCGGGATGATCGCCCTCTTGCTGCTGGCAGGCTGTGGAGAAAAGCGCCCGCCGCTTGCACCGCCGGGGCAGGCCGGTCAGCTGGTCGGCGCCGATACGGCCAGGGGCCGGCAACTCATTGCCGACTATGGCTGCGTTGCCTGTCACACCATAGAAGGCATCAAGGGACCGGTATCCAGGGTTGGTCCTCCGCTGGACGGCATGGCTATGCGCGCCTACGTGGGCGGCGTGCTTCCGAATACGCCCGAAAATCTGGTGCAATGGCTGCTTGACCCCCCGGCGATCGACCCGCGCACCGCCATGCCTGATCTGGGGCTGAGCACAGCGGATGCGCGGGACATCGCCGCCTATCTTCTTACCCTGCACTGACGCCACGGACGCCTGAAGATGACGACATGGAAACGAGTTGCGGGCATCACCCTGGCGGCATCCGCCGCCGCCGCCGCACTGCTGGGGGGCGCTGCCGTATACATCGGCGTATATGACGTCAGTGCCACAAGCCAGCATACGGCGTTCGTCTACCACCTGCTTGAAACGTCATTGCGGCGTTCCGTCAAGCTGCGCACCTCCGGCATGGAGGTGCCCGCCCTTGACGACCGGGATCGCATCATCAATGGCTTCAGGCACTTTCGTGCGCAGTGTGTGCAGTGCCATGGCGCTCCGGGCGTCGCGCCCCAGCCTTTCGCGCTGGGTCTGACGCCCGCACCCGCGTCGCTGGTCGACGCCGCCCGGCACTGGCCGGCCGCCGAGGTTTACTGGATCGTCCGGAATGGCATCAAGATGAGCGGCATGCCCGCCTGGCAGTACCGCCTGAGCGACGACGAGATATGGGATGTCGTGGCGTTCATGAAGGCCTTGCCGGCATTGTCGCCGGCGGACTATGCGATGTGGAGCGATGAGCACGCGCCCTTGCCTGCAAGGGACGAAACACCGCCGGCATCCGCCCCGGAACCGCGCCTGGGCGACGCCGCGGCCGGCCGAAAGGCGCTGCAACAATACGTGTGCGTCACATGCCATGCGATCCCGGGCATCGTCGGCGCGAACAAGCACGTCGGGCCGCCGTTGGCCGGCATTGCCGACAGGCAGTACATTGCCGGCGTGCTTCCCAATACGCCCGCCAACATGCTGCGCTGGCTGCGCGATCCGACGAAGGTGGATCCATTGTCGGCGATGCCCGATCTGGGCGTGAGCGAACAGGATGCGCAGGATATTGCCGCATTCCTGTATACGCTCCGCGATGGGGAATGACGGGCTGGCTCGCGGTTCCGGAGGCGGGCGGGCAGTATGCGGAGCGCCCCGACCGGTATTATCATGGGCTGTTGCCGAGGGTTTCAGGCTTCGCCGCAGCGCCGGGCCGCCGGGTCGCCGGATCGCCGGGCCGCCGGATCGCCGGATCGCCGGGTCGCCGGGTCGCCGGGTCGCCGGGTCGCCGGGTCGCCGGGTCGCCGGATCGCCGGATCGCCGGGTCGCGCGCATAACAGGAGTTCCCCATCATGAAACTGGTCGAACCCATACTCGAGTGGCAGGACGAGATCATCGCCATTCGCCGCGATATCCATGCGCACCCCGAGCTCGCCTATCAAGAGGTCCGCAGCTCCGATCTGGTAGCCGGGCAGCTGGAGTCATGGGGCGTGGAAGTGCATCGCGGCCTGGGCATCACTGGGCTGGTGGGTGTCATACGGGGCAAAACGGACAGCGGAAGGTCCATCGGCTTGCGCGCCGACATGGATGCCCTGCCCATACAGGAACTCAACACGTTCGAGCATGCCAGCAGGCATCCAGGAAAAATGCATGCCTGCGGCCACGACGGCCACACGGCCATGTTGCTGGCCGCATCGCGCTACCTTGCGCAGCACCGCGATTTCGACGGCACGGTGTATGTCATATTCCAACCGGCCGAAGAGGGGCGGCTGGGCGCCAAGAAGATGATCGAAGACGGCTTGTTCACGCGGTTTCCCGCCGAGGCGGTTTTCGGCATGCACAACTGGCCCGGAATGGAAGTGGGGCGCTTCGGTGTCTGCACGGGGCCCATCATGGCATCGAGCAATTACTTTACGATATCCATCATGGGCAAGGGGGCGCATGCCGCCATGCCTCACCTGGGTTGCGATCCCATCATGGCGGCCACCCATCTGGCCCAGGCGCTGCAAACCATTGTGACCCGCAATCGCAATCCTTATGATCCGGCCGTGCTCAGCGTTACCCAGATCCATGCCGGCTCGGCGGACAATGCCATTCCGGACAGGGCCGAGCTGCGCGGGACGGTGCGCGCTTTCACGCGCGAGACGGTCGACCTGATCGACAAGCGCATCGGCGAACTGGCGGAGCGGATCAGCGAGGGGTTTGGCTGCACGGCCGACTACGTCTTCGACCGCAAGTATCCGCCCACCTACAACCATCCCCGTGAAACCGCCTTCAGCGTCCAGGTCCTTGAAGAACTTGTGGGCGCCGCCAATGTCGACGCCGCTGTGCAGCCGTCGATGGCGGGCGAGGATTTCGCCCTGATGCTGCAGGAGCGGCCGGGCTGCTATATATGGATAGGCAACGGACAGGGCGATCATCGCATGCCGGGCCATGGCGAAGGCCCCTGCATGCTGCACAACCCCGCCTACGACTTCAACGACCATCTGATTCCCCTGGGCGCCAGCTATTGGATAAGGCTGGCCCAGGCCTGGCTGTCGCGGCCTTATAACGATAAGTAATGGAAAAATAATTATTTAGTCGTTCTTGTTCGAGTCCATTCTGTTTACGCTATCTGATAGCCATGGGTATCTGGCTTCCGGCTTGTTTCGCTGAAATATCCGTATCGGAAGGGCTCTTATGTCCAAAATCTATGTGATCCACGAAAACTCGGCATGGGTCGAGCCCCTCAGGGCCGCATTTGCGGAGCAGGGGCTGCCCTACGAAGAGTGGTTCCTGGACGAAGGCGCGCTGGATCTTGCCCAAGCGCCGCCGCAAGGGGTGTTCTACAACCGGATGAGTGCGTCGTCGCACACTCGGGATCACCGCTATGCGCCGGAATACACGGCTGCGGTGCTGGCGTGGCTGGAATCGCATGGGCGGCGCGTCATCAACAACGGCCGCGCCTTGCAGCTGGAAGTCAGCAAGGTGGCGCAATACGCCGCGCTGTCCAATTACGGCATACGCACGCCTCGCAGCATCGCGGCCGTGGGCAAGCGCCATATCGTCGAGGCGGCGGGCACGATGCCCGGCTCGTTCATCACCAAGCATAACCGCGCGGGCAAAGGCCTGGGCGTGCGGCTGTTCCATAGCGTCAAGGCGCTGGAAGACTACGTCAGCGGCGAGGCCTTCGAGCCATCCATCGACGGCATCACCCTTATACAGGAATACATCCGGGCGCCGGAGCCCTACATCACGCGCGTGGAATTCGTGGGCGGCAGGTTCCTGTATGCGGTGCGTGTGGATACGTCGCTGGGCTTCGAGCTTTGCCCGGCCGATGTCTGCCAGGCGGGCGATGCGTTCTGCCCGGTGGGCCAAGAGGCGCCGGCGGCGCCCGCTCCCCGCTTCCAGATCGTTCAGGGTTTCGACAACCCCATCATCGAGCGCTACCAGCGCTTCATCGCGGCCAATGGCATAGGGATTTCGGGCATCGAATTCATCACCGACGAAAACGGCCAGATCTACACGTATGACGTCAATACCAACACCAACTACAACAGCGACGCCGAAGCGGCGGCCGGGTTGTATGGGATGCAGGCTATTGCCCGATATCTGGGAGAGGAACTCCGTGGCCTGCGCGCCGGGCAAGCCCGGCCCGAACCCGCACTCGACACAGCCTGACACGTTGCGATAATGTCAGGTTGAGGTCACCCCTCTCCTGGCTGGCGGGCGGGGGGCTGCCGGCCAGTGTTTTCATCGGTTGCGGTGTGTCGGCCGGGCTCACGCGGGCCGCAGCGTGGGGCGGTCGGATGGCACTTCCAGATCCAGGCCCCAGTCGCCGAACTCGTACCAGTCCTCGCCCATGGATTCCGACGGGTGCTGGGTGCGGCTGGAACCGTTGCCGCACAGCATGGAGTCGGCGGGGCAGTATTTATCGCAGCCCCAGCAGATACGCTCGGGATGCTTGGGATTCAGCGGAAATTTCTGGGCCATGTTCGGGCCTCAATGCGAATTGAGTTCTAAGGGTATACCCGAGTATCCTACTCGGGTATACCCCGGAAAAACATGACGGATATCAAGGAATCGCTTATTGCGCTGACGCCGGGTTGCGTTGCTGTATGAGTGTTAACGCACGTCTTCGGCTGCATCCGCTATGTTTATAAGGTCCGATAGATCGCGCGTAGAGGGTTGATGGCGTTTGTTCTGAAGTGATTCCTGTTCGTCCAAGGCAAGGTTTTCAATTATAGCGAGCAGTGTTTTACGAGTTGTCTGGATGGCAGACTCAGACACACCATTTACAGCTATGTTGTTTACTTCTTCTGCAATCGGAACCAGAACTTTTTTCAGGGCACGCCCTTTGGGCGTTAAATAAATATGGATATTTTTATTATTGTTCGGAAGCTTGCGTCGAGAAATATATCCCAGCTTCTCCATTGCGCGAAGCGCCGAATGGGTTGTGGGATCCATCAAGCCGGCCTCTTCGCTTAACTGACGCTGCGTCAAGCCATCGTTTTCCCAAAGTATGCGCAAGAAGGTCCAATGGCCGAACGATACTGAGTGTTCCATAAGGCGCATCTGAAGGGCTCGCGACACTCCTCGCATGGCATCTTTGATTAGATGGGCAAGCCGGTCGTTGGGCACGGCTTCACGCCAATGACGCAGTACCGCATGAGATGATCCATATTGAGCTTCAAACTTTGATTTAGGCATGGAAGCGCTGTTCGATTAGAGATGATCGAACGGTTATACCACCACTTATGCTTAGATTGCATTGATCTGGTGCAAAAGTGGGATTTCTCGATTTTCGCGGCTGGATTGCAATATTGCCAAGCAAATTTCCAAGTTGGCTGTGCCCCATTCGCCAGAGTGTATGGGCTTTTTTCCTTCGATAACGGCAGCGTAGAGTTCGTCGATGACCTCGCTTCTTGGTACAGTCGGGTCTTCAAGTGGATCGAAGCGTACGCCTTCGTCATCATATATTGCGATTCCGCGAGGCCCCGGACGCAGGTCGGCGCGGTCGCAAGAGGCAATTAGAAGGCCGAAATGCTCATGGTGCACCCTTGCAGCATTGCTGGAAGATGCCAAGTTGGGTTGTATGTAGTTCGGCCCACCGTAGCCTCGATCTCGCTTCAAAGCATCTTCTTCGCCAGGAGCCATGCTGTTCAATAGCCGTCTGGCGGCACCGTAGTTGCGCTGATCTTTACGTTTCCCCGTCTCGCCGACCCAGCCGCAAAACTCATCGCTATCAAAATGAGCGTTGCCGCTGTAGACCATCGATGCAGCGGCCCCATCTTCAAACGTGAGCAGCGCCGAATAGGCTGATTCGGCCGCCCGCTGAGGATCCCAGACTCCAGAATAGGCCCGGACGCTTGCTGCTCGTCCTCCGGCGATAGTTCGTACCACGTCTATTTGATGCGAGCCTTGGCTGAATATCACTCCGCCGCCTAGCTGTGTTTGCAGTTCTTCGCGACGACGAGGACGATAAAGGAAGTCGGTGTAATTCAATGCCGAGATCATTCGCAACCGTCCGAAGGCACCGCTTTGAATCAGTTGCCGGGTTCGTCGAACGGGCGTATCGAAACCATGGCTATGTCCGACGATCAAGCATACGCCAGCTGCGTTTGCCGCGTCGGTCATTGCACGGCAATCATCCAGGGTCAATGCCATCGGTTTCTCGACTAGCATGTGTCTGCCATACCGAGCCGCTATCTGAACCTGCTCGCGATGAAATTGGTGTGGGGAGGCAATATAGACAGCATCGACATCGGCATCGGCGCAAAGCGCCTCAAACGACTCATATGAGTGCGCACCGAAATCCCGCACAAAGCGTTGGCGAGCCTCTGCACGCGGGTCCATGCCCGCTACTACATGAATATCGGGATGCAAGGCCAAGGTGGGCCGCATTACAAGAAACCCGCGGCCCATCCCTGCGATGCCGAGCTTCAGTTTTCGCCGGGGCTCTTCCGTCTTCGTGGAGGCGGCCGCATGCGACGGGAAATCGGCGCTCACTAGCGTGCTCCAGTTACGGTATCCAGCAAGGCCCCGACGCCTTCGGGTACCGTGTCGCCGCGCCAGCAGATATGCTGATCGGGACGTATGAGCGCTTTACCCACACCATACATTTCCAGAGCTTGGCTATTGTCGATATGCAGCACTTTTAGCGGTATGCCGCGTGCCTTTGCCACCCGCTGCAAAGCATCCACATCAAACCCCACGTTGTTCAGGCAAAGCAGCGTAAAGCCTACTCCCAAGTGATCGTATAGCGAACTCCCTTCTTCTCGGCCCTTATCCAGCCAGAAGTGCGGGGCGCGGCCGCCTGGAACGCTGGTTGGTACATAATTGGCCAAGTCGTCATCGGGTGCTTGCCCATCTTGAACAATGATGGGCGAGCTGTCGTAGCGCGCGCCTAACTGCACACCCAGTGAGGCATATTCTTCGCCGAATGTGGACAGGAAGGCTCCTGTTTCAACTCGTGCATGAGCACCTTCCGGACTGTCCTTATCCAGTTCCGGCGGTACCGGCACTAAACCGACATTTCTTGCCAGTTCGCGTGCTGCCGCCGTGTTACGCTGTGCGATCGGCTTGCGCTCCAGCTCGTAGGAGGCAAGCAGATTTTTGCCTCCCCATCCTTGAACGGCTGCCGCAAGCTTCCAGGCAAGATTGGCTGCATCATCGACGCCCGTGTTCATCCCGAAGCCGCCTGTTGGCGTGAACAGATGCACGGCATCGCCCGCCAATAGGATACGGCCTTGCGCGAATTTTTCAGCGACAAGTGCAACGCCAGCGGTCCATTTTGCATGTGCAAGCACTTGAACGGGAAGATCGGCCCCGGTGCATTGCCGCAATATCGCGACAATGGCGGCTTCGTCGATGTTTGAGCCGGGCGTTTCGTCGCGGGACCACAATAAGAACTCATCGTCGCCATTCAATGGAACCAAGGCTGTGCGCAGTGTTGGATTGACAATCCAGTATTGCCAGGCTCGCTTGCCATGCAGATGGTCGCGGTAGAGCGTGGGTGCGCGCAAATAGGTTGATACCATACGCCCCCCAAAAAAAGCCTGGCGCAGATTTTCAAAACCTTCATAGGAGACTCCCAGTACGCCTCGCACAAAGCTGCGTCCTCCGTCGCAACCGACAAGGTAGGATGCTTTCCAGGTTGATTGCGCTTCTGTGGAGACGTCGATTGCATCAAGGCGGACCCCATCGCATTCTTCTTGCACTCCTATGACCTTCATGCCGAACTTCAGTGTTATGCGAGGCCTTTTGGCTGCCTCCTCCAGGAGGACCTGTTCTACATACATCTGGTTGGCTCGATGTATCGGTTCGGGGACTTGATCCAGTGGACTCGATGCGGCTACGCTTAGCCGTTTTTCGGTTTCGGAAGGCATGGGTAGCCTTGCCAGCTCCCATTCGTTGAAGCGTGTAAAGTATGCGACATCGGTAGGATGATCCAGGGGTAGCCCAAGATTCCGTATGCGTTTGGCGAAACCCAGGCGGCGGTAATGTTCCATGGTGCGCGAGTTATGAGTGCTCCCCTTGGGGTGCATGCGCGCCGATGATTCCGTATTGAAGACTGTGCTGTTGACCCCGTGCCGGTCAAGAAACATTGCCAGCAGCAGACCCACGGGTCCGCCGCCGACAATTGCCACGGAAGTTCTTTGTGCGTGATCCGCAGGACTGTTCAAACCGTTGCTCCGTCAGATGTTGATATGGATTTTTGGATATTCCGGCCCATGCTTTTGCTGTAGTGGGCCGGCCCTGCTGGCTAGTTCGGGTCGACGCCAGACAGCTTGACCGCCGCCTCGTATTTTTTGAGGTTTTCACGGATGTTTTTTGCATACTCTTCAGGCGTGCTCCAGACGGGAATCGATCCTAGGATTTCAAAACGATCGCGCATTTCCTTTGTATCAAGGGCCTTTTCGATGGCCTTGGATAATTTGTCCAGAATTTCCGGCGGGGTGCCTGCCGGAGCGAGTACCCCCACTTCGGAGGGGAAGTCGTATCCAGGAAATAATTCGGATAGGGTCGGCACATTCGGTGTTCCTGGAAATCGCTTCGCCGATGTAACGGCCAATAGATTGACTTGCCCCGTTGTCGCATAAGGGCCGACGGTGGGCAGTGCAGTCATCAGAACAGGGACTTGACCGGCAAGAAGGGCCGGAACGGATTGACCGGATCCTTTGTATGGAATATGCGTCAAATTGATACTTGCTTCGGACTTGAACACCTCCATGGCGATCTGATGGATGCTTCCCACGCCGGACGATCCATAGTTAATGGAACCGGGTTCTTTCTTGGCCTGGGAGATTAGGTCCTGAATTGTCTTGAGCGAGGTTGTCTTTGCATTCGCGGCGATGAACATGGGCGTTACCCCAGCCAGGCTGATGGGTGCAAAGTCCTTCACAGAATCGTATCCGACCGACTTGAACAGATAAGGCGCGATAGCCAGCTGTCCTATATCCGCAACCAGTAATGTGTATCCATCGGGGGAGGAGTTCGCAAGTTGCCTGGTCGCAAGCGTGCCGCCAGCGCCAGGGCGGTTGTCGATAACGAACGATTGACCCAGCAGGCTGCCCAGCTTCTCGCCAAGTGTGCGGGCAATGATGTCAGGAGTTCCGCCCGGTGCGTAGCCTACAAGAACCTTAACAGGCCGATTGGGATAGTCGGGAACTGCATACGCACAGCCCGCGAACGTGGCCAAGCTTAGCAGGCCTACTGCGATATTCTTTGAAAAAGTTAACATTTTCTCTCCTTTGGGATGATGGTGTTGCCCGCTCTATCGAAAGAAGGCGGTTATCTACTGCTTGTTATTTCTTATGTTTCCGTTGCTGCGTTACTAATACTTTATAAGCGGCTTCCTCCATTGGATTCGGATGTCTGTGGCGTGGAAAAAATCGGGGGCGTGATTTCAAATATCCAGGACAAGTTCTGGCGAGCATGCCCGGGACACGCAGCTTATGATCCGATCGTGTTGCTCGCTTTCAGACAATACGAAATCGCGGTGATCGGCTTCGCCTTCCAGCAAGCCCACCTGACAAGATCCACAGCTGCCACTCTCGCAAGAACTGGCGATGTGAACTCCCGCATTGCGTAAGGTCTGTAGCAGGGTGTCCTTGGCCGGCACGGTAAGTTTCATTCCAGACTTGGCCAAGCGCACGGTGAATGCCTGATCATCAGGCCGAGGTTTGGGTTTGAGCGCGCAAAAATCCTCAAAGTGCACGCTTGACGAAGGCCAATGTCCTGCCATATCGCGTACGGCTTGCATAAGCGGGCTCGGCCCGCAGCAATATAAATGGGTGCGATCCGGCTTTTCCAGCATGGGCCACAAGTCCAGGCGGCGATCGGGCTTGCCTTCGTCGTGGTGAATGACGACCTTCCCTTTGAACTCCGGTTTTTCCCAATCTTCCATGAATGAAGTTTCTTGCAAAGAACGCGTGCAGTAATAGAGCTTGAATGATTTGCTTCCTGCGGCAGACAAGGCCAGCAGCATTGAGCGTATTGGTGTAATGCCAATTCCGCCGGCGATGAACAGGTATCGGGCGGCGTCCGGAACGAGCGGGAAAGCGTTTCGCGGTTCGGAGGCGAGTATGGTGTCGCCTACTTTCAGGGTGTCGACCATACTCTTCGAGCCTCCCCGTCCAGCGGCATCCCGCTTTACGGCTATGACATAGCGATTACGCTCGGTTGGCGCATTGCACAGCGAGTATTGACGCAACAACTCATTCGGGGTCTCCACGAATATATGAGAGCCCGCAAGGAAGATGGGGAGCTCGCCGCCGTCCGGCCGCTGCAACTGAAAGCTCATGGTATCGTTCGCAATCTTGTTGGCGGCGGTAACAAGCAGCGGCATATTTGCGATTTGTTTTGCTTCAGACATGATGATTTCTCTGTTTGAAACCCGGGGGGACGGGTTCCAGGCTATCGACAGGCGTTTTTCTCGCTAGACCTTATGGCGCTCAAGTGTTCCAGGTGCGAAGAGCTCTTCTATCTTGAGAAGCCGCTCTGCTGTGCCATGCTTGTGCGCATACTGCACGACTGCGCTCAATGCCTTCTGGTTTTCGGCCACTCCGTATGGCCAGTAGTCGGCTCCCATCTGGGATCGAGTTTGCTCCATCCAGGGGCCGAGCCAGGGGAAGGTAATAGGCAATGCGGCAATGTTCTCCAGCGCTGCTACCGCTATTTCCTTGGCCTTGATGAATGCTGTGTAGACTGAGTTCGCCAGCCAGGGATGAGCATGCACCAGCTCTCGCCGGATACCGATGACATGCATTATGGGAAATATCCCTGTGCGCGCGAAATACTCGGCCTCGGCGGCTTGGTAATCCGGAAATAGCCTTTTAACCATGGGCACGCCTTCATTGAAGCAACGGGGAGGGCGCATTGCGATCAGAGCGTCCAGCTTCCCCTCTCGCAGCCAGGAGTCCAGAGTTGCATCTGATGAAATGGAGGAGACTTGTATAGCGGGCGGCAGATTGAGTGCGAGCTTTTCCACACGGCCGGGTTGTTCGAGTCCGCCCTGGAACCATTCGAAATCCCACGGCTCCACGCCGTAATCCTGGGACAGGAGTGCGCGTGCCCACAAGGCTGCGGTAATTTGGTATTCGGGAACTCCTACGCGTTTCCCCTTGAGGTCTACCGGGGAGTCGATGCCGCGATCTGTGCGTATATAAATAGCCGAATGGCGGAAGGTGCGAGAAATGAAAACCGGTATCGCAACGTAGGGCATTTCTACGCCGCGGCTAAGGTTTAGAATATATGAACTGAGCGACAGTTCGCAGACATCGAACTCTTGGTTCCGGTATGCGCGGAAGAAAAGCTCCTCCGGCTCCATGGTCATGAAGTTCAGGTCGCAGCCTTCAATAAGAACGCGGCCATCACATATCGCTTGAACGCGATCATAATCACCGCAGGCCAGGGTGATGGGCAATTTTTTCACGGCTTTCTCCTGCATAGGTCAATGCACAAGCAAGTTTTTTTATAAAGTAAGGTCGACGCGGATGGATCATGTCTGCATCGAGCCCGGCTTTGCCTTATGTGGCGCTTTCGGTTTCCTTGCTGCGATTGAGGGGCAAGCCCGTGATCAGCGTGCGCCAATCCGTTTCCTTTTCGGCGATTCCTTCGTAGGAACGGATATCTGCGAACGGGGTGCTGCGGCCAATCGTGCCGATTGCGGGTTTGCCTTCCAGGATGCCTTGTGCCGCTTCGACCATGATTCGGCGGAACTCGACGATGGCGATATCGCTCGCGCCTAGCCTGTCGTCGGATCGGTTAGCGATTCTCCCCATGGTTTCCCACATTGCAATATCCTGATTGGGTATGCCACGAAGACCGGTGAAGTCGCCTAGCTTCATCGCCTTGCGATCCTGAAGATAATCGTTGTCGCGTGAGCGTACACGGTGAAACTTCTCATCCAGGTCTATTCCCACCTGAGCTCCGCAGAACTTGCGCCAGCTTTCCTGGTCGATGCCAATGCCTGGCGTCGTATCGTCGCTCCAGGCTATGAAGTACAGGAAGGTATTGATGTCATCGATCGGGACCGTATACTGGATGAGGCTGTACTGGCTATTTGGCGGAATTTGTACGGTAATGGGCGCGATGAAGTTGGTCACCCGTAAATAGTTGTGCGTATCGGCGTTTGTGATTGGACGCCGAATGGCAACATAGCTCATCCCGTAATCGGTATGCTGGACCTGGATGCGTGGCGATTTGTCCGTTGAGGGACGAGTCATGTATGCATCGGTCATCCCCGCATTTGTTACGCGGGCCGGTCGGATATCGGTGGAGTGCAAGCTAGAGCTGTGAGCTGAATCTATGGCTCCTTCCAACACCTGGGCCCAATTGCATCCCACATGCACCTTGACGATGCTTACTTTGGCTTTTGAGCCATTGGCGAAACCTGGGCGTTCAAATTCGGGCATGGCGTCAGGCGGCCCCATATATACCCATACCAATCCGTTGGCTTCGCGCACGGGGTAGGATTTATGTTTGACCTTTTCCGCCAGCGCACTGCCGTCCGGCTCGGAGGGCATATCGACCACATTGCCGTCCACATCCATCTTCCAGCCATGATAGAGGCACCGTAGTCCACATTCCTCGTTACGGCCATACACCAGAGAGGCGCGCCGGTGCGGGCAGAACTCGTCGAGTAGTCCGACACGGCCATCGCTATCCCGGAACGCAACCAGGTTTTCGCCCAGTATGCGTACTCGTACGGGATTGCCGTCAGCCTCGGGTACCTCTTCCACCAAGCAGGCTGGTAGCCAATGGCGCCTCATTATCTGCCCCATCGCCGCGTCGCCTTCGACTCGGCACAGCAGTTCATTTTCTTCGTGGGTCAACACCGTACTTTCTCCTTGCCCTTGCTATGTTGCATGACGCCGATTCTGCGGATCAGGTCTCCACAGATAAATCATCAGCTGTACATATAATTAGATATCTAAGTATAATATTAGTGATCTAATTATTTTCCGTCAAGCATGATTTGAAACTCAATGATTGGGACGGCTTCTATCGCTCAAAGGAGACATGTATGCGCTACATCAGTTTTATTCACGAAGGTCAGGCTGTATTGGGTATCAGGGAGGGGAAGAAGATTCATATACTCGGCAATGAATTGCTTGATTCCTTGCTTGCAAGAGGAGCGGACCTGGCGGAGTACGGACGAAATCAGCCTTATGCGGCTACGCTGGATGAGGCACAGGTAAAGGAATTCCTTCCGCCCCTGGTTCGACCTCCCAAGATCTTCTGCGTAGGCTTGAACTATGCGGACCATACCAAGGAGAGTGATTACGAACAGCCCGACTATCCCACGATTTTTCCGCGCTACCACAGCAGTCTGGTTGCTCATCAAGAACCCATTGTTCGGCCACTGGCCTCGGATTCACTGGACTTCGAGGGGGAAATGGCAGTGGTTCTTACCGGTGGTGGACGGCATATTGCCAAAGAGGATGCTCTGCGATGGGTGGCGGGTTATTCGGTATTCAACGATGGATCGGTAAGGGAGTATCAATTCAAATCGCCGCAATGGACGATAGGCAAGAATTTTGACAATACGGGCGCCTTTGGTCCAGACCTGGTCACGGCTGACGAGCTACCTCCAGGAGGGCGTGGATTGATATTGGAGACTCGCCTGAATGGCGTGGTGGTACAAAGTGCTTCAACCGACGACATGCTGTTCGATGTAGCCACGCTTATTTCCATTCTCAGCGAAGCCATTTCTCTTGAGGCGGGCGATGTCATTGTTACCGGAACACCATCGGGCATAGGCTGGGCTCGGGATCCCCGATTGTTGATGCGCGAAGGCGACATCTGCGAGGTGTCGATCTCACAAATAGGCACCTTGCGGAACTCAATCGAGAACGAGCGATAAGGGAGCGGATTCCTATTGAGATTCCTATTGAGTATCCCAGCAAGGAGAGGAGCAGATTATGAGTTCCATAAACAATAGCGCCGGCTTGGCTGATGTCAGCGTACATTCAATCGATCGGTTTGTCCTGACTGTGCCCGACCTGGAGGCCGCGGTGCATTTTTATACGGCCTTCGGTCTCGATGTGTCGAATGAAGGCGGCAAGCTGATCATCAAGGCAGCAGATGGCCATGCCTGGGGCATGGTCGAGCAAGGCCGGCGCAAAGCGCTAAAGTACCTGAGTTTCAACTGCTTCGAAGCCGACCTGCCTTTGCTTCGCAAACAATTGAAAACGGCGGGTGCACGCGACGCGGAGTCTCTGGATTTAACCGGTTCGACTGATTACTGGTTTTATGACCCTGACGGCAATTTGCTGCATGTACAGGCCGGACCTAAAACATCTCCCGATACCAAGGCCCCCAATCCATGCGTAAACATCGCTGCGAATGAGCGGGGGGCGCCAAGGCGCGGAGATATGGCAAAGGTGCGGCCTCGCCGACTGTCTCACGTCTTGCTATTTTCGTCCGATGTTTCTCGCAGTATCGATTTTTATTGCCGAGGACTCGGATTGCGGCTTTCCGATAGGTCGCAAGATATAGTGGCTTTTCTGCATGCCCCTCATGGTTGCGATCACCACTTGGTTGCATTCGCCAAGAGCTCGGTGCGCGGTTGGCATCATTCTTCCTGGGATGTCGATGGCGTTGACGAGGTGGGGTTGGGAGCGGAGCAAATGGCGACAGCAGGTTACACGGAAGGATGGGGAACGGGACGTCATGTGCTCGGGTCGAATTATTTCCATTATGTGCGCGACCCGTGGGGTTCGTTCGCGGAGTACTCGGCTCATATAGACTATATAGAAGCTGGTTATCAATGGGTGGGGCGGGATCATCCGCCTGAGAACTCCCTTTACCTATGGGGACCTCAAGTTCCTTCCTACTTCATCGAAAACTCTGAAGTGGAACGGTAATATAAGGAGGGGTACGCGCAATAGCGAAACGGGAGCGTGGCATTTTTTCTAACGCCTTTTCATTGTGATGCCTTTGGCGCTGCTCCGGTTTTCGATGCCTCTGCCGGAGGCGCCGACAGGCTGTCCAGCACCTGGGCGGCCTGTCTTGCCAAGGCGCGCTGGGCGCATGGAGGCCGAGCGCATAGATGAACATGGCGGAAGGCCGGCCAAGGGCTCGCTTCATGAAACCCCACACATGAAATCAGCGGCGCCGGCGATCATGGCGGTCATGGCCGTGCCCCTTGCCCCGATCGTATGAAGGCCGGTTCTGCCCGCTGTTCCAGTTTCGTCCGCGGCGTTTGTCGCGGTCTTCCGTCAGGACATTGCCGAGCACGCCGCCCGCGGCCGCGCCGCCCAGGGTGTAAAGGGGATCGCCGCCGGAGAACACGGCGCCGGTGGCGGCGCCCAGTCCCGCGCCCAGCAGCGTATTGCTGGATTTCCGGTCGTGAGTGGCGCAGCCGGCCGCGGCCAGCGACATCAGGCCTATGGCGGCGATGCGTGCGATAGTGCGTTGCAGTGTCATGGCGTACTCCTGTCTGTTGTTGACGAAGCCAGAGTAGCCATGCGTTTTCATGCAAACAAGGGCTAGGCAGGCGTTTGCAGCCCACTGAAATATCTACCGTCCCGCCGGGCGGTTTTGTAATGGTTTTGTGTCAAATGCGCGGCCCTCACGCAACGCGGGGCGGAATGATCCGCCCCGCCAAGGTATTGCCAACCCGCCGGCCGATGGCAGCCGGCGGGCCTGCCGTTCCAGCCTATTCCAGCTTGATGCCGGCCTCCTTCACGACCTTGGCCCAGTTGGCCACCTGCGTCTTCAGCCAGCCGCCAAACTCGTCCGGCGTCATCTGGATGGGCTGGGCGCCCAGTGTTTCAAGTTTCGCCTGCACGTCGGGCATCTGGATGATCTTGGCCATTTCGGCGTTCAGCTTGTCCACGATGGGCTTGGGTGTTCCCGCGGGAGCGAGTACGCCTTGCCAACTGCCCGTGACGAAGCCCGGGATCATCTCGCTGACGGTGGGCACGTCCGGAAGCTGGGGCAGGCGCTTCTCGCTGGTGACGGCCAGCAGCCTGATCTTGCCGCTCTTGACGTGGGGGTAGGTGGCGACCATGCCATTGGTGGTGGCGTCGACCTGGCCGCCGATCAGGTCGGTCAGCGCCTGGGCGCCGCCCTTATAAGGAATGTAGCCCCACTCGACGCCGGTTTTCTGGGCGAACAGGACGCCGGCCATATGCGGTGCGCTGCCCATGCCGGCCGCGGCGGCGAAGTTCATCGCGCCCTTCTTCTCCTTGGCATAGGCGACGAGCTCTTCCTGGGTCTTGACCGGCAGGGAGTTCGTGGTCACCAGCAGGTGAGGCGAATAGGCCAGCATGGAAACCGGCGCCAGGTCTTTAATGGGATCGAACGGCATATTGGGGTAGACGCTGGGACTGATGCTCAGGTTGCCCAGGTCCAGCAGCAGCAAGGTGTAGCCGTCGGGCTGCGACCGCACGACATAGTCCGCGCCTATATTGCCGTTGGCGCCGGCACGATTTTCCACCACAACGGTTTGTCCCAGTGCCTGGCCCAGCTTGTCGCCCACCAGCCGGCCCAGCACATCCGAGGTGCCGCCCGCGGGGAAGGGCACGATCAGCTTGATGGGTTTGTCGGGATAGTTGGCGGCATCGGATTGGGCCAGCGCGGGCGCGCCGGCTACGGCGATGCAGCAGGCCGCGATTGCTGTTTTGACGAATGTCTTCATGAAATCTCCTCGGCGGCGCTTGTGGCGCCACATGCTTTGGTTGGTGATCGAATTTTTATTACGCGGGGATTATCATAGCTACTTGTCAGTTGTCGGACAAGAAGAATTATCGATTTTTACCGGAAATTTTTTCTTTTCCTGCTTTTTATTACGAATCGGGCGGGGCCCCGGCCGTTTCGGACGCGCGCTTGAGCCGGTCGCGGCTGTTGCTCAGATGCCGGTGCATGGCGGAGCGAGCGCCCTCGGCGTCCTTGTCGGCGATCGCCTGGAAAATGGCCTGATGTTCCAGGTCCACTTTTTTCAGGTAGGCGTTTCGCGCAGCGGAATCGCTCTTGTACATGCCGATGCGCGACCGCGGAATGGCCATCATGCCCAGATAAGCGAACAGTTCGATGAAATAGCGGTTGTTGGTGGCCTGGGCGATTTCCTGATGGAAGCTGAAGTCGGCGTCGACGCCATCCTCTTGTGTATCCACGACCCGGCCCATTTGTTCCAGAGCCTGGCGCAGGCGTGCCAACTGAGCCGGGCTGCGGCGTTCGGCCGCCAGCGCCGCCGCCTCGGATTCCAGGCTGGTGCGCAGTTCGAGCAGGCTGATGACTTCCTTGACGGTGTCCAGTTCGCCGGGATCGATGCGAAACGGTGCTGTGGATGAGGCATCCAGGACGAATACGCCGACGCCCTGGCGGGCCGATGCCAGGCCGGCGCTTTTGAGGCTGGAAACGGCCTCGCGCACCACGGTCCGGCTCACGCCATAGGAAGCGACCATGTCATGTTCGCTGGGCAGCTTGTCGCCGGGCTTCAGGTCGCCGCGGGCGATGCGGTCGCTCAAGTCCTTGGCCAACTGCGCAGCCAGGCTTTTGGGCCGCTGTAAAGAGAGGGAGGGACGGATCAATGAGGCCATGGCCGCGCGAAAAGAATGCTCGATGGCCCATTATAGCTGTCCGCTTGTATGATGACAGGCTGAAGCGGCCCGCCAATGTCCGCCCGCATGCGGGCACGCCACTTTCCCGATACGCATCATTCATCGCAGTAAATACGGTCAACATTTCATTCTGGAGTATTTATCGTGCCTATCATTGAATCAATTGACGTTTGTGCTGTTGCGGTGCCGCTGGACCGTGTCACTTCCTTCTCCAACCGTACGGTCAGCACGCGCTACTACGGACTGGTCAAGATCCGGTCCAGAGAAGGAATCGAAGGCATCGGCTTCTGTTATATCGGTAGCGCCGGCGGGCCCATCTTCACGGCGGCCGTCGAGCACCTGCTTGGCGGCGTCCTGATCGGAAAAGAATCCCATGGCGTGGAAGGCCTGTGGCAGTCCATGTACCAGGAAGCGTTGCTGCAAGGCCGTCAGGGTACGGTCATGCGGGCCATCAGCGCGCTGGACACGGCCATCTGGGACATGAATTCAAAGGCGGCCGGCCTGCCGCTGCATAAGTATCTTGGCGCGGTGGAGCTGGAAAGCGTGCCGGCCTATGCCAGCGGCGGGTACTACCTGGACGGAAAGACGCCCGAGAAGCTGGGCGAGGAAATGGCCGGCTATGTGGCGCTGGGCTTCAAGGCCGTTAAGATGAAAACCGGGCGCCACTCGCCCAAAGAGGAAGAGGCGCGCCTGAAGGCTGCGCGTGATGCGGTCGGCCCCGATGTGGAGCTGATGATGGATTGCAATAATGCCTGGCAGGATGTGACCCAGGCCATGCAGTACATTCGCCGTTTCGAACAATATGAACCCTACTTTATCGAAGAGCCCTTCGGCCCCGACGATGTGGACAGCCATGCCAAGCTCGCGCGGCTGACGCACCTGCCTATCGCCACCGCCGAAATTGGCTATGGCCGGTGGTACCACAAGGAATTGCTGGACAAGCAGGCGGCATCGATCCTGCAGACCGATGCCGCGGTGTGCGGCGGAATCACCGAATGGAAGCGCATTGCCGCCACGGCGGCCAGCTATGGCGTGGTGGTCTGCCCGCACTGGTTCCACGACTTGCACGCGCCACTGGTGGCTGCCACGCCCAATGCGCGTTACGTGGAGTTTTTCTGGGACGACCAGGTGCTGAACTTCCGGCGCCTGGTCGACCGGCAGCTTGCGCAGAAGGACGGCCGGGTCATCCTGCATCAAGAGCCGGGGCTGGGTTTTGGCTTTGATGAGAAGGCTGTGGGCCTCTACGGGGCTTGGTCTACCGTGCGCTAGGGCTCGTCGGCGCTGGAAAGGAAGCCGAATCGGCTGGTAATGGGCAGGCAGGCTAGGCGCAGGCGTGTAGCGACGATGAGTGTGCCAGTAAAAGCGCAAGCGTCTTTTCTGTTTCGCCGGCTGTTTGCGTGATGGCGCCGGCGTTCCACGCCGCCACCTCGCCCGCAACCCGTTCAAGCCTATCCAGCCTGTCCACGGGCAGGCCTGTTTCCAGCAGCTCATCCGTTTGCACGGCCATTACGATGGCGTCCACATGCTTGTTCATCAGCAAGGCCGTGCAGCGCGCGAACAGGCCTTGCGCCGCCATGGGAACGGCATGGCCCGATGGATCTTCGGTAAGGGCATGGCTGGCCACATAGCAGGCCAAGCCCCGATCCGCCCAATATCGCTGGCGCGCGCGGGCGACGCGCAGCGCGTCGTCTCCGCCTGCGACCGCTTCGATGGGGATGCGCCCATCGCCAGGCACCAGCCGCGCCATCAAGGCCGGCAGGCTGTCCAAAGAACTTTGACTCGCGCCCAGCAGCGGCGATGAGTTGACCTCGTTGATGACGGCCCCATTCTCGTGCCAGGGACGGGTGATGTCGGGTGAAATGATGTCCACGCCGGCGATGTCCAGCCCGAAAAGCTCGGCCGCCTGTATGGCGATGGCCGCGTTGTCCGGATGCAGCGTCGTTGAGAAGTCTTCGTCCACCCCGCCCCAATCGGTGGATTCGATGCGGCGCAACGGAGCCCATGCGCCCGGCGCAAGAATGCTGTCCAGGGTCAAGCCGGCGCGGTCCAGTTCCTGGCGCGCCAGGTCGTCGGCGGGGTAGGGCGACGGCCTGTTCCAGGCGGGCAGGGCCATGCGCCGGGCATTGGCGGCCTGTATGCGCTCGGCGATGGTGCTGCGTCCATCGCCCTCGACTCCAATAGGATGGCGCCTTACGGCATACAGCACCCGGCCCCGCACGACCAGCAAGCGGTGACAGGTGCCCGGCACCATGCGTTCGACCAGCACCTGCTTGGAGAAGCGCGACGCATGTTGAAAAGCGGCGCGCAGTGATTCCTCCGACTCCACGCCCACCGTCACGCCCTCGCCCCGGTCGCGGTCCGCGGGCTTGACGACCACGGGCCAGCTGATGGCCGCGGCGGCCTGCATCGCCTGGCCTTCTTCGGCTAGCAGCGTGTGTGTGGGGGCGGGCAGGCCGAACTGCCGCAGCCATTCGGCAGCAACGTACTTGTGCTGGGCCGCGTCCACGCCCAGCGAGGAATCGGACTCCGATTTGCTGTGTCTGACCCTGTGGGAATGGCGGCCCCAGCCCAGCTGGAACAGGCCATTGCCCAGATGGCGCCAGGGCATGTCCAGCTCATGCGCGGTGCGTAATAGATGAATGGACGATTTTCCCAGGGGGAGCGCTTGCCGCAAGGGCTGGAGAACCTGGCTTTCCACTTCGGCATACAGCCGCTCGGGCTCGGCAAAGCTGGCCGGATCGCCCGCCAAGCCCAGAATCAGCGCGGTCGCCGCGTTATAGACGGCATGCAGGGATGGGGCCGGCATATGGTCCAGCTGCGGCACGGCTACCGTAAACAGCCAGGCGCCCGGCATGGACTCGTCGGGCATGCGGGATAGAATGCGGCCGGGCTCGAAAACAGGCAGGCGGGCGGCGCGCTGGAGTTCCGCCGCAAGCTGCAGGATGCGCCATATCGTTTCCGCCGCATCGTCTGTCGAGCCGCCGCTGCCGGAGCGCGGCTGGATGGGAAGGCCAAGCTTCGCGCTCAGCCAGTGGTCGACCGGCGTCCAGTCGGCTCCGGCGGGGCAGTGGGCAAGCCGTATGGTCAGGGCTTGATCGGGCTGGCTCAGTCCGTGATGGAATCCAGCCGGGCTCGAGCCGCTTGCCATTGGGTCAGAACGCCACGCGCAGCTTGGCCGAAGCCGTTTGGTTGGTGAAGCCGCTGCGGCCTTCGATGTCGTAGCGCATGCTTATTTCCACGCCCGATTGTGTCGTGGCGACCAGGCCGAGCCCGGCGCGGGCCAGCCATGGCGTGGCGTCCCGGCCGGTCGTGGTAAAGGCCGGGCCGCCGCCCGCGAACGACGAGACGATGTTGCGCCGCTTGGCCAGGGCGTCGTAGCCCACGCCGGCGTCGGCGCGCAGGCCGATGGAGTCGTTGATCTCGTGCATCAGCTTGCCGCCGGCCATGAAGACCAGCGCATCCGTGTCGCGCGCATCGACCTTCAGATTCAGCGCATCCGCGCCTTTCTCGGTATAGCCGCGATCGCGTATCCATGTATAGTCGGCGCGGACATAGGGGGCGATCTTGGTCTGTTCGCCGACACTGTAGTTGCGCGTGAGCCCGGCGCCCAGGTGGGCGCTCCAGCTGTCGTAGCTGGCCGTGGCCTGCCGGCTGATTTCACCGAACTCGATATTGCGCCGCCCATCGGTCCGATGCTGGCCCACGTCGGCCTGCCAGTTGATCTCGCTGCGCTCATCCAGCGCATGGCTGCCATAGCCGATCAACTGATAGCTGTCCACTTTGCCGCGATTGCGCGCGATGGACGAGTTGCCGGTGATGTCGGTATGGCTGTAGGCGAAGGCCGCGCCCAGGTTCGTGGTGGCGGAAACATCGGCGTCGCCGCCCACGACCATGCCGTAGGTGTCCGCCGAGAAGCCCGCTATGCCGCCGCGGTCATTCTGGTCGGCGCGGCTGCCGAAGGCCTTGGCCCACACGCGCTTGCCGCCGGCGAACTCATCGCCGGAAGACATGCCGCGATTGCTGTCCTGGCGTGCCTGGATGATGCGCCCGGTGCCGGCCATCGTATTCTGCACGGCCGTGGTCTGGCTGTTGTTGAGCGTGGGTGCCGTCTGGCTGACGGCGTTGGACACTTCCTGCTCCGTGCCCAGTTTGCCCAGCGCATCGATTACGGATTGCATGTCCGCGTTGCCGGCGCCCTGGGCGATAATGGAGTCGAAGGCCTGGGCCGCGCCCAGCGCGGCGGGATTGCCGGTGGCGCTGACGATCTGGGCGATCTGCTTGGCTTGCGTGATCTTGAAATCGATATGCCCGTCTTCGCCCGTGGTGGCGATGCTGGTGAAATCGAACAACGCGCTGTTGTCGCCGACGCTGGAGAAGTTTCCGTTAAGGGAATAGCCGTGGTCCACATAAACGACTTTTTTCAGCGTCTGCCCTTCGGCCAGCGTGTTGACCGCCATAACGTCCACATAGGCATTGCCTGCAATGTCGGCGCCGCGTAGGGCCCGAAGCTGGCTGTATCCGCCGGCATCGGCGCTTTTGGCGGCGATGCGCAGTGTGCCGGTGGCGGTTTGATTGAAGGTGCCCACAACACCGGATGAACCCCCCAGGGCCGCCCCCGAATACAGGGGCAGGTCGATAATGCCTGCGTTGTTGACGGCGCTGTCTTGGCCAGTGTGCAGCATGCCCGTAAGCCGCCCCGTTGCCAGGTTATTGACGATGCCCGATCCATTGTCGATGAACAGGGAATAGCCTTCGCCGCCTTCCAGGGCCGCGCCGGAAATGGTCCCGGTGTTGTTGATGGTGCCTGAAAAACTCGATATTTCTATGCCGGCGGCGATTCTATCCTCGCCGGCGGAGGCCGAGTTGTTCAACACAGCCTGGATCGCGCCGTGGTTGTTGATCGTGCCGGATGAGCTAAGGGAGTATATGCCTGCGCTGTGGCCGCTGGGGGCATTGATGGTGGCGGTGATGACACCGCTGCTTTCGTTGGTCACGATGGCATCTTCGCCTATTGTGTCCAGGTAGACGCCCGCCACTACGCTGCTGATATCTTCACCGGCGGTCCCGGTGGAATTGATGCTGCCCTGGTTGATCAGATGCCCTATGAATGCGTCACCGACCGTAATGGCTGAGCCGGGGCTTGTGTTGGGCCCCACGCTTAACACCACCCCCGGATTGACAGTCGTACTGCCTTCCTCAGCTATGTTACAGACCGTAGTTCTGCTCTGGGTGATAACCCCGTCTTCACCGCTATTCCCATTCCAACCGCAATAACCGGGGACGGCATGGGCGTCCGGCATGACAAGCAAGCCGCTGCCACAGGCCAAGGCCAGGGCGCCATGCAGCACAGTGGCTTTCAAGGCCGGATTTTTCGTAAACTTATTGGGGAACATGAGGATGGGATCGCAAGGGTTGACTATTCCGGAACATGCCTTGAATCAAGAGTGTTCAAGCGATTAACACTACCGGAAAATGGTGCGAAATATTACAATGCCAGCCATGCCGAAGTCGATTGCCGCCACACTTTTTTTTCTTGTTGTTTGTTCAGGTTGCGCCACGATTCCGTCGCCGGAAGAGCGCCGCGTCATAGCGGATTCCCTGGCCGCCGGCCATGATTGGCAGGCCAGCGTTTTGCCGGCCGGCGGCTTCGATCTTGTTGCGTACGCGCCACGGCAGATCCGGCCCGCGGAAACCCTGACGGTCTATATCGAAGGCGATGGGTTTGCATGGGTGACGGGGGCTCGGCCGTCCAGCGATCCGACGCCGCGCGATCCATTGGCCTTGCGGCTGGCTTTGGCCCAGCCTTCCGGCAATGCCGCGTATCTGGCGCGGCCCTGCCAATATGTGGATGCGGCGCGCTCCGGCTGTCCGCAGCGTTATTGGACCGGGTCGCGTTTCTCAGCCGAAGTGGTGCATGCCGAAAGCCAAGCATTGGATGTCCTGAAACGGCGTTTCGGTGCGCAGCGGCTGACCTTGGTGGGGTATTCGGGCGGCGGCGCCGTGGCGGCATTGCTGGCCGCCCGGCGCGGCGACGTCGAGCGCCTTATCACCGTGGCGGGCAACCTGGATCATCGGGCATGGACGGCTCACCATCGAATACGGCCCCTGACCGGCTCGCTCGATCCCGCGGATGAAAGCAATGCCTTGCGCGGCGTCCGGCAATGGCATTTCGCGGGTGGGAAAGATACGGTGATCCCACCCGGCCTGGTTCAGGGGTTCGCGCAGCGCTTTCCGGCCGATGCCAGGCCTGTGGTCCATGTCGAGCCGGGCTTTGATCACCGCTGCTGCTGGGCCGAGGATTGGCCGCGGTTATATGGAGCGGCAGCCCGATTCCCAGGCTGAAACCCTTATCCTTTACAGCGCTTGTCCGGGATGCGGATTTATTCCAGGATGCCTGTCCCGGGCCGCAAGCCGTCCGGCCCGCGCGCCCGGAGTATCATCATGGCTCGGGCGCGTTTCCGCCCCGCATGACGATAAGAACGAGTATGACTTCCACAGAAATCCGTGCCGACGGCGCCGCCATGGCGGCGCCCGTCCGGAGCCGAGCGGCGGCGATCCTTCTGGGCTTCAGTTTGATGCTGATCGCCTACAACCTGCGGCCCTTGTTTTCCAGCCTTTCCGTGTTGCTGCCCGATTTGGTTCGGCAGACCAGCCTGACGTCGGCCGGCGCCGGCTACCTGACGACGCTGCCTGTGCTTTGCCTGGGTCTGTTCGCGCCGCTGGCGCCCAGGATATCCCAGCGCGTAGGGCCGGAACGCACGTTGCTGGCTGTCCTGTTCTTCCTGATGGCCGGCACGGCGCTGCGGGGCATGGGCGATATGTACTCCCTGTTCATCGGCACGGCGCTGGGCGGGGCGGCCATCGCCACGGGCAATGTCCTGCTGCCCAGCGTGGTCAAGCGCGACTTTCCGAAACAAGCGGCATTGATGACCGGTCTGTATACCATGGCCTTATGCGGCGGCGCGGCTTCGGCGGCGGCCTTCACCTTGCCCATCGCGCATTACTTCGGCGGCTCATGGTCGATCGGCCTGGCGGTATGGGCCGTGCCGGCGGCCCTGGTGCTGCTGGCCTGGGCGCCGCAATCGCTGCGCGCCGAACATGCGTCGCGGCAAGCCAGGCGCAGCGTAAGCGGTTTGTGGCGCGACCCGCTGGCCTGGCAGGTTACCTTCTTCATGGGGCTGCAATCGGCCCTGGCCTATTGCGTCATGGGCTGGATGGCGCCGATCTTGCGCGATCGAGGCATGGACGGCGTGGGGGCTGGACTGGTGGTGTCGGTTTCCATCATTGTCCAGGTCTTCACATGCCTGCTGGTGCCGCCGCTGGCGGCGCGGTGCAGGGATCAACGCCTGTTCAACGCGGCGCTGGCGCTGATTGCCGGCGGCGGCTTCATCGGTTTGCTCTTCGCGCCCTTGTCGACCATCTGGATCTGGGCGGTTTTCCAGGGCATCGGGCAGGGCGGCTTGTTCGCCATCGCCATGACCGTCATCGTCCTGCGTTCCCCCGATTCCCACGTGGCCGCCCATCTTTCTGGGATGGCGCAAGGGGTGGGCTATGTACTGGCCGCCTTCGGCCCACTGCTGGTCGGGGTACTGCACAGCGCGACGGGCAGCTATCGGGCGGCTGCGTGGCTGTTCGCTGCCCTGGGCGTGGCGGCGGCCGTGAACGGATGGGGCGCGGGCCGCGCCATGCTGGTCAAGGCGCGCAGCCATGCCAAGGCGGCTGTGCACGACGCCTGATCGGCGCGGCTCACGCGCAAGCCTCGGTTCGCGGCTTGCGCATGACGAGATAGATGCCCGCGGCGGCCAGCGCCATGCCCGGCCATGCGGACAATGGCAGCGCCTCGTCCAGGATAAGAAAGGCAATCACGGCCGTCACCGGCGGCACCAGGAAGAACAGCGCCGATACGCGCGAGGCTTCGCCGCGCCGTATCATGGCCAGCAGCAGGGAAATCGCCACGATGGAATTGCACACGACGAGATACGCCAGCGACATCAGGAACTCGGTGGACCATTGAATGCGCATAGGCTCCAGCAGAAAAGCCAGCGGCGCGGAGACGGCCAGCCCCACCGCATATTGCACCATGTTGGCGGTGACCGGATGCGCCTGGACGCCATAGCGTTTTTCCCATAGCGTGCCGCCGGTCATGGACAACAGGGCCATGACGGCAAACAGCAGCGCGGCCGGCGAGGCGATTTCTATCGCGGATCGGGACAGGATGACAATGCCTGCGCCCGCCACGCCCATGATCAGGCCGAGCCAGCGGCCGGTGCTTACCCGTTCGCCGGCAATGGCGGGCGCCAGCAAGCCGATCAAGATGGGTTGCTGCGAGGTGATCAGCGCTACGGCGCCGGCGGATATCCCCAGCTTCAGGCTCAGATAGACAAACGAGAAATAGCCCGCTTGAAGCAGCAGGCCCACCATGGCCAGATGCAGCCACGCTCTGGGCGTGGGCGGCAGGGCGGGGCGCAGCCAGAGGAATGGGATGGCCAGCAAGGCCAGGACACAGGCATAGCGCAGCGCCAGAAAGGTCAAGGGGTCGGAATAGGCCAGACCCATTTTCAGAAAGACGAACCCGAATGACCACAGCAGCAGGAACAGGGCGGGACCCCACTTCAGCCACGAAGAGGCTCCGCCCGCGTAGTCTGGGGATGGCGGCATAGTGCTGGCCTTGCCGGGCTATCAGCCCAACTGGCCAACGCCGCGCGCCATCAGCGCGGCGCACAGGATCAGCAGCGCCAGGGCCGCCAGTTCCGCATGGATGGTCTTGCGCAGCTTCTGCAGCGTGATCGCATCCACGGAGGGCGCTTCGCCGGCTTTTATCGCGCTTCGCCAGGACAGGAATTCGCGGGTCGGCCGGATGGACAGCACGCCGATCAGCGCGAAGAGCGCCAGCTTCGCCAGGAAAGGAATGTTCGTGAAATAAAAGGCCGCGCCTTTTTCAAAGAAGAATACCCGCAGCAATCCGATCACCAGCACCGCTCCGGCGGAGGCGCCGAACACCAGGTCGGCAAGCAGCAGCTTGCGCGCGACGGTGACGGACAAGGCTTCCTTGATGAGGACGAACTCCACGGCCAGGGCCGCGGCCAGCGCGAAGGCGGCCATGTGATGCAGGAAGGCGAACAGTGAACTCATAAGGACTCCGGCGGATGCATGCGCTTGGGTGGAAGGCCGAAAGTGTACCGCCAGGACTCAAGCCGCAAAATGATTTTTTTGTGGCAAGGGCGCGTCAATCTCGGGGCGATTCAGCTATTTGTAAATCAACTTATAAATATATGTTTATTTCTTACGGATATGAAGAGCCTGTTCTCATCGGCCTGAGGCGATTCCATGGCTGCCCCAAACTTTATATTTTTCAGCGTTTTAGGCAAAGCGATGGGCATGTGATGCGGTAAATGTATTTGGGGCGCAGGATTTGCGACCCTAGTAATACTACTAGTAGAGGCATCTTTCCTTTAAGCGCATCATCCGCCCCGGTTTCCGTTTCCGCCCAAGAGGACGGAGCGTGCAAGGCTTATTTCATCATTCCCACAAGGAGTATTCATGCAACGCCGTTCGTTTCTGAAGAACGCCACATTGGGTGCCGTCGCCGGCGGCGCCACTCTGGCAGCACCCGCTTTCGCGCAGCAGGCGCCCACCATCAACTGGCGCCTGGCGTCCAGCTTTCCACGCAGCGCCGACGCGATCTACAGCGGCGGCGAGAATGTCGCGAAGTTCGTCTCGGAAGCGACCGACGGCAAGTTCTCCATCCGCGCATTTCCCGCAGGTGAAATCGTGCCGGCGCTGGCCGTCCTGGACGGTGTGCAAAACGGCACGATCGAATGCGGCCATACCGCATCCTATTACTACTTCGGCAAGAATCCGGCCTTGTGCTTCGACAGCGCCGTCCCGTTCGGCCTGAACACGCGCCAGATGAATGCGTGGGTCAATCACGGCGGCGGCCTGGCCTTGCTGCGCGAGCTGTACAAGCAATACAACATCGTCAATTTCCCCTGCGGCGCCAGCGGCACGCAGATGGGCGGCTGGTTCCGCAATGAAATCAAGTCGGTCGAAGACCTGAAGGGGCTGAAATTCCGTTGCAGCGCCTTTGCCGGCGCGGTGCTTTCGCGCCTGGGTGTAGTGCCCCAGCAGATTGCCGGCGGCGACATCTACCCCTCGCTGGAAAAAGGCACGATCGACGCCGCGGAATGGATAGGTCCCTACGATGACGAAAAGCTGGGCTTCCACCGCGTCGCGCCGTACTACTACTTCCCGGGCTGGTGGGAAGGCACGCTGCAGGTTTCGCTGTACGTCAACCAGGATAAGTACAACAGCCTGCCCAAGCATTACCAGGCTGTGCTGGCCCAGGCCAGCGCCATGGCCAACAACCAGATGATCGCGACCTACGACGCGGAAAACCCCAGCGCGCTCAAGCGCCTGATTTCCGAGGGCGCCAAGCTGCGCGCCTTCCCCAAGGCCGTCATGGAAGCCTGCTACAACGAGTCCAACAAGGTGTATGCCGAATACTCCGCCAAGGACCCCGTGTTCAAGAAGATCTATGACAGCTATTCCGAGTTCCGCGACCACGAGATCCCATGGTTCCGCGTGGCCGAGGGCAGCTACGATCAGTTCATGGCCAGCACGACATCGCGTCGCTAGTACTTGCATTAGCCGTCCATACAGGACAGAGCCGCCACGGCTGGCGGAGCCGGCCGCGCACGGAGCGAATTTCCGTGCGCGGCGGTTTCTCCATATGTCCTGCCGATTCCTGCTTCAAGAAACCCAGCGATGAAAACCCTACTTGCTTTATCGCGCCTGATTGATGCGATCAATCGGCGCGTGGGCCGAGCCGTGACCTGGCTTATCCTGATCGTCGTTCTCGTGAGCGCCGGCAATGCCGTCGTCCGCAAGGTGTTCAACGTCAGCTCCAACGCCTGGCTGGAGCTGCAATGGTATTTGTTCGGCGCCATCTTCCTGCTGTCGGCCGGCTATACCCTGCTCAAGAACGAGCACGTGCGGGTCGACGTGATCGCGCAGCGATTCTCACGCCGCACCCAGATCAAGATCGAAATCTTCGGCGTCCTGTTCTTCCTGCTGCCGGCCTGCGTGCTGATCATGTGGCTGTCCTGGCCGATGTTCATGGACTCCTGGCTGACCCACGAATACTCCTCCAATTCCGGCGGCCTGCTGCGCTGGCCGGCCAAGCTGCTGATACCCATAGGCTTCGCCCTTCTGATCGCCGCTGGGATTTCGCATTTGATCAAATGCATCGGCTTTCTGGCCGGCGCCGCGCCCGATCCCACCGAAAAGCTTGCGGAGAAGACGGCCGAGGAGCTCCTGGCGGAAGAAATCGCCCGCGATGCCGAGGCTCGCGCGGACGGCCAGGCAACATCCGATAACTCAGCGGGGCGGTAATCATGGAATTCTTCATAGCCAACATGGCCCCCATCATGTTCGCGACGCTGGTCGTGTTCCTGCTGCTGGGCTTTCCCGTGGCCTTCGCATTGGCGGCCAACGGCATCTTCTACGGCCTGATCGGCATCGAGCTGGGCTTGTTCACCCCCGCCCTGTTCCAGGCCTTGCCGCAGCGCGTCTTCGGCATCATGGCGAACGATACGCTGCTGGCCGTGCCGTTCTTCACCTTCATGGGGCTGATCCTGGAACGGTCCGGCATGGCGGAGGACCTGCTGGAAACAATAGGGCAGTTGTTCGGCCCGCTGCGCGGCGGCCTGGCCATCGCCGTCGTCCTGGTCGGCGCCATGCTTGCCGCAACCACGGGCGTGGTATCGGCCTCCGTCATTTCGATGGGATTGATTTCCCTGCCCATCATGTTGCGCTACGGCTACGACCGCAGGCTGGCCACGGGCGTGATCGCCGCATCGGGCACCTTGTCGCAGATCATTCCGCCTTCCCTGGTGCTGATCATCCTGGCCGACCAGTTGGGGCGGTCCATCGGCGACATGTATCGCGGCGCCATCGTACCGGGATTCGCGCTTACCGGCCTGTATATCCTCTACGTGATCGTGCTGTCGTGGCTGCGCCCCAAGGCGGCTCCCGCCATTCCCGAAGAGGCGCGCTCGTTCGTCGAACCCAACGGCAGCCGCGGCATTCCTTCGCTGCTGGTCCTTATGGCGATAGCCGTCACGGCCGCCGTAAGCTGGATCGTCTTCCTGATGCGGGACAATGCGCCGGTCGATGAAAAAGTCGTTCTCGGCATACTGGTCTGGGGCGCCGTCGCCTTCGTGCTGGCCGTTGTCAACAAGCTGCTGCGCCTGGGCCTGCTGTCGCAGATCGCCGAGCGCGTGACCTTCGTGCTGATTCCGCCGCTTGCCTTGATTTTCCTGGTTCTGGGAACCATATTCATCGGGGTCGCCACGCCGACGGAAGGCGGCGCCATGGGCGCGGTCGGGGCCATCATCATGGCCGTCATGCGCAAGCGCCTCAGCTGGTCGCTGTTGCGCCAGGCCATGGACACGACCTCGACGCTGTCCTGCTTCGTGGTGTTCATCCTTATTGGATCGACCGTGTTCGGGCTGACCTTCCGCGGCGTCAGCGGCGATCTGTGGGTGGAGCATCTGCTGATCGGCCTGCCGGGCGGTGAAATGGGCTTCCTGATCGTCGTCAGCCTGATGACCTTCGTGCTGGCCTTCTTCCTGGACTTCTTCGAACTGGCATTCATCATCGTGCCGCTGCTGGGACCGGTTGCCGACAAGATGGGCATAGACCTGATCTGGTTCGGCGTGCTGCTGGCCGTCAACATGCAGACGTCCTTCATGCACCCGCCTTTCGGGTTTGCACTGTTCTATCTGCGTTCCGTGGCGCCCAAGGAGGATTACAAGGACCGGGTCACGGGCAAGACCATTGCCAAGGTCACGACCGGCCAGATTTACTGGGGGTCGGTGCCTTTCATCATCATTCAGCTGCTGATGGTTGCCCTGGTGCTGGCTTTTCCCGGCATGGTCACTCATTACCGGCATGAAGCCACCGGCGTCAATCCGGAATCGATCGTGATCGATTTCGACAAGGCCTACGGCGGCGAAACCCGGTATGGAGACGACAGCCTTCCGCCCGGCGCCGAGCAGGATGCGTCGCCCGAGGTGTCCAATTCCGACGAGGAACTGAACAACCTTTTCAAGTAGAATGAGGACTGGAGTTTATGGCCGGATGGCCGTAAACTCCTTCTTAAAGCCCTGAAGCGCGCGAAGCCGGAGCCGGCATTTTTTTGGGCGCAAACAATAGCGTAAAACTATTTAATCAATAATATTAATCAATTTTACAAATCAACCTGGCTTGCCTATACTGACGTTGTGTTCAATTTCTTTAACCAACAAAGGAAACGCAATGTCCCTGATCAACACCAAAATCAAACCCTTCAAAGCAACGGCTTATCAGAACGGAAAATTCATCGACGTCAGCGATGAGTCCGTGGCAGGCAAGTGGTCGGTCTTCGTTTTCTACCCCGCCGACTTCACCTTCGTGTGCCCCACCGAACTGGAAGATCTGGCCGAGCAATACGAAGCCTTCAAGAAAATCGGCGTTGAGATCTACAGCGTCTCGACCGATACCCACTTCTCGCACAAGGCGTGGCATGACACGTCGGCCGCAATCGGCAAGGTGCAATACCCCATGATCGCCGATCCCACCCACGTCCTGGCCCGCAACTTCGAAGTTCTGATCGAAGAAGAAGGCATTGCCCTGCGCGGCACCTTCGTGGTGAACCCCGAAGGCGAGATCAAGGTCATGGAAGTTCACGACAACGGCATCGGCCGCGTCGCTTCCGAGCTCCTGCGCAAGGTCAAGGCAGCCCAGTACATCGCCGCCCACCCCGGTGAAGTCTGCCCCGCCAAATGGGAAGAAGGCGCCAAGACCCTGACTCCCTCGCTGGATCTGGTCGGCAAGATCTAAGGCCAGCCGCTTGCGATAAGCAGGTAGCCACTCGCCGCCGCGCGCAGGGTCAAAAGCCCGCGCGCGGCCCCCAAGAATATTCCTCTTATCAAGAAGGTTGCTACGTTATGTTGGATGCAAATCTCAAATCCCAGTTGAAATCCTATATGGAAATGGTCTCCCTTCCGGTCGAGATCGTTGCCAGCCTGGACGACAGCCCCAAGTCGCAAGAATTGCGCGAGCTGTTGCAGGAAATCGAACTGATGTCCGAAAAGATAACGCTGACCGAACGTAGCGACGACCACCGCAAGCCTTCGTTCAGCATCAACCGCAGCGGTACGGACGTCGGCGTGCGTTTCGCCGGCATCCCCATGGGCCACGAATTCACGTCGCTCGTGCTGGCTCTGCTGCAGGTGGGCGGCCATCCCATCAAGCTGGATGAGGCCGTTATCGAACAGATCCGCAATCTCGACGGCGATTACGAATTCGAGACCTATTTTTCCTTGTCCTGCCAGAACTGCCCCGACGTGGTGCAGGCGCTGAACGTGATGTCCATCATCAATCCGCGCATCAAGCACGTTGCGATCGATGGCGCGCTGTATCAGGCCGAGGTCGACGCCCGCCAGATCATGTCGGTTCCGACGATGTACCTGAACGGCGAGGTTTTCGGCCAGGGCCGTTCCAGTGTGGAAGAAATCCTGGCCAGGCTGGATACCGGAGCCGAATCGCGGCGCGCGGATGAACTCAGCGCGCGCGAACCCTACGACGTGCTGATCGTCGGCGGCGGCCCCGCCGGCGCGGCCGCCGCGGTGTATGCGGCGCGCAAGGGCATACGCACCGGCGTCGTGGCCGAGCGCTTCGGCGGCCAGGTGCTGGACACCATGGCGATCGAGAACTTCATCTCGGTCAAGGAGACCGAAGGCCCCAAGTTCGCGACGGCGCTGGAACAGCACGTCAAGGCCTATGACGTCGACATCATGAACCTGCAGCGCGCGGAAGGCCTGACGGCCGGCAAGCTGATCGAAGTTAAGCTGGCCAACGGCGGCGTGCTGAAAGGCAAGTCGGTCATCCTGGCCACCGGCGCGCGCTGGCGCGAAATCAACGTGCCGGGCGAGCGCGAGTACCGCAACAATGGCGTGGCCTATTGCCCGCACTGCGACGGCCCGCTGTTCAAGGGCAAGCGCGTGGCGGTCATCGGCGGCGGCAACTCCGGCGTGGAAGCGGCCATCGACCTGGCCGGCCTGGTCAGCCACGTGACGCTCATCGAGTACGGCGACAGCCTGCGCGCCGATGCGGTATTGCAGCGCAAGCTCAAGAGCCTGCCCAATGTCGACATCGTGGTCTCGGCGCAAACGACCGAGATCCACGGCGACGGCAAGAAGGTAAGCGGCCTGTCGTACAAGGATCGCGTCACCGACGAGCTGCGCAACATCGAGCTGGAAGGCGTCTTCGTGCAGATCGGCCTGGTGCCCAATACCGAGTGGCTCAAGGGCAGCCTGGCTCTGTCGCGCCACGGCGAGATCGAGATCGACGCCAAGGGCCAGACGTCCCTGCCGGGCGTGTTCGCCGCGGGCGATTGCACGACCGTGCCCTACAAGCAGATCGTCATCTCGGCGGGCGACGGCGCCAAGGCCGCGCTCAGCGCCTTCGACCACCTGATCCGAAGCTCCGTATCGGACCAGGAAGACGTGGCGGCCAAGGCCGAAGCCGTATCGGCTTGACGCCTTACGCTCGACATTAGTATCAGGGGCCGGCACGCCGGCGCGGTTTCACCGCGTCGGCGTGCTTTTTTTTGCGCTCCGGCCCTTGCTCGGTCTTGCGCGCCTGGGCGGCGACGCGAAGCGCTCCGGTATCCCGCGTCCGGATTGTCTGGCCTACAATCCGGACATCGTCAAACAGAAGCAAGGACAGGCATGGCAGAGAAGATCAGGATAGGCATCGTGGGCTACGGCAATCTGGGCCGCGGCGTGGAGTCGTCAATCGCGCAAAATGACGACATGGAGCTGGCCGGCGTATTCACCCGCCGGGATCCCGGCACGGTCAGCCTGCTCGATCGCAGCGTGCCCGTGCATTCCCTGGACTCCATTCAGTCGTTCAAGGGGCGGATCGACGTGCTCATCCTGTGCGGCGGCTCCAAGAACGACTTGCCTCGCCAAGGCCCTGAACTGGCGGCCATGTTCAACACTGTCGATAGCTTCGATACCCACGCGAAGATCCCGGACTACTTCTCGGCGGTCGATGCGGCGGCGCGGGCGGGCGGCAATACGGCCATCATCTCGGTGGGTTGGGATCCCGGCCTGTTTTCGCTGAACCGCCTGTTCGGCGAGGCCGTCCTGCCCCAGGGCGCCACCTATACTTTCTGGGGCAAGGGCCTGAGCCAGGGGCATTCCGACGCCGTGCGCCGGGTTGCGGGAGTGAAGGCCGCCGTGCAGTACACCATACCGGTGGACGACGCCGTGAATCGCGTCCGCAGCGGAGACCTGCCCACCCTGTCGACCCGGGAGAAGCATACGCGGGACTGCTATGTGGTCCTGGAGGACGGCGCCGACGCGGCGGCGGTGGAAGCGGCCATCAAGACCATGCCGGATTACTTCGCCGATTACGACACCACGGTCAACTTCATCGGCGAAGAAGAGCTGCGCCTGAAACATGGAGCGATGCCGCATGGGGGGTTCGTCATTCGCAGCGGCAAGACGGGCCCCGGCCAGGCCAGTGCGCAAGTCATGGAGTATTCGCTGAAGCTGGACAGCAACCCGGAGTTCACGTCCAGCGTCCTGGTGGCCTATGCGCGTGCGGCGGCCCGGCTGGGCAGGCAAGGGGCCGCGGGCGCCCATAGCGTATTCGACATTGCGCCCGGGCTGCTGTCGCCGAAGACGCCGGCGCAGTTGCGCAAAGAACTGCTCTAGCCGCTCGAAGCCATAAGAATACCCTTGGTTTCTTTTGGTATGTTCCCGTTGCATGACGCCCGCGGCCTTGCCCTACAATGAAATGACCTTGTTGCAGCATTGTCGCCATCATGTAAACGGGAGCCCCTATGCCACGTTATCTAAGAATAATATTGTGGACATGCCTGGGTTTGCTGTTGGCCCTCGTCCTGGCTGTTGCCGTGCTGGCGACCATGGACTGGAACCGGGCCCGGCCGTGGATAAACCAGCAGGCCACCGAGCTGGCCGGCCGGCCCGTGGCGATACAGGGCGATCTGTCCTTGGACTGGGTCAGGCCGCAGGGGCAAGAGAAGGGCTGGCGGGGCTGGCTGCCATGGCCGCAAATCACCGCCCATGACCTGGTCGTCGGCAATCCCGAGGGGATCGCCTCCGATCGTTCCATGGCGCAGGTCTCGGCGCTGACCGCCGTCATCAATCCGGCAGCCCTGCTGGAACGCCGCGTCCAGTTGGCCAGCCTCGACATCGAGAACGCGCAGCTCTACCTGGAGCGCCAGGCCGACGGCGTCGCGAACTGGACGTTCGCCCGCAAGGAAGAAGCCGCCTCGGATAAAGGTAAATGGACATTCGACCTTGAGAAGCTAAGCTTGAAAAGCGTGCGTGCCCAGGTGGTCGATGCCGCCAGCAAGCTGGACATGAAGGCCGACCTGGATACGCTGGAAGACGGCGGCCCGGAGGGCTACGGCATGGCCTGGAAGGCCAGCGGCAGCTACAACGGCGCGGAAATCACGGGCGAAGGCAAGACCGGCGGCGTGCTTTCCCTTCGGCAGGGCGACGATCCGTTTCCCTTGCGGGGCAAGGTCGCCGTGGGCACGACCACGATAGGGCTGGAGGGTTCGGTCACCCGGCCGCAAGCCCTGGCGGCGCTGGACGTAAGGCTCAAGCTCGAGGGCGACACCATGGCCGACCTGCTGCCGCTGATCGGTGTTGCGCTGCCCAATACGCCGCCCTACAGCACCGAAGGGCGGCTCATCGGCATGCTTGAAGGCGAGGAAGACACCTGGCGCTATGAGGATTTCAAGGGCGTCGTGGGCGAGAGCGATCTTGAAGGCACCCTGGTGTATGAGCAGCATGAGCCGCGGCCGCTGCTGAGCGGAGAGGTCGAATCCAGGCTTTTGCGCTTCCAGGACCTGGGGCCGCTGATCGGCGCGGACACCAGCGATGTAAAGTCCGCCTCGTCCAAAAAGGCCAAGGCAAAACAGCCGGCCGACAAGGCCCTGCCGACGGCGCCCATCGGCACGGAGTCCTGGGGCGTCATGGACGCGGATGTCCGGTTCAAGGGCCGCAAGATTCTGCGCGACAAGGATTTGCCGCTGGACAATATCGAGGCGCATGTAAAGCTGAAAGACAAGGTGCTGACCTTCACTCCGCTGAACTTCGGCGTCGCGGGCGGCACACTGAGCAATACGCTGAAGCTGGACGGCGGGGCCGAGAAGATCAAGGCGGAACTCAAGACGGAGGCGCGTCACCTGAAATTGAAAAAGCTGTTTCCGGGGGCGGAGAGCATGGATGCCAGCTTCGGCGAACTGCACGGAGATGCGGAGCTTTCCGCGCAGGGCAGTTCCATCGCGGAACTGCTAGCCCACTCCAACGGCGAGATCAAGGCCTTGGTCAGCCGCGGCACGATCAGCCAGTTCCTGCTGGAAGCGGCGGGCCTGAATGTTGCCAATATGGTGATCGTGAAGCTGTTCGGCGACGAGCAGATCGTGCTCAATTGCATGGCCAGCGATTTCGGCGTGAAGGATGGCGTCATGCAGATTCGCGCCTTCCGGCTGGAAACCGACGACACCATCGTGGACATCACCGGTCAGATCAATCTGGCGACCGAGAGGCTGGATCTGGACATACGCCCCGCGAACAAGACCTTGCGGATATTCACCCTGCGCTCGCCCCTGTACGCCAAAGGCACATTCAAGAATCCGGATGTGGGCGTACAAAAAGGCCCGCTTATCGCACGGGCCGGTGCGGCGGTGGCGCTGGGCGTGGTGGCCACGCCGTTCGCCGCGCTATTGCCGTTGTTGAACGTGGGAACGGACGATTCGGCGAATTGCAGTTCTCTGGTCGCCACCGCCAACGAGGATCCGAAGGCGCCTCCGCCCGGGGAATCCGCCAAGGATACCGAAGCGAAGCCCCGCGCCGGGAACGGCAGCGAAGCCAAGGCCGACCAGGAGGCCGAAGAGCGCGCCAACTGGCCGTCCTCGCAAGCCAAGCCGTGATGCCGCGGCCCTTGCCGCTGCGCATCGCCAGATTGGGCTTGGCCGGTTCGGCGTCGGATTCCCGCGCCGCCCTGATTGCGCTGACGGTGCCGCCGCCGCGTTGCAGGTGGACATCATCCGGACTCCTTGGTCGGCCTTGGCCCGATGGGAGCGTGCGGTTCGTCTTCTCTGCTTATTGCAGCGTGAAGCTCAGGCCGGGCCTGTTGGGCGAGCGTGTCAGCGGCGCCGTCCGTGCCCGGTTCCATGCGCTTGACGATGGCCAGGATGAAGAGCGCGGCCAGGGTGCTGACGACCGCCGTGGCTTCCCGCCCCGTGCCGGCCGCGATGCCCACGGCGGCGGCCACCCATATGCTGGCGGCGGTGGTCAGCCCTTTTATTTCATGGCTGTCGCTATGCTTGATGATGGCGCCCGCTCCCAGGAAGCCGATGCCGGCTATGACGCCCTGGAGCACCCGGCTGGCGTCGGCGATCTGCATGCCGCTTTGCAGGGGCACCAGCACGAAGATGGCGGCGCCCAGGGATACCAGCATGTGCGTGCGCAGGCCGGCCGCCTTGCCCTGGAGCTCGCGTTCGTAGCCGATGGCCGCACCCAGTAAAATGGCCATGGCCAGGCGCAGCACGATGCGCGTGGCTTCTTTCGCATCGGGGATATCGGAAAATTCCTGGACTATGGTCAGCCATACCTGTGTCGCGATTTCGGTCATTTCGGGTGTCCCAAGACGAGGCAGAGGTTAGAATAGCAGGCTTTGCACCTGCACAATAACGGTGGAACATGAGACTGATCATTGCCCTGCTGCTGCCCTGGCTGACCTTTTTCACGATCGGGCGCCCCATTGCGGGCATCATTTGCCTGATTCTTCAAATTACGCTTATCGGCTGGCTGCCGGCAACGATATGGGCGGTCTACGCGCTCAGCCAATACAAGACGGACAAGAAGATCGAGAAAGCACTGTCGCAGCGCTAGAGGCCGTTCGACGGCCCCGATCGCCCGCCAGAAAAAGAAGATGACTACACGCCTTGCCCTGAAGCAGATCACCAAGCGGTATCCGGCCGTGGTGGCCAACGACGCGGTCGATCTGACCGTGTTGCCCGCTGAAATCCACGCCGTGCTGGGCGAGAACGGGGCGGGCAAGTCCACCCTCATGAAAATCATCTATGGGGTGACCCGTCCGGATTCCGGCCAGGTTTTCTGGAATGGCGCTGAAACGGACATAGCCAGCCCGGCCCTGGCCAGGCAGCTTGGCATCGGCATGGTGTTCCAGCATTTCTCGCTGTTCGATACCCTGACGGTGACCGAGAACATTGCCCTGGGCTTGCCCAGGGGCTTGCGCATGGACGAGCTGGAGCGCCGCATCGCGGACACCGCCCATCAGTACGGGCTGGACCTGGAGCCGAAGCGCCACGTACACACCTTGTCCGTGGGCGAGCGCCAGCGGGTGGAAATCGTGCGGGCGCTGCTGGGCGGGCCCCAGCTGCTTATCCTGGACGAGCCCACCTCGGTGCTGACGCCCCAGGCTGTCGGCAAGCTGTTCGAGACCTTGCGCAAGCTGGCTTCCGAGGGCTGCAGCATTCTCTACATCAGCCATAAACTGGATGAAATCCGGGCCTTGTGCCAGGCCTGCACGGTGATGCGCGGCGGCAAGGTCACCGGCGTGTGCGATCCGCGCGGCGAGACCGACGCCAGCCTGTCGCGCATGATGATAGGGGCGGAGCCGCCGCCCGTCGCTCATCGCGAGAAGCCCGCGGGCGCGACCATGCTGTCGGTGCGCAATCTCGCCTTGCCCAGGGCGCATCCCTTCGCCACCGAATTGACGGGCATCGATTTCGATATCCGCGCCGGCGAGATACTGGGTGTGGCCGGTGTGTCGGGCAATGGCCAGCAGGAATTGCTGGGCGTGTTGTCCGGCGAGGACATCCGCGCCGACGAGGGCGCCATCCTGCTTGAAGGCGTGTCGATCGGGCGTCGCTCGGCCGCATGGCGGCGCGCGCGCGGCATGGCCTTCGTCCCCGAGGAACGCCTTGGGCGCGGCGCGGTGCCCGAACTGAGCCTGGCGCAGAACGTCCTGCTGTCGCACCAGGACGGCGCCACGGTCCGCAACGGCCTCATCAGGCCCGCCGCCACCCATCGCCTGGCGGCGGGCATCATCGAACGTTTCCGGGTCAAGGCGGCCGGGCCCGGCGCGGCGGCGGCCAGCCTGTCGGGCGGGAACCTGCAGAAATACATCATCGGCCGCGAGGTCGCGCGCAGCCCCCGGGTCCTGCTGGTGGCGCAGCCGACATGGGGCGTCGATGTGGGCGCGGCCGCGCAGATACGGGCCGAACTGCTGGATCTGCGCGATGCGGGCTGCGCCGTGCTGGTCGTTTCCGAAGAGCTGGATGAATTGTTCGAGATCTCCGACAGGCTGGTGGTCATGTCCAAGGGCAGGATGTCGCCGTCCATAAAGGCCGCCGAGGCCGACAACGATCTGGTCGGCCGATGGATGAGCGGGCTGTGGCACGAAAAGCGTCAGGAGGCGACCCATGCTCAGGCTTGAGCCTCGGGCCCGCCCCTCGGTCTGGATGTCCTGGCTTTCGCCGGTGCTGGCGGTGTTGCTGACCGGGGCTTGCGGCGTGGTCCTGTTCCTTGCCGTCGGCAAGGACCCGGTGGCGAGCCTCTCGGTGTTTTTCTATGAGCCCATCAAGGACCTGCGCGGCTGGTCCGAGGTGGGTGTGAAGCTGGCCCCCTTGCTGCTCATCGCCGTTGGGCTGGCCCTGTGCTTTCGCGCGAACGTATTCAATATCGGCGCCGAGGGTCAACTGGTCGTGGGCGCCATCGCCGCGGGTTCGGTCATCCTGTATTTCGATGACGGAAGCAATGGCGGATTCGGCCTGATTGCCCTGGCGCTGCTGGCCGGCGCGGCGGGCGGCGGCCTCTGGGCCGCCGTCACGGCCTGGCTGCGCGACCGCTACAACGCCAATGAAATCCTGGTTTCGCTGATGCTGGTCTACGTGGCCCAGTTGCTGCTCAGCTATCTGGTGCATGGCATATTGATCGACCCGGACGGCTTCGGCTTCCCGCAGTCGCGGCTTTTTTCCGACGGTTTCCTGCTGCCCATCGTCATGCCCGGCACGCGCTTGCACCTGGGCATCGTGCTGGCATTGCTGGCGTCGGTCATGGGCTGGCTGTACCTGTCGCGCAGCTTTTCCGGTTTCAAGCTGCAGGTTGGCGGCATGGCGCCGCTGGCGGCGCGGTATGCGGGGTTTTCCTCAAGGCGATCGCTATGGGTGTCCTTGTGCGTATCCGGCGCGCTGGCCGGCGTGGCCGGCGCGTGCGAGATCATGGGGCCGATCGGCCAGCTTACGCCGTCGATCTCCCCGGGCTACGGCTTTGCGGCCATTATCGTGGCCTTTGTCGGGCGCCTGCATCCCATAGGCGTGATCTTCTCCAGTTTCATCATGGCGCTGCTGTATATCGGCGGCGAGCTGTCTCAAAGCCGGCTGGGCATGCCCAGCGCCATCACCGGCATCTTCCAGGGCATTTTGCTGTTCTCGCTGCTCGCCTGCGATGTGCTGATCAACAACCGGCTGCGGTGGGGGAAATAATGGACGCATTGGCTCCCTTGATCGCATCCGCCATCAACGCCGGCACGCCGCTCATGCTGGCCGCGCTGGGCCTGCTCGTCAACGAAAAATCGGGTGTGATCAACCTGGGCTCCGAAGGCATGATGCTGGTGGCGGCGGTCATCGGCTTCGCCGTCACCATCCATACCGACAGCGTGGCGCTGGGCTTCATGGCCGGCGCCCTGGCCGGCATGGCACTGGCCGGCTTCTTTGCCTGGCTGACGGTGTGGCTGGGATCCAATCAGGTGGCCACCGGCCTGGCCCTGTCGCTCTTCGGCGTCGGCGCCTCGGCCTACATCGGCATCGACTATGTGGGCGCCACCTTGCAGGGCGGCCATTTCGGCATACCGCTGCTGCAGGACATCCCTTTCCTGGGGAAGGCCGTTTTCCAGCAGCATCCCATGGTGTATCTGTCGCTGCTGCTGTGCGCCGGCATTGCCTGGTTCCTGAACCGGACGCGCCCAGGGCTGATTCTGCGTTCCGTGGGCGAATCGCCGTCCTCGGCCCACGCGCTGGGCTACAAGGTCAGGCGCATACGGCTTTTCGCGCTGCTGTTCGGCGGCGCCTGCTGCGGCCTGGCCGGAGCCTTCATGTCGCTGGTCTACACGCCCATGTGGGTGGAGGGCATGGTGGCGGGACGCGGATGGATCGCGCTGGCGCTCACGACTTTCGCCACATGGCGGCCGGCGCGCGTGCTGATGGGCGCCTATCTGTTTGGCGGCATCACCATACTTACCTATCATATGCAGGCGCTGGGCGTGCCGATCGCGTCGCAGCTGCTGTCCATGCTGCCCTATCTGGCAACGATCGTGGTGCTGGTCCTCATTTCACGCAACGCAAACTGGATCAGGCTGAACATGCCTGCTTCGCTGGGCAAACACTTTAACCCGAACTCCTAAGGATAATCATGTCTGCAAAGTTTTTACGCCATGCGCTATGCGCCGCGGCCATTGCGCCGGCCATCGCCTTGTCCACCGCCGCGGGAGCGGCCGGGCAAGAGCCGCTGAAAGTCGGCTTCGTCTATGTCAGTCCCATCGGCGAGGCCGGCTGGACCTGGCAGCAGGACATCGGCCGCAAGGAAATGGAGCAGGCCCTGGGCGACAAGATCAAGACCCAGTTCGTCGAGGACGTTCCCGAAGGGGCCGACGCCGAGCGCGTCATACGCGACCTGGCCCAGCAGGGCAACAAGCTGATCTTCACCACGTCCTTCGGCTACATGAACCCCACGCTTAAAGTGGCCAGGCAGTTTCCCGATGTGAAGTTCGTGCACTCCACCGGCTACAAGACCGCCGCCAACGTGGCCACGACCAATTCCCGCTTCTACGAAGCGCGCTACCTGGCAGGCATCCTGGCGGGGAAAATGACCCAGACCAATGTTGCCGGGTACGTGGGCGCTTTCCCCATCCCCGAAGTCCTGCAGGGCATCAATGCCTTCACGCGCGGCATGCGCAGCGTCAACCCCAAGGCCGAAGTGCGTGTCATATGGGTGAACAGCTGGTTCGATCCCGGTAAAGAGCGCGATGCGGCCCTGGCGCTGATCGGCCAGGGCGCCGACATCGTCACGCACCACACCGACTCGACCGCCACGGTCCAGGCCGCCGAGGAAAAGGGCAAATACGCCGTGGCCTACCATTCCGACATGAAGAAGTTCGGACCCAAGGCGCAGTTGGCCGCGGTCACCCACCATTGGGGCGAGTACTTCACCAAGGAAGCCCAGGACGTGCTGAATGGCACGTGGAAGCCGGACAGCACCTGGGGCGGCATCAAGCAGGGCATGGCCGCGATCGAAGGCTTCGGCCCGGCCGTGCCGGACGACGTGAAAAAACTGGTCCTGGAAAAGCAGGCTGAGATCGTCGCCGGCACCCTGGCGCCCTTTGCCGGCCCCATCACGGACAACGAAGGCAAGGTCCGCCTGGAGTCCGGCGTGCTGGACGATGCGGGGCTGAATAAAATGAATTACTACGTGCAGGGCGTGGCGGGCAAGCTGCCCACCAAGTAATTCAGGTTCCACATACCCGGCAAATCAAGTGGGGCCAGGTTTTGCAAGACCTGGCCCCATTCTTTTACCCCATTGATTTGGAAGCGGAATGGCTGCCTTGGGAATCAACCGTGAACAGTCCGGCTTGGCTATCGTCCGAAGAAAGGATAGTTGGGGTCGTTGTAGCCGAGCGTTGATGCATGGCCCGGCGTCACCAGGCTGTCGACCAGCGCTTCTTCCTCGGCGCTGATCTGCAGGTCGACGGCGGGGTAATAGTCTTCCAGCTGCGCCAGCGTGCGCGGGCCGGCGATGACGGCGCTGATATGGCGGTTGGCCAGGACCCAGGCGGTGGCGAAATGCCCCAGCTTGATGCCGCGTTCCTGGCAGTGCTCCTGCAGGCGTTGCGCGATGAGCAGCGACTCGTCGCGAAATTCGGTTTCCATCATGCGCTTGTCGCCGCGCCCCGCGCGGCTCTCTTGCGGAGGCGTCTGGCCCGCCTTGTACTTTCCGGTCAGCACGCCGCGTGCGATGGGGCTGTAGGGAACCACGCCCAATCCGTAGTGCCCGCAGGCCGGCAGTATCTCGACTTCGGGCCCGCGATTGAGCAGGTTGTAGTAGGGCTGGCAGACCACCGGCTGCGGCACATTGGCCTGCTGGCACAGGCGGATCATTTCGGCGATGCGCCAGCCGCGGAAGTTCGACAGGCCGAAGGCGCGTATCTTGCCCGCGCTGATCAGGTCGCCCAGCGTGCGGACGGCTTCGTCCAGGTTCTCTTCGTGGAAATCGCGGTGCAGGTAAAGGATGTCCAGGTGATCGGTGGCCAGGCGGCGCAGGCTTTCATCCACTTCGCGCATCATCCAATGGCGCGAGTAATGCGACTGGTTGGGCGCCTTGCCCATGGCATTGCCCACCTTGCTGGCCAGCACCCAATCGTGGCGGCTGGCGCCAATGAGCTTGCCCACCATCTCTTCAGAGCCGCCTTTGCTGTAGACATCGGCGGTATCGATGAAGTTGATGCCGTGTTCGCGCGCCGAGTCGACCATGCTGCGCGCTTCGGCAAGGTCGGTCTGGTCGCTGAACATCATGGTGCCCAGGCAAAGGGTGGAAACGCGCAGGTTGTTCGCGCCAAGGCGTCTGTATTGCATGGTTGTCGTCCTTCTTGGTGGTTTTTTCGTAGCGGTGCGTACCGTCATCCGCGAAGTTAGCACAAAGAAGGACGGGGGGCGCGGCTTACTTCAGTTCGAGGCCTGCGGCTTTCACGACCTTGGCGTACTTGTCCAGCTCCGCCTTGAAAAAGCGGGCCGTATCGTCGGGGTTCATCAAGAGGATGGTGTTGCCTTGGGTAGCCATGCTCTTCTTGACTTCGGGGTCGGTGTAGGCGCTGGATACGTTCTTGTAAGCCGTCTGGACCTTGTCGGCGGGCAGCTTGGCCGGGCCGATAAGCGCGAACCAGCCTTCGACGTAGTAGTCGGGCAGGCCTTGCTCGGCCACCGTGGGCATGTCGGGCAGCGAGGGGGTGCGTTGCTTTCCGCCTACCCCCAAGGCGCGCAGGCTACCGCTTTTCAGATGGGACAGGACGGAGGGCAGCGATGTCACGCAGAAGTCCACCTGGCCGCCCATCAGGTCGGTCAGCATGGGGCCCACGCCCTTGTAGGGGATATGGCGGGCCTGGATGCCGGCCTGGTCCACGAACATTTCGGCCGCCAGGTGCAGTATGGTCCCGTTGCCCGAGGAGGCGTAGTTATAGGCGCCCGGCTTGGCCTTGAGCAGGGCAGTCAGTTCCTGGACATTATTGGCCGGCAGTTTCTTGGGGTTGACCACCAGCAGCAGGGGGGTGGTGCCGATGACGGAAATCGGCGTGATGTCCGTGATCGGATCGAAGGGCACCGACTTGTAGACGCTGGGGAAAATCACATGGTTGTTGGATACGACGCCCAGCGTATAGCCATCGGGCACAGACTTGACCAGGGCGGAAGTGCCCAGTATGCCGCCCGCGCCCGGTTTGTTCTCGACGACCACGGTATGTCCGGCCGCCTTGGCCCATGCCTGGCTGGCGGACCGTACGATGGTGTCCACGCCCGAGCCCGGCCCGACCGGAAGAATCAGGCTGATGGGCCGGTCGCTCTGCGAAAAGGCGGCAAAGGGCATGGCGGCCGCGGCGGCCCCGAGTGCCGCCAGAATCTGGCGGCGGGTGGAATCGATGCTGGATGATTTCATGTTGTCTCCGTTTTTATTGAGGGTGTGAATGGTTGCCGCCAGGCGCTAGGCAACGGCGCCTTGCGCCGCCAGGCGCCCGGCCTGTTCTTCGGAATAGCCCAGTTGGGCGAGCAGCTCGCTGGTGTGCTGGCCCAGTGCGGGAGGGTTCAGGCGCACGCCCAGGCGCTCGCCCGACATGCTGAGCGGCAGCAGGGCGGCCTGGGCCGTGCCGCCCGCGCGTTCGCCGTCGGTCAGCCGTATGTCGGCCAGGCCGCCCGTTGCTTTCAGGTGCGGATCGTCGAACAGTTCCTCGGGTTTGACGATGGGCGCGAAGGGCAGGCCGTTCTTCTCGAAGATGGCCGACAGGTCGGCTGCGCTGTAGCCGGCCAGCCTGCCGCGCAATTCCTCCAGCAAGGCCGGCCGCACGCGGACCCGGTCGTTATTGGTGGCGAGTTCGGGCCGGGACAGCAGATCGATGAAGCCCAGCGCACGGCAGAATACACCCCACTGGGCGTCGCTGACGGCTGCCAGGAAGATCTGCTCGCCATCCTTCACGGTGAAGACGTCGTACAGGGCCCAGGCCGATATGCGCTCCGGCATGGGCGCGGCGGCGACGCCGGTGATGGCGTATTGCAGCATGTGCTGGCCGACCAGGAAGATATTGTTCTCGAACAGGGCCGATTGCACCTCCTGCCCCTTGCCGGTAATGCCGCGTTCTATCAGGGCCGCCATGATGCCGATGGCGCCGAACATGCCGCCCATGATGTCGTTGACGCTGGTGCCGGCGCGCAAGGGGTCGCCGGGCCGCCCGGTCATATAGGCCAGCCCGCCCATCATTTGCACGACTTCGTCCAGGGCGGTGCGCAATTCGTAGGGACCGGGCAGGAAGCCCTTGAGGCTGGCATAGATCAGCCGCGGATTGGCGGCGCTCAGCGAGGCGTAGTCCAGGCCATACTTTTGCATCATGCCGGGCCGGAAGTTCTCGGCGACCACGTCGGCCGAGCCGGCCAGCTTGCGCGCGATCTCGGCCCCTTGGGGAGCGTGCAGGTTCAGGCCTATGCTTTTCTTGTTGCGGTTGAACATGGGGAAGAAACCCGCGCCCGCGCCCAGCAGGTGGCGGGTCCGGTCTCCTTCCACGGGTTCTATCTTGATCACTTCCGCGCCCAGGTCGGCCAGCACCAGCCCGCAGGTCGGTCCCATGACCATATGGGTGAACTCGACGACCCGCAGCCCGGTCAGCGGCAGGCGCCGCTTGGTAGGGGCCGCGGCCTGGCCGGCGGCGTCGTGGGAAGGGGGTGAAGCGAAAGACGACATGCGTATCCTGTTAGTGATGTTGACCGGGCGGGATCGCGCCGGCGGCGGCCACCTTCGGCAAGCCGGCTTGCCACAAGGCGCCGTGCAGCGGCGTCTCCGGCAGCCACCGGGCGATCCGTCCACGCAGGGCAAGCACGGCATCGATGTCGCAGCCGGTGTCGACCCCCATGCTTTCAAGCATGAAAATCAGATCTTCGGTGGTGACGTTGCCGCTTGCGCCTGGCGCATGGGGGCATCCGCCCAGGCCCGCCAGGCAGGCATCGAACCGGGTAATGCCGGTTTCCAGCGCCGCCAGCGCGTTGGCCATGCCCATGCCGCGCGTGTCATGGAAATGCGCGCAACACAGCTTGTCGCCGGCCATGCGCAGCGCCTGGCTGAAAAGGCTGTCCACGGCGGCCGGGTCGGCATAGCCGACCGTGTCGGCCAGGCTGATGCGATCGGCGCCGGCGTCCAGCAAGGCCTGCGCCAGCCGCAGGACTTCAGCGGGTTCCACGCGGCCTTGCAGGGTGCAGCCGAAGGCCGTGCCCACGCCGCCCTCGATGATGGTTTTCGATCCCGACGAATCGCGCGCCGCCCTGATCCGGGCCACCTCGGCCACCACGTCGTCCGGCGTCTTGCGCAGGTTGGCCAGGCTGTGGGCATGGCTGGCCGACAGCGGCACGATCATCGAATGCGCCCGGGCGTCGAGGGCGCGTTCGGCGCCTTTCAGGTTGGGCACCAGCACCGATGCGCGCAGTCCCGGCAGGGTATTTGCGAACGCGACAAGCTCGCCGGTATCGGCCAACTGCGGCATCAGGCGGGCGGGAACGAATGAGCCGACTTCGATTTCGTGCTGGCCCGCGGCATGGGCCGCCGCGATCCATTCTTTTTTCTGCTCGGTCGATAGGATGGCGGAGATGCTTTGCAGGCCGTCGCGCAGGCCCACTTCGCGCACCACGGCGTGCTCGGGCCAGGTCTTGCGCGATACGGAAGGAGAGCTTGTGGCGGCGGTCATGTCGTTGGAAGGGGCTGGAGACGGAAAGGATTTCTATTTTAGGTATTCTTAAAAATATGAAAAGCTCGCATTTAGAACTATAAAAGTTCCATAATGGAATATCATGTGCTTCAATCGTTCATGCCTTGATTTTTTCATCCTGGAATAAATGCGCGACCTGGACCTGACCACGCTACGATTGTTTGTCGCCGTTTGCGAGCTGCGCAGCATTGCCCGCGCGGGCGAGCAGTCCAGCATCGTCGGCTCGGCCATCAGCAAGCGGCTGGCGGCGCTGGAAGAGACCGTCGGGGTCAGGCTGCTGATCCGGCGCCGCCATGGCGTCGCGCCCACGCCCGCCGGAGAGACCTTGCTGGAGCATGCCCGGGCCATGCTGGCGAGCGCCGACCGCATACGGCGGGACATGCTGTCGTATGCATCGGGCGTGAAAGGGCAGGTCCGGGTATTGGCCACCGCCTCGGTGCTGGCTGAAAAGCTGGCCGAAGACCTTGCGGGGTTTCTGCAGAATCCCGACTATCGCAACATACAAATCGATATCGAAGAGCGCCTGAGCGTCGATGTCATACGGGGCATCAAGGAAGGCGTGGCCTCCGTGGGCATCTGCTGGGATGCCGCCGATTTCCAGGGGCTGCGCACCCGCCCCTACCGGACCGACCATCTGGCGATCGTCATGCATCCCGACCACCCTCTGGCCGGTTTCAAGGCACTGCCGTTCGACGCGACCCTGGATTACGAGCAGGTCAGCATATCGTCGGCCAGCGCCGTCCAGGTCATGCTGAAGCGCCAGGCCAGCCTGGCCGGCAAGCAGTTGGTCGAGCGCGTATTCGTTTCCAATCTCAATGCGGTTCTGCGGGTCGTCCTGGCCAACCTGGCCATCAGCGTGCTGCCCATCGAAGTGGCGCAGACCTACGCCAATGTGCAGGCCTTGCGGGTCATTCCGCTGACCGATGAATGGGCCAGCCGCCGATTCGCCCTGTGTTTCCGCTCGGAAGACGCGCTGACGCCCGCCGCCCGTTTGCTGGTCGACCACCTGGGTGCTTTTTCATTGGCCCGGTCCGAGGCGCCGGCTGTGACGCACCCAGCGCGCGGTTAACAGCACGGCGACCAGGCTCAAGCCCGTGGCCAGGCCGACCCATACGCCTTTGCCGCCCCAGCCCAGGCCAAAGGCCAGGAAGGCGCCGAAAGGGACGCCCAGAACCCAATAGCCGACGGCGGCGAGCATCATCGGCACGCGCGTGTCGTGCAGGCCGCGCAGCATGCCCGCGCCGACGGCTTGCGCGCCGTCGGCCAGCTGGAACAGGGCGGCGAGGGCAAGAAACTGGATGGCCAGTTCCACCACGTCTTTATTGGAGGGCAATCGGGTGTCGATGAACAGCCCGATGATCGCATGGGGAAAGAGCCACATCGTCAGCGCGGCGATGCCCATGAAGCCCACGCCCATCGCGTACGAGGTCCATCCGGCGCGCAGCAGCCCCAGCCATTGGCGCCTGCCGGCGGCCAGGCCGACGCGTATGGTGGCGACCTGGCCGAAGCCCAGCGGCACCATGAAGGAAATCGAGGCGATCTGCATGGCGATCGCATGCGCCGCCAATGCGGTCTTGCCTATCATTCCCATCATCATGACGGCCGCGTAGAACACCAGGGTTTCCAGCGTGAAGGTGACGGCGATGGGAATGCCCAGCCGCCACAGTTCCGCCAGGCGCTTGAAGTCCGCAAGCCATAGGCGGCCGAATAGATGATATCGGCGAAATCGTCTGTGGCGCGTAAGCACCGTCGCCATGCCAAGGAACATGGCGATGCTGGAGCATGTGCTTGCAATGCCGGCGCCCTGGAGTCCGAGCGCCGGAAATCCCCAATGCCCGAAAATCAACAGCCATCCGACCAGAGCGTTGAGCGCAATGGCCGCGCCGGCGACGAGCAAGGTCCAGGCGGGCCGTTCCAGGGCGGCCAGGACGGAGCGCAATACGATATAGCCCAGGTAGGGCAACAGCGCCCACTGCAGGGTGCGCATCAGGCCGGCCGCATCGGCCGCCATGGCGGGCCGCTGTCCCATCAGCAGCAATACCGCTTCCGCGTGCCACAGTATCAGCCACATGGGAAGGCAGATCAGCAGCGCCGACCACAGGCCCTGGCGCACGGTGCGCCGCACTTCGCGCACCGCGCTTCGGCGCCTTCCGAGCGTGGCGGCGAGCATGGGCATGGTCGCCGATACCAGGCCCATGCTGAAGATCATCAGGGTGTGATACAGGCTGACCGCCAGCGAGCCGGCCGCCAATTGATCCGCGCCAAGCCTGCCCATGTAGATGAGGTCCGTGGTCAGCAGCGCTATCTGGGCCAGATTGGTGAGGATCAGGGGCCAGCCCAGCCTTAGCGACGCGCGTGCTTCATCCGCCCAGGCGCGCGCCGTTTCGGTGTTTGCTGCATGGCCGATCGATGGACGCCGTCTGGACGCGGGTTTCATGAACTGCGCGGCAATGCCCAGGTGCTGATGGCCTGTGCCACGGGGGCTCCGCCTGCTTCCGGGACCAGCAGGACCTCGCCGGCGGCCATGCGGCCGGTTTTGAGGATGTTGGCGTGAGCCAGCACGCCTCCCGGCGGCGTCTTGCGCAGGAAGTTCATGCTCAGGCTGGCCGTCACGGCATCGCGGTTTCCGGTGCCTCCGACGATGGCGGCATAGAGCGCCAGGTCGGCCAGTCCCATCAGCATGGGTCCGGCGATCATGCCGCCCAGCCTTTGGTGCGAGCTGCGCTCGGGCAGGCGCAGTACCGCCGTTCCCGCGCCGATATCCAGGATATCGATTTCCAGCACCGAGGCAAAAGGGTGGTGGCTTTCCAGCAATTGCCGGAACTCGGCGATCGTGACTCGGGGCGTTTCGGTGGGAGCGGCTGCGTTCATGGCGGGAGCGATAGTTGACGGTCTTGCGACATAGTACACTCCGGTTTCATGGACAGGCCTATGCGTATTTTCTCTTCGGGAACACGGTGGCGCGCTTTTTCGGGCGTGCTGCTGATCATGTTCTTGTTGCGGGCCCTGATCCCGGCGGGTTTCATGCCGGCCCCGGCAAGCAGCCAGGCCGGAATCCCGGGCCTGACCTATTGCATAAGCGGCCTGCCCGGCAGTGCGGCGCAAAGTCCGGCCTCCAGGAAGCCCGGCGCGGATACCGAGCCGCAGATATCGCATTGCATCTTCAGCATCGCCACGGGCCAGGCCGCCATGCTGCTGGCCGCCCTGATGCTGGCGCCCGCCATCTTCTACCTGGTCCGCGCCGTTTTTACCGGGACGGCCCGCAATGCGCGGGCGCACATCGTGCGCGGGCCGCCGCTGGGTTCGCGAGCTCCTCCGCCCCGTCCTGCGTAAAGCGGCCGGCTTTGCCGTGCCCAGCTTCGGCTGTGCCCGATCCGTATCAGGCATGGCTTCAGGATCCAAGGATAATGTTCGAGCAATCGAATAGAGCAAACAACTATATAAGGTTTCGTGATGAAAAAAATGATTTTGATCGGCCTTGCGGCCATCGGCGGCGCGGCGGCTGTGTCGGCGCAGGCGGCGGACATGAGCGTGCGGCAGGGCGATACCGTGATGATGCTGGCGCACGCCGGGCATGCGCATGCCGAGCACGGCCACGACATGGGCAAGCATGCACAGGCCATGGCCGACGCCAAGACCTCGTCGACGCTGTCCGTATCCGCCTGCTGGATACGCTCGCTGCCGGCGCCGGCCCCATCGGCCAGCTATTTCCTGGTAAAGAATACGGGCAGCCAGCCCGCCAAGCTGCAAAGCGCTTCCTCGCCCACCTACGGCATGGTCATGCTGCACCAGACCACTCAGCACGAGGGCATGAGCAAAATGTCGGAAACGCATGACATCGCCATTCCGGCCGGGGGCGAGCTGGAGTTCAAGCCCGGCGGCTACCACGCCATGCTGGAGAAGCCATCCGCCGCACCCGCCGTCGGCAGCCATGTCATCATGGATTTCCTGTTCGACACCGGTGAAAAGGCCAGCGCGCAGTGCGAGGTCAAGCCGGCGAATACCAAGGGGCATTAAGGGGCCGCCCCGCGATCCATCACGGGCGTCGGCGACGGTCCGCCGCCCGTGAGTCCGGGTGTCCTGGTGCCGGTCAGCCTGCCTCTTGCAGTCCTGCTCCAAGACGCGTGGCGAGGCTGGAAGAGCCGGTGCATCAGGATCCCTGCGTCGACTCCAGGAAGCGGGCGACCGCCTGGTTGAAGGCTTTTGGATTGGCCAGGTTCATGCCATGCGAGGCCAGCGGAATCGTCACGCGGCTTGCCTGGACCAGCGCCTGCTCCAGCGCGTCCAGCCTGCTGCCATAACGGGGCGGGCTGTTCGCCCCGCCGATCAGCAGCACCGGGCATTGCAGGCGGCTCACACGATCCATGTCCACGGACAGGTTGACTTCCCGAAACTGCGAAAGCAGGGTATAGGCATTGTCCTTGACCATGGTCTTGAACCATCCCACCATCTGCCTCCATGTTCCCGCGCCGTTGACCGCGTCGACGAATGACGATAGCGCAAGCTCGATCTCCCCGTCCTGCAGCAACCGGACGACCTCGCTATGGAAGGACGGGGCCGGAAGCTCGCCTCCCAACTGGAAGCCCGGGTCGGCCAGGATGAGGCTGCGCGCCAGTTCCGGAGCCGCGCAGGCCAATTCCAGCGCAATCTGGGCTCCCCGGGAATGGCCCAGGATGTGAACCGGCCGGCCATTGCCGATATGTTCAATGAAGACGGCCAGGTCGCGTGTATGCCGGGCGATGCTGAAGCTTGCGTCCTCGACGGTGAATGCCGCCGGCCAGTATCCGCGCAGGCTGGGAGCCACCAGCCGGTGTTCCTCCGACAGCGCGGGCAACTGCCAGCGCCAGTAGCGATAGTCGCACAGGGAGCCATGGATCAGCAACAGCATTTCGCCGCTGCCCGCCTCGATGTAGTGCAGGGGATGGTCGGGATGCGCAAAGCTGCGCTGCAGGGCTTCAGGATTGGACTGCATGGGAATAGGCTAGAGTTGGATCAGGTCGTCGACCAGGACATTGGCATGGCCCAGGCTGCACGATTCGACGCGGGCGCGAACCTGGAAAGCCTGGGCGATGGACGAAGGGGTAATCACCGATAGCGGTTCGCCGGCGGCCAGCAGCCGCCCCTGGCGCAACAGCACCGCGGTGTCCGCATAGCGCAGGGCGATGTTCAGGTCATGCAGCACGATCAGCACCAGAAGGCCATGATCGGCGGCCAGCCGCTTCAGCAGCCGCATGGCGTGGTGCTGGAAATTCAGGTCCAGCGATGCCAGCGGCTCGTCCAGCAGCAGCACGGCGGGTTCGTCGGCCAGGGCCTGAGCCAGCCCGACCAGTTGCTTTTGTCCGCCGGAAAGCTCGTCCAGGTAGCGCGGGGCAAGGTGGCCTATGCCCAACGTGTCCAGCACCGCCTCCGTGCGCGCCATGGCGGCGGCCGGTGCCAGGCCGCCGCGGGCATTCAATGCCACCAGCAGGGCTTCGGTGACCGTCAGGTGTATCGACTCGGGCAGGAATTGCGGCAGGTAGCGGATGGTGTCGGCGCGCGCCCGGGCGGACAGTCCGCGCATATCCAGCTTGTCCAGGGACAGCGTATCGAAGCGGGCCGGCGCCAGTCCGGCAATGCTTCTGAGCAAAGTCGACTTGCCGCTGCCGTTGGGGCCCAAAAGCGCGGCCAGTCCGCCGCCGCGCAAGGCGGGCAGCGTCAGGCCCTGCAGAATCTGATTGCCGCCCAGCCTGCACGACAGGCCTTCCACACGCAGGATACGGGACGCTGGACTATTCATGACTAGTGCACGGTCCGGCGCATCAAGGCAAGAATGAAGAAGGGAATGCCCACCAGCGTGGTGACGATGCCCACCGGCACCAGGGCCTGGCCGCCGACGAGCTTGGCCGCGACCGACGCGCCGGCGAGAATCGCGCCGCCTATGCAGGCGCTGGCAGGCAGATACCATCGGTGGTCCTCCCCCCACAGCCTTCTGGCGATATGCGGGGAGATCAGCCCCACGAAGCCGATGACGCCCACCAGGGCCACCGCCAGCGAGGCCAGCACGCTGACGCGCAAAAGCGCGCCGCGCCGTATGCGCTGCGGGTCGACGCCAAAGCTTGCGGCGCGGTCGTCGCCGAAACGCAGGGCGGTAAGCTGCCAGGCGCGGCGCAGGGAAAAGGGCAGCGTCAGAAGCAGGGCGGCCGCCATCATGGCCAGCTTGATCCAGTCGCTGCGTGCCAGGCTGCCCATCATCCAGAACACCAGGTCCTGCAAGGAAGACGCGTTGGCCGTCAATTGCACCAGGGACAGCAGTGCGTTGAAGGTGAACACCAGGGCAATGCCGAACAGCACGATGGCCGCCGCGCCGATCCGCGCCCGCCGCGCGACGGCATCCAGCAGCAGGGTGCACAGCAGGGCCAGGACAAAGGCATTGAAGACCAGGGCGTACTGCGTGGGCATGAAAGGAAGATGCCAGTCGAACACCAGGGTAATGCCCGCGCCCAGGGCGGCGGCCGACGAAACGCCCAGGGTGAAGGGGCTGGCCAGTGGATTGTTCAGCACGGTTTGCATTTCGGCGCCGGCCAGGCCCAGCGCCGCCCCGACCAGCACCGCCATCAGGGCCTGGGGAAGGCGTATGTTCCAGACGATGGCCTGCGTGGTGGGGTCGGCCGAGGACGGGGAAAGAACCGCCAGTGCAAGCTGGGCCAGGCTCATGTCGGCCGGCCCCAGGGTCACGTCGATGGCGGCCAGGCAGGCGACGCCGGCCGCGAGCAGCGCCAGGAACGCCTTGCGGCGCCTCCATGACTGCCGATAGGCGGCGCCGGCCGATATGCTGGCGGGCATTACTGCAGCAGCTTGAGGCGGCTCTTGGCGGTTTCGGCGGCCGAGGTCTGCGGGTAGTCCTTGACGATCTTCTGCAGGCTGGCCTTGGCGCCCGCCATATCATTCAGCTCGATCTGGCTGGCGGCGATGACCAGCAGGGCGTCGGGAGCACGCGGATCTTGCGGCGTGGCCTTGACCATGGCGGTCAGGCCCTGGACGGAGCCCTTGAAATCCTTGCTGGCGTAACGGCTGCTGCCTTGATAGAAGCGCGCCTCGGGGGCCAGTTGGCTGTCCGGATAGGCTTCCAGGAAGGTGGCGAAGCTGGCCGCGGCTTCCTTGTACTTGCCGGCGCGGAACAAGCCCATGGGCGTTTCGTATGCGGCCTGTTCTTGCGGATCGGCCACCTTGGTGGTGTTCCCGCCCGATTGATCCTGGCTGGAACGTTTTTCGAGATCCGCCTGCCAGTTCAACTGCTCGATCTGGCCGCGCATGCTGGCCATTTCGTGCTGCAGGGTTTCCATCTGATCGGCCAGCTGCAATCGGGCTTGCCGGTTTTGGTCGGTCAGCTGCTTGATCTGTTCGCGCAGTTCCAGAATGGCGCGACGCGCTTCGTCATCGGAGAAAGCCTGTGCGGGGGCTGCAAACGCCGCGGACAGGGCAATGCCGGTGGTCAGCACGGCGGTGCGCAGGGACTTGGGGTAGACGCTCATTTTCTGTTCCGTTCAAATGAAAACGCCGCGGCGGAATGCCGCCACGGCGTTGCACGGGGAAACCTGTTCAGATATTACTGCTGATACACGATATCTGCACGACGGTTTTCAGCGTAGTCGGCTTCGGTATTGCCCATTGCCTTCGGACGCTCCTTGCCGAAGCTGATGGCTTCGATCTGGTTGCTGTTCACGCCCAGCAAAGTCATCATGCGTGCAACGGCGTCGGAACGGCGCTGGCCAAGGGCCAGGTTGTATTCAGAGCCTCCACGCGCATCGGCGTTGCCTTCGATGCGGATCTTTTGCTGCGCGTGGCCGGTGAGGTAGGAAGAATGCATTTCCACCAGGCTGCGGTATTGATCAGGGACGGTGTAGCTATCGAAATCGAAATAGACCGAACGCTGTTGGGCGAGCGGGCTTTGCGGGTTGAATGGGTCCATAATCTGACCCGCACTGGCCGAGTCGCTACCGCTGCCAGTTCCGCTGCCGGACTGGTCGAGAGGCACCGAGCTACATGCAGCCAAACCAGCTGCAAATACGGCTATTGTGAGGGTTCTTGCGATGCGCGAGCTCATTTAAGTTCCTTTGAAAAAGAGTCACACTGAAAATTAATTAGTAAATGGTCCCCAGGTCGGTTCGCGTACTTTGCCGTTAAGCGCCGAGAGCGTTTGGCGTACGCGGCCATCAACAGAAGTAACAGCTAAAACACTACGGCCGCCTTGTACGGAACTATATAGGATTTGCATTCCGTTCGGTGCAAAACTTGGTGACTCGTCATCGGGTCCGGCGGTTAGCAACTGTTCGGAACCGGACCCCATGTTTTGTATTGCAACCCGGAAAGCACCATTTCTACGTGTAACGTACACCAGGTTGTTTCCATCGGGCGACAGGGCCGGTGAGATATTGTAACTTCCGTTAAAGGTAATGCGTTGCGCATCCCCGCCGCCGACAGGGACTTTATAGATGTGCGGGCTGCCGCCGCGATCGCTGGTGAAAACGATGGATGCGCCGTCCGGTGTGTACTGCGGCTCGGTGTCGATCAGGGGCGATCGCATGATGCGGCGCAGGCCGGATCCGTCGGCATTGATGGTGTAGATCTGCGAGATGCTGTCGCGCGAAAGAACGATGGCGAGTTGCTGTCCGTTGGGCGACCATGCCGGGGCGCTGTTGTTGCCCTTGAAATTGGCCAGCGGAACGCGTTGGCCGGAGGCCAGGGTCTGCACATAGACGACCGGCTTGCCGGACTCGAAACTGACATAGGCCAGTTGCTTGCCATCGGGCGACCAGGCGGGCGAAATAATGGATTGCTTCGAGCGCAGCATCACTTGAGGATTTTGCCCGTCCGCATCAGCAATTTGTAACTCATAGCTGTTGCCGGTTTGCAACACGTACGCAATGCGCGTGGAAAAGACACCGCGTACGCCGGTGATTTTTTCATAGATGCGATCGGCGATCTGGTGGGCGATGCGGCGCAGCTCTTTTTCGGTGCCGCTGAAGGCGACGCCGTCCAGCTGGGTCTTGCGGACCGAGTCCACCAGTCGATAGCTGACGTTGTACTGGCCGCCGGACTGGGTAATGGCCCCATAAGCAAGGTAGTCGGCCCCACGATTGCGCCATTCTTCATAGGCGATGGAGCTTTCCAGGTTCAGGTTGACGCCGGTGGCGTTGATCAGCCGGAACTGGCCCGAGCGGGTCAGGTCGGCCCGGATGACTTCGGCAACTGCCTGCCCCTGCGCATCGCCGGCGAAATCGGCGATGGCGATGGGGTACTGGGTGGCGCCCACCCCCGAGATGTCGACCCTTAACTGTGCTTGGGCGGATCCCGCGGCAAGCAGGCTGGCGGCAAGCGCCAGTATCCCGAAAGCCCAGACGCGCCATAGGCTGGGCGCGGCGGTTTTGGCTGGAGTGACGGCTGTCATATCTACTATCTCCTGTTAATCGTACATTCGGTAGTCGCCCTCGATTTCCGAGGGGTATTTGCCTGACGGCGGTTTGGGGAAGGGCGAGCAGGCCTGTATGCCCTTTCTGACCGCTTCGTCGAAACGCGGGTTCCCCGACGAGCGCCTGATGTCGACTTTTTCGACGGTGCCGTTCGACTTGAGCTGTGCCCTGTATTGTACTGTCGGGTTGCTGCTTCCTTGCTGGGGCGGCACGTTGTAGACCACGCGTGGGCGCACGCAGGCCCGGACCTTGGCGGCGTAGCCGTTGTCGTTGCCTTCGCCGCCGGACTGGTTCCGGTCGGCGGTGCCGCCCGGTATGCCGGCCGCGCCCAGGGCGTCGCTGCGCATGGCTTCGCGGATGGCTTCGCGCTTGGCCGCGGCCGCTTTCTCGGCTGCCGCCTTCTTGGCCGCCGCTTCCTTGGCTTTCTTCTCGGCGGCGGCTTTCTTCTCGGCCGCTTCCTTTTCGGCGGCCGCTTTTTCGGCTGCCGCTTTTTCCGCCGCGGCCTTCTCGGCAGCCGCCTTTGCAGCGGCTTCCTTGGCTTTCTTCTCTTCAGCGGCCTTTTTCTCGGCTGCGGCTTTTTCGGCGGCGGCTTTTTCGGCGGCGGCTTTTTCCGCCGCGGCCTTCTCCGCCGCCGCTTTTTCGGCGGCCTCTTTCCTGGCCGCTTCTTCCCTGGCCTTCTTTTCGGCCGCCGCTTTCTCGGCCGCCAGTTCGCGGGCCTTCTGCTCGGCGGCGGCTTTCTCGGCCGCCGCTTTTTCAGCGGCTTCCTTGGCTTTTTTCTCTTCAGCCGCCTTTTTCTCGGCCGCAGCCTTCTCAGCTGCGGCCTTTTCGCGGGCGGCCTCCTGGGCGGCGGCCTTTTCCTTGGCTTCGCGTTCCTTGCGGGCTTTCTCCAGGGCGATGTCGGGGTCCACTTCCGGCTCGGGCTGGGGAACCGGCGGCTGTTGCTCGGCGGGCGGCGTTGGAGGCGTCGGCTCGGGAGCAGGCTCGGGTTCAGGCGCGGGCTCGGGTTGAGGCGCGGGCTCGGGTTCGGGCGGCGGTTCGGGAGCGGGCTCCGGCGGAGTGCTGGCCTCTTCGGCCGTTTCGGGCTCGGTCTCGGGTTCCGCGGCGGTGGGCGTGGTGCCATCGGCCCATAGCTCCACCTGCACGGGATTCGGATTGCTGGGCGAGGCAATGAAACCGAACAGCATGAACAGGATCAGGGCGCCATGTATGGCCAGCGCATAGCTCAGCGCCCGACGCTCATCCCGTTGCTCGGGCGTCGGTGGCTGGGTCTTGCGGGTATTTTTCTGTGTCTGCTTCATTGCGTCGCGTGAAGTCCCGCAGGCGAGCCCGCGGGCGCAGCCTTATCTGTTTTGCTGTTCAGGATTCGATTTCTGGTCGACCAGCAAGCCCAGTCGCTGGATGCCGCTGCTGCGCAACTGGTCCATGATTTTCATGACGGTCTCATAGGGCACCCGGCCGTCGGCGGCGATCACGACCGGCGTGTCCGCGGTCGCCCTGGAGCGGACTTCGGTCACCAGTTCCTGGCTGTTGATTTTCTCGAATTCGGCGCCGGCGTCGCGCACGCGCAGGGAAACGGTGCCGTCCTCCTCGACCTGGACCTCCACGGGCTTGGACTGCACCTCGGCGGCCTGGCCGACGGAGGGCAGTTCGATGAGCCCGGGTGTGATCATGGGGGCGGTGACCATGAAAATCACCAGAAGGACCAGCATGACGTCGATGTACGGCACCACGTTGATCTCGTTCTTCAGACGGCGGGAGCGGCTGTTGCCGCCGCGGACGGACGGCATCAGCGCACCTGACGTTGCAAGATGTTCAGGAATTCGTCGATAAAGCTATCGAAACGAATGGACAGCCGGTCGATCTCGTTGGTGTAGCGGTTGTACGCCACCACCGCCGGGATCGCCGCGAACAGGCCGATGGCCGTGGCGATGAGCGCCTCGGCGATGCCGGGAGCGACGGCCGAAAGCGTTGCCTGCTGCATGGAGGACAGGCCGATGAAGGCGTGCATGATGCCCCATACCGTGCCCAGCAGCCCGATATAGGGGCTGACCGATCCGGCCGAGGCCAGGAAGTTCAGGTGCGATTCCAGGCTGTCCATTTCGCGCTGATAGGTGGCGCGCATGGCGCGGCGCGGGCCGTCCAGCAGCGCGTCCCCGCCGCCGTTGTTGCGGCGCGCCTTGATGAACTCGGTCATGCCGGCGTCGAAAATGCGCGCCAGGGCGCCATGTTCGCTGCGGCGGGTGGCCACGGCCTGCTGCAGGACGGACAGATCGCCGCCCGCCCAGAAATCGTCTTCGAAGCGACGTGTTTGCTCGTTCGCGCGTTTCAGGGTGGCGCGCTTGCTGAAAATATAGGTCCAGGACAGTATCGAAATGCCCAGCAGAATAAGCATGACGACCTGCACGGGCAGGCTGGCATCGACAAGTAAGGTAAGCAACGACAGGTCGCTGGTGGGTTGCATGGTTATTTCTTGGCCTTTTCCAGTAGAGTTCTGAGTTGGTTGGAGAACGCGGCGGGACGGAACGATTGCGCGTCCACGCAGCACACTTGGATCCCGCTTTCGCAAAGCAGTTCCGTGTCGCGTAGGGCGGATTGCCTGAAGTTGACGGATGCGGGGCCAACACGGGTGATCGTGCTGTGTATTGCAATCAAATCATCGAGCCTTGCGGGCTTGCGATATTGTATTTCAACGTTCTTCACTACGAATATGCGTTTTTCTTGTTCGGCCATCGTGGATTGGTCGACGCCGAGCCGCCGCAGCCATTCCGTCCTGCCCCGCTCAAAAAACTTCAGGTAATTAGCGTAATACATTACGCCGCCCGCGTCCGTGTCTTCGTAATATACGCGAATATCCAGGCGTGAAAATGAAAGGGGTGTTTCGATGGACATGTCTTTCGTTAAGTGGTGTGACATCGCCCGGCAGCCGTCCGGTGCCGTAAAGATATCGGGCCGGTCTTGCCGGCCCGGACACGCGTCATAGCGATTTTAACTGCTCCAGCGCATGGGCGAGGGCGTCGGCCACGGCCACTTTGTCGGCCGTTTCCTGGCGCCGCGTCTGGATTTCGACGATGCCGTCCTTCAGCCCCCGGTCTCCGATCGTGATGCGCAACGGAACGCCGATGAGCTCCCAGTCCGCGAACATGATGCCGGGGCGGGTGTCGCGGTCGTCCAGCATGACGTCCACGCCCTGCTGGCGCAGCGATTCATAGAGTGTTTGCGCGACGTTGCGGACTGTTTCACTTTTATGCCAGCCCATGGGGCAGATGACGGCTTCGAACGGTGCGATGGCACGGGGCCAGACGATGCCTTTTTCGTCATGGTTCTGCTCGATGGCGGCGGCCGCGATGCGGCTGATTCCTATGCCGTAGCAGCCCATCTGCAGGACGGCCGGCTTCCCGTCGGTTTCCAGGAAGGTGGCGCCCAGCGCCTTGGAGTACTTGTCGCCCAGGAAGAAGACATGGCCGACTTCGATGCCCCGCTGTATGGCCAACTGGCCGCCCTGCGGATCGGGGTCGCCGGCGACCACATTGCGCAGATCGGCGACTTCGGGCTCGGGCAGGTCGCGGCCCCAGTTCACGCCGGTGTAGTGGAAGCCTTCCTGGTTGGCCCCGCAAATGAAGTTGCTCATGTTGGCGACGGTCCGGTCGGCAATGACCGTGACCGGCCCGATGGGATTCACTGGGCCCAGGTAGCCGGGCACGCAGCCGAAGGCCGCCATGATTTCCTCTTCGGTGGCGAAACGGTAGCCGCCTTCGAAGCCGGCCAGTTTGCCGGCCTTGACCTCGTTCAGTTCGTGATCGCCGCGCAGCAGCAGCAGCCATATCCTGGCCTGCCCGGAGGCCTCGGGGCTGTCGGTGGCCAGAACGATGGATTTGACCGTGTCCGTCAGGGGCCTGTTCAGTTGCTCGGCGACGATTTCGCATTTGGGCGCGGCGGGCGTCGGCGCCTTGAACAGATCTTCGGTGGCGGCACCGCGCTGTGGTATCAGGCAGGCCGCCTCGGCCAGTTCGATATTGGCCGCGTACTCGGAGTTCGGGTTGTAGACGATAAGGTCTTCGCCGGTATCGGCGATGACCTGGAATTCATGGCTGCGCGAGCCGCCTATCGAGCCCGTATCGGCGGCGACCGCGCGGAACTCCAGGCCCAGGCGCTTGAAGATGCGCATGTAGGCGTCGTACATGCTGTCGTAGCTGGCCTGGGCAGATGCTTCGTCGCGGTCGAAGGAATAGGCGTCCTTCATGGTGAACTCGCGGCCCCGCATCAGGCCGAAGCGCGGCCGGCGCTCGTCGCGGAACTTGGTCTGGATGTGATAGAAATTCAGCGGCAGCTGGCGCCAGCTGTGTATTTCGTTGCGGGCGATGTCGGTAATGACCTCTTCCGACGTGGGCTGCAGTACGAAATCGCGCTGATGCCTGTCCTTGATGCGCAGCAATTCGGCGCCGTATTGCTCCCAGCGGCCCGATTCGACCCAGAGTTCGGCCGGCTGCACCACCGGCATCAGCAGTTCGATGGCGCCGGCCCGGTTCATTTCCTCGCGCACAATGGCTTCTATCTTGCGCAAGACCTTCAGCCCCAGCGGCATGTAGGTGTAGATTCCTCCGGCGGCCTTGCGGATCATGCCGGCCCGGGTCATGAGCTGATGGCTCTTGACTTCGGCTTCCGCAGGCGCTTCTTTCAGTGTATTGATGTGATACTTGCTTGCATGCATGGTGGGGATCTCGACAGATACGTATAATCAACAGTAATTGTATTGAATTCGCTTTGGGGTGGCCCATGTTAGACCGTGAAGGCTACCGTCCTAATGTCGGCATTATCCTCGTAAATCAGAAAAACGAGGTTTTCTGGGGTAAACGCATTCGGGAGCATGCATGGCAGTTTCCGCAAGGGGGCATCAAGTACGGGGAAAGCCCCGTTCAGGCCATGTACCGCGAGCTGCACGAAGAAGTGGGCTTGCTGCCCGAGCATGTGCGCATATTAGGTCGGACGCGCGAGTGGCTGCGTTACAACGTGCCGAGCAATTTTGTTCGGCGCGATTCGCGTGGCCACTATAAAGGGCAAAAACAGATCTGGTTTTTGCTCCGGCTGGTCGGACGCGATTCCGACGTGTGCCTGCGCGCCAGCCACAACCCCGAGTTCGATGCCTGGCGCTGGAGTTCCTATTGGGTTCCGCTCGAGGCCGTCATCGAGTTCAAGCGCGAGGTCTACACCTTGGCGCTGAACGAACTGGCCGCCATACTTTTCAAAAGAGGGCAGGAAACCCGCTATCTCAGGCAGCGCGTCCAGAGCCAGCGCGCCGCCGCGCCCCAGCCGGACAACAAGGGCCATGCGCGTACTATTGGTTGAGGACGAGCGCGAGATGGCCGCCTGGCTTGAACGCGCGCTCGCCCAGAGCGGTTTCGTGCCCGAGCATGCCCCCGACGCCCAGACGGCCGAACATCTGCTGTCCACATCCGACTACGACGCGGTCATCATGGATCTGCGCCTGCCCGACAAGCACGGGCTGGTTCTCCTGCGCGAAATGCGCAATCGGGGCGACGTGACGCCGGTGCTCATCCTGACCGCCCAGGGCGCCTTGCAGGACAGGGTGCGCGGCCTGAACCTGGGGGCCGACGATTTCGTGACCAAGCCTTTTGCGCTGGAAGAGCTCGAAGCCAGGCTGACGGCGCTCGTGCGCCGCAGCCGCGGCCGGCAGGCGCCCCGCATGCAGTGCGGCTCGCTGATCTACGACAGCGAAAGCCGCGCCTTCTCCCTGGACGGCGCCATATTGCACCTGACGCCGCGCGAACATGCGGCGCTGGCCGTGCTGGTCACACGCAGCGGCCTGCCGGTGGAAAAGAACCAGCTCTACAGCAGGGTGTTCGATCACGACAGCGAGGCAAGCCTGGATGCCATCGAGGTCGTGCTGCACCGCCTGCGCAAGAAGCTGGCCGGCAGCGACGTGCGCATCGTCACGGTGCGGGGCCTGGGCTATATGCTCGAAAGCATCAACGAAGATGGCTGACGCATGGTCTGGGTGACACAGAAACCGCGGGGCAGCATCCGCTTCTGGCTGCTTGCGCTGCTTATTCCGGGCATCATCACACTGCTGCTCATCGATAGCTGGAACGACTACGACGCCCTGAAGGCCGTCACTGAAGAGGTCTACGACAGCGCCTTGCTGGAACCGGCCAAGGTGCTGGAGACCAGCGTGGAGTTCAATCCCGACGGCACGCTGCGCATCGATCCCCCGTTCTATGCGCAGGTCATGCTGGAGTCGCGCGCCGGAAATCGGAAATACTTCAGGGTGGAAGAGGTCGCGCCCTTGGCGCTCAGCCTGGCCGGGGCGCCCGCCAGGCAGCTCAAGGGCAATACCCTGCTGGGCATGCATGGCCTGCCACGGCCCGAGGCGCTGGCCGACAATGAAGGCATGCCCGTGTTCTACAACGCCATGTACCGCAACGATGAGGTGCGTATGGTGGCGTTATGGCGCGACCTGCATTACGAGGGGGTGCATCGGCAGGTAATCGTGCTGGTGGGTGAAAGCATAGACATGCGCCTGCGCACCCAGCAGGAGGCCTGGCGGCTGGGCCTGTTCCGCGACGGGCGCATGCTGATCCTGGCCGTTCTGCTGGTGTGGTTCAGCGTCGAATGGGCCTTGCGGCCGCTCAGCGAATTGCGGCGCGAAATCAAGGCGCGGGCGGTGGACAACCTGATGCCGCTCGACGCCGACCAGGTTCCGCACGAAGTGGTGCCCCTGGTCAAGGCGGTCAATCATCACATCGACCTGTACCGGCGGGTGCTGGACAAGCAGGCGCAGTTCCTGGCCGATGCATCGCATCAGTTGCGCACGCCGCTGGCCATCATGCGGACTCAGGCGCAGTATGCCAAGCGCGAGCCGGACATCGACCGCATGCGGGAAACGCTGGGGGCCATCATCGCCCAGCTGGGCCGGACCTCCCGGCTGACCGAGCAGCTGCTGTCGCTGGCGCATGCCAGCCGCAACGATATGGCGCCGCAGGCCCGGGTGGATCTGAATGCCCTGGCGCGCGAAGTCGTGCTGCAGTATTTGCCCCTGGCACGCGAAAGGCATCAGGACCTGGGATGGGTCGATGACGGCGGCGATGCCGACGGACAGGACGGCGCGCAGGCCTGGGTCCTGGGCAGCGATGCGGAACTCCACGAGTCCATCGCCAACCTGGTCCACAATGCGATCAATCATGCGGGGGAAGGCTGCACCATCACGGTGTCGGCCGGGGTCGCGCAAGACCAGGCCTGGGTCAGCGTTTGCGACAACGGGGTGGGGCTGGACCCGTCATTGCGCGAAAGCGTATTCATGCGCTTCGATCGCGGCGGGTCGGCCCGCAAGGGCATGCGCGGGGGCGGGTCGGGCCTGGGGCTGGCCATTGCCCTGGCCTATGCCGAACGCAATCGCGGCACCATCGTGCTTCAGGATGGCGACCCCTGTCCCGGCGGGGGGGTGGGCTTGTGCGCCACCCTGAGGCTGCCCAGGTATACGGGCTGAGCCGCGATCCCCGCTAGTCGCGCAGGCGCTTGATCAGGCTGGAGGTGTCCCAGCGATTGCCGCCCATTTTCTGGACATCGGCATAGAACTGATCGACCAGGGCCGTTACCGGCACGCGGGCGCCATTGCGGCGCGCCTCGGACAGGACCAGGCCCAGGTCCTTGCGCATCCAGTCGACGGCGAAGCCGAAATCGAACTTGTCGTCGACCATGGTGGCGCCGCGGTTTTCCATCTGCCAGCTTTGGGCCGCGCCCTTGCTGATCACATCCAGCACCTGCTTCATGTCCAGCTTGGCGGCCTGGCCGAATGCAATGGCCTCGGACAGCCCCTGCACCAGGCCCGCGATGCAGATCTGGTTGACCATCTTGGCCAGTTGACCCGCTCCGGGCTCGCCCAGCAAAGTGACGGCTTGCGCGAAGTTGTAGGCCAGAGGCTGAATGGCGTCGAAATGCGCCTGCTCGCCGCCGCACATGACGGTCAGCTTGCCGTTGACGGCGCCGGCCTGGCCGCCCGACACCGGTGCGTCGATGAAACCGACCCCTTTCTGTTTGGCCAGGCCGTAGAGCTCGCGTGCCACTTCAGCGGACGCCGTCGTGTGATCCACCAGCAGCGTGCCGGCCCCCATGCCCGCCAGCGCGCCGTTTTCCCCCAGCATCACGCTGCGCAGGTCCTCGTCGTTGCCGACGCAGCTGAAGACGATGCGCGCATTCTGGGCGGCTTCTTTGGGCGTGCGCGCCGCGGTGCCGCCGAATTCCTTGACCCAGGCTTCGGCCTTGGCGAAGGTCCGGTTGTAGACCGTGACTTTGTGTCCCGCCTTGGCCAGGTGGCCCGCCATGGGATAGCCCATGACGCCCAGGCCCAGGAAGGCGACTTCGGTTGCGGACTGGGACTCGTAGGGCCTGGTATTGATGGATGACATCTCTTTATTCTCCGTTGGTTGGTGTTTGCGTGGTGCTCCGCCCATAAGATTACATCATTACGGGACCCACAAAAAAAGCTCTCGCGAAGTCCTTCGCGCTGTGAAGGAAGGCATGAAACGGTAAGTCGGACAATAGGTTAGCTTTTTCGGAGGCAGCTATGGGAGGCCGCGTCGCCGTGAACTAGGTGCCCCATAGGAGCATCGGACGAGCAATGCTCATCGTGCTTGGTCGTGCTCGATTGCCGGGACAGTGGGCTTGTTGTTTCAATATAGCCCAGTATGTCGTCATTCTTCAGAACAAAGAAGGCGGAGCCTCGGGCTGCGCGCCCGAAGAATGCTCCATGTAGGCGGCGAATAGCCTCGGCTCGGTTTCGGGCGTGCTGTCTTGCTGCAAGTGGGTCAAGACTGTTAATGCCGGGTGATGAACGCAATGCGCATCAGCCAGCCAGTCGATTTTCGGATTAACGCCTGGCGTTGGAAAGCGCCGCGCTCGGCTTACACCCTGGTGGGCGACGCGCGCGGCCTCGTGCAAACAATCGGGTCAGGCTTCCAACAAGTGCTGCAGGTAATGCGCGACGTCGACCGTATCAATGCCGTGCTTGGCATTGAAGGTGTTGGCCTTGTCCCACCACATGCCGTCGCCCAACGCGAAGGCGGCCCGGTAGCGGGTCATGACATCATCGGGTGTCTGCGCAAGGTCAGCGCGTAACTTGTCCAGCGACCACAGTGTCTTCTCGAATGTCTGTCCCGTGACGCGCTCGACGACCTCGGCCAACTCACCATAGGAAATCGTATCGCCGGCCACATACACCACCTCGTTGGCGATGCGCGGCTCGGCTAGCAAGATCTCCGTGGTGAGCCTGCCAATGTCCTCTGGCGTCGTGACCGTGACCCTGGTGTCCCAAGTGCCCAGGCCGTGGACAGTCCTGGCCGCCAGGTTCACCACGTCGAACGCCGGTTCGAACAGGAAGCTGGTGAACATACCGGTGGAGACGATCACCCACTCGGTCTGCTGCTGCGCGCGCAGCAGTTGGCGTACCTCATATTGCTCGTCGAACACCGGTTGGCCGCTGCCCTGTCCGACCACATCGTAGTCGACACCGAACTGCCACGGGAAATAGCGCTCGACCTTGGCATTTAGCGCGGCGCGGGTGATCTTCAACTGCGTGCCGGGGCCGGCCACGAAGCCGGTGCAATTGACCACCGTGCGATAGCGCTCAAACAAGGCTTGCAGGGCGGCGGCATCGCCCGCCAGATCGAAGCCGATGACCTCCACGCCCAACGCCTGCAGGATACCGAGACTTTCGATGTCGCCGGGCTGGAAGCTGGAGACAGTCTGCGGCGAGACGACAACCGTGATCGATTGGCGGCGCTCGGCCGCGCGCGGAGCGAGCGCACGCAGCACCGCCATGCCTAGTTGACCGGCACCAAGGACCAGCAGGTCACGGCGATTGGATTCGCTTCCTGACATAGAAATAATTTCCTATACTCGAATAAATTGATAGTTTCACACCGATTAGCCAGGAGGGCTAATTAGCGGCTTTGTGACGAGAATCACGCCAAAATTGGCTGATATGCTTGTCACATGCATTGAAGTTTAGGTCCCAGGCAGTAGATGAAAAAGCGGACAAAGCAACTTTAATAATTTGAATAAATGCAATAATTTGCCACTCTAGTCCTGATGCGATGAGATACCCCAACCCTAGCGCCTTAGTTCTCCCAGCCTCCCAAGGAGATGTTCGCCATGGATAGACTACAAGCCATGGAAACTTTCGTGCGCGTGATCGAGGCCGGCAGTTTCAAGCAGGCCGCCGATACGCTGAGCGTGCTTCCGTCAACTGTCACCCGCAACATCAAGGAGCTGGAATCGCATCTGGGCACGCGGCTACTCAATCGCACGACGCGCGCTGTCAGCGCCACCGATGCGGGTCTGCGCTTCTACGACAGTTGCAAGGCGATCCTGCGTGAACTGCAGGAGGCCGAGGCCCAGGCCTCCCAACGAGCCGGAGCGCTGCACGGCACGATCAAGATCGGTACTACCTCGTCGCTGGCGAGGCATTGCCTCATTGCTGCCTTGCCGGCGTTCACGCGCCGCCACCCCCGAGTCGAACTGGAGCTGCATCTGTCCGACACCACGGCGGACGTCGTACGACAGGGACTGGACTGTGTCATCCGCACCGGTGCCCTGCGCAGCTCACAGTTGGTGGCCCGGCGAATCGGTCGCTTCCACTGGATCGTCTGCGGCGCCCCAGATTACCTTGCGCAGCACGGGAAGCCCGACAACCTGCAGGTCTTGCAACAGCACGTAGCGGTGGGCTACCTCGGCGGCCACGCTGGACGCCTGGCACATTGGAATTTCCGGGACGGCGCGCAGACCATTGTCATCGCCATGCAGGAGAGCGTTCGCGTCAACGACACCGACGCTTACGTGGAAGCCGGCATCGCCGGCCTGGGTCTAATCCGCGTTGCCAGTTACATGGTGCGTGAGCACTTGTCCACGGGCCGGCTGGTCCGCGTGCTGGAGGCAGCGCAGACCGTACCGGAGCCGATTTCCGTTCTTTACCCACACAGCCGGCACCTTTCCCCGGCCGTGCGGGCTTTCGTCGACTGGAGCAGCGAAGTGGTTGCGCGGGCGTCGAGCCAGTGGTGATGCGGCCAGCGCCTCACCGATGAAACCTCTCCGGTCACTTTCTTGCCTGCCACGCAAGCGCACCAGCGGTACATCCACCGTTTGCGCCGGCGTCGGCATCAGGCCGAAATGCGCAAACTTGTCGAGCGCATCGTCCGAGTAGTTGCCGATGTTCACCACCGTCTCCGCCAAATCCACCGTGGGCACGGCCAGCACACATTCGCCCGTTTCCGACAGTGCTTGATGGGCATGGTCCCACGGCCCGTAAAGATGCGCGGCACATGTTCCGGAAACAGCTTACCCGCCCGCGTCAGCCGCGTGCTGCGGCTGGTCCGAATGAACAACTGTCCACCCAGGTGTTCTTTCAGATCCTTGATGGTGCGCGACAGCGGCGATTGCTCGATGTGCAAGTCCATCCTGCGTGGCGCGGCCGAACTGAACACCCGCTACCCCGATCGCACGGGATGTCTCGGTGTCCATGGTGCTTTGGCGGGCTCGGACGATGCCGAACCCATCCGTCGTGCCGTAGTCGAGGCGCGTGCGAATGGAGAGGGGCTGCTGCGCGAGCGCCTAGAACGCGCAAAGCGTAAGGGGGGCCTGAGCCCGTACAGCGCGCAGATCGGCGCTTGCACTTACCTTCCACAACGTTATGTGATCGACAGTCCTCTTCGCCGTCCGATTTTCCAAGACACACTGTCACCACGTACCGTCGCGGCGAGTTGCTGTCCCAACCGCAGTTCGATCACCGACCTCCACGGCACGAGACTGAATCCTACGCCGTCATCGAGCATCGCATAGCGTCCACTCACGAGCATGACCGAGCGCCGGTAGATGCCGGCCACGCGCTGGCGGAGGCGTTCGAATCAGCGCATCAAGGCTTCATAGCGCCTTGGCGTGACGCCAAAGACCCTGCGAAACATGGCGATGAACGCGCTCACATTGTCATATCCCAAATCCAACGCAATCGCCGTCACCTGCCTGCCAGACGCCAGCAGTTCCAGCGCCTTGAGCAAACGCACGCGCTGACGCCATTCGGTGAAGGTAAACCCGGTCTCGGCAACGAAACGGCGGGTCAGTGTCCGGGATGCGATGCCCGCCCAGTCAGCCCATTCCTCCAACCGCCGTCCATCATCGGGCCGGTCAGACAGTGCTTGGGTGATCTTCAGCAGCCGCGCATCCTGCGGCATAGACAGGCCGAGAGCAACCTGCGGCGACGAACGGATCTCGTCGAGAATGACGCCCGCCAGCCGTATCTGCGGCGCATCAAGCGCGTTGCCCGACCACGAGGCGGCCCGCGTCACGGCCTCGCGCATCAGGCCCGAGACAGCCAGGACGCATGGCGCGTTGGGCAGTTCGGCGCAGGCGGGTGCCGCGACATACAAGCTCCATCCCGCGAAAGGCCCATGTGAGCGCAGTCCATGCGGCACGTTTGGCGGTATCCAGACGGCATGCGTGGCGGGCACTACCCAACGGCTACTGCCCGCATCGACCGATAGCAGGCCCGTTGTCGCGCCGAGCAACTGCCCGCGCGCATGGCGATGTCGGCGCGTGGCCCGTACCGTACTGGACTGTCGCGTCACGGCCAGCAGGAGCGGACCGTCAGCAGCGGCGGCTTGCGCCAGCGAAATCATCGGGCTGGGCATGTTTGGCGTGAAATCGTCATTAAATGTCATTTATGCAGTACAAACGCCATCCTAGCTCGCCTACAGTATTTCTTTCGACTCGCGGTCAGGAAGACACGACATGCAAACAACCGATATCCGCTCTGCCTTGGATGATCTCCTCAACCAGCAGCAACACCCTTTGGAAGATGTGCTCGCTCGCCATTTCAGTCTCGATTACCGGCAGCGCACCAACGGGCAATGGGACGACCGCGAAGCCTTTGCGCAACATGCGTGCAAGCTGCGCAAAGTGGTGGCCTCAGCCCGCATTGAGGTGCTGGACGAACTGCGCGATGGCAACCGTTATGCAGACCGCCACCGTGTGCATGTCACCAAGCGCGATGGCTCCAAGGTCGTGCTAGAGGTGTATCTGTTCGCCGAAATGGATACCGAGGGGCGTTTCGCTCGTATCGAGGAAACCACGCTGATGCTCGAAGGCGCGGAGTCCGACCGCGAGATGGGCAGCATGAAATGACCGTGGGCTGCATGTGAGATCACCGGGCAACTTGATCCTGCTGTTGGCTTTGAACACCGGGCGCGGTGCCGATCGCGGTCATTCCTTTGTCTCAAGCAGCCACCGCACGGCGGACGGCAAGGCGTGGCCCGTGATGGGATGAATGTCGGTGAGGTCGGCGCGGGCCGACCAGCCCGAGGGCAGGCGGTAGCTGCGCACGTCGCCTTCACCATGCCAGCGGCGGGCGCATACCGTGCCTGGGCATAGGTCACCGCCACGCGCGGGCGGCCAGTTCCCCGAACAGGCCCAGCGGGGGCTTGCGGGGCTGCCCGGAGTTCGTGCGGTACTGGAGCATGGACACCCGGCGGCCCTTCGAGGTAATCTTGCACAGGAAGCCCGGCACCACGGTATCCCGTAGCTCGATGTCCTTGGACTGGGGTTGCGCTGACTCTACAGCGGTCTTGGTGAGCTTGATCTTAGCCATGATGACTTCTTGGAACGACCCGGATTCCAAGAGCCAGATAGGAGCGGCGCGAGGGAAAGCTGGGTCAAGTTTCAGAAAGCACCGGCATATGATGGGTGCGCGTAAGTTCTTGATAAACCTGCTGTATCGAGCTACGGCGCAGTCCAGCGATGTACCGGGCTGGAGTCATCGTCAAACAAAAAAACCCACCGCGTAGCGGTGGGTTCTGTTTGCCTTTGAGGCGTCGTGGCAGCGAAGGATCAGCCTTCTTCGACGAATGCTTCTTCGCGCTTCTTCTTGATGGAGGGCAGCGCCACGATCACGACCAGAAGGGCCGCCGCGATCAGCAGGGACATGGACAGCGGCCGCGTCACGAAGGTGGTGTAGTCGCCGCGGGCCAGCAGCAGTGCGCGCCGGAAGTTCTCTTCCATCATGGGGCCCAGCACCAGGCCCAGCAGCAGCGGGGCGCCTTCGCACTTGAGCTTGGCCCAGATGTAGCCCACCAGGCCGAAGGCCGCCGTCATCCAGATGTCGAACACGTTGTAGTTCAGCGAGTACACACCGATGGTGCAGAACACCAGAATGGCCGGGAACAGGATGCGGTAGGGCACCTTCAGCAGCTTGATCCACAAGCCGACCAGCGGCAGGTTCAGCACGACCAGCATCAGGTTGCCGATCCACATGGAGACGATCAGGCCCCAGAACAGGTCCGGGTGGCTGGTCATGACCTGCGGTCCGGGCTGGATGTTGTGGATGGTCATCGCGCCGATCATCAGGGCCGTCACGGCGTTGCCGGGGATGCCCAGGGTCAGCAGCGGGATGAAGGAGGTCTGCGCGGCGGCGTTGTTGGCCGATTCCGGGCCGGCCAGGCCGGCCGGATGGCCCTTGCCGAAGCGCTCGGGGTTCTTGGACAGCTTCTTTTCCAGTGTATAGGAGGCGAACGACGAAAGCGTCGCGCCGCCGCCAGGCAGGATGCCCAGGGACGAACCCAGGGCCGTGCCGCGTACGCAGGCCGGCCAGGATTCCTTGAACTCCTGCTTGTTCGGATACAGCGAACCCACCTTGCCGGTGATATCGACGCGCTGGTCCTTCAGTTCCAGGTTGGTCATGATTTCAGCGAAGCCGAACACGCCCATGGCGACCACGGCAAAGTCGATGCCGTCCTGCAATTCCGGAATGCCGAAGTCATAGCGGGCCACGCCCGAGTTCACGTCGGTGCCGACCATGCCCAGCAGCAGG